>Ga0209992_10000353_pt1 | contig 62353 bp, 37 predicted proteins | sample 2SBtaG_2_FD_182564 | JGI IMG/M metagenome (GOLD analysis project Ga0209992, IMG submission 182564) | Deep subsurface microbial communities from Kolumbo volcano to uncover new lineages of life (NeLLi) - 2SBTROV12_ACTIVE470 metaG (SPAdes)... | ecosystem: Environmental > Aquatic > Marine >... | reverse complement strand
GACTTCGTCTGGCAGGCGCCCGAGGGTTGTCCCCCCGAGTTGCCCCTGCGACTGCTGGCCGAGCGCGATCTGAGAGCGCAGTCCGCCGGAGTGAGCTGTGGCCAGGACATCGCCGCCGACGGTGCCTTCAGCCTGGGCATGCTGGCCGACTTCGAGGCCACCTTGTCCGCCCACGGCCCCTCGGCCTATCGCAACCTCTTCTGGGAGGCTGGCGCCATCGGCCAGACCCTCTACCTCGAGGCGCAGGCGGCGGGCATCGCGGCCACCGGCATCGGTTGTTTCTTCGACGACCCCGTCCACGGGCTGTTCGGCCTGAGCGGTAGAGCGTGGCAGAGCCTGTACCACTTCACCGTGGGCGGACCCGTCGACGACACGCGCCTGGCCAGCGAAGCGGCCTACGCCGAGCGCGGGGCCGGGAGCTGATCGCCATTCATGCTGTGTGGGCCAGCAGAGAGTTCGCCCTGGGTCGTCGGAGAATCACCCTGTAGTTGCCATATTGCGACTCAATGTGGCGACGTGAATGCCATTCTGCATGGCGCTTGGTAGGGGATCTGCGGCCAGGGAAGGCTTGTTTCGCCATCCGAGCGTCTGGGCTGTCGATTGACCAGCTGAGCACGACGATCCCCGGGGCCCTGGCTGGGACGTGTTTCTCAGCGCTGAACGGTCCGGTCAGCGAAACCTGACCCACAGCGATCGGCAGCGGTTCACCGAGAGACGCTCGCGGCGACGCTACGGCAGGGCAATCGTTACGTCGCTTCCCGCTGAGATCGGCAGGTCGACCACATCGCTGCCGGTCACCGTGAGCAGCCAGTGCGTGTCTTTGCCCACCACGAAGACGAACAAGCCGTCACGTGTGCGCTGCGACGGAAGCACAACCCCGTCGCCGTGCGGCGAGCGCAGCACGGCCCGGTGATGAGGGTCCGCGATGGTGACCTGGGCGAGGATGTAGCGGTTCGCCGGGTCGATGGGGATGAGCGTGAAGAGGTTGGGCGCGCTGCCAGCGAGTGGGGGGATGGTCCCTCCACCATTGCGAATCCGGTACGGGGGGACGGCTCCACCGGACCCTCCTCCGCCGCCCAGAACTGGTGAGGAGGTGGCAAGTGGGGGGACGCCACCGGACCCGGCGCCACTGGTTTGGTAGGCGGGTATCGGGCCGACACCGCCACTTCCGCCGCCCATGCCCTTGAGAGGGGGCAACTGACCGGGCTGCAGGGCATTGACGCTGTTCGCTGGGTGAACAGGGTGCACGGTGTACAGGCTGGGCGCGTTGCCTTGGTACGGCGGTAGTGAGCCGCCGCCCCCTCCAGAGCCACCGCATAGGGGGGGTGTCGGGCCAACACTGCCACCGCCACCGCTCAAGGGTGGGGCGAAGGGCGCGTGAAGAGCGTGGGGCTGTTGCAAGTGCCTCGCCCTGTCGTTGAAAAGGGGTGCGGTGCATTGGAGTAAGGGGGGGATGCCACCGACTCCGTGTCGACCGACTGTGATTCGGAGGGGAGGTGTGAGGTTGAGTTGGCCGGAATCCTGCCAGCTCAACCTGCGAAGGGCGCTGCCCGACAAGCGCCCAGGTCCGTCTCCGGAGAGCGGCGGCAGGGTCCCACCGGAACCAGAGCCTCCGACTGGCAATGTGTGGGAGCCTGTTGCTGCCAAGTGCGGTGGCGGGGTTGATTCTCCTCCGGCTACGCTGCCGCTGACCTGTGTGTGTTTCTGCCCAGCGGTGACCGGCGAGATCGCTGCGACAATGAACAGGGCCCCCAGAATGAGGCCAGCCTGACCGAGGGCCTGCGTGGGGGATGCATTGTCACGGGGGCGGTGTAGTGTCTGCATGGCGAGCGATCCACAGGACGGGCATGGGAAAAGCCCATTCGGCGAGGGAGGAGCGGCGGCTCGCCGTCCCTCTCGCCGCTGGGCCATATGCCCGCGAGGACGCTACGGCAGAACGATAGTAACGTCGCTTCCCGCTGAGATCGGCAGGTCGACCACATCGCTACCGGTCACCGAGAGCAGCCAGTGCGTGTCCTTGCCCACCACGAAGACGAACAAGCCGTCACGTGTGCGCTGCGCCGGAAGCACAACCCGGTCACCGTGCGCCGAACGCAGCACGGCCCGGTGATGGGGGTCCGCGATGGTGACCTGGGCGAGGATGTAGCGTTGCGCCGGGTCGATGGGGATGAGCGTGAATAGGTTGGGAGCGCTGCCTTGGTAGGGAGGGATAGGGCCGACACTTCCGCCACCACCGCCCATTGAGACTGGCCCTGAGCCTCTTGCCGCAACTGGCAGGATGACTGCGGTAGCAAGAAGGAGTCCCGTTATGCCCAGGCGCTGCAGAGTGGAGAGGGGGCGCCCTGTCGTGATGGACTCAGTCATGGCTTGGGCCCACAGAATCTGCGCCAAGGAGTTTGGCAACTTGCGTCGCGTCCAAACCAGTCTTCAGCGCGAGCCAGGGAACCTCTGTTGCCAGTAGTGCCTGCCAGTATTCTTTGCGTGTCGATGTCAACGAACTCAAAGATGACGCGAATTCTTGGCAAGCCACTTGGAACTGATCCAGCTCCCCCTGCCATGCAGCAGCAGCGGCGTAGTTGAGCCAGAGATCTGGGTTGTCAGGGTGGTGGTTGACGAACTCCTTGGACGATTGAAGGGCAGTGTCGAAGCGGCCTGCTCTTAGATTCGCTCGCGTAATGCTCTGACGGACGAGCATGGAAATCTGGGGGGCTGTGGCCCCAGACAGCGCCTCATCGAAGCTCACCTGAGCCGCCTCAAAGGCACTTAGCTCGACAAGAGCATTTCCTCGGAGGAGTAGCCCCCGAGGCCTCTTGCAATCGAGAGAAAGCAAGGTGTCTGCAAATGCCAGGGAGAGCGTAGCTGCGTCCTCAACGGTCGGAGTTGTCGCCGGTGCCGAATCCAGGACCTGCTGAACCTGGCCTTCTGAAACACGGCAGGAGATCTGCTTGGCCTGCTGAGACACTGCCTCGAGCGGCCGAGGCTGGACCAAGAAGTCCACATGCAGGCTGACCTCTGGAAGCAACTTCAGGCTCGCCCAGCCCATCTCATACAGCAGCGCCTCCAGCTCATGCTTCCCCACCCGCGCCGTCTGCCCGAGCATGTGCTCCACCAGCGCCGGGTGCTTCTGCGGCCGGGCCAGATGCCGCAGCACGTCGTCCTGTGCGGTCAGGCCGTCGACGCTCTCACCGCACGGGCTGCAGGCGATCACATGGCGCACTACATCTTGCGGGGCGCGCTCGGCTTCTGGCTGGTGGCTGGAGGGTTCGGGCTGTGTCATGCCGATCCTTCCTGGGCTGCTTGGACGAGTTCGTCGAGGCGGTGTTTGGCGTCGTGGACCTTCTTGGCCGCTTGTTCCGTCGTGAGATTGTAGCGTGCTGCGATCTCCTTGACGGACAATTGCTCGACGTCGAAGGCCCGCAGGAACTGCCTGAGCTCCTTGTCCAGTCGATGAAAGCAGGCTCGGACGATCTGTGCGTAGCCTCTTGAGACGGTATTCGGCGCCTTGCCCAGCTCTCCGTCCGCACGATCGGCGGCGGTGACATCGGTCAGTGCATAGTCCCTGACCCATGCTTCGGCCTCTTCGGTCATCTGCCGGGCGGCCTCGGCCAGGAAGTGCTTGGTGGGCGCCGTGGGCCGCTTGGTGGTGATGAAGAGGCGGCTGGCGAACGTCGAGGCCAGGTCGGCGGGGGGCATGATCAGGCCCACTTCTGCGGCGACCTCGGCGGCGATCTGCTCCAACCGCCAGCTGGTCAGCTCGAGTAGGGCCTTGAATGCCTTGCCGTCATCTTGCTGGCGGAAGCGGTCGAGCAGGCCCTCGGCCATGCGGTCCAGGTGCAGATCATTGGCCAGATCGAAAGGCTGCAACGCCTCCCAAAGCTGAGGGTCGACGAACGCCCTCGCTCTCTCTGGTGCACCTTCGAACTGCACGCTGGCCATGCCCTCGGAGGGAGACTGTGTGTGGCTTCTGAGTCTACTGCCCGCTTCAGCTCTGCTCTTGGTCACCGCGCTCGCCCGGACACGCGCACCCATCAGAACCGCAGGCATCATGTCGGGAGGGTGACGAACGGTCAACAAACGGGGGCTACTTTCTGGACACTGCTGGGTCAGAGGAATGGCCCGCCAAGATCGCGGGAAAGGGCGGAGCCACACGAGTGTGGCCGTGACCCGGCGGTCCACCGTGCCGGGGGGGCAGTCCTCCGGCTTTCTCTGGAGAAACACTCTCGGCCTGGGATGCCCCGGGCTTCGGTGAGGAAGTCGGCGGGATAGGCCATGCAACTGATGTCCAAAGAATGCGCATAGCACGCGGCCAGGCTGGGGCCTCATGCTTGCCTCGCTCGCCCTGTACACTCCCGCCCATGACCTACCAGCTCATCCTCTTCGACCTCGACGACACCCTGCTCGACTTCTCCCTCACCCAGGACGCGGCCTTCGCCTCCGTCGTCGAGCGCTTTGGCATCGACGGCGAGGGTGGCGCGCTGTACGAGCGCTACCAGGTCTTCAGCAAGGACTGCTGGCGACGGCACGAACTGGGCACTCTCTCGAAGGATGCCCTGCGCACCGAGCGTTGGCGCATGACTCTTGACTCCACGGCGTCCGCGCAACTCGACGACGAAGAGCTGGCAGAGTCCTACCTCGACGAGCTGCCCCGGCACACGTTTCACATCGACGGGGCCCTGGAGGTCTGCCGCGCCCTGGCCGAGACCTTCACCCTCGGCGTGGTCACCAACGGCTTCGAGAGCGTGCAACATCGCCGCCTGGCGGCCTCTCCGCTCCGTGAGCACGTCTCCTTCTTGCTCACCAGCGAGGCGGTGGGGACGCCCAAGCCCGGGCGGGAACTCTTCGACCGCGCCCTCGAGCTGGGCGACGCCGCCACTGACGACTCGGTCATGATCGGTGACAATCTGGGCAGCGACATCGCCGGCGCGAACGGGGTGTCCATGGACTCGGTCTGGTTCAATCCGGCGGGCGCGGAGCCCGCGCCGGACATCACGGCCACACACACCGTGTCGCGCCTGACCGAGGTGCTGGGCCTGCCACGCATGGGGCGTCTGTCAGGGACTGCCTGACGGTCGTCCCGCACTCTGCTGTGGGCGAAGTGTCCGACCCGGGGGCGAGACCGACTCCCGCGACGTGGCCTTCAGGCGCTCGCCTCGCTCACTCGCGGCTTCCGCGTGAGCAGCAACGCCACCGGCCCCACCACGAACAGCGCGTAGAACGCCGGCGCCGAGGCAAAGGGCGCGGCCCAGGCGTGGTGCAGATCGTTGCCCAGGCGCAGGGCACACTCCACCACGGCGATGACCACTGCGACGGTGAGGCGTCCGCGCAGTGTGCGCACGGATGTGGGCGGGTCCGTGATCATGAAGAAGACGAACAGCTGGTACATGGGCCCGGTGATCGGGCCCACCTCGGTGAGAAACGTGGTGTTGCCCAGGACCAGACTGCGCACCCAGGCCAGCGCCACGAACGAGCCTGCGTAGGCTGCCGTCACGTGCAACAGGCGAGCGCGACGCACCACGATCAGGCCGATGGCCCAGATCACTCCGTTCACTGCCAGGGCGTTGCCCCACTCGTGGGACAAGATCGACACCTTCGGCGCGGCCAGCAGCAGCAGCATGGAGATACCGAAGTTGGTCGGGTTCCACAGGTGGCCGCCGCGAAAGCGCAGGACGTACTTGCTGGCGATGGAGATCACCGCGACCACGGCGAAGGGCCAGAGCAGACCCTCCTGGGGTTTGACCAGCAGGGCGATGCTGTTGCCGGAGATGTAGGCCGAGAGCAGGCTCGGCGGCCAGGTCCCCAGCAGCCAACGGCTGAGCAGGATCTCGGCCGCCATCGCCGTGCCCAGCGCGGTGGCCAGTCGGTCGTAGCCACCGAGCACGCCGAAGTTCCACTCGCCCAGCACGAGAATGATCGTGATCAGGGCGGACACCAGGTGCTTGGGGCTGGCCTTGGTCCACAGGCCGCTGATTCGCGACGTGCTCACGGCCCGGGCTCCACCAGCCGGTGCACCTGGTCGGCGGCCAAATCCTCGATCACTTGCTCGCGCCCCGACGGCCAGCGGATCACGACCTGGTCGACGTGGATCTGCTCACCGAGGCCGACGTGCAGACGGTGATCGCTCTGGGCGCTGAACCCTGAGCCGGCGAGCACCACGTGGCGCTGGCTGGACTCCCCGGCTACCACCGTCACCGAAGCGCCGATGGCGTCGGTGTTGGGCCCTTGGCCCACCAGGTCGAGGGCGATCCAGTGGTGTGAGGGCTGAGGTTCGCTGCGATAGATCAGCAACGGCCCACGCTGATTGGCGACGACCACGTCAGGCGTCCCGTCCCCGAACAGGTCGCCGACGGCCACCGCTCGCCCGTCGTAGCTGTCGGTCACGCCCACGCCTTCTCCGATTTCTTGGAAGCGCGCCTGTCCCCGGTTGTACAGCACCCGCGAGCGCTGATAGCCGGAGAGGCTTCGGCCTTCGAGCGCTGGCCAGTTGCCGGCGTCCACGAAGACGCTGCTGAGGGCGCCCGAGATCTTGGTCATGTCGTACCAGTAGTTGTTCTCGGTGTCGGCTGAGATCATGCCGTTGGCGACGAACAGATCTTGCCAGCCATCGTTGTCGAAGTCGGCGAACTGAGCGCCCCAGGCCCAGCCGCAGTCCGCCACGGGCCCCTCGGCCACGTCGAGCAGGCGCCCCGCCTCGGTCAGGAAGTTGAGCCGCAGGTTGTTGCCCTGAAAAAGGAAGCGCGACTCGGAGATGTTGGTCACGAAGACCGCCAGTCGGTCCTGGTTGTCCACGTCGCCCAGGGCCACGCACATGCCGCTCTTGCTGTCTTCTTCCAGCCCCGCGCCGAGCACCTTCTCGAAGTGCGTTCCGCCGCGGTTGAGCAGCAGCTCTTCGGGGCCGTAGTCATTGGCCAGATAGAGATCGACGAAGCCGTCGTCGTTGAAATCCGCGGCGGCCACGGCGTAGGTCCATCGGGAGCTGGCAGTGCCGGTGGCTTCGGTGACCTCTTCGAAGCGGCCATCTCCCAGGTTGCGGTAGAGGGCGTTGGTGCCCCCGTCTGTGGCGAACTCGAAGCTGTTGTGCATGACCTTCGTGTTGTCCGTGGACCACAGATCGTCGTCGTCGCGCCAGTAGCCGGCGACGTAGAGGTCGAGCAGCCCGTCCCGGTCAAAGTCGAGCCAAGCCGCCGCGTTGGTGTTGCGGCGAGGCGTGAGCAGGCCTGCGGCCTCGGTGGCATCGGAGAAGCGCAGGTCGGGGCCCTGCAGCATCAGGAACGAGCGCCCGTAGCCGTAGATGAAGGCGTCCCGGTCCCCGTCGCCGTCCACGTCCGCCCAGACCGAGCCCATGGACGCGCTCACGCCGTTCTCGTTGAGGTCTGCGAGCCCAGCCGACTCTGCGACGTCACGGAACTGACCATCGCCTTGGTTCAGGAACAACCCGTTGGGCCGACCGCCCCGTGAGGTCGTGGCGTACAGATCAGGGTGACCGTCGCCGTTCACGTCGACGATGGCCACTCCCGCGCCGGTCGCGGCGATCTGCCCGTCGAGGTGTTGCAGCGACGGCGCCACGACAAAGGGTTCGTGGCGAAACTCGACGCCGGCGTCCGCGGTCACGTCGACCAACTTGAACGGTGGAGCGTGGTCGCCGGCCACCGACGCCGGTTGCAGGTCATGGTGACCCAGCCACCAGGTCACACCTAACAAGCCGGCGAAGCCGATCTGGGCCATGGATCGTGAGACGGACACGGACTCTCCGGGGGAGCTCAGGCGTTCTGAACCCGCCGCGACGGCGGGAAGACGTCGGCGCGGCGGCCATGACGAGGGGGAAGTCTACCGCACCATGAGTGGTCGCGCAGCTTGACCATGGGCGTCTGCGAGGCAGGCAACGAGCCCGCTGTTTCTGGGCCTGCCAGCCACACCTGCGCTCTTGCGGGCGAGTCGCATTGGCGTCTTGTTCTCGGGCCGAGCGGCGCCCCGTCGCGCGGCAGTTCTGCCAGGCGTCAGGGGCGTTGTCCGGGCTCAGCCCGCTCCGCAGCCCAGCCGCTTCACCAACGCGCGCCCCCGGGGCGACAGCTTGTAGCCCACGGCCAGACTCTCGGTCAGGCCCAGCTCTTTCAGCTTGCGCACGTTGCGCTTGAATGGCTGGGTCTCCATGTCGAATGAGGCGGCGAGCTCGGGCGCGCGCACGGCGGGACGCTCGGCGATGATCTGCAGCACGTCTTCGGTCCATGGCCCCTGGCGGCTGGCCTTGTCGAGACGTCGCAAACGCTGCTGCAGCTCAGCCACATCCTGCGCCGACAAGCGAGCCTTGTTGCGCAGGGCGATCCGTGGGTCGACTCCCCCTGGCCGCACGCCGATGCGGTAGATCGATTGTCCAGGCTGACTGTTACCGAGAGCCTTGAGCAACTCGCCGCGCGTCTCGCAGCCAGCTCTGCGCGCCTCGCTGGTGGTGAGGCTCCTCGCAGAAACGACGGCCACTTCGGTGATCTCGATCAGTCCCGTCGCTGTCCGTTGCTTGGTGCCGACCTTGATGCGCGGGCGATCCCAGCGGCGATACACCCTGTCGATGGACCCATCGGCGATGCCGGCGAGAGTGGCCTGGCGAAAGAGCATCGTGTGGGTGGACCTGTGTGGGACTCGGCGAGGAGTCGAGCTTATCATCCGCCCCCTCGATCGCCCGCGCGGGCGAGACACGGGCAAGGCCGCAAGCCGCCATGGGCCGCAGCTCGGTCGAGGAAGATCACGAGGTGGCCATGGCTGGCCTCGCCGCGGTGAGCTGATCGCCTTCGGTCGCACCGAGCCACCCGGGCGCCGGGCAACAAGGGCCAGCTGCTCCGGGGACGTTCCTGGGTCAGCTGGCCTTTCGCCAGCACCCCTCTACAATGCCCGGATGCTAGCGCAAACTCTTGTCGCCCTCGCCCTCGCTCCCCCGTTGTGGGGTGCCTGCACATCCCTGCTGGTGGCCGGAGCCGGGGTTTCGCCGCCCGCCGTGGCCGCCCCCCGGCAGCTCGCCGCCGAAGGCGATGACGACGCCCCGCCCGCTGCGCTCACCGCCCACCCCCTGCCCGCCCGAGACGCCTCCCCCGGCACGCGCTTCCTGCGCCTGCCCGCCTCGCGCACGGGCATCGACTTCGAGCATCGTTTCACCGCTGACCGCAGCCACATCAATGTCCTGGCCAACGCCAGCTCGGGTGGTGGCGTGGCCCTGGGCGATGTGACCGGCGATGGCCTCCCCGAGGTCTACCTCACCCGTTCGGTGGGCGGCGGTCGCTACTACCTGAACCTGGGCGAGCTGAAGTTTCGCGACGCCACCGCCGAGGCCGGCCTCGAACATGACGCCTGGGGGACCGGCGCCGTCTTCGTCGACATCGACGGGGATGGCGATCTCGACCTCTCGGTGTGCGGTTACGACACACCGAACCGGCTCTTCGTCAACGACGGCGACGGGCGCTTCGCAGACGTGGCGGTCGGCGCGGGCGTGGCCTTCTCTGGCGCCAGCATCGTGACGGCCTACGGCGACATGGACCTGGACGGCGACCTGGACGCCTACCTGCTCACCAACCGCATCAATGCCTCGCAAGAGGTCCAGGGGCCGGTGACCACCCGTGACGGCAAGCCCTACGTTCCCGCCGAGCTGATCGAGCAGTACGACGTGCTCTCTCGCCCGGATGGCCACGTCTCCGTGGTGGCGGCGGGGCAGTACGACCACCTCTATCGCAACGACGGCGCCGCCCGCTTCACCGACGTCTCCGAAGCTGCAGGCATCGACGGCAATCACTTCGGCTTGAGCGTCACCTGGTGGGACCCGGACGCGGACGGCTGGCCCGACCTCTACGTGGCCAACGACTTCTTCGGCCCCGACCGCCTCTGGCACAACAACGGCGATGGCACCTTCGTCGACATCGCCCGGAACGTGCTGCCTCACACTCCGTGGTTCAGCATGGGCAGCGACGCCGGTGACATCGACAACGACGGCTGGCTCGACTACATCGCCTCCGACATGGCGGGCACGAGCCACGAGAAACGCCACACCGCCATGGGCGAAGTGGACGAGGTGAGCTGGTTTCTGGAGACACCTGAGCCCCGCCAGGTCATGCGCAACGCCCTCTACCTCAACAGCGGCGGTGGACGCTTTCGTGAGGGCGCCTGGCTCGCCGGCCTGGCCGCCAGCGACTGGACCTGGTCGACGGTCTTCGGCGATCTCGACGAGGACGGCTGGCTCGACCTCTTCGTCAGCAACGGCATGACCCGCGACTTCTTCGACAGCGACCTGCGCAAGCAGGCCTTCAACCGGGGCAATCCCAACGACGCGGTGAAGGAGTTCTGGGTCGGCCAGGATCAGCTCGCCGAGCGCAACATGGCCTTCGCCAACCAGGGCGACCTGCGCTTCGTCAACCAGGCCGAGAGCTGGGGACTCGACCACCTGGGCGTGAGCTTCGGCGCGGCCCTCGACGACCTCGATGGAGACGGTGACCTCGACATCGTCAGCAACGATTTCGAAGCGCCGGCGGGGGTCTACGAGAACCGCTCGTCTGCAGGCCATCGCGTCGTTGTGGAACTGAAGGGCAGCCGGCAGAACTCACGAGCGCTGGGCGCGGTGGTGAGGCTGCACACCGCCGCCGGCGGACAGACCCGACTGATCACAACCGTGCGGGGCTTCATGGCTGGCACCAGCGCGCGCGCACACTTTGGCCTGGGCGACGAAGAGCGGGTGACGCGCCTGGTGGTCGAGTGGCCCGGCGGGCATGTGCAGCGCTTCGACGATCTCGCCGCCGATCAACGCTTCGTCATCACCGAGCCCGCAGAACCTGCGCCGGGGCCCCGGGCCGCTGCCCTGCCTCGGCCGATGTTTGCAGGCTCGCTGGGGGCTCAGTCCATCGAGCAGCCCTTCGACGATTACGCCCGCCAGCCCCTGCTGCCCTGGCGCCTCTCGTCCCTGGGCCCGGGCCTGGCCGCCGCCGACTTTGACGGGGACGGCGACAACGACTACGCCCTCGGTGGTCCCGGGGGACAGGCGACGCAGTTCTTTCGCAACGTGGACAACCGGCGCTTCGAGCCCTGGCCCCAACCCGCCGTCGAGAGCGACGCCGCCCGTGAAGACATGGGCCTGCTCTTCGTCGACGTGGACGGCGACAGCGACGTCGACCTCTACGTGGTCAGCGGTGGCGTCGAGAGCGCAGCCAACGGGCCGTCGTTGCGCGACCGCCTCTACCTGAACGACGGCGCGGGCGCGTTCGCCGCGTCGGCTGACTTGGCCTTGCCCGACCAGCACAGCAGTGGCTCTGCAGTCTGCGCCGCCGACTTCGACAGGGACGGCGACCTCGACCTCTTCGTGGGCGCCCGCTCCGTGCCCGGCCAGTATCCGCTCACTCCCCGAAGCCAGCTGCTGCGCAACGACGGCGGCCACTTCACCGATGTAGCCACCGCCCACACCGGCCCGCCCGCCGCGCACACCGACCCGCCCGCCGCGCACACCGACGACGCAGACGTGGCCGCCACCGCACCCGGCCTGGCTTCTGCGGGGTTAGTGACCTCCGCGGTGTTCACCGACGTCGACGACGACGGTTGGCCCGACCTGGTCGTCGCCTGCGAGTGGGGAGCTGTCCGACTCTGGCTCAACAACAAAGGTGTGCTGAACGAAGCCACCGCCGCGGCTGGGCTCGCCGAGCGCACAGGTCTGTGGAACGCCGTGGCCGCCCGTGACCTGGACAATGATGGCGATGTCGATCTGGTGGTCACCAACCTGGGCCTGAACACTCGCTACCGGGCCAGCGCCGAGCATCCCCTCCATCTTTGGTACGGCGACTGCGATGGCGGCGGCGTGAACCACCTGCTCGAAGGCGAGTACGACGGCGATCGACTCGTGCCCTTGCGCTGCCGCACCTGCACCGTGGGCACGTTCCCCTTCGTGGCGGAAGACGCGGAGTCGTTCCTCGACTACGCCCGGGCTGACCTCTACGACCTGTTCCCCGATTTCCTGCTCGAAGAGACCGTGGCGCTTGAGGTCAACACATTGGAGTCGGGCTGGCTCGCCAACGACGGCGCCGGTCGCTTCACCTGGACGGCCTTTGCTCCCGTGGCCCAGCTGGCTCCCGGGTTCGGGCTGGCCCTCGAAGACCTGAACGGCGACGGCGCCGTCGATATCGTCATGTCCCAGAACTTCTACGGGCCTCAGCCCGAGACAGGCCGCTTCGATGGGGGGCTCGGGCAGGTCTTGCTGGGCGACGGTCGCGGCAGCTTCACCCCTCTGCCTCCTTGGCGCAGCGGGTTGCGGGTGACGGGCGACGGCAAGGGCCTGGCCGTGACCGACTTCGACGGCGACGCCTGGCCCGACCTGCTCGTGGGTGTGAACGCCGGTCCGCTGCACGCCTTCTACAACCTGCGCAGCCCCACGGGACGCATGGTCTCCGTCGATCTCGTGGGACGGCCGGGCAACCCCTCAGCCATCGGCGCCCGGGTCGAGTTGACGCGTCCCGGGGGACGGCGTGACGTCGCCGAGGTCACTGCCGGAAGCGGCTACCTCTCACAGCACACGACGACTCTGCGCTTCGGTGTGGGCGATCAGGCTGGCGTGCGCCGACTGCAGGTGCGCTGGCCCGATGGCCGGGTGACCCGGCACGAGCTGCCCGCCGACGCGGTCCGTGTCCTGTTGCGTCAGGAGTGATGCCTTGGCCCTGGTGATTCAGGACCTCCGAGTGCCCCTGGAGAGAGCGGGTGTCTCGGTCATCGACCTGGCGGCCCGTCGCCTGGGGGTGCGGGTCGAGCGGGCTCGGATCCTGCGCAAGTCGCTGGACGCACGGGCAGGACGAGAGCCCCTGTTCATCTACTCGCTGAGGGTCGAGCTGGCACCTGACGTCGAGGCTCGCCTGCTGGGAGGCCGTCGAGGCAAGGGCCTGCGCAGAGAGACCCCGCCACGGGAGGCTCCACCGCCACCAGACCCAGAGCGCCCACGGATGGCAGCTCGCCCGGTGGTGGTGGGCTCAGGTCCTGCGGGCTTGTTCGCCACCTGGCAGCTGCTGCGCACCGGTCACCGCCCCTTGTTGCTGGAGCGCGGCCCGGACGTCACCAACCGAGGCAAGACCTGGCACGGCTTTCTCCAGGGAGGCGCCTTTGACCCCGAAGGCAACCTGCTCTTCGGCGAAGGGGGCGCCGGCACCTTCAGCGACGGCAAGCTGACCACGCGCATCAAGGACCACCGCGTCGCCACGGTCCTGCAGCTGCTCGTCGATCATGGCGCCCCCGAGAGCTGTCTCTGGGAGGCCAAGCCCCACGTGGGCAGCAACGCCTTGCCGGCCATCGTGCGTTCGTTCCGTCGGGGGCTGGTGGCCGACGGCGCGGAGGTGCGCTTCTCCACCCGGGTCGACGACCTGGTGATGGACGAAGACCGAGTGGCCGGTGTGCGCTGCGCGGACGACCCCGAGGCGGCGGGGGTGGTCTTGCTGGCCATCGGTCACTCGGCCCGGGACACCTACGCCATGTTGCTGGACCGCGGCGTGGCCATGACCGCCAAGCCCTTCCAGATGGGCCTGCGCGTGGAGCATCCCCAGGCGCTCATCGATGAGGCTCAGTACGGCGCGGCCTGTGGGCATCCCGCCTTGCCCGTGGCCGAATACAGCCTGGTCAGTCGTGACAGCAGTGGTGAGGGGAGCGACGTGCACTCGTTCTGCATGTGCCCGGGCGGAGAGATCCTGCCAGCGACCGAGCGGGCCGGCCTGCTCTGCGTCAACGGCGCCTCCCCCCGGGCCAGAGATGGTCACTTCGCCAACAGTGGCCTGGTGGTCACGGTGCAGCCAGGCGTCTTCGATGACTCGCCCCGGGCGGGCCTGTCCCTTCAGGAGCGCATCGAAGCCCGGGCCTATCAGCTGGGCGGCGGGGACTTCGGCGCGCCGGGGCAGCGGGTGGCCGACTTTCTCGCGGGTCGGCTGAGCGAGACCCTGGGCCCCACGTCCTATCCCCTGGCTGTGCGCTCTGCTCAGCTTGCGGAGGTCTTGCCTCCCGGTGCAGCGCCTGCCCTGATCACCGCCTTGCGACGGTTCGAGCAGCGCTTGCCCGGTTATGCCGGCGCCGACGCCATGCTGGTGGGACCCGAGAGTCGCAGCAGCGCGCCCTTGCGCATGGACAGAGACAAGCGCAGCTACGAATCGCTGTCGCACCCCGGTCTGTATCCCCTGGGCGAGGGGGCGGGTTGGGCTGGCGGCATCATGTCCGCGGCGGTGGACGGGCTGCGAGCCGCCGAGGCGATCCACCGCGCGTACCGACCTGCCCTGGAGGCCAGCGGCTGAAGCGCCGCAAGCAGGACACGCCGCAAGCTGACCACACCGCAAGCAGGGCACGCCGCTAGGCCAGGCTGCGAGTTGACGACGCTGCGAGCTGACCACGGGTTGGCCGGGACGGCAGCCCCGAGGCACCGACGTCAGTCGACGAAGGTCACCTTCAGGGCGTTGGAGATGGCCGTGTTCATGACCTGGTCGTCGTCGACCAAGGCCACCTGCATGTAGATGTCCACCGAACCCGCACCGCCGGCACCACCGGGCAGGGGAAACTGCAGCCGCCCGGAGGCGTCGACCTGGATGGCGGGCGTGAACAGCCACGGGGTCGGCACGATCTGACCGCCCTTGAAGGGCAGGGGGTTGTTGAACAGGCCAGCGAAGAGCAGGCCCACGGCGTTGGGCTTGCCACCGCTGAGCAGGAAGTTCGGGGCGTAGCCCGTGCACAGCGGCTGCCCACAGACCGAGATGGCCAGGTCTCCCGGCCCGCCGAAGCCGATGTCGGGCTGGCAGGTGACGCAAGCGTCGCCCAGCCCGTCGTCATCGCCATCGAGCTGATCTGGGTTGGCCGTGGTGGGGCAGTTGTCCCAGCCGTCTTCGAACCCGTCGACGTCTGCGTCTTGCTCGCTGCGGCGCACGTTGGACAGGCGAAAATCGTCCATCAGCCAACCCGCGGCTTGGCCCTGGTTGTTCCAGTCGCTGCCCAGGCGAAACAGGGGCGCTACAGCGCTGACGGTCCAGCCGTTGGGCTCAAGGGTACGGAACAGGTTCTCTGGCTTGTCGGGATGTCCGACGCGCAGCTCCAGCTGTCCCGCCGACGGCCACCACTCGGCCTGGACATGGTGAAAGCCGTTCAAGGAGTCGACGTCGCCAGCGCTGGGCAGGGGTGCCACGACCTTGTGCACCCGGTCGAGCCGGTCGTGCACTTCGAAGTGCAGCTGATCGTTCTCCACGTAGATCAGGAAGCTGTTGCTCTCGTTGACCGTGGTGCCATAGGCAGAGGTGCCGCCCACACTCGCCGCCATGACGCCCGCGCCTTCGCCCGCCGGGTTGTTGATGGTGGGCTGGGTGGGCAGGTTCTCATTGGGCAGAAACTGGCCCTGGGCGTTGACGCCGTTCGTGCCCTGTCCGAACTCGTCGAGCAGGAACAGCGGCGAGGCGTTCGCGGTGGACGAATGAAAGAAGAGGTCGTCAATGCCGTCGGTGTTGAAGTCGCCGATGGCCATGCTCACCGCGTCATCCACGGCGAAGGCGAGCTCGTCAGCCTGAATCAATGTGCCAGTGATGGGGCCCAGGTAGACGCTGGAGTGATCGGTGGTGAGAGGCCCGTTGCGCCAGTTGGCCACCACGATGTCCGTGAACCCGTCGTTGTTGATGTCCTTGCTGGCGTGCACCGTGAAGGGGCGGGGCGTCGTGATCGTCGCATCGGGGGCTGCGCTGAAGCTGCCAGCGCCATCGTTCAGATGGACGGCGATGCGGCCGGAGACCATCCCGGGCCCGTTGTCGTAGAGCGGTTGAGCCAGGACAGCATCCGGCCAGCCGTCGCCATTGACGTCACCGATGTCCACGCCCAGGGTCTGGTCGGAGCGGGCCACGGCGGCGGAGCCTGGGAGGGTGTACGTCGAGCCCGCGAGATCGCCATAGACCATGTAGCTGTCGGCGAGGTTGAAGCTGCCGTAGAGAAAGTCGAGCACGCCATCTTTGTCCACGTCGCTGCAGGCCACACCCTCGGCTGAGGTGATGAACTGGTTGCCCACCGGGCCGTAGGACGGCGAAAAGCTGCCGTCGCCATTGTTGGTGTATCCCCAGAGAGCCACCGTGGCCAGGGAGAACGACGCCGTGGTCAGGTCGGGGAAGCCGTCCATGTTCACATCGTCACCGACCATGCCCTGGGGCAGGTCGAGTTCGACCACTTCGTCCGGCCCGTTGAGCGTCTGGTTGGGCTTGATGTTGCGGGAGTAGACGTGAAGCTCGCCCGGGGTGGTGGTCACGGGGTTCGACAGACTGTCCGCGAAGTTGTCTGCCACGATCAGGTCGTTCTTCCCGTCGCCGTTGACGTCGGCGACGACAAGGCCTCGGGGTGCCACGGCCTCAAAGGTCGCTGCCTTGTTGACGTTGAGCCCGGACGGCGTCCCGAAGTAGATGTGAGAGGTTCCCGGGTTGGCGACGGACGAGTTGGTCGGTGTCTCGCCAACGATCAGGTCGGTGAAGCGGTCACCGTTCAAGGAGGAGGCGCCGCGCAGACTGAAGAGGATCTGTTTCGATGTCGTGTCGGCGGCGGGCTTGATCCAGAACTCGATGGTTCCGGAAGCCTTGTTGAAGGAGGGCAGGGGATAGATGCCGACCTTGTTCTTGAGTACCCGCAGGGCGCTGGTCCCGAACAGGCCCGCACCGTTGACCTGGGTGTACGTGGCCTTGGTGAGGACCTCTCCCGTCTCTGTCTCGATGGCGAGCGAATTGTCGAACGAGGCCAGGGCGATGGCGTCGTCGTCAAACGCTGCGATGGGAGCGTGGGTCAGAGGTAGCGCTGGCGGCGGACAATCTTGAGCCCATGCCGCGGAGCTGAGCACCCACAGGGCGGACACGGCGCAGAGACTCGCCAGGACGGCAGGGCGCGCCGGCTGTCGAAGGCCGGGGTAGGGGTGTGTCATGGGTGCTCGTCTGGGATGGCAGGCAGAGGGGCAGGCAGTCTACCCCGCTGGGGGTGATTCATGGGGCTGACGGCATGTCTTGAGCGGCGTTTCACCAGAATCCCGGGTCTCCCTGGCCCGTCTCATGGCAGCCAGCGCCACGGATGGGCTCGCTCAGGCTGTGGAGGCAGCCTGCTAGAACATCCCGGAGCTTTCGGCCTGGCGAGTCAGGAAGAGGTCGGTATAGGTGGGGTCCGCTGCCCGGCTGGCCGTCGTGGCCCATTGGGCGATGATCTCGTAATCGGGATCCCCGGTCTTGTCCTTGAACTCGGTGGCCAGCAAAACCAGCCGCAGCAGGTGCCTGAGCACCAGGGCCTCGTTCTTGGCCAGCTCTCTCGATGAGACGAAGCGCCAGAAGTCGCCATCGGCTCCCAGGCCGCCAGCGATCCATTGGGTGCGGATTTCGATCTCTTCGGGCTCGACCAGCTTGGCGTTGAAGGCCTCGAGGAGCATCTCCGGGAAGGTCAGCGGGCGCTCGTCGTCCTCCTCCCAGAAAGCGAAGGGGCGGCCCTTGGGGGGCTCTTCCTCTTCGGGTTTCTCGGCGCCGTCGGGTCGGGCGATGACCTTGCCCATGGCGATCATCAAGGGTTCGAGCTCTTCGGTCTGCAGGGGCCCGGCCTCGTGGTCGTAGGGCAGCTCGCAGCGCCGGGCGATGACGAACGCCGTGGGCAGCACCGACTCAAGGGCCAGGATCTTCTCGTTGAGATCGGCGTGGGACAAGGTGCGCGCAAGCCAGGCGCCATACAGCGGGTCGATGCTTCGAAAGCCCTCGAGATCGAGCACGGTCTCCGAGAGCATGACCCGGTCTTCGCCTTCGATGCGCTGCAGGTAGCCGAGCGCGGCCAGGTTGTCCACCATGCCGTCGAGCTGGCTCTCGAAGCTGGCCAGACGCTCGGCGCTGTTGAAGCGCTTGGCCAGAAAGTGGCGCACCTTCGACAGATCGGAGCTGTGTCCCAGCAGATGAATCAAGAAGCGGTAGGGGATCATCGAGCGGCTGGCGAGCTTGGCCGGCCCAGCGTCGATGAGCTTCTGAAACTGTCCCTCGGTCCAGTACTGCTCGGTCTTGCGTCGCTTGGGGCGCTTGCGTTCGAGCTGCTTGCGCGCCTTCATGATGCCCGGGTTCGTGCTCTTCGCCGGGAGCTGGTCGTACTTCTCGTGCCACTTGTGGATCTTCACGTCGTCTTCGTGAGCCACCGCGTACACGTGGCCCTCGTCGTCGAACTGCGGACGCCCCGCGCGCCCGAACATCTGGTGCGCCGCCGAAGCGGGCAGCAGGTTGCGCGAACCGGGCTTGCCCTTGAGCAGGGAGTGCAAGATGACCGAGCGGGCTGGCAGGTTGATGCCTGCGGCCAGGGTCTCGGTGCAGACCACGCAGAGCAGCAGCCGCCTGGTGAACAGCCGCTCGACGATGACCTTGTAGCGAGGCAAGATGCCCGCGTGGTGCACACCGACGCCGCGAATGAGCATCTGCCGCAGCTTCTTCCCGATGGTGTGGGAGAAGTCGTCTTCGGCGATGGCCGCCTCGATGGCGTCCTTGCGCTCTTTGTCCACGAGGGGCAGGCCCTTGAGCCGCTCGGCCATGCTCCAGCATCCGTCTCTGCTGAAGCAGAACATGAGCGCGGGAGTGGCCGGCACGCCTTCTTCGCCCGTGGCCATCTCGACGACCAGATCGGTGAGCAGCTTGTCCTCGATCCAGTGGTGTTGCAGGGGCACCTTGCGCTCGGCGGTCTGCACCAGGCGCAGCTCCCGCTTGTGCTGATCGCGCATCCAGATCAAGAAGTCGACCGGGTTGCCCACCGTGGCCGAGAGCAGCATGAGCCGCACGCCCGGGGGCATGAGCACCAGGGAGAGCTCCCAGACCACGCCCCGATCGCGGTCGTTGAAGTAGTGAAATTCATCCATCACCACGCCGGAGACATCGCTGAAGTCGCGCCCCTCTTCGAGCAGATGGTTGAGCAGGATCTCCGCCACCACCACCAGCACCCGGGCGTCAGGGTTCTCCTTGCGGTTGCCGGTGAGCAGGCCCACTTCGGTGCGAGGAAAACCCCACGCCTCGGCCCGCTCCTGCAGCTCGGTGAACTTCTGGTCGGTGAGCGCGATGAGCGGCGTGGTGTAGTACAGACGGGTGCCCGATGTCAGCGCCTCGAACACCGCCGCCTCGGCGATGAGCGTCTTGCCCATGCCCGTGGGCGCCGAGATGAGCAGCCCACCCTTGCACTCGAACCAGGCCAGCACGGCCTCTTCTTGAAACGGGTAGAGCTCGAACGGCACCGCGTCAAAGAAGCTGAGTACGATCTCGTCGCGGTCCATGGCGGGACACGATAGCAGGGCGGCGCCGCGGGTCTGCCACGTCATGACCGGGGATTGCGACTGGCCCCGACTGGACGCAGCCTAGAACCGGTGCCTGACCTGGGCGCGTGTGACCCAGGCCCGGTCAGCACCGGGAAACGCGGCGCCCGGTTCGAACAGGCCGAGGATCACCTCGAAGTCCCAGGCGCGGGTCTCTCGAATGCCCAGGATCAGATCGACGCCCCAACCGAGGTCGTGATGTCGGCCGTCGGGCCGCATGCGCAGGCTCGACAAGAACAGTGGCGGTTGATTGGGGAACAGCAGCGGGTCGAGTTGCCAGGTCTCCACCAGCCGGTACTTGTGCACGACGAGATCGAGGGAGGTCTTCTTTGCCAGCCGAATGCCGAGCCCGGCGGTGAAGATGTCGAGGTTCGAGAGGTCAGGCTGAACCAGCTCGCCGTAGGTCTTGAACGATGTGACCCCGGCAAACTTGCCGTTGTTGTCGTGCAGGCCGGTCTGGCGAAAAGAGTGATCGACGTCGTCGATGGGGTCGTCGTCGCCCGAGCCTCGGGCCGCGCCCAGGGTGATGCTGAACGGATCGAGGTCGAGGGTGGTGCCCACGTCCACGGCCCATCCTCGAAAGTCGACGCCGTTGCCGTAGCCCCGCACCAGGGCCGCCTCGGCCCAGACCTTCTGATCGGGCAGCCACTCGCCCAGGGCCCGCACGCCCACGTGCAAGGGCTGGTCCGTGGTGGTCGTCCCCCTGCCTCGGCGGTCGATGACGTAGGCAGCGAGGTGCTGCTTGTTGTCGTCGTTGGAGAGGTAGGCGATGAAGTTGTCCGTCTCCCGGTCTTCTCGGCTGCCCTCGGTGAGGGTCGTGGTGGCGGAGAGTTCGAGGGCCCAGCCGGGTTGGCGCCAGATCAGCCGGCCGCCGTCGAGGTTCTGGTCGTAGAGCCACTCTCGGGGTTCGTCGAAGTCCTGGCGTCCGAGCTGCAGATCGAAGCCGGCGTCGAAGGGGTCGCGCCAGTAGCCATAGGCCTCGGCGATGTTGCCGTCGGTCTCCGTGAGGTTGGGGTCGTTGGCATCACGCAGGGACGTCCGCTGGGCACGCAAGCGCAGCAGGGCGTAGCCGTCGTTGCTCGGCTCCCAGATCAGCTCGGCCTTGGCCGAGAGGCCGCGTTGGCTCTTGTCCCCGAGCTTGTTGTCGTCGAGATCGAACTCGTCTTCGTCGTCTTGTTGCAGCTGGATCTGGATGCCGAGCGAGACGTTGTTTCCCAGGGAGATGGCTCCGGGGATGTCATCCTCCTCGTCGCGCTCCCTGTCAGCGGGGAGCTTGGTTCGTGCGGGCGCCAACGCCCAACTTCCAGCGGGCTGCTCCGAGAGGACCTCGGCTGCGTCGGGCAACCACACCGTGAACGAGAGCATGCGCAGCTCAAGGCCGCCGGGGTGCCGGGCGATGTGGTCGATGCGTCCCTCGATCCGTGAGCGTCCCGTGCCCGAGCGGCCCCGAAGACTGCGCGCGGAGAACTTGAGCGGCCCGCGATAGTGCCCGGACACCTTGATCCTTGCGTCCGTGAGTTCGGCGAAAGTCAGCCCGTTCCACTCGCTGCGACTGCTGATGACCACGGGCTGTCCCAACAGCAGGAACTGGCCTCGGGAGGCGTTCGCGTCGGTGACCAGGCCCAGCAACGACTCCTCATCACCGGGCTCGCCGAGCTCGAGCTCGATGGCGACGAAGCGACCGTTGTCATCGAGCTCACCCTTTACCTGTGCCCAATGTCCCACCACCAACTCGTCGCGCAGGCTGCGGGGCGCGTCCTGGGCCAGCAGCTCGGGAGCCAGCAAGCCGTGGGCCAAGGTCAGGGAGAGAATCAGCGCGCAGGCCCAGCGCCCCGCAACAGGTGGGGGTGACAACAGGCGCCGTCGAGGACCGGGCGGCGCGGGACGCTCCCCACGCGAGCGGCTAGCGCTCATTGAGGCACCGTCGGGCCATGTCGATCAGCTCCGGCGACAGGTGGGCCCAGGGCGGCCGGAGCCCGTAGATCAGGCTCAGGCGCAGAGAGGTCGTGGCTTGGTAGAAGCGAAGGCGGTCAGCGAAGTCAGGCTGGTCGCCCCTGGCAAGACCGTCCAGCAGCTCCTGCCCGCAGCGCTCGAACGAGTCTTGGTCGGCGCCGTTCAGCCCTTGCAGCTCGCGCAGCTTGAGGTGGGCCATGAGGTTGGCCGCGTCGAGGGCGTTGTCCGCCAGGCAGGCCAGGTCGAAGTCGAGCAGGGTCAAGGCGGGCCCGTCGGCGACAAACTGCCCGTCGTGAAGATCGCGATGGGCGGGGGAGAGGGGCGCGGTGAGCAGGGCTGTGGTGAGAGGCAGCGCGGCCCGCAGTGTGTCGAAGCCAGGGGGACGCGGGATGCCCGCCCGGCCCATGGCGGCAGCGAGCCCGTCCAGGACATCGAGCTCATGATGGGCGTCGTGTCGGGGAGCGTTGTCGAAGGGGCGAGCGGACTGCAGCTGGCGGAGACTCACGCCGATGTGGTGAAAGACCGAGCGGTTTTCACCGGACACATCAAGAGAATCTCCCGGGGCCAGGTTGAACTCCAGCGCTGAGGCCTGCTCCCACACATCGACCACGTCGACCGCCACCACCGGCGCGGTGAGCAGGGCCCTCGCTGCCCACACATGACGCTGCACCGCGGCCGCCAAACGCTGCTCCCGGTAGCCCTTGAGCACTCGCTCGCCCCGCTCGTCCGTGAGCCTTAGCACCACGCGCTTGCCCGGGCGGTAGGCGAGCACCTGCACATCCGCGCCGCTCTTCAGCTGAGGCAGCCGCTGCGCCAGGGGCAGCTTGCGGTCGTTCTCTGGCTTGCAGCGCCTGGTGCTGCCGTCCTCACGGAGGCGCCGCCACTGGGGACCGTCTTCTGTCTCCCACAGCTCGAAGCGCTTGTCGTTGCCTCGCGGGTCGATGCGCAACAACCGTTCGGTGGACACGCTTTCCTGCATCTCTTTTTCGACCTCGGTCATGATTCAGCCTCGCCCCGCCATGGCGCCTTCGCCGATGTCTCGAGCGAGCATGAGCGTGCGCTCGGCCTTGGCCAGTCCGTTCGCTTCCAACCGACGAAGGCTCGCCGCTGCACGACATGCCAGTGCCCTCTGCACCCCACGAGACAAGCGCCCGCGGTCGATCACGGGCCCGCCAGCATCGGCGTACGCGGCCAGCAGCTCGGCACCTGCAGATCGCGGATCGACGTCGGGCCGGGCCACGAGTTCGTCCGCGATCCAGTCAGCCAGATCGCCGTGGTGATCGCCGGGTGCCAGGCCATCCAGGTCGAGCAGTCGAGGCTCGCCACCGTCGCGGGCAAGAGCCAGTTGGTCGGGGTGGAAGTCACCGTGGGTCCAGTAGCAGGGGCCGTCGTTCGGGTTCGTGGAGGGTGTGCGAGCCAGATCAGCAAGGGCCGAGTTCCAGGAGAACAGCGGGTCGTCGCCGGACGGCGCTGCGACGGCCGCCCCAGGGCTCGCGGGGGCTGGGCGGTGCAGCTGCGCCAGCAGAGTCGCGGCGACCGCCGCGTTATGAAAGTCGTCGTCTGCGCAGGCGCTCACGTCCAGCCACTCCTCGAAGAGCAGGCCGCTGCGGGGTTCGGAGGCCAGCAGGCGGGGCAAGAAGCTGGCACCACCGTGCTCTGTGCGCTGGGCCACGACCTTGGCAGCCACCTCTGGCAACAAGGCCCGCACGGCGAGGCGGCCTGCGCCCCGTGTGCCGTCTTCGCCGCGCAAGGCAGCATCGAGCCGGTACACCGCCCGGCGCTCCGGACGGTAGCGCAGGCGGGAGAGCCGGGAGCGATGGGAGCGCAGACGCAGGGGAGCGAAGACGCCCTGAGCCGCCAGCAGACGTTTGGTCCGGCGCATGTCCCCCAGGCGTTGTTGCCCGGGCAGCTCCCGGTCGTGCCCCTCACACCACAGGTGCAGCCGTTCGCCGGGGACGATGGCCGAGGGCGCCAGCGGGGGAGCGTCTGAGTCGTCGCCATGAGGTATCGGTACTGGTGTCAGCTGCGCTGGCTCATCGTCGTGCTCTCGTGAGGGAGGCAGGCCTCGTTGCGCCCGTTGAGCGAGGGCCGCAGCCTTGTCGCCCCGGTAGCGCTTGAGCACCACCAGCTGGTCGTCGCCATGGGAGAACTGCAGCTCATAGGCAGAGCACAGCGACACGCCGGGTTTCCAGCGGGCGTAGACCCAGCGGGCGGCGGTGGGCGCGGTGGCGCCCGGCGTGAGCAAATGCGCGCTGACCATCTCGAGCAGTTGCGCCTCGCTGGGCGGCGTGAGTTCAGGCTCGCCGGCCCGAGCGGGCAGCTCTCCGTCCCGATCCCATGGCCGCAGCCCGGTCACAGCACACCTGCCACGGAGGGACCGTTGACCAGGGTCGCGTAGTCGTCGCACCGCTCCATGAGTTCATCGTGGCTGCCGCTGTCGCGCACCTTGCCCTGGTCGAGGAAGACCACCCGATCGCAGGCGGGCAGGTGTTCCACCTCATGACAGATGACGATCACCAGGCCCTGCTCCGCCCGGCGGCTCAGGCTGTCTCGCACCCGGCGTACGGCAGGGCGGTCCAGGCCGGAGAAGGGCTCGTCGACGATGAGCACGGGCGGGTTGCGCAGCAGGGTCCGGGCCAGGGAGAGCCGCCGACGTTGTCCGCCTGACAGACCGCTGCCCGTGGCGCCCAGCACATGGTCAAGGCCTTCGGGCAGACTCTCGACAACCTCGCTGGCGGCGGCCTCGTCGAGGGCGGCCCAGAGGGCTTCGTCGTCGGCTTCGGGGTCGCCCAGCAGCAGGTTGTCCCGCACCGACTCTCCGAAGAGCATGGTCTCTTGCAGGCAGAGGCCGAAACGGCTGCGCAGGGAGGTGAGCTCCATCTGGGCGATGTCCATGTCGTCGAGACGCACGGCGCCCGCCACCGGGTCAGCGAGACGGAGGACCAACGCGGCCATGGTCGACTTGCCCGCGCCGCTGCGCCCGAACAGGCCCGTGAGCTGACCTCTCTCGAAGGTGACGTCAAGGCCCTCGAGCACCGGGTCGTCTTCGCCGTATTGAAAAGCCACGCCGTCGAACCGCAGGCGCTGGGGATGCTCCGGCGCGGGCTCGGCGTCCACGGCACTGACGATGGTGACCCGCTCGTTGAGCACGGTCAGGATGCGCTCGCCGCAAGCGGTGCCCTTGGCGATCTTCTCGCCGTGACGTGAGGCGGCGCGCACGGGCTTGAGCAGTCCGCGCACGTAGCTCAAGAAGATGATCAGGTTGCCAGCGGTGAAACCATCAGGGTCACCCGCGCCGTCAAAGACCCGCCAGCTGCCCAGAAACAATGTGCCGGCCACCGCAGCGGCGAGCAGTGTCTCCACGCTGAAGGAGAGTCGGGCGGCGAGGCGCTTGGCCTTCAGCCCCGCTCGGGCGCTGGAACGATTGCTGCGGGCGAACTTGCGCACCGCGTCCGGGCCTCGTCCCAGCGACTGCAGCACGGCCACTCCCGCCACCGCTTCGTGCAGGTAGTCGGCCATGTCGCCTTCTTTTCTGCGCTGCTTGCGCACGGCGGAGGTGATCCGGCGCGAGATGATGCGCACCACCAGGAAGACCGTGGGGATCACGGCGAAGACCGCCAGGGTCAGCCACAGGTCCATGGCCAACATGACCACCAGCATGCCCACCACGAGCACGGCCCGTGAGGCCAGGGCCATGGCGGAGTCGACGATCATGGTGCGCAACATGGGCACGTCACCCATGAGCCGCATCATCAGGTCGCCCGCCTTGTGCCGTGAGTGGAAGGCGATGGGCAGCTCGGTCAGGTGTTCGAAGATGCGCTTGCGCAACGAGCGGGTGACCGCGTGCCCCACTTCGGCCTGACGCAAGGTGCCGAAGTACTCCATCCCCGCGCGCGCTGCGGCCACCAGCAGCGAGGCCAGGGCGCTGCCCCAGACCACCGTGGCGAAGTCGAAGCGGGGTTCGCCCTTGGGAGCGAGGGCGTTGTCGAAAAGGAAGCCGATGGGCCAGGGCCGCAGCAGCTCGAAGGCCACGGTGCACAGGGACGCGCCGCCCACGAGAAACAGCGAGCGTTTGTGTTCGCTCAGCTGGGGCGTGAAGGCCCGGGCCACCGAGAGGCTGTGCAGGCTGGAGCGCAGGGACTTCACGGAGGGGCCTCTCGCGGGGATCTGGCGGCGAGAGTGGTGGCTTCACGGGCCAGGGCCAGCCACGAGCGGCTCTGGGCTGTCTCCACGGCGGCGATGGACAGGGCGCGGCGTAGGGGTTTCTCTGCGATCAACTGTTCGATGCTCTCGGTCAGCTGGTCAACGTCCCCCGCAGGATAGACCAGTCCGTTCTCGCCGTGGCGCACCACGGACTCAAGATCGCCCAGAGCGGGCACGACGGGCACCACGCCGCAGGCCATGGCCTCCAGCAGCTTGAGCGGCGAGAAGTAGCAGGGCGCATCTTTCGGATAGGTCAGGGCCATGACGTCAAAGCGAGCCACGTGGCGGCCCACCTCGTCATGGGGTACCCAGCCCTCGTGGGACCAGGATTGGTCTGGCACCCGCCCTTCAAGCTCGGCGGCGAAGTCTCCCTGCCCGATGAGCTCGAGATGAACGGGGTGGCCTCGATCGAGGAGCCGCCCGAACACATCCACCAGAGTGGAGAAGCCGTGCCAGGGGCGCAGTCGACCGTGAAAGCCGAGCACGAAGCGTGTGTCGCTGGCGGGGGTCAGGCGTCGTGGCCTGAAGAGTTCGGTGTCCACGCCGTTCGGCCTGACGAGGATGCGCTCGGCGGGCACGCCCAGCTCGACCAGCCACTCGGCCAGGGGTTGGGAGACCACCATCAAGGTACCGGGACTGCAGAGGATGGCCCGCTCGGTGGCTTCGTCCTCGTCGCCCCGCTCACGGCCCCGGTGGGCGGCGGCCTCTTCGAGCAGGGGCGCGTTGACCTCCAGTATATGGGGCACGTCGTGAGTCTTTGCGAAGCGCCCGGCGGTCCCGCAACCCAGGGCATAGCGCTCGTAGATCAGGCCGATGGGTCCTGAGCTGTGGGCTGCAGCGAGCGTTCGCTCCACTTCGACGGGGTCGGGGCTGTCCACCGCGAGGACCTGGGCGCCCGCTGCCTCGAACGCCCTGCGCATGGACGTGAGATGCACCGCCGCACCCTTGGCAGCGCCTGGTTTCACCCCACGATCCTGATTGACGGAGACGATCAGCATGGGGACGCCACGGTAGGCAGGGCGGCGGTCAGCCATTGCGCCAGAGTGCTGGCGTTGCGGTGCATGTCGAAGAGCTCCTCCGCGCGCAGGCGGCCGCTGGCGGCGAAGTTCTTGCGCAGGGCCTCGTCTGCCAGCAGCCGCAGGATGGCGTCGGCGAGCGCCGCCGGGTCGTGTTCGGGGACCAGCAGCCCGGCCCGTCCCGCATCAACGATCTCGGGGATGCCCGTCACGGGCGTGGACACCACGGGCAGTCCTGCGGCCAGGGCTTCGAGCAGCACGGTGGGCAGGGCGTCCCGATTGCCGTCCTCGCCGATGACGCAAGGCAGGGCGAACACGGTGGCCCGGGCCATGAGCCCGCGCACCTGCCCCTGGTCCATGGGGCCGGTCATGGTGATCTGCTCGGTCAGGCCTCGGGCGGCGATGAGCGCTTCGAGTGCCTGTTGCTGATCGCCTTGGCCTACGAGGGTCAGCCGGCAACCGGGCCGCTGCTGAAGCACCAGGGCCATGGCCTCGATCAGGTCGTCGAAGCCCTTCTTCTCGACCAGACGGCCCACGGCGAGCAGGTGGTCTTCATCTCGCGGTGTCGTGGTGGGCTGCAGGGCGGCCAGGTCGATGCCGTTGTAATGGCAGCGCAGTCGGGTGGTCACCTCTTCGCCGAGCTTGTCCACCAGATAGCGCAGGTTGGCCTGGCACACGGTGACGCAGAAGGCCGAGTCGAGGATCAGCTGGCGCAGCAGCTCGGGCACCACCGGCCCTGCCCGGTAGATGTCCTTGGCGTGCAGGGTCACGCTGTAGGTCGGCCCACCCAAGGCGTGGACGAGGTGAGCGACGATGGCCGCGTCCGTGGCGAAGTGCACGTGCAGGTGATCGATGGAGAGCTCGCGGCAGCGGGCCCGCAGGTGCACCGCCTCGCCGAGCAGGGACGGCATGCGCTCGTGTCCGAAGCGACGGGTCGAGCGCACCACATCGCCCAGGCGGTTGAGCAGGCTCTCGCTCCCGGCGTCTTCGGGCTCGGCGAACAGGGGCGTCCAGGGGTCGAGTGAGCGAGACGACGGCAGCACCTCTATGGAGGCCTTCAGCCCGGCCAGCTCGGGGTGACGAGGTTCGTCGTCGGGTGTGCGCCGCGAGAGCACGGTCAGCTCCACGCCCTGCTCCTCCAGCCCCAGCAGCTCGTTCAGGATGAACGTCTCCGAGAGGCGGGGGAACTTCTTCAGCAGGTAGGCGATGCGGGGAGTGGTCATGGGGGTTGGCACTTTCTGGGCGAGGGGCGTCGATCTGCCCGGCGGATTCCGGGCCTGACCGCTGGCGGCCTGGCCATCTTCCAAGCAACCGGGATGCCAACTCTCCGCCGAGGCCCTGTGAGATGAGGGGGCGACGGTCTCAAGAGGGCCTGAAGCGGCGGATTCAGCCCTTTCTCAGGACCGGAGACCCGTTTCTTGGCTCATCGGCATCGTCCTGGCCAGGGCCCGGTCCGCTGCTTGCCTCTTGCCTGTGGACGATGTACAGATTCTGGACAAACGATCGAGAGCTGGACACCAGGGGCAAGCAGGGGGGGCGAAATGGCGGTTCTCGGGGCCTTCTTCGAACTGGCACCCCGTTTGCTTTGGTCACCTACCCGGCCAGGTCTGTCCGCCTCTTTGCAGGGGGACGGTCCCGTGAGCGCCACCCACCAGACCCACTTCGATCGAGCACCCAGAGGAGCACTCTTCCCGTGAATCGCAACCCAACCCTTGGCCTCCTGGCCGCCGCCGTCCTGGCTATCGGAGCTACTGATCTCTCCGCCCAGGTCTCTTTCATCACCGGTACGGTCGTCGACGCGTTCGGCGCGGTGCAGCCCTCCGTCAACATCGCCGTGGAGAACAACGGCAGCGGTGGCGACCCCGACGTCTTCAACGGCGGCACCAACCTGTTCGGCAACTTCAACACCACCGTCGACCCCGCTGGCACGTATGACGTGGTCTTCAGGCCCGCGGCCCCGAACCTGATCACCAGGATCATCGATGTGCCAATTTCAGGCACCCTGGACATGGGCACCGTGGTCATGGACCTGGGTGTGATCCTCTCCGGTCGCTTGCTCGACCCCCTGGGCCTGCCAGTGGATGGTGTCAATCTCGACCTCGTCGATCTGGACACGGGCAACCAGGTAGAGCTCACCGGCGACAAGAGCGACGCCCTGGGCCAGTTCGCCTTCGCCATCCCCACGGGCAACTTCGAGCTGCGCCTCAACGCGACCCCGGTTCCCTTCCCCGTGCTCGCTTCCCAGGCCTTCGACATCACCGTCACCGGTGACACGAACCTGGGCGACATCACGATGCAAGAGGGCTTCAAGATCACCACGATCGTGCAGCAGGCAGGCTTCGTCCCCGTGGAGAACGCTGACACCGACACGGTGGACGTGCTCACCGGCGACAAGCTCTACACCCCGGGCGACAACACGGACGCCTTCGGCCTGGTCACCGTGACCGTGCCTGCGGGCAACTACCATTTTCAGATCTGTGCGCCCCCGGGGTCGCAGCTGGTGGACCATGAGATCACTCCTGTGCTCGTGGCTGCCAACGTGAACCTGGGCCTGACCGTGATGGAAGCGGGCATGACCCTCACCGGCACGGTGGTCGACTCCGGTGGTCAGCCCATCGCTGGCATCGACATCGACGTGGAGGACTCCACGACGCTGCTCAAGCAGCTCACCTGCAATGACAACACCAACGGCGCTGGGGTCTATTCGGTGGTCGTGCCGGCGGGCACCTGGAACGTGCGTTTCACGCCGAAGTTCAGCCAGCCCTACGGCACGGCCGAGGTCTTCAACGTCGCTGTCGCCGGGACGACGACCGTGAACGGCCAGCTCCCCGACTGTGCCTTCAGCACCCAGTACGGTGCGGGCGTCGCCGGTGCAGGTGGCCTGGTGCCCTTGCTGTCGTCGTCTGGCGGTGCGCCGCGGTTGGGCAACCCTGACTACACCGTCGAGCTGTCCAACGGGCTGGGCGGCGCGGTGGCGCCGGTCATGCTCGGCTTTGGCGCCGGAGCGTTGCCCTTCAAGGGTGGCGTGCTGTTGATCGACCTGACAGCCGGCCCCTTCTTGCTCTTCAACCTGCCCCTCAGCGGTCCCGCCGGAGTGCCGGGAGCAGGTTCGTTCAGCCTTCCTGCGGCGGTGCCCGTCGACCCCGTCATCGTGGGCTTCAGCATCTACGTGCAGTTCTTCGTCCCCGACCCGAGCGTGCCCTTGTTCGGGCTGGCCTTCAGCAACGGTCTGCAGATCACCTACTGCGACTGACCTCGTGACGTGAGCGTTGCGTTGTCTCCCAATCGCCAGACGCTGCTCTGTGCTCTGCTGCTGATCCTCCCGATGGTCGTCCCCGCGTGCAGCGGGCGGCTGTCGGGAGGAGGCGGCGGTTCGGGGGTGCCCACAGCTCCGCCAACGGTGCTGCCGCCCTTGCAAGAGGCCGCGCCCCTGGCCGCGCCTACCCTGATCTCAGCGGTCCCTGACCTGGACCGCCTCGTAGTGCGTTGGAGCGCGGCCGATCAGGCCGTGGTCTTGGCCCTGTTCGTGGGCCCCGATCCGAACACGCTGTTCGACGGTGCGCCTGTGGCCAATCCGCTCACGGGGGACTCGCTGATCGTCACGGGCTTGCCCAGCGGTGGCAACCTCACCGCGGGCCTGGCGCGCGTGGTCAGCGGCGGCTTCGAACCCACGGGCACCCTGCTCACGGTGACCATGAGGGCGCCGGTCTTCGTGGACGTTGCCGCGAACCCCGTGGGTGCCGACGGACTCTCGCCGGCCACCGCGTACCCGACCATGTTTCCGGCCCTGCTCGACGGTCTCATCGCTGGCGGCGCCAACATCTGGATCGCCGGAGGAAACTATCCTCCCTCTGCACTGCCCGTGTTTCCCAACGTGCACTTGTACGGTGGCTTCGCTGCCGACTTCGCCCTGGAGACTCGGGACCCGGTGGCGCAGCCGTCCATCCTGCCGGGCCTTGCGGGCCAGCAGGTCGTGGACATCGACGGCCCGGGTCTGGTGGTGCTCGATGGGTTGGTGCTGGACGGCCAGGCCGCGGCCAAGGCGGGCCTGCAAGCCATCAACGCTCCCATCGAGCTGCGGGGCGTGACCATCCTCAACTGCCTCGGCCCCGGGCTGCGCTTGCGCGGGGACCTCTTCGCCGAAGCGGTGCCCATGGTGCTGGTGGACTGCATCATGCTCGGCAACGCCGCCGAGGGCGCGTCGATCATCGGGGCGGTAGGACTGGTCGCGCGGGGCTGTCGCTTCGAGAGCAACGTGCAGGAGGGTGCCGACTTCGACGACCTGACCATCGATGTGTTCAAGGACGTCGCCGTTGGCTTCACCGACTGCCGCTTCGCCGGCAACGGCACGGAAGGCCTCGACCTCGACATGGCCGCACCGCTGCTCGGCTTCCCGGGGGGCGACTTCGACGTGTGCATCGAGAACTGCGTCTTCGAGCAGAACGGCACCACCGGCCTGCTGCTCGACGTGGACTTCGACGCCCCGTCGGGAGCCCGGGCCACGCTGATCTTGCGAGGCGTGGTCGCCCGGGCGAACCGCCTGCACGGCGTGCATCTCGACCCGGATGCCACGGCGACGATCTTCATCGACAGCATGGTCTCCACGGCGAATGGCGGGGACGGCCTGCTGGTCTCGTCAGATGTGGTCCCCGTGGTGGTGACCGTGGCTCACTCCGTGCTGGCCGCGAACCTCGGTGCAGGCGCGCGGACCATCGACGGCCAGGCCGGGTTGGTGCTCAGCCATGTGCTGGTGGCGGGCAACGGCGGCGGGGGCGCTCGTGCTGAGCCCGGGGCCATCGGCGCGGTGTCCAGTGTGGCCTGGTTGCAGACGGACCCTTGGGTGTCCGTGACCACGCACCGTGTGGTCACCGCAGACGATCCGTTGCAGCCGGCTCTTGGTCGCCTGCCCGTGCTCTACACCCAGGTCACGGCGTGGGACGAGAACGCTCCCGAGACCTTGAACGTCGCGGCCATGCCTGATCTGGCGGCTGCCCTTGAGAGCGACGCCGACGGTGTCTCCAGGCTCATCACCGGCAGCATGGGCGCGGCCAGTGTCGCCGTCGACCCCGCACCCCTCGCGCTGACCGTCCCCGCATCGCTCACGGCGTTTCCCGACGGCGTCGACGTGCTCGAAGACTATCGCGCCCTGCCTGGTGGCGTTGCGGACGGCGCGGGCATGGCGCCGCTGATGGCCCCGGCCGTAGACGCCGGGCCCCTGCCCATCGTCACGGACGCCGTGCCCGGGCTGCTCGACCTGTCTGGCCCCCGATCGTTCTCTCTGGCGACCACTGCGCCGGCTCTGGGTGCCACGCTCATGGCTGGCGACTCGGTGACCCTGACATTCGACGGCGGAGTGCTCGACCCTGCCACCGTTGACGGGGTCAGCGTGGTGGTGCGCGATGGGAACGGCGCGGTGCAGCCAGCAGTCGCCGCCGTGATGAACGACGCCCTGGTCGTGTCTCCCGCTGGGTCGGGGTGGACGGCCGGGCCGCTGCTGATCGAGCTGCACAACCTGCTGGCTTCCCTGACGGGGGAGCCCCTCGCTTCACCACTGATGCTGCCCTTCGAGGTCTCGCCATGAGTTCGCCCGTGACACCCCGCTCGGCTACCAACCGGTGGGCCAGGCCCAGGTCAGCGTCGTGGCAGGCCCTGTGCACCGCAGCGTTGCTGGGACTGTTCAGCGCTTGTGGCAACAGCAACCCGCCGTCCACGAAGGCCACCATGCCTCACGTGCTGCTGGTCTGTCTCGACACCTTGCGCGCCGATCACATGGGGGCCTACGGCTACGAGCTGCGGCCCACCACGCCCACCCTGGACGCCCTGGCTGCTTCGGGCGTGCTCTTCACGGACACCACCGCCACCGCCGCCTGGACCAAGCCATCGGTGCCGTCCTTTCTCACCGGCAGCTGGCCGGCGGTGCACGGGGTCTACGAAGGCAGCGCTCGCCGGGGAGGCATGCTCACCACCGACGTGCTGAGCGAGGGCTCGTACACGTTGGCGGAGGCCTTCGCCGACCAGGGCTACGACACCGCCGCCTTTCTGCGCAACGCCCAGCTGCGCCCGGGGCGAGGCTTCGAGCAGGGTTTCGATCTCTACGTCGATCAAGCGGGGGACGCCGCCGAGATCTGCGCCGCTGCCCTGGCCTGGCTCGACGAACGGCAGGACGGTCGGCCGTTCTTTCTCTATCTGCACATTCTCGACGCCCACTGGCCCTACGACATCCCTGACGAGGCGGCGGCGCGCTTCGCCGACCCGGAGATCGTCGAGCTGATCAGCGGGGACAACTGGCGCGAGCGGCGGGACGCGATCAACGACGGTGAGCTGCTGCTCGACGAGGTACAGCACGATCAGATGCTGGCCCTCTACGACGGCGCCATCGCCTACGCGGACGCCCAGCTGGGCCTGCTCTTCGATGCCCTCCGCGATCGGGGCCTCTACGACGATCTGGTGGTGGCCGTGGTGGCAGACCACGGCGAGGAGTTCTTGGAGCACGGTCGCCTCGGGCACGGTCACGGGCTGTTCGAGAACCTCACCCAGGTGGGCTGGATCATGGACGGCCCGGGCATCGCACCGAGCGAGGTCAGCACGCCGGTGAGCCTGATCGATCTCTTCCCCACAGTGCTGTCTGCTGCGGGCCTCGATGGGGCCGTCGACCCTGGCACCAAGAGCCTCCTGCGCGGCGTCGATCGGTTGAGCCAGCCCGACCGGCTCACGCCGATCTTCTCCGAGCACAAGGCCCCCAACGGCTACTGGCAGTCGCTCCGGGCGGGTGACTACAAGCTCGTTCGCCATTTCGTTCCCCCGGTTACTGCGAACCTCGGCGCGTCGCCGGCGGCGGGGCTGCTGCTGGGCGATCGCTGGGAGGTCGAGCTGGCGGAGGGTTGGGCCCACGGGCTGGTGGCCGCCCAGGTCAAGCCGCGAGACGAATCGAAGGATGACCCGTTGGAGATCAAGGGCGTGCTGGAGGGCCAAGGCGGCGGGCAACTGCAGCTGGCTGGCCTGACCGTGACCTTGAGCCCGGCGACCCGCTGGAGCGGCACCCTGTCCGGCGCTGAGGATCTGCACGTTGGCAGTGGCCTCAAGGTCAAGGTGACCCCCAGCGCCGACGGTCTCACGGTGCTCGCGGTCAAGGGCTACGACTCGGCCGATGTGGACACCGAGCTGCGAGGCCCAGTGTCCCGGGTGCAGGACGATGCCGACGACCACGACCACGACCACGACCACGACCACGGCGAGGGAGAGGGCGACGGCGCAGGCGATGGCGCAGGCACAGGCGGTGGCGACGGAGCAGGCGCAGGCGACGGCGCGGGTACTTTCTGGATCGGGGGTCTGCCCGTGACCTTCAATCCCTCGACCGTCTGGAAGCACATGCCGTCCGCCAACAAAGAGGCCCTGCTCGAGCGGGAGGACGTGGCCCGCCTGCTGAACCTCGGCGCGGACGGTGCCCAGGCGGAGGGCTTCACGGTCACGGTTGAGCTTTTTGATCTGCAGGCCGACCCTGGCGAGCAGGCCGCGCTCGCCCACCTGTCGCCCGACGAGCAGGAGCAGGTGATGGCCCTGGGACGACTCCTGGATCGGCTGGGGCGCAGCCTCGTGGCCGATCGGCTCTGGAGTGACAGCGACGGCGTGGAGCTGGGCGAGGACGACCTGGCCGCCCTGAGGGCCCTCGGCTACGTGAAATGAGCCCTGGGGCGGGGCTTGGGGGCTTCGGTCCAGATTCTGGACAGCCCTCAGACGACTGACCAGTTCTTGGACGCGGCCCTGGTCCCAGGTGCGGCGTCGAGGGCGTCCGTTGAGCCCAGAATGCCTTTGAACTGTTGTTTCTGTCACGAATCCGTGAACTGGCACGTTTCGGCACGGTTCTTGAGAGGCCTCAAGAGGAGCCTGGCCCCCAGCGGGTCGGGATCCGTAGCTGACCCCCTTGCCGTGACCCCCTGTTCGGACGCCTGATTCCGTGATCGCCCACAGTCTACGAGCCCGCTTGATCCTGGCCTTCCTGGCCATGGTGTCGCTGCTGCTGGTGGTGGGTGTGGCCTCGTTCACGATCCACAGCGGCGTCCAGAGCGACGTGGCCTCTCTCGGCGCACGGCGTGGTGTGGATCTGTCCCGGCTCGATCAGGGCGATCTGGCATTGGAGATCGAGGGCCACTGGGACCCCTCGGGCGTCTTCATCGCCAAGGACGTCGATGCCCTGCCCTGGCAGCGGCGGCCACGGCTGCGGGGGCCGATTCAGTCTCTGAACCTGGCTGAGAGTACGGTGACCCTCTATGGGCGGGCCCTGGTGGTCGACGAGGCCACCACGTTCGATCCCGAGGGCAGGAGCCTGGCTGATCTGTCCCTGGGCCAGCGGGTCGAGGTCGTCTGTGAGCCGGAGGACGGCCTGTGGCGGGCCCGGCAGGTCCGCACCGACGGGGTCAAGGCGAGCGACAAGATCAAGGGGCTGGTCAGCGCGGCGGCCCCCGACGGAAGTCAGCCGCTGCAGGCTCGGTTGCACGATCTGCCCATCGACCTTCACGAGGTCGGGGGGGACGCCCCGGACAGCGCCATGGCCCACATCGAGACGGCCACCCGCATGCTGTTGGCCCTCTCCGAATGTCGCGCGGTGGTGCGCGAACTGGTGGCCCGTCCCCTGGATGTTCAGCGCTCTGCTGGGGAGGCTCGTTCGGCACGCCCCGCAGCGGAGCGCTTGCTGCGAGCCCAGCTGGCTTTCATCGGCGAGCTCGACCACGCCCACGGAGCCTTGGCCGGCCGGGATCCCGATGCGCCCTTGGCTGCGCTCGCGCGCTGGGTCGACCGGCTGCTCTCTCGGCAGCTGGCGCTCTCAGGGCACATGGCCACGTTCCTTGATCTGCTCGACGATGACGAGGCGGCTGCTGGCGAGTACGTGGCCAGCGTGTTCGACCCGTTTCTCGTGGACGAGCTTCAACCCCTGGTCAACGCCTACCTGGGCGAGAGCCAGGAGGAGTTCAGCGACCAGCTGCGGCTGATCGTGGCCCGGGGCGCACAGACCACCCGTCTGGCCCTGGCGGTGTCGGGATTGGCGCTGATCCTGGCCCTGGCCTTGGGGGTGGCCGTGTGGCGCTCCGTGCATCGCCCGATCGCCACCTTGCAGCGGGCAGCTCTGCGCCTGGCCAGGGGCGGTCTGGACACCCGGGTGAACCTGCCCCGTCAGGACGAGTTCGGCACCCTGGCCCGGGCCTTCAACACCATGGCCTCCGAGCTGCAACGCACCACGATCTCCATCGAAGAGAAGGAGCTGCTGTTGCGCGAGGTGCACCACCGGGTGAAGAACAACATGCAGGTGGTGTCGAGCCTCCTGGCCATGCAGGCGGGGGACTGCGACGACCCGGCCACCGCAGCGAACCTGGCCGAGAGCCAGGGTCGCATTCGCTCCATGGCCTTGATCCACGAGCAGCTCTACCGCTCGGACGACCTGGCCCGCATCGACGTGCCCAGCTATCTGGAGCTGCTCACACAACAGCTGGCCCGATCTCAAGGGCAGGACCTGGCCATCGACGTGCAGCTGCGGGTGGACGATGTCGCCGTCGACTTCGACCAGGCCATGTCGTGTGGGCTGATCATCAATGAGCTGGTGACCAACGCATTTCAGCATGCCTTCCCTGCGGGTGGCGCGGGCACGATCCGCATCACCTTGGGGGCGGGCCCTGACGGCCTCTGCCGGCTGCGAGTGACCGACGACGGTCGCGGCTGCCCGGCGGGCGAACTGCGAGGGGCCGGCGCCGCCGGTCCCGCCACCCTCGGCGCAAGCCTGGTGACCATGTTGGTGCGCCAGCTCGAGGGAGAGATGACCATGGGCAGGGACGACGGCACGGACGTGACCATCGACTTCCCTGGCCGCGCGCCCCAGGCGCTCCCCGAGTACCAGGTTGAGCTCGTGCCATGACCCAGCGCACCATTCTCATCGTCGAGGACGAGCTGATCGTCCAGATGCATCTGTCCGGCATCGTCAGCGGGCTGGGTCATCGTGTCTCGGGCACGGCGATCAGCGGTGCTGAGGCCCTGGCTGCTGCCGCCGAGACGGCGCCCGATCTCGTGCTCATGGACATTCGCCTGGCGAACGGCGACGACGGCGTGGAGACCGCCCGGCAGTTGCGCGAGCGCTACGGCTGCGCCGTGATCTTCGTCACCGCCTACGCTGACCCGGAGACCATCGCCCGCACCAGCGACGTCCTGCCGGCGGGCTACGTGGTCAAACCCTTCACGGGCGCAGAGGTCCACGCGGCCATCACCACGGCCCTGGGCACCTTGGCGCGGCAACAACAGATGGAAGCTCAGGTCGCTGTACAAGCCTCGGCACAGGCTGCGCTGCAACCCTCGGCGCGGGCCGTGGCTGCGCAGGATGAGCACAACGGCGTGACCCTGGCTCACGACCCGGATCGTGCCCGTCACGCCCGGTCGTTCGGTGAGTCCACCCGCTTGCTGGTGTACTCCCACGATACGTTCGGTCTCGGTCACCTGCGCCGTAGCCTCAAGCTGATTCGCGCGTTGACCGCCGAGCACCCTGACCTCTCCACACTGCTGGTCACGGGCTCGCCCATGGTCCATCAGTACCAGATGCCGGAGGGCACCGACTACCTGAAGCTGCCGGCGGTTCGCAAGGTGGCGCCCACGGCCTACGAGGCCCGCTCGCTGACCATGTCAGGAGAGAACATCCAGGGCATGCGGAGCAACTTGTTGTTGCGCACCGTTCGTGACTACGACCCTGACGTGCTCCTGGTCGATCACTCGCCGCTGGGCATGAACGGCGAGCTGCTCCCGGCGCTCCGTTGGCTCAAGGAGCAGGGCCGGGCCGTGCGTCTGTTGGGCTTGCGTGACATCATTGATGCGCCCGAAACGGTCGTCCCCCAGTGGACGGAAGGCGGGGTCTACGACGACCTGCAGCAGTACTACGACCACGTGCTCGTCTACGGCGACCGGGCGGTGTACGACACCGTGGGCAACTACGAGTTTCCCGAAGTGTTGGCAGAGCGGACGCGCTTCCTCAACTATGTCAGCCATCTGCTTCCGGGGCAGGTTGCAGACGAGGGCGCGACCGAAGGCAGCGCCGACGTGGTCCCCCACGATGGGCGGCCCCTGGTAGCGGTCTCGATCGGCGGTGGTGACGGGGGGGCGGACTCGGTCATCGGTCCCTTCCTCGATATGCTCGCCCGATTCAAAGACCGCATCAGCTTCACCACCGAGATCCTCACCGGCCCCTTCATCAGCGCCGATCGGGAGCAGCACTTTCGGGATCAGGCCCGGGACCTGCCGGTGAACCTGACCACCTTCGTGCCTGCACCCACGAGCATCTATGCCCGGGCGGATCTGGTGGTGGCCACGGCCGGCTACAACACCACTACCGAGCTGCTGGCCTGCGCACGGCGGGCGATCTTCATACCCCGGGTCATGCATCGTCAGGAGCAGCTGATCAGGGCCCGGAGCATGGACGAGCTGGGCCTCGCCCGCTGCTTGCACCCCGATGACGTCACCCCGGAGCGCTTGCTGGAGGAGATCGAACGGGCGTTGGCCGACCCCTCCGAGCCGCTCACCGAGGGCAGGGCTCGCCAGCTGGTGCCCCTCGACGGGGCCAAGCGGTTCGCCGCGTTCTGCGGCAGCCTGCTTCTGGGAGCCGCGGAGTAACGGCAGGGGGCCAGCCCCGTCTCTCCTGAGGAGGTCGATATGTGTCTGAACCTCAAGAATCAGCGAGGAGGAGCCCCTTTGAGCCCGTTTGCATCCGACCCACCTGTTCGCTTCACCGATCCTGTGTCAGGATGACAGGGCTGTCATCCCACGCCGAAGCCCTCCCTTGCACACTCCGGGATGGCCCGGGGCTCCGTTGAGCGAGGTACCTCTCTGATGTTTTCACTACGCGAATCCGCTTCTGTCGCCCTCTGCATCTCCATGTTGGGTGTGGCGACGCAGGGGCAGACCATGCCCCTGGCCTTGGCCGAGGGAGGAGGGGGCAGCAGCTTCACCCTCTGGGCCTACGACGAGAACACGACCGCGGTGAGCCAGAGCCTTCAAGGGGTCGAGTTCTTGTCCGTCGACCTGGCGGGTTACGCGCCCGTCGACCGTTTACGCCTCGACCGACCCGGCCTGACGGACGAAAACGGGGCGGCTCTCTACGTGCGCTTGCCCGGCGGAGGCAGTCTGTACCGAGTGGGCATCAATGGCGGCACCGGCCTGTTGGTGCTGAGACCTGACGGCTCGTGGTCCCTGCCCCTGGTCGTGCCCGATGGGGCCGACGGCACGGAGGGCATGCTGGAGACCCTCCATGTCTCCACGGACGGGACCTTGGCGCTGGTGGCCACAGATCTGTCCCAAGGGGGCGACGTGCTGGTGGTCGACCTGACCATGGGTGTGGCGCCCGTGGTTCTCACCTCTGCCTTGCCGTCCCTGGACGTGGACGACGACTCGCTGCGGGTCTCCCCCGGCGGCGCCTGGTTCGTGGCGGATGACGTGCTCATGCGAGCCGACCTGAGCGCAGCCTCGAACGCCGCACCCGTAGACTTCTCAAGCCTGGGATTGCCCGGCGTGCCTGTTCAGCCGGAGCTGGCCCTCGCCCCCTTCGAAGATGTGGTGGCCTTGATCGTGGGCGACGACTCGGCCGCGTGGCAGATCGTCACCGTGCCCGCGGTGGGCCTGCCCAGCCTGATCACGGACACACCGTCGAACTACGACCTGCCTACTTACGACCACGACCTGGGCCCGTGGCTGGCCCTGAGCCCGGACGGTTCCATGGTCGCCTACCGCAAGGTCATCGGCACGAGCATTGAGCTGTATGTGCGCGAGGTCGACGCCAGCCTGCCCGAGATGCACCTCACCGCAGCGCCCGTGTTTCCGGCCTACCTCGACATCGTGGGTGTGCTCGCCTTCAACTTCGATCGCATCCTCTGCTTCTTCTCGGGGGACCTGACCCTGAGCGGTTTGCAGTCTGCAGACACCATCGGGGCGGGAGAGATGTACGCCGCTGATCTCACCAGCCCGGGTCAGGTGACATTTCACAACGTGAGCCTGACCAATGGTCAGAGCGTCGCCCCCTTCACTGCGCTCTCCACCCTCTACTTCTCAGAGGTGGTCTACGATCCCACCGGGATGAACTTCCTCATGTCCGGGCCCCTGCCTGACGAGCAGGAGCTGCTCTCCACGTTCAGGGTCTACCCGGTCCAGTCTGGTAGTGGGGTGTCGACCCTTCTGTCTGGCATCGAGCAGCAGCCGGACCTGATCTCCGTGGGGGACCAGGTGCTGGTGACGTCCAAGCCTGACGAGGACCTGCTGCCCCCACCCAGCTCGGGCAGTTCTGCCGACGTCGATCTGGATGTGAGCCTGCTTGTTCCGGGTACGGGGTCAAATCTGGCACTCAACTCGCTGCTCTCGGTTCCCGACGGCATTGACCTCGACCGCTACACGCTCCATCGCGACGGCACGTGGTTGGCCATGGTGGCCACCGTCGATGTGGGCTTCGAGGTGCCCGTGCTGTTGCACGTCGCCAGCGGTATGCCCCTGCTTCCCACCTGGCCCCTGGTGTCAGAGGTCGCTCCGGCCATCGCCTTCTCGTCGTCAGGCAACCTCTACGTCGGGCTCGGTGCCGTGAACGGACCCTACAAGTTCGCGGGCTTGCCCACTGACGGCACGGTGCCGTTCATCGTGCCCTTGCCCATGGCCTTCGGCTTCCCCCTGGCTCACTGAGCTGCGAGCAGCACGAAGACCACGACCAGTAGCACTGACCCCTACTCGTCGTCCTCGCCGGGAGCGTCCCCCAGCCCCAACCGGCGGATCTTCGCGTAGAGTCCCGCACGGCTGACGCCCAGCATGAGCGCGGCCTTTTGCTTGCTCTGCCCCGCTGCCCGCAGGGCCCGCTCGATGGCTGCCCGCTCCACGTCTTCGAGCGCCAACGACTCAGGCATGGACTCAGCGCTGTCCCTGGAGCTTGAAGGAAGGGCTGGCGCGGCCTCGCGTACCAGCTGCACATCATCGATCACCTTGTCGCTCAAGAAGTAGAGCCGGCGGACTTCGTTGGCCAGCTCGCGCACCTGACCTGGCCAGGGCCGAGCGACGAGGGCGGCGAGGACCTCAGGGGAGAGGGGCTTGGCCGCGCCCTGCTGTTCTTGCAGCAGTCCCAGAAAGTGCTGCACGAGCAGGGGGATGTCGTCGAGTCGTTGGTCGAGGCTCGGCAGACGCAACTCGATGGCGTTCAGGCGGTAATAGAGGTCTTCTCTGAACTTGCCCTCGCGCACCAGCTCCAACAGGTCCCGGTTGGTGGCGGCGACGATGCGCACGTTGGCCTTCACGGTGCGCCGTGAACCCACCGGGCGAAACTCCCCCGACTCGAGGACACGCAAGAACTTGGGTTGCAACTCCAGGGGCATCTCGCCGATCTCATCGAGCACGAAGGTGCCTCCGTCGGCCTCGGCGAAGAGACCGGGGCGATCGCGATCAGCGCCCGTGAAGGCGCCCCGGGCGTGGCCGAACATCTCGCTCTCGAGCAGGTTGGCAGGCAGCGCCGCCACGTTCTCGATGATCAGCGGTCCGCTGGCCCGATCGCTGCATTCGTGGAGGGCTCGGGCCACCAGGTCCTTGCCTGTACCGCTGGGGCCGGTGATGAGCACGGCCAGCTCGGTGGGGGCCACCCGCTCGATGAGGCTGCAGACCTTGACCATGGCCTCGCTGTCTCCCACCAGGCCGCCGGTGGTGGAGCTGCGGCCCTGTCGACGCAGGGCGGTCTTGGCCTGGGCCAGCTCCCGCTCGGTGAAGGCCACCCGGTCAGCCAATCGTGCGTTGAGGCTCTCGATCTCCAGGCGTCGGCGCTGGTGCCCGATGGCCACGGCGGCCTGGTCGGCCAGGGCCCGCACACGCTCCACATCGGTCTCGTCGAAGACCGCTCGCCGTTGATCGTCGTCGAGATAGATGGCGCCCAGACCTTCGGCGCCGGGCAAGGGCACGCAGAGCACTGAGTGCAGCCCGAACGAGCTGATGCTCTGGGCCCCGGAGAAGCGGGTGTCCGCGCCGGCGTCGGTGGTCAGCACGGGCTCTCCACCTCGCACGGTCTCCAGCACCACCGTGCGGGAGAAGCGGGCCTCGTCGGGAGCCATGGCGGTCTGGCCCAGGTTGCGGGCCACTTGCACCGCCACCTCTTCGCCGTCGAGCAGCACCAGCAGGCCTCGCCGGGCGCCGGTCCTCTCCAGCGACATGTCGACGATGGCCAGGAGCAGGTCTTCGAGGTCGGTCTCCGTGGCCATGCGCCGGTTGCAACTCAGCAGCCAGTCGACGTTGAGGCCCGCGGTCTGCTGGGCACCGGGGCGGGACGGACCGGAGAGGCGATCGAGGCGGTCCAGGATCGACTGTCGGTCTGCTGGCGGCAGGCCATCGGTCAGGGCGTCCGCGGCCTGGCTCACCCGGGCCGAAGTGGCGCGGCGCGCTGAGCGGTCACCGGCTGCGTCGGCGGCGTCGGCCAGGCATCGTCCCACCGCAGCCACCAGGTCGGTGCGCCCTGCGTTCTCGAAAGTCTCCATCCAGCGATCGAGCTGGGGGGGATCGCGGAGTGCCGTGGGGTCGGCGTTGCGCCACGCCGATTCGGCTTCTCGCACCGGCGCCTGCAGTTGGTCGGTGGCTGCACTCATGGCGGCGGTCGCGGTCTCGTTGTCCGGGTCGGCAGCGGCGAGCACTGCAGCGCAACGAAAGAGCGCCCCGCTGTCGCCAGCCTGCCCCGCGCTCTGCACAGCCAGTGAGGCCGTGGTCGTGGCCTCGGCCCGCTGATCGCCTACCAGCTGCAACAGCGCTTCGGCCCGCAAGAGCTCCGGCGCACCTGCCGCCCGCTGTGCGTCCAGCCGCTCACCGGCCAGCATGTCGGCGGCCTCACCGTGCCGACCCACCAGGGCCAGGGCCATGGCTTCCTGGATGTCGAGAAAGGCCAGCTCCCGCTCGTGCTCGCCCTCGGCGAAGATCTCCCGGGCTCGTTGCAGGGTCTCCAAGGCTGAGCCCAGGTGCCCGACTTCGAGGGAGACTGCCGCCAAGCTGCCCAGGCTCATGGCCGCGCCGTGGACGTCGCCCACCCGACGCAACAACGAGAGGGCTTCGAGCAGCAGCCGCTGTGCCTGGGCGAGCTCGCCTCGATCACGATGGAGCACGCCCAGATTGTTCAGCGCCTGAGCCCTTCCCTTCACGTGCCCCGCCCGGCTGAAAGTCGCCACCGCCAGACGGAGCTCTTCGAGGGCCTCACTCGAGCGCCCGCACCGTCGGTGCAGTCGGGCCCGGTTCATGGTGGACCGGGCGATGAGCAGGGGCTCTTCCGAGAGCTTGGCCTGGGCGGCGGCTGCATCGAAGGCCAGGCCCGCGGCGTCGAGCTGTCCCAAGGCGGTGAGGGCCGAGCCGCGCACGTCGAAGAGCTGGGCCAAGGTGCTGGCTGCGTCATCTGGCTCGGGCTCGAAGTCCTGGCCGATCTGCTCGAGGGCCTCTACGGAGTCGCCACCGAGGTAGTGGCTGAAGGCCAGGCCCAGGCGGCCGCGCAAGCGTAGGGCGCGGGTGCTACCGTCCTTGTGGATGCGCTCATACAAGCCCCGGGCCTCGTCGCGGCGACCGCTCTGCTCGCAGGCCTGGGCGGCGACCAAGAGCACCTCGTCGTCGCATCCTTTCCAGCTCTTGGGGAAGCCGTTCTCCAGGACACTCAGGGCCTGGCGGGCGTCCCCTTGGGCCAGCTCGACCCTGGCTTCGGTCAGATCGCGCCGCGCTCTGGTGGCTGGCTTGACGTGGGGCGCGAGTTCTTGCACGAGGCGTCGCGCGGCGGCGGGGCGGGCCGCAGCCAGCAGGCCATCCACGGCGTCGAGCACCCCGTTCACCGCTGCGGCGTCGGGCTTGGAGGAGAGCCGCTGCAGGGCCACGATCTCGTCGTCGAGGTGAGTGGCCTGCGCTCGTTTCAGAGCCGCGGCCTGGAGGGCCTTGCGCTGCTTGGTAGCCAGGCTCTCGCTGGCGACTCGGGACCAACGGGTGTCAGTCAGCCGAACGGCCTGCCTGCCGCTCGAACCCTGAGAGAGGGCTCCCAGGCGGATGAGCTCGCGCAGCGCGGTGGCCACGTCCCCTCCGTCCAGGCCGGCGACGGCTGCCAGGTCAGGCGCGTCGGGTGACCAGTGGCAGCTGGCCAGCGCTGCCAGCACCAGGCGGGTGGGTTCGGACAGGTGCGCCAGGTCGTGCTGGTCGAGGGCTCGATCGTCGTCGTCTTCGTCGTCCGGCCAGGTGGCGCGGAGCAGGGTGTAGCGGGGCGGGTCAGGGCGCAGCACGCCCAGCTCGGGGGCGCGCACAAGGCGTCGCAACACATCGGACCAGCGGCCGTCGGTCAGGCGGTGCAGCGATCCGGCCAGCCGCCGGGTCTCGTCAGGTGACGCGTCCCCGGTGAGATGATCGAGGTGTCGGGCCAGAGAGCGAGCCGAGAGCCGCGGCCACGGCGCCACCCGCAGGTTTCTGGCCTCGTCGTCGAGCCCGCGCTCGCGCAGCAACGAGAGCAGCTCTTGGGTGCTGTCTTCGTTGAGGACCAGGCCGAGGGTGGCCCCGGCGCCGGGGCTGCCAGGGAGGGCGCTCGCGTCGTTTCCCAGCTCCGTGCCACGGGAAGGGCGCCTCGACCTGCCGGGAGTGTGTCCCGCGGAGCCGCCGTGAGCTTGGCTCCCAGAAGTTCCGGGGGCCTGAGCCACGTTGAAGGCGACGATCAGCTCCACCAGCGAGCCGAGCCCGCAGGCTTGCTGCGCGGTGGATCCGTCGACGAGCACCACATCGTCGTGCCGTGCCGCGATGCGCTGGATGGACTCGTCCGGCGGTTCGTGCAGGGACTCTTGGCAGGCCCGGCTGCCCTTGACGGTGAGGCTCAGCTGCAGGCCATCCAGCAAAGGGGCCCGCTCTTCGGGGTCGGTCACGGTGACGAGCAGGCACGTGCGTGCCCCGAGGTCGGGCTCGAGTTCGCTCAGCAGCTGCCCCAGGGCGCCGTGTCGTCCCGCGAGAAAGGGCACCTCGAGAGCGGGGAGGGGTGCCTCATCGCTGGTGAGTCGCTGAGCTGCGGCCCGGGCGCTGACAGGGCGGTCGCCGGGATGGCGGCGGACGAGCTGGCGGGTGAGCGAGCCCAGCACGCCGGGCAGGGCGTTCGGGTCGAGGCCGGACGCCTCCCAGAACGAGCGCCCGGGGAAGGCTCTGTGAAAGCGGGCCGAGGGGGCGTCGCCGGTGGAGAGGGCCAGCATGGCGCCCAGGGCGAAGAGGTCCGAGGCGGGGGTCGCCGGCTGGCCGAGCAGCACCTCGGGGGCCATGTGCAGAGGAGAGCCGGCGCCCTCGGCGTCGTGGCCGCCCTCCACGAGCAGGTCGAGATCCATGAGCACGGGACCGTCGGCGCTGATGATGACGTTGGCGCCCTTCACGTCCCGGTGGACCAGGCCCGCGCCGTGGAGGTCGGCCAGGGTCTCCAGCACGGCGAGGGCCCAGCCTTCGAGGGTGGCGGGGTCGGCGGTGGGGGGGCTTGTCCGGCCGGCGGTCGGGGTGCCGGCCGATTCGCCTGCAAGGTCGCCGGTCGGGCGGGTAGCTGCGTCGCTCGCCGGGTCGACGCCCCGCACAGCTTCGTCCCAGGTGGGGCCTTCGATGAAGGGGCGCAGCACCCAGGCTCGGCCGGTGTCGGTGGTGCCCCAGGATTCGGGCGCCACCAGCCCGGGAGACTGCACCCTGGCGGCGAGGGCCACTTCGCCCAGAGCGAGAGGACCGCCCAGGCGCAGGACCATGGCCACTGAGTCCTTGCTGACCTCCAGCACGTCGCCCCGAGGGCTCTGGGAGAGCCAGCACCTGGGGGTCAGCCCGGCTGGAAGGTCGGCCGGAAAGTCAGAAGGGAATGCAGATTCACCCTGGGACATACCAGCACTGTCCACGATAAAGACAGTAATTGTCAATCCAGGATGTATGTAATTTGTACAAGAGGCCCATCCATCGCCGTGCATCCCCGTGCATCCCCGTGCATCGCTGATGCGTGAGCGGGAGGCCGGGGCGCTGGGTGGCCATTCTCCGCGAGCCCGCCTCGTGCGACACTTCGCCCCGGTTGGCCGGTGTCTGCTGCAGGCGCCGACGGCTGCCCATCTCCCCTCAATGGACACCATGATGCCCGTTCTCGACGTTCAAGGCCTGATCGACGATCGGGTCAGGGCCATCGCCCGCTACCACCAGGCCACGGGCATCGAACGGGCCGAGCTCGACGTTTCGGGAGGGGTCGATTCGGCGGCCATGCTGGTGCTGCTCTGCCGGGCGCTCGGCCCCGAACGGGTCACGGCGGTCTACATCGACATCCATTCGGCGGACGAGTTTGCCCAGCGGGCCCGGGCGGCGGCTGCCGAAGCGGGCGCCTCGCTGATCGAGTTCGACGCCAGCCAGCTCTTCGATGACATGCACGAGAGCATGCTCGCGGCCCTGGGGGCGTCGGGCTCCGATCTGGCGGCCGTTCGTGAGCGCATGGCCAACGATCGCTCGGTGAACGGCTCGATACGCTCCTGCCTGCGGGCACCCATCGGCCGGGGCTTCAACCGGCTCAGCGGCGGCGGCGTGCGCCATGGCACGGGCAACGAGTGCGAAGACCGATTCATCCGCTTCTTCCAGAAGGGCGGCGACGGCGAGGTGGACACCAATCCCATCGCCATGCTGAGCAAGGGCGAGGTCTTTCAGCTGGCTCGGGGGCTCGGTGTGCCCCGGTCGATCCTGGAGGCGGTGCCGTCGCCAGATCTGCACGCCATCGGCGAGGAGCACACCGACGAGGACGAGCTGGCAGCGTCCACCGGCGTGCACTGGACCTACAGCAAGGTCAGCGCCGACACCGGCGACTACACGTACGTGGGCACCATCGAGCGCATGGCCCGCTTTCTCGATGAGGCGCCGTCCCTGTTCGCCGATGGGCTGCCGGACTTCGAGTCGCTGGCAGCTCAGGCCCAGGTGCGTTGCTTCCCCGCCGAGTTGTACAAACGTCAGACCGTGCACGACCTGCTGGTCTCGGCCCGCAAGCTGGAGGCGGGGACGCGGCACAAGTGGAACCCGAACTGCCCGACGCTCGGTGAGCGGGGCGAGCTTCTGGGGGCTTCGCTGCTGACCGACGAGCTGCCGCTGCTGGTGGGGTGAGGGGAAGCAGGTGGCAGTGAGCGTCTTGATCGTGCGGTGGTGCGGTGGTAGCGTTCTAGGGCCGGGTGACGGCATGGGCGAGAGCTGGTGGGTGACAGACTCAACGAGTCGAAGGGAGCAAGACATGTACAGGTTGATCTCAACGAGCATTGTCTTTCTGTGGGCCTGTTCGGGGAGAGTGGCGGCCCAACCGTCCACGGGCTGCAACGACCAGTCAAGAACCGTGCAGATCGTGGCGGGCTTTCACAATTCGCTGGAGGAGCAGTGCGGCACGTTCAGCATTGACGTTGCTGGCGTGGGCTTCACTTCGCCATCCAAGTGCTTGAAAGGTGCCGCCAACTACGCTGGAACTGTCTACAGCTGCGGAGGGACCAGCACGGGCATTGACTGCAATCCCAACGGCTATCAAGTGTCTATCCAACTGCTGAACGGGGGGGCCTGCCCTGACCTCCTGGGACTGGTGACCGGGGGGAGCTTCCCCTCGTGGGATGATGTCCCTGAGGCAATCGTGACGGCCCTGTCCTGCGTGCCACCGAGCATCACTGAGACTTTCGATTGGTCCGCCTCGACGACTCGGTGCAATTTCGGTAGCCAGTCGATGGATGACGTGGGGACGGTCGTCACATCGCCGTCCGGCGAGATCTACACGATCAGCATGGGCGATCCACAGCCGTTGCTTAACCAGAGCGTCGCCAACGTCTTCATGTCCGCGTACGACGCGGCACAGTCCCCGAGCGTCACCCAGATCGCGGCTCCCCTGGCTGACGTGCTGGCTGACTATGGAGTGATCCAGGGGCTTGAGCTCACCGCTGAGGTGACGGTGACCCACGGGGCTCCGTATACGAACACACATGTCGCGCAGCTCCAGGGTCGCTTGTTCGCTGACGGGCGCTTCGACCTTACAGAGACCGTCCTCGCCGCGAAGGACGGCGTCGTGGATCCACTCTCCCGCCGTTTGATCTGTGACGGTTCAGCGGTCGCACTGTTGTCCAACCAAGCCGAGGACGGGTTGGCCTGGAGTGTTGGATCTGCTGCGCTCGACGAAGTGCTGCCCACACTCACCCTCTCGGTGTGGCCGCTCTACCGCTGGTTGGTCGACCCCTTCGACATTCCTACGTTTGAGGACCTCGACTACGCCGTTTCGACGGATGCCGCGACATCGGTGACAGCGGTGACCCGCCTACATGACCCTAGCCAGGGCGCGGCCGCGAAGGTTTATCAACTGGATGACAACGGAGCGGTCAGCCATCCAGCCTCGATATCAGTCCTGGACCCCTCGGGTCTACTACGCCGGCAGGTTGTCTTTGGCGATCACAAGACGGTGGCGGATGGGGTGTGGCGGCCATTTTCAGTGGAGCGTCAGGAGTTTTTGAGTCCTGGGTCCCAGGCCGGGGATGTGGTCGTGAGCGTGCGTATCATCAGAACGCGCGTGCTGGGTGGAACCGAGTTCGAGGTGGATCTCCCTAGCGACCCCAATCAACGCTGGCTGATCTGGCAGTAGCGTCACGTTGGCCTACTGACCAAGAGTTGCCGCTGTTGCTGGGGTGAAGAGCGAGGGCGGCGTGCCCTGGGTGGGAGGGCCTCGTCCAGCCCGGCCAGATTGACCTGGCGTTGGTTGCTGCCGCCAACGGCAGCGGCCTTCTCCAGCACGGGATAGACTGGAGGCTTCGCCAGCCCGTCCATTGTCGGCGTTTCTGCCATGCCCCGCACCTCCCCAGCCCTCATTGCGTTGCCCATCGCGCTGGCCTTGACCCTTCTGGCCACGGCAGGCGCCGCGCAGGAGGCTGACCGCCTCGACCTCGTCGACCACCTGGCCCGGCAAGAGCGCATCGCCCTGATCGGCGACCTGGGCTTCGCTCCGCTGCCGCCGGTCACCGCAAGCAGCCCTCGCGACTCGATCTTCTTCGCCGATCGGGTGCCGGTGACCCCCGACACCTCGGCCTACGGCGGGGTGCCTGACCCGGTGCTGCAAGATGGTTTCATCCCCAAGGGGCCGGGGGGGACGGGGACCAGCAAGGGCGAGGTGTTCCAGTACATGCTGCCCTACAACTACGACCCGGACGGCGAGCCCATCCCCTTGCTCATCGCCTATCACGGGTTCGGGGCGTCGGCCAAGTCACCGGCGGCTCAGTCGATGCTTGATGAGGAGGCCAACCTGCGGGGCTGGGCCTACCTGTCGCCCACGGGGATCGACGATCAGCTGTTCGGCTCACCGGTCTCGCAGCAGAACACCGAGGCGGCGATCTCGTGGATGGTGGACCAGTTCGCCATCGACGCCGACCGTCTCTACATGGTGGGCTTCTCCATGGGCGCGGGGATCAGCGCCAACTTCAGCGCCCGCCACCGTGACCCGGACGGCGTGATGATCGCCGGCGTGGGCATGGTCGCTGGCGTGTCCGACTGGACCATGACCTACTTCGAAGGCAACCAGGCCACCAAGACCCTGCTCAAGAACCCGTTCAACTTCGGCGCCCATCCGAACCAGGTGCCGTTTCTGTACCAGCAGGCCAGCGGGCTGCACTTCGACAAGAACACCTACCCCGCCTTGCCGGGCACGCTGCTGCCAGAGCTGTCCATGGCCACGAACCTGGGCACCACGCCGGTGTTCCTCACCTGGGATTCTGGCGACACGGTCCCTGAGTCACTGGCCCAGAACCCGGTGCGCCAGCGGCTGCTGGAGAGCCTGGGCGGTCAGGTCGTGACCTCGGTGGTCAGCGGCACCCTTGGCGGGTTTCCGCCTCAGCCCATGCCCCACACCTGGGCCGTGCTTGACGTGGTCAGCCTCTGCGATTTCATGGATCCTCTGCGGGCCCAGCGGCGGCCCCCGACAGTGCGGGCGTTGCTCGATCAGAGCGGCACCGTGTCCCACGCCACGGTGACCCAGCGCGACGTCGGGGCCTTCTCCAGGTTTGCCAGTCATGGCCAGCACGGCCTGACACTCTTCGACGTGGAGAACGCCAGCCACATTGCGCTCGACGCCCGGGCCACGCCCCAGCTGCCCGTGACCCTGCAGGCAGGCAGCGCGGACACCGACGGCTTTCGCCTGACGGTCTCTGGCTTTACCGATCGCCCCGCCTACATGGTGACAACAGCTGACGGTCGCCTGATTCATGACGTGGGTTCCGATCCGGTAGAGGAGGCACTCCTGGTCGACGTGGCCCCGGGCTCTTGGTTACGCGCCGAAATCCGCACCAGCCCAGGATGGACCGCCGATCTGCTCACCAGCCCGAACCCTGTCAAGGTCGGCCAAGTGACGCAGATCCAGGGCGCGGTGGTTGCCGGCACCGCCAGCGCGTGGCTGGTGATCGCCGCGAGCGACCAGCTGGTCACGCTCCCCGGCGGCCTCGAGATGACCGCACCGCCCAGCGCACCCAGCCTGTTCTTGCCCTTGCCCGTGGACGGCGCAGGGCTCATCGACCTCGACTTCGCCGTGCCCAGCGATCCCAACCTGATCGGCGCCCAGCTCTACCTGCAGCTCATCGCTCTTGGCGTAGCCGCCGCACCCAGCACCGTGAGCAACATGTGGATCGCGTCGTTCTTCTGAGTGCGGCCGGTCGGTTGCCTACTTCAAGTACCCCAGCGCCCGGAGCATCTGCAGCTCTTCTTCGCTGAGCGGCCCCGTGTTCAGCGGGTCGCCGAGGAGCTTGCGCAGGACCTCGGCGTCTGCGCGCATCTCTGCAAGGCGCGCTTCCAGCATGGGGACCCACGGCGGCTGACCTGCGTCGTCGGTTGACGCGCCCTTCAGCATGTCGCGAGCCTCGCCCGGATCGGTCGACAGGTCGTAGGCCATGCGCGGCGAGCTGTCCATGGTGATCAGCTTGCGATCATTCTCGATGGCCACGTCGAAGAGCAGGGACTCGCCACCGGTGGCGAAGCGTGGCCGCGACGGAGCGGCCTCGGTCAAGGGCAGCAGGCTCTGGCCTTGCATGTGGGGCGGGGTGGGAAAGTCGAGCAGGTGCAGCAACGTGGGCGGCAGGTCGAGCTGGCTGATGGGGGTGGCGCTGCGATGTCCCAGGAGGTAGCCGGCAGGCGGCCTGATCATGAGCGGCACCGCGAGCTCGGTCTGGTGCACCTGGCGATGCTGAAACGTGCCGTGCTCCGCGAAGGCCTCGCCGTGATCGGCAGTCACCACCACCCAAGCATTGTCGAGCCACCCTTCGGCATCGAGAGTGGCCAGGAGGCGTCCGACACCGGCGTCGACCCGATGGATGGCGCCGTCGTAAAGGTCGACCAGGTGCTGGATGTCGGCGGCGCCCAGCGTCTTCTTGTCTCTCCAGAAATCCTCCATCATGCGCGCCAGCTCTTGCCCCGACTCGTCAGCAGCGGCCTGTGAGAGGTGGTCCTGCAACGACTCTACCCGGCTGTTCAGGACACCGAGATAGCTCGGCGAGCTGAACAGGTCGTGCCCCTCGCCCGGCAGGTACGGCGCGTGCACTCCATAGGTGTGGACGAACAAGAAGGTGGGCTCGCTGTCATCGGCTTCGCGGAGCCATCGCTGCACCCGGTCGAGCTTCTTCTCGAACCACTCGTAGCGCGAATCAAAGTGCTGGAAGCCCCGGTCGAAGCCTTCGTTCTCGCTCACATGCCCGCCATCGGCGAAAGCCGCCGTCACGTAGCCCTGCTCTTCCAGTATCTCTGCAAGTAGCGGTGCCTGCGGCGCCTGGCTGTGGTGCACTTCGTTCTCGATGCCGTGCACCAGAGGCAGCACCCCGGTCATCATGGACATGTGCGACGGCGCCGTGCTCGATGAACAGGACAACACGTCCTCGAAGAGCAGGCTCTGCTGGGCCAGGGCATCGAGATTTGGCGACGTCGTTCTCTCGTAGCCGTAACAGCTCAGGTGGTCGGCGCGGAGCGTGTCGATCGAGATCAAGACCAGGTGGCTGCCTGGCCTCGGCGCCAGAGCGTCTGCGGGCCCGCAGCCCGTCGCGCCCAGGAACAAGACAGCGAGCGACGCCCAACGGGACAGCCGGGCTGGCCGTTTCAGCAAGGGCTGAGCGAGGGTCATGGCAGGGGAAAGGCCGCGCCGTTGCTGAGTCGCATCGAACCCTGGTGCCCCACATAGGCCTGGCAGTGCAGGCTGACGCCGGGGAACGACGGCAGCAAGATGTCGAGGTGCAGGTTGCCACCGACGGGGACTGTCGTCAGCGGCAGGATGGCCATGGTGGTGGGGTCGGGCCAGAGCACACCCTTGGCACCGACAGGCGTCAGCGGCAGGCCGGGCATGAAGGCGTAGAGCAGCCAGGCGAAGCTCCCCGTGTCACCCATGATGTCCATGTCCAGGTCGTTGCCTGAGACAGACACACTCATGGTTGGCAATGACGCGGGCATCAAGCCCAGGCTCTCCCACACATCGCCCGAGGTCACGGTCTCGCTGGCTTGCCCGGGAGCGAAGCCCGGAGCCGTGCCAGCGAATTGATAGCTGCCAGAACTCAGCGCGAACGAGTAGAAGCCGGCGGCGTTGGTGGTGGTGAACGTCCCGTCGGCCAGGGCCACCGTGCCGTTGGCGATGGGCGCGCCCGTCCCCACGGTGCCGTCATGAAGGATGCCCTTGAGCGTGCCCGCCGTCGGCCCGCCGCCCGGCTCGTAGGGAGCGAAGCCGTGGTGCGCCTGCATGGCGAAGAGGTGCGCGAGAGCCATGTCCTGCCGAGCCTGTGCGCTGCCCAGGAACGCCGCGTCGCCCGGGTTGGTGATGAAGCCCATCTCCGACAACGACGCAGGCATGGACGTGTTCACCAGCACGTAGAAGTTTGCCGTCTTGGTGCCCCGATCGGTGAGTCCCCAGGCGGCGATCATCTCGCCGTGGATCTTGTCCCGCAGCATGGCGGCGGTGGTGCCCTCGGCCCAGGCATAGGTCTCCGTGCCGTTGGCCTGGGGGTCGCTGAACGAGTTCGAGTGGATCGACACGAAGCTCGCCGCGCCGAAGCTGTTGGCCAGCGTGACCCGCTGTTGCAGCGAGACGAAGACGTCGCTGGAGCGGGTCAGCAGCACGTCCCAGTCGCCGCCGCCGCTGGTGTCCGCGCTGTCGTCGTCGAGCAGGTCGGCGAGGCGCAGGGCCACGTCGAGGTTGATGTCCTTCTCCAGCAGGCCGTTGCCCACGGCGCCGCTGTCGCTGCCACCATGGCCCGCGTCCACGGCCACCTTGATCGCCACGGAGTTCTGAGCCTGGGTGGAGTCACGGGGAGCTTGCCAGTCCGGCAGCCCTTCTCCCTCGCGGGGGCTGCGTAGCTCGGTCTGGCCCGGGTCGAGCACCCACGTCGCCGAGCGCAGCAAGCGCCGCCCATCGTCTTGGCCTGCCTCCACGATCAGGCGACCGTCCGAGGTGAAGCGCGGGTAGGCTCCCGGGCGGATGGCCAGGAGAGGTCCGTTCGGGCCGAGCCAGCCCTTGATCACGAGGCCTGTGCCATCGCCGAGCCAGGCCGACGTGGTGCCGTCCGCTGATCGGGCGCAGAGCACGGTGGCAGCCGTTCGCGACGTGCCCAGGACTTCAGCGGGCGGGTCCGACCGCAGCTCGACGCTGGGGGGCGCCACCTGGGTGGGAGCGCCGGCGGGAAGCTCTTGGGCACCAGCCAGCCCGGCCAGCGCGACGGCCACGATCAGCGCACGGACGATTCCCATTCTGAGCCTCTCAGGGGTGTGGCGGCTCATGGTACCGCCAGGGCCCCAGACCGTCGCGGCAGATGTCCCCCGCTCGTCACCAGTCCGGGCTGGTCTCGCCTTGAGGGGACGGGCTAGACTCGCTCGCTTCCCATGAGTGGGTCGATGACCAGCCTTTGCTGCATCGGCCCTGCCCTGAGCGCGAGTTGCCGTCATGTCGTCGTTGGCCGAAACCTCTGCCCACCGCTCCGACGACACACGCAAGCACCTTCCCGACCGGGCCTGGTACCGCTACGCCCAGGGACTGCTGCCCCCCGCTGCGGAGGCCGGGCGGTGGGTCGACATGGGCTGCGGGCAGGGCGAGTTTCTCGAGCTGAGTGCAGCCGACGGCCACGCCTCCATGGGCCTGGACTTCTGGGCCAGCAACGCCCAGGTGGTGGGCGAGGCGGGGCGTCCGGCGCTGGCGGCAGACCTGAACAAGGGCCTGCCCTTCCAGGATGACGCCCTCGATGGGGCCACACTGATCGAGGTCATCGAACACATCGTGCGGGCCGAAGACCTGGTGGCCGAGCTGGGCCGGGTGATCCGCCCGGGGGGCTGGCTGATCGTGACCACGCCGAACGTGGTGCACCTCACCTATCGCATTCGCACGCTCACCGGTCACCCTCCCAAGCAGGAGGGCTACCACTACCGCTTCTTCACGCGCAAGACGCTCAAGGCCACCTTGGCCGCGGCGGGCTTCGAGATCGAGGGCTACGCGTCCTTCGGCAAGCAGGTCGTGCTGAGCAAGCTCGCCCGACTGGCAGGCAAGGGGGCGAAGTACAAGGTGCGCTACGTGGTCCCCCGCCCTCTGGAGCCCCTGCTGGCCCAGCACTTTGTCTGGCGCTTGCGTCGCAAGGAGACGGGCGCGTGATCGCCAGTCCACATCAAATCAAAGGAGTTCGCTGCATGGGTTCGTCGACGAATGAGCGTGAGGCGAAGGTCTTGAACGAGCAGCAGCTCACATTCAGAGGTCGTCGACCGTGGGTGGCAGCGTTGATGTCGGCGTTGATGTCGGCATGGATGTCGGCATGGATGCCTTGTCTCGCCCTGTCTCTCGCTGCAGGCCACGCTCTGGGTCAGGTCGATGAGACCGCTGAGTCGACCACAGGGTCCGCGTCGGCAGGTGCCGCTGCGGCCGAGGTCATGGCGGACGACACGGCGGCCGAAACCGTAGATCTGGCAGCGGGCTGGTCGGTGCATGTGGCCGCCGAGCTCGGCGAGAAGCTGGGCTGCGTGGCGGTGGGCGACGTCGACCCCACCTGGCCAGGCAACGAGATCGTGGCCTTGGGCGCCAGCGGCAGCGTGTACGTGATCTCGTACCACGACGGTGTCTGGACACACGAGCGCGCTGTGCAGCTGCCCGGCGAGATGATCCAGTGCTCCGTGGGCGATCTGTTGCCCGAGGTGGCAGGCCTTGAGATCGCCGTGGTGGGCATGGCTCGGGGCGGTGAGTCTGCGGGAGGCGAAGGCGCCGCCCATCTCATCTCTCGGGACGGCTCGGGTTGGCGTGTCGAAGAGCTCTACCGATCGCCGGCGCTGTTGCACGCGGTGGTGGTGGGCGGCCTCGATCCCCGTCCTGGTCTCGACATCTTGGTGGCCGGTTTTGCCGAAGAAGCCGTGGCCCTGGTGCGCGGCGCCGAGGGCTGGGAGGCGCAAGACGGGGTCAGGCTCCCCGGCGCGGGCAAGTCAGCGGTGACCTACAAGGGTGGCGCGGCCATCGCCTGCACCGACGGCTCCGTGGTCAAGGTGCGGGGGACCAGCGCAGGTTGGGTGAGCAACGTGGTCGACCGTGACGGCGCCGGCCGGGCGCGCATCGCCTGCGACGGCGAGCGGCTGCTGGTGGCCGGCGACGACGGCGCCCTGGTGCTCGTTGCCGGTGGCAGCTCAGGCTGGGTGTACAAGAGCAGCGACAAGCTGCGCGGCGCGGTGATGTCCCCCCTGGACAGCTTCAACGGATTTCCTTCCATGGCGACTGCGGGCTACGACGGCAACGTGGTGGTCATGCGCTACACCGCCGAGGGCATGCAGCCCGTGGTGGTCGCCACGGACAGCGACCGCCTGCACCACCTCACCGCAGGCGAGCTGCCCCTGCGCGCCGACGGCAACGTGCTGGTGACCTGCGGCTACTCAGGACGAGTGTTGGTGGTGACAGCGCCATAGGTCGCTTGGTCTGCGATGTTCCGGGCGGCCCTGTTGCTCACCAAGGGGGGCCGTGGCGCTCAGACAACTCGGCTGCGCCTCGTGAACTCGCTCCAGACCCCCCTTGGTGAGCAACAGGGCCGCCCTCCCCGTCGGAGGCACGGCGACCATGGCCCTGCACTGGTTTGTGCTTTGGGGGCTGGCGCTGCCCTCTAACTGGGGAAGCACTTGCCGAAGCGCACCAGCAAGCGCGGGTCGCCTGACAACCGTAGACGGCGGGTGAGCAAGGCGGAGACGAGCTTCTTTTCTCCCGCCAGGAAGCCCAACCACGTCTCTGTATCGGCTCGGACTCTGAGGTCGGGCTGACCCTGGTGGCCGTTGGTCACGGTCAGCTTGCCTTCATGGATGACGCAGGTCGCGTGGACAGGCTGGGTGGGATCCTCAGGAGGCTGGTCTGTGTTCGCGTTCAGGTGTCCGGGCTCGTAGAGACCCTCGTGAACGAAGGCGCCGCCGACCGCACCGGTGAAGGTGAAGTGGTAGCGGGCGCTCAGGCCGGTCGACTGGCCTGGCTGGAACACGAGCGGCAGCCCGTTGAGAAAACCCTGCAGCGTCCGGGGGCGCAGGCTGCCGTTGATCCTTCGGATCGTCTTGTGTGGGTAGGTCTTTTGCACGTGGGCTTCTGCGTCGGAGTCGGGGACCACGTAGATCGCTTCGGCCTTGTCCCTGAACGGCTTGACGATGCGCTGCACGAAGTCCTTGCGGTCGGCCAGGTAGTCGGCGATCAGGTCGTCGCCGGCGGGGCAGGCGGCCATGCAGTAGGCGGCCTTGTAGTTGGCGCCGTATGAGAGGCTCTGCCACATGGACGCGGACTCTGCGTCGGAAACCCGCTCGCGATAGTCGAAGCGGTCCTTCGCGTCGGCCACGTCTTCGACCCAGTCAGTGAAGCCGCCCATGAACTCCCTGTAGTTGTGGGTGTAGCAGGCGGAGAAATCGAACTGTCCGTCGCTCTTGATCGCTCCCGTGGGGCAGGCGGCCACGCAGAGCTTGCAGGTCATGCACGGGTCGCCGTCGAGGGGCTGGTCCTGGTCGTGCCGGACCACCTCGATGTCCGTGGCGATGGTGCCGAGCAGCACGAAGCTGCCGAAGCGGGGGTGGATGACCAGGCGGTGGATGCCCATGCGTCCCAGCCCTGCAGCCTCGGCGACGGTCTTGTGCGAGATGACCCACAGGCGTCCGGGGAACTTCTCCATCTCCATGGGAAAGCCCACGGGCGCGGACGCGGCTCGGTGCCCGGAGTCCTCGAGCTGCCTGACGACCCTGCGGTCCACGGCGCTCACGTCCTCGCCGGTCTCGTGAAACTCGTGGTTGGCGATGGACCGGGCGGGGGATCGAATGGGCTCGCGGCTCGTGCGGCACACGAAGGCCACCAGGCTCTTGGCCCAGGGGAAGGCTTCAAGGATGTGGGCCCGCTCGTCTGCGAGCTCTGGGCGATCAAGAGAGACCACGCCCACATCGTCGGCGCCCGCCTCCCGGGCCATGACGCGCAAGGCCTCGGCATCGAGGGCGGGTCGGACTGCCCCATTGGCCCGTGTGGCGGCCACTGCTGTGCTGGACGTGATGGTCATGGTCTCGTCTCTGGGAGATTGAGTGCATATACAACAAATGGAGCAAAAAAAGAGAAACTCAGCTGGCCGTGCGCAACCCGTCCACCGCGGAGTTCAGGCTGGCCACGGTCTCGGCGCCCAACAGCTTCCTGGTCGCTCTCTGGGCTCGACGCCAATCGGGGAGCAGCTGTTTCAGCAGGTTTCTGCCCTTGGCGGTGAGGGACAGATCGTGGCTGCGACCGTCGCCGTCTCCTCGCCCGATGGACAGCCAACCCTTCTCGACCATGCGGTCCACGTTGCGGCTCACGGTCGAGCGCTCCAGCAACAGCCGGGCGGCCAGGTCTTTGGGGCGAGTGGGTCCCATGCGCGAGACCGCCACCAGCACGTTCAGCTGGCTGGCCTTGAGGCCGTGGGGGCGCAGGACGTCGTCGTAGATCTTGGTCACCACCCGGTTGAGCATGCGCATGCGCACGAGGGTGCACTCGGCAGAGATGATCGCGGCGGGGTCCTTGGCTGCTCTGGGCATGTGTGATGTATATACAACAAGGCAAGGGAGCTGTCAAGCAGGCGAGCCGTGGCGGCGGTCACCGCCAGCAAGGTGGGGCGGTCAGTCCGGCTCAGGCAGGGGGGAGGTGAACACCACCGCAGTGGGGATGGGCGGATAGCGCATGGTGAAGCGCAAGCCCTTGAAGTCCTCGGGGTTCCAGCCGCCTCGTTCGAAGGCCATGTGCAGCAGGTCTACGTAGCCAGGAACATGGGCAGAGGCCATGGTCTCTGCGCCCCAACCCAGATCGTGCACGTCCTCGAGCAGAGGCAGGCGGTTGGTGCCCCCTGGCCCCACGAGCGTGGACCCGCGCCCATTCAGCATGGAGAACAGGCCGACTTCAGGATCGTGGGACCAGGGCAGCTCCTTGCTGACGATCAGGTCGAACTGGACCCGCTCCGCCGGGGTGATCAGCAGACAGCCCAGGCGCTCCTCGGTGTTCTCGGCGGATCTCACCGAAGGGAAGATCGCCCGGCGGATCTCACCGAAGACGCAGTGGAAGGCGGCCGTCTTGCCCACGGGCCCCGCGGGCAGCACGAAGCTGGTCTCCGTTCCCGAGATGATGCGCTCCAGGGAGGGCATGGTCGGGGAGCAGTGGGCGCGGATGAGTGGCAGGCCGTTGTCCAACCCCTCGGGGTCGATGGCCTCGTCAGCGGCCGCGGTCATCAGGCTGCCGTCGTCCATCCGCGAGCGGTGGCGGAACAAGGTCCAGCGGGCGTCGGCTCGCACTCGGCGAAGACCGACCATGCCCTCGAGGACGGCCAAGTCGGTTCGAGGCTCGCCTCGGTCGTTCGACGGCGCCCTGATGCAGGTACGAAACTGGGTCTCGGCCTGCACGCCCCAGGTGCTGCCCATGCCCAGAAAGGCCTGTCGTCGCCCCTGCTCCAGCCGATCCGCTGCGCCCCCTTCGCCGGTCATGCCCGCGGCGAGCTGCTCGAGGCTGCTCCGGTCACCCGAGTGGACGGCGGCCATCTGGTCGTAGGCCGACATGGCCTGGCGCACGGCCAGCACCGTCCTTGCCGGCACGTCTGCAGCGGTCAGGGCCTTGACGAATACCTCGAAGGCCGCTTGCCCGGGGACATGGGGCACGGCATCAGCGGGTTCCATGGCCGTGGCGATCCTGCCCACGCGCCAGGCCAGGCTGCGGCTGATCCCCAGGCGGCGGGCCAGGTCCCGGGCTCGCCTCGGATCAGCCCCGATGGCCCCGATGGCCTGGGTAAACGACGCTCTCAACCTCTGGAAGACCTCCAACAAGTGCACCTGGAACGGCGGGAGATCGGGGCTGGCCTGGCTTTCGGCTTCGATCAAGCTAGAGCTACCGAATGGGCGGGGAGAGGGCGTTTGAGGCCCTGAATGGGCCAACAACACGGGAAGCGTAGCATCGCTACCGTATCGAGTGTACCCAACACAACGTCCCATGGGACACTTGACGGGACAATATGACGGACATAGGCTGCCTCCCCCACCTCATTCCCGGACTCTGGACCCAGTACCATGAAGAGCCTCGCTTGCCTCGTCGTGTCCCTGCTGCTTGCCACCTCCCCTGAGGCCGCTGCGCAGGCTGTCTCCTTCGAAATCATCGCGCCGGGCGGAGGTGCCCAGGCCATCAGGGTTTCGGCCAACGGCGACTTCGTCGTGGGCACGGGCTTCCTCTGGTCCAAGGCTGGCGGGCTGGTGACCAGCTTCGGTGCTCCGGGCACTCTTTGGGGAGTCACTGACGACGGCACCATCGCCGCGGGCCCGTTCTTCAATGGCGGCAACATCGAAGAGGCCGCGGTCTGGGACAGCACCAACGGTCTGTCCTTCAAGGGCACCCACGCAACGGGCAATAGCTGCGGAGCCGATCTCAGCCACCTCTTCGGTCTCTCGGCTGACGGCAGCACGGCTGCGGGCATGTCCTGGCAGGCCTGCAAGACCTGGCCCATTCGCTGGACCGATGGCGTGGGCATCACCTTGCTGGCCAAGCAGAACGCCACGTCGAGCGCCCGGGCATCCGCGCTTTCAGCCAATGGCCTCGTCGCTGGCGGCTGGGACCAGGGCCTCGCCGGCGGCGGTGGCTCATCGCGCCGCGCCTGTCTCTGGACGGATGACCTGACCCAGCTGTTCGTGGCCACGACCCCGGGCAACCCCAACGGCCTGGGCGAGGTCTCAGACGTCAACACAGACGGCAGCATCTGTTGCGGCACGACGCAAAACCAAGGCTACCGTTGGACCGCGGGCGGTGGATTGGACCTGCTGCCCAACGTGACCGGCCTGGGCGGCCAGTATTACGCCAACGGCATCGCCGACGACGGCTCCGTGGCGGTCGGCGTGCGCCTGCAGTTCCCCACGGCCACGGCCGTGATCTGGCCCGAGGGCGGCGGCGCCATGACCATGCAGGACTTCCTTGCTGCCAATGGTGTCAGCGTCTCGGCCAGCGACGTGCGCAACTGCACCGGCATCTCCGACGACGGCACGGTCATCTGCGGCTGGGGCAACAGCGGCGCCTGGATCGTCACCATCGACGAGACCTGGGAAGACCTGGGCAACGGCCTGGCCGGTACGCACGGCGAGCCCACCCTGTCCGGCTTCGGCGACCTCTCGGCGGGGAGCGTAGCCACGCTGCAACTCGAGAACGCCCTGGAGAACGCTTCGGTCGGGCTGATCATGGGGCTCTCGGCACTGAACGCGCCCTTCAAGGGCGGCGTGCTCGTTCCCGATGCGGACTTCGTCATCTTGGGTCTGACCACCAGCCCCGGCGGGCTCCTTGAGCTGTCGTCCGTCTGGCCGAGCGGCGTGCCCTCGGGTTTCGTGACCTACTTCCAGGAGTGGGTGTTCGACCCCGTGGGTCCGGCAGGCTTTGCAGCGAGCAACGGTCTCGGGGGCACCGCTCCCTGAGCTGACGTTCGTGCTAGCGTACGTCCCCTATGGACGATGCACACCAGGCTGCGCTTCATGCGCGTCACAACCCGACGACCGGCGAGTGCTTGATTCTCCGCAGCGGGTCGCCAGGAGTGGGCCGTCAGGGTCTGCGTCTGGCGACCCTTGCGTTGGCGGTGCTCCTGCTCCTTGCGGCCTGTACTGAGGGCGCTCCCGCTGATCCGTCTGCTGTCGATCGCCAGAGCGTGGTCGAGCCTCGCGCCGCCATCGAGCGGGTGGTGGTCATCGTCATCGACGCCACCCACGCCGCGCACCTGGGCTGCTATGGCGGCCCGGAGCAGCTCACACCGCGGATCGACGAGCTGGCAGAGCGTGGTGTGCGCTTCGAGCGGGCCTTCAGCAACAACACCTGGACCCTGCCGTCGACCGTCTCGCTGCTCACCGGCCAGCTGCAAGAGCACCATGGGGTGATCACCAATCGCCATCGCCTGGGCTCCGAACTGCCCATGCTGCCCGAACTGTTTCAGCGCGCCGGCTGGCTCACCGGGGCTTTCGTGGAGATGATCTACGGCTCGGCGGTGTTCGGGCTCGACCGAGGCTTCGACGACTATCACTACTACTCGATCAAGGCCGGCGCCCATCCCCTGACCATGGGCACGGCGGTGGTGGGTTGGTTGGAAGAGCATCGCGACGATCGCTATCTGCTCTACGTGCACCTGCGCCGTCCCCACTCGCCCTACGACCGCAACCTGACCGTGCAACGGCAGCTGGCGCCGGGCTGTCCTCTGGCCGACGGCAGCCAGGACGAGCTGCTGGCCCACGCGGACAGCAAGGTCCACGACGGGTTGGAGCCCGTGCAGGCCGACCACGTACGCCATCTCTACCGGGGCAACCTGGGTGCGGTCGATCACACCGTGGGTCGGCTGCTCGCCACTCTGGCCGGGGATGACCATGCGTTGGTGCTGCTGACGTCCGATCACGGCGAGGCGCTGGGTCAGCATGGGCACTGGGGGCACGGTCACTCTCTCGACGCCGAGTGTGTGGACATCCCCCTGATCGTGGCGGGCCCGGGAGTGGTGCAGGGTGTCGACCCTGACCCCGCCTGCACCGTCGATGTCATGCCCACCCTGTTGGATCTGTGCGGCGTGCCCTCGCCGTCAGATCTTGCTGGCCGTTCACTGGCCCCGCGCCTGATGGGCGAGAAGGCAGGTCGTGCGCCGGACAGCGGTCGCGCAGGAGGGGGCGCCGGCGTCAGCAGCGAGGATGCGTCAGCAGCGCTCCAACCCATGGCGTTTTCATCGGCCTACCGGCACCAACGCATCGCGCTGCAAGGCGTCATTCTCGGCGACCTGAAACTCGTCCTCGATCAGGAAGGCGGCGCTCAGTTGTTTGATCGGCGCGCAGACCCCGGCGACACACGTGACATCTCCGCCGAGCACCCGGGCGCCTTCGCTCGCATGCTCAGCTGGGCCGAGTCCCGGCGTGACCTCGGAGCGACACTGCCCTTGAGCGGTGTCGAGCCGTTCGACGTCAATGAGGAGCAGCTGCGGGCCTTGGGCTACACCCGATAGGGGGCAGTGCAACAGGTCGACAGGCCTGGGGTGCTGCCGGGCGTCCCTGTTTCTCACCAGGGGGGCCGTTTCGCTCAGACAGGGTCGGCTTTGCCTCCACACTCGCTTCAGACCCCCCTGGTGAGAAACAGGGACGCCCTCCCCGGTGGAAGTCCTGGTGACTGTGGCCTTTCGGGGGGTTAGCTCGTGGTGACGGCAACCTCTTGAGGGGCACGCCAGCCTTCGATCATGTCCAGCAGGTCGTGGCCCAGGGAGAGCAGCACGGGGACGAGCAGTAGGGTGAACAGGGTGCTCAGGGTCAGGCCGCCCACGATGATCGCGCCCAGGCCCTGGTAGAGCTCGGCTCCTGCGCCGCCTCCGATGGCCAAGGGCATCATGGCCGAGATGGTGGTGATGGCGGCCAT
>Ga0209992_10000351_pt1 | contig 62463 bp, 67 predicted proteins | sample 2SBtaG_2_FD_182564 | JGI IMG/M metagenome (GOLD analysis project Ga0209992, IMG submission 182564) | Deep subsurface microbial communities from Kolumbo volcano to uncover new lineages of life (NeLLi) - 2SBTROV12_ACTIVE470 metaG (SPAdes)... | ecosystem: Environmental > Aquatic > Marine >... | reverse complement strand
TGGCTTATATCATAGACTATATTCGCTTTTATAATCAGGATAGATTACATTCTAGTTTGAATTATCAGTCACCCAATGAATACGAATTATGTGTCGCATAAGTGTCAATTATTTCGGGGTAAGATCAACGCCGAAAAGCGGCGCAACTTACACGGGCCGTTAGGCTGCAAAATATAACACTCTTATGAAAACAACGTTAATCGTTTTATCCCTGTTAATTATCACTATTATTATTGCTTTTTTTATCCTTGGTGTGCTTTCCCGATCTGGAGATGTTCCGGGTCTGGTGGAAGGAAGTTTATTGAAATGCCCTAACAGGCCTAATTGCGTTTGTAGTGAGCAGAAAGATGATGCTAAACATTATATTAATCCCATTACTCTCTATGAAAACGATACCGTCGATAATTTATCTGTTCTTAAAAATGCAGTTCAGGAGATGGGGGGAAGTATTCAACTGGAAAACGATAATTATTTTGCTTCTTCTTTTTCGTCAGACATTTTTGGCTTTGTGGATGATCTGGAAGTCAGGATTGATACATCACAAAAAGTAATCCATATTCGTTCGGCATCCAGAGTCGGCTACAGTGACAGGGGCGTTAATAAAAATCGTGTAGAACTACTCAAACAAATCTATGGAAAGAAATTATTAGAAGTTAAGTAGTCACTTTACATTGTATTCCACGATCTGTTGTTCTATTTACTAAACATACCCATATAAACAAAGCACGCGGCTTTGGTTCAGGCTTTAATTACAAACAGGACATTGAGGATCTTTTTTCAGGGTGGCTTGATTCCAGTCCATATGAAGTGCATCTAATAACAATAGTTTTCCTTGCAAGGTCTCGCCGATGTTCATTAAAATTTTGAGTGTTTCATTTGCCTGAATACTACCAATGATGCCAAGCAAAGGTGCAATGACGCCATTGGCTGTACATGTTTCTTCAGTGGCAACATCTTCATTATATAAACAACGATAACAAGGCGAATTTTCATCTTTAGGATTAAATACGGTAACCTGTCCTTCAAAGCGAATGGCGGCACCGGACACCAAGGGTGTTTTTGTTTTTACGGAAGCCTGATTGAGTGTAAATCGAGTTTGAAAATTATCACTCGCATCAACAATAACATCAGCCATTTTTGCTTCGCTTAATAGTTCATCTTCTTCAAGCGCATGATCGATACATTCAATATTAATTTCTGGATTAATTGCTTGCAGGTGTTCTTTTGCAGATTCAATTTTTGGCCGATCAATATCCTGCGTTGTATGGATAATTTGTCGTTGTAAATTACTAATGTCGACTTTATCAAAATCAACCAGTACTAATTTGCCGACACCAGCACTTGCAAGATAAATTGATACAGGCGAACCAAGACCACCCAGGCCAATGATTAAAACGCGGGATTTCTCAAGACGTTCCTGACCAGCGGCATCGATTTCCGGCAACATAATTTGACGGCTATATCTTAAAAGTTGATCATCATCCATTATATTATTTGCCCAATACTGACTCTATCATTACCACTGTAGTCTTTAATTGTAGATGTTGATGTAAAATTATTTTCAATAAATAATTGTTTAACCTGTTGTCCTTGATTATAACCGTGCTCGACTAACAGCCAACCCTGTTTATTCAAGTTGTTCCTTGATTGATGAATTATTATACGCAAATCATCTAGTCCATCTTTTCCGGAGGCTAATGCAGACAGGGGTTCAAATCGAACATCACCTTGTTTTAAATGCGGATCGTCATTACTGATATAAGGTGGATTACTGACAATTAAATCATAAGGTTCAGAATTTTCTAGATTAAACCAATTTGCTTTCTTAAAACTAATATTCTTAATGGCATGTAAGTCCGCATTGAGTTTCGCTATTTTCAATGCCTTATCGCTTGTATCTGTTGCGGTTATATTTAGCAAAGGTCGTTCAGAAGCGATAGCAATAGCTATCGCACCTGATCCAGTGCCTAAATCGAGAATATTTTTTTCAGAATCTGTAGGTACAAGTTTAAGTGCTGCTTCAACTAATAATTCAGTCTCTGGCCTTGGTATAAGGGTATCTCGGCTGACATGTAATGAAAGAGACCAAAATTCTTTTTGATTAGTCAAGTGTGCAACAGGTTGCCCTTCAGATCGCAAGCTCACCAGTGTGTTTAAAGAGTCAATTTCTTTATTGGATAACGCTTGTTCGGGGTAGGTGTATAGGTGAGTACGCTCACATTTTAATACCGAACAAAGTAATACTTCTACATCAAGCCGGGTACTGTCGGACATATTGAGTTGCTGTCGAGCATGTTTAAGTGCATCAACAATCTGCATTTTTTAATAGACTCTTTGTTAACCGCTTATCGAGGCAAGAAGATCTGCCTGATACTCACTAATCAATGGATCAATAACCATATCAACATTGCCTTGCAGAAATTCATCAAGTCGATAAAGCGTTACATTGATTCTATGATCAGTAACACGGCCTTGTGGAAAGTTATAAGTGCGAATACGCTCGGAACGATCGCCGCTGCCGACCAGGTTTCTCCGGTTCTCGTCTTGTTCGTTTTGTTGTTTATCACGTTCACCGCTTAATAATTTTGCTTGTAGCACAGACATAGCGCGTGCTTTATTTTTATGTTGTGAACGTTCATCCTGACATTCAACTACGGTGTTCGTGGGTAAATGAGTAATACGAATGGCTGAGTCTGTTTTGTTAACATGTTGTCCCCCTGCCCCGGACGCGCGAAAGGTATCTATACGTAAATCGGCGGGGTTAATGGTGATCTCATCTATTTCATCTGCTTCGGGTAACACAGCGATTGTACAAGCTGAAGTATGTATGCGACCTTGAGATTCAGTTTCCGGGACACGTTGAACACGGTGCGCGCCCGACTCAAATTTTAATCTTGAATATGCACCTTCACCAATAACGCGCATGATGACTTCTCTATAACCTTCCAGATCACTTTCTGTCACACTGAGTGTTTCAATTTTCCAGCCTCTACTTTCAGCATAACGTGAATACATTCGCATTAAATCACCGGCAAAAAGTGCCGCTTCTTCGCCTCCAGTACCAGCACGAATTTCCAAGAAGATATTGTTGTTATCAGCAGGGTCTGTTGGAAGTAGTAGTACTTGTAATTCGCTATCAAGACGTGCGTAATCTTCTTCTGCTTGCTTTAGTTCTTCTAAGGCAAGTTCCTGCATTTCCTTATCACTGTCTTTTAACATTTCTTTTGCGTTATCGATATCATCACTGGTTTGACGATATTCGTTAAAGCAAGTGATGATGGGACGTACTTCAGCGTACTCTTTTGACAATTCACGAAATTTATTCTGGTTATTGATAATTTCTGGATCAGAGAGTAAGCCATCTAACTCTTCCTGACGGTCTAATAATTTTTCCAGTTTTAAATGTAAGGATTCTTTCATGGCTATTAATATTAAAAATAAGAGATCATACCTGAAACAGGCAACTAACACTCAGCAGCTATTGCAGCTACTGCTTTTTATCGGGGTTATCGTTGAGACTGTACAATTCTTCAGCAGCTTGTAATAGGTCTTCTCTGTTTTCTGCACTGGCACTTCTTAATTGAGAGCTGGGTGAATGGATCAGTTTGTTGGTCAGGTTTCTCGCTGTTTCTTGAAGGATAGTTTCTGGATCAGCACCATTGCGGAGTTTACTTAAGCCATTGCGTATGGCTTCTTCCTGTATCTGCTCTGCTTGTCCTCGTAAAGCGCGTATTGTTGAAACAGCATCAAGTGAATTTAGCCAGCCCATAAACTCTTGTGCTTGTGTATCGATTATTTTTTCTGCCTGCTTTGCTGCATTTTTGCGGCTTTGTATGTTTTCTTGAACAATATCTTTTAAATCATCAACACTATATAGATAGACATCATCCATCTCACCGACTTCCACTTCAATATCACGAGGTACAGCAACATCAACCATAAACATCGGTTTATGTTTTCTGGCTTTAATTGCGCTTTCTACGGCACCTTTCCCTAAAATAGGTAGTTGGCTGGCAGTGGAAGAAATAACAATATCCGCTTCCGCCAGGTGTTTGGGGATATCACCATTTTGTATAGCAAAGACAGAATATTCATTAGCTAATCGTTGTGAACGTTCTAATGTTCTATTGGCGATAATCATTCGGCTTAAGCCGTTTTCATGAAGGTGTCTTGCCGCAAGTTCTATAGTTTTTCCTGCACCAATAAGTAAAGCAGTCTGATTACTTAGATCACCAAAAATTTGCTGAGCCAGGCGGACAGCGGCATAGGCAACAGAGACAGGATGATTTCCAATCGCTGTATTACTACGAATTTCTTTAGCAACATGAAATGAGTGTTGAAATAGACGATTTAATTGATGACCAATACTGCCAGCATTAATTGCTTTTTGATAAGCATTTTTAAGTTGCCCCAGTACTTGAGGTTCACCCAGAACCATGGAATCCAGTCCACTTGCCACGCGTAATACATGTCGTACAGCATTCTCATTAGGGTGATTGTATAAAAAGGGTGTTAGCTGACCCTGTCTTATACCGTGGAAATCGTGTAGCCAATCTATTGGATGGGACTTATTTTCCTGCTCAACACTGCAATAAATCTCAGTGCGATTGCAGGTAGAAAGTATGGCCGCTTCGTGGATGCCATTTTGATGTTTTAGCTCATGTAGGGCATCAGATACGACATCATTGCCAAAGCTAACCTTCTCTCGAAGGTCGATTGGCGCTGTTGCGTGATTGATGCCGTAAGCTACTAGAGTCATGATATTGCTACTTAAATATAAACTTATGAAAATTCTGTGCCAACAGTTAGTGAAACACAAGGAAAATAGACTATTTATTGATCCAGATTAAACGACAATAGACATAATTTATCTATTGTCAGGAACAAATTACTTCATAAAACATCAATTATGTATCGTTTTCGTCCTTGAACCATAGATGAGCACTATACATAGTGTTATTTTCAACGCCAATCTGACAAAATGATTAATTAAGCAGTAATAAGGAATAAAGAGTGTCTTCATTCGCCATAGTCAAAAGTTTGCGTTATTTAGCCGTGTTGCTACTGGTACTTTTTATCGGTGCTTGCGCGAGCGTTCCTACAGATACGGCAACTGTCTCAGATACTGCGACAGATTCGCAAACTGTGACGCAAGAAGTTGTTCCCGAACCCGAACGAATTTTACCTAAACGACCTAAAATTGAGCTCACGGAAGATATTCTGTTCAAGGTTTTACTTGCAGAGATAGCTGGTCAGCGTGGAAAAATTGATATTGCGGTTGAAAATTATCTCGATTTAGCCAGAACAACGCGTGATCCGGTGGTAGTAGAACGTGCTACACGAATAGCGATTTATGCACGTAATGATGCTGCTGCTCATGAAGCGGCATTGCTTTGGCTCGAATTAGATCCAGAAAGTCCGGATGCGCATCAGGTACTGACGGTAATGACTGTACGACAAGGTGATATTGATCAAGCTTTACATCACCTTGAAATTATTTTGCAAGGCTCGAATGGAAAATTTGATCAGAAATTATGGATGATTGCGAATTTTCTTGGCCGCGAAGAGGACCAGGTTGCAGTAATGCAGTTAATGGAACGTTTGATGGCAAGTCATTTGGGTGAGGCGGATGCCATGTTTGCTTTTGCTAATGTTGTTGCACGCATGGGCAACATAGAACGTGCACAGGACTTACTGGAACAAGTACTCAAAATAGAGCCTGAAAATAATTCAGCAGCACTAACTTATATTGCTTTATTACAGAAAAGTGGAAATACAAAGAAAGCGTTGGAATGGATTGAAACTGTAATAAACGATTGGGACGATGATTTTAATTTGCGCATCATCTATGCACGTCTACTGACGGAGGAGAAACGTTTTGACGATGCGCGTCAGCAGTTTGAAATTCTAGATCTTAAAGCGCCAGATAATGTCGATGTGCTCTATGCTCTGGGTTTACTTTATCTTCAAGTTAATAAACTTGATGAAGCGGAACAGTATTTTAGTCAATTATCCAGCTTGAAGAAGCGCGTATTTGATTCCAATTATTATTTAGGACGTATCTCTGAAGAAAGAAATGAGCTAGATAAAGCCAGTGATTTATACCAAGGGGTTCATGGCGGCGAAAATTACTTTGATGCGCGTATACGTTTGAGCCTGATTTTGGCCAAGCAAGGTGAAATAGAAAAAGCCTTAGGTAATATTCGCGCTATACAAAAAGCGAAAGGAACAAATCGTCTTATTCTGATACAGGCAGAAGGAGAGATACTGACTGAAGAAAAACGTTATCAGGAAGCAATGGATGTTTTTAATAAAGCAATAAAAGAAGAAACGCATCCTGATTTGCTGTATTCACGCGCCATGTTAGCTGAAAAGATGGGACGTATGGATGTTTTGGAGGCGGATTTAAAAGCCATTCTTGATGAAGATGCGGAAAATGCGACAGCATTAAATGCGCTGGGTTATACGCTGGCTGATCGCACCGAGCGTTTTGATGAAGCTTATGATTACATAAAGCGCGCTTATGAAATAAGCCCGAGTGATTTTTACATATTAGATAGTATGGGTTGGATCTTATATCGTTTGGGGCGGTTAGATGAAGCGGTTGATTTTCTGCAAAAAGCACTTGAGATGAGAAACGATCCTGAAATTGCTGCCCATCTTGGTGAAGTATTATGGGTGATGGGCAATAAGCAAGCGGCAAAGGAAATATGGGAAACTGCACTCAAAGGTACACCCACGGATGATAGATTACTGGAAGTCATCAAACGCTTTAAACCGTGAGACGGTTATTTTTATTATTACTGATAGTTTCTCTGATCAGCGCATGTACTCAATTACCTAAAATTGATGCGGGTTTAAAATCTCAATTATGGATTGAACACCAACTTGATGTGGCTGAAATCCAATCCTGGAATATCAAAGGCCGTGTCGCCGTTAAGAATGATAAGGAAAGTGGAACAGTTACTTTGCTATGGGATCAGTTTATTTCAAATTATGAACTACGCTTTATCGCCCCCTTGGGACAAGGAACATACATTTTAACCGGTTCGCCTGGCAAAGTAGTAATGAAAGGCCCCAAAAACAAAACCATGACGGCTGAGACAGCCGAACAACTATTGCGTGAAGGACTTGGTTGGGATGTCCATCTCGATGGTCTCAAATATTGGGTAAGGGGATTGCCTGAACCAGGAATAAAACATAGTGAACTCTTGCTTGATGATAAGGGACGACTATCGAACATGCAGCAATCCGGTTTTAATGTCAGTGTCTCGAGATATACTGAGCAAGAAGGTATTTCGTTACCAGAAAAATTAACTATTAAGAGTGATAGTCTTAAATTGAAAGTAGTCATTCAGAACTGGGAAATTTAAGGGAAATAGATGTTAAGTTCCGCATGGCCGGCCCCGGCTAAATTAAATTTATTCTTACATATTACTGGTCGACGGTCGGATGGTTATCATCTATTGCAAACAGTATTTCAGTTTATTCAATTGCAAGATGATATAGATTTTACAATTCTGGAGTCAGGCATCATTCAGCGTAGTTCAGCAATGCCGGGAGTCGATGCTGAAGATGATTTGGTTGTTCAAGCAGCACGTCTATTGAAAGAAAAAACGGGTTGTCAGCTTGGCGTCGATATTAATGTAAAAAAACAAATACCCGAAGGTGGCGGTTTAGGTGGTGGGAGTTCAGATGCAGCAACAACACTTGTTGCGCTAAATGAATTATGGAAAACAGCACTCTCTATTGATGAGCTTGCCAGTGTGGGCTTAACACTTGGTGCGGATGTGCCAATCTTTATTCATGCGCATGCGGCCTGGGCTGAAGGTGTTGGTGAAGATATCACATCTATTGAACCTGATGAGCCCTGGTATTTAGTTATTCATCCCGGTTGTAGTGTGTCGACAGAGGCAGTATTTAACGCGCATGATTTGACACGGAATACATCGACAATCACAATACGCGACTTCCTTGAGATGGGGGGGGTAAACGACTGCGAATCTGTCGTGCGCAAACAGTACAGTGAGGTCGCAAAAGCACTGGATTGGCTAGCAGAATTTGCACCTACAAAGCTTACAGGCACTGGTGCTTGTTTATTTGCACCATTTACAAATGAGCAGCAAGCAATAGCAGTTAAAGAAAAATTGCCAGATAACTGGCAAGGCTATGTTGTAAAGGGAATCAATAGATCTCCTTTATTAGAACGATTGGCGGCTGAACAATCCTGATTTTGAACAAGTTCATCCGTGTAGATATTTATTGGGGTATGGCCAAGTTGGTTAAGGCACATGGTTTTGATCCATGCATTCCGAGGTTCGAGTCCTCGTACCCCAGCCATATTTTGCATATTTAGAAGTACCCTATTTAAATAGTCTAGAGAAAAAGGCGGCACTATGACCATTTCCAATATGATGATATTCAGTGGTAATGCGAATCCGAAGTTGGCACTTCAGGCAGCAGAACATTTGAAGGTGCCTCTAGGTAAGATCACGGTAGGTAAGTTCAGCGATGGTGAGGTTATGGTTGAGGTTATCGATAATGTACGTGGTCGTGATGTTTATGTTATGCAGCCAGTATGTGCGCCGACAAATGACAATCTCATGGAATTGCTGGTGATGGTCGATGCACTTCGCCGAGCTTCAGCGACTCGTATTACCGCGGTTATCCCTTATTTGGGTTATGCCAGACAAGACAGACGCTCACGTACAACGCGTGTCCCAATCACAGCAAAGGTTGTGGCCAATATGATTGCTACATCAGGTGTGGATAGAGTTCTCACAGTTGACTTGCATGCTGAGCAGATTCAGGGCTTTTTTGATATTCCTGTAGATAATGTCTATGGCTCACCGGTATTACTGGGCGATTTGTGGAAGCATGAATATCCGGATTTGATGGTGGTTTCACCTGATGTTGGTGGTGTGGTGCGTGCTCGGGCATTGGCAAAACGCCTGGATGATACGGATTTAGCCATTATCGATAAACGTCGCCCAAATCCGAACGAATCTGAAATAATGAACATTATTGGCGATGTAGATGGCCGAACCTGCGTCATCATTGACGATTTGGTCGATACAGCCGGTACATTATGTAATGCAGCAGGGGCTTTGAAGGATTATGGGGCTAAAAAAGTGGTCGCTTATTGCACCCATGCGGTACTTTCTGGCAATGCGGTGAAGAATATAGAGAATTCAAGACTTGATGAATTGGTAGTAACAGATACAATCCCGCTTCGCTCAGAGGCTGCAACCTGTGATCGAATTCGGCAACTCAGCGTAGCAGCAATGCTGGCTGAGAGTATGCGCCGTATTGCAGAAGGCGAATCCTTAAGCTCAATGTTTCTGGATTAGTACTTTCTGGCACTAAATTCCTTCGGCTGGTCGCGGTCGGGGGGTAAACGAAAACCTAAAATGTAGGGAGTAGTACTAAAATGAATCAATTCGAACTCGTTGCCGAAAAGCGCGAAGACGTAGGGAAGGGTGCGAGCCGCCGCCTACGCAACGCTGGCAAATTACCTGGTATCGTTTACGGTACCGACAAAGACGCTGTCATGATCACGCTTGCTCATAATGAAGTAATGCATCAACTGGAAAATGAAGCGTTCTATTCAAAAATTCTGACACTTAAAGTAGGAAAAGATAGCGAAAAGGTCGTGTTGAAAGACCTGCAACGTCATCCCTATAAAATTCAGTTAATGCATATTGATTTATTACGCATTAAAGAGAATGAAGCATTAACTATGCGTGTCCCACTTCACTTTATTAATGAAGATATAGCCATAGGTGTTAAAGAAGGCGGTGGTGTTGTTAGTCATCTTCTAACAGAATTAGATATCGTTTGTTTACCAAAAGATCTTCCTGAATATATCGAAGTAGATATGGCGGAAGTTGCTCTTGATGAAACAATACATCTTAGTCATCTGGTATTACCTGAAGGTGTACAGCTTCATAGCCTGTTACATGGTGGCGATGACTCTCTCTCTGTTGCCTCTATTCACATCGCTAAGGGTATTGTTGAAGAAGAAGAGACTTCAGAAGAAATTGCAGAAGGTGAAGAAGGCGCTGCTGTTGAAGGCGAAGAAGAAAAAGACGACGAAAGCTAGTTGCTTTTGTTCGTTGCTTTTCTGGCATCATGCGATGTCTTTAAGTAATGTCTCTTCCAGTTAAACTAATCGTGGGCCTGGGTAATCCAGGCCCCGAATATTTAATGACTCGGCATAACGCCGGTTTTTGGTTTGTCGATGCGTTGGCAAACAAACTCTCTTTACGTTTTTCTCAAGATAAAAAATCTCAATCTGAACTTTGTCGTTATCAAAGTGGTTCGGTGGATTGCTGGATCTGTAAACCACAAACTTTTATGAATGACAGTGGGATTGCTGTGCAAGCATTAAGCAGTTATTACAAGATTCCAATGGATCAAATTATGGTTGTTCATGACGAAATTGATTTATCACCCGGTACAACACGTTTAAAAGAAGGCGGTGGTCATGGAGGTCATAATGGTTTACGCGATATTATTCAGCGTACCGGCGACAAAGATTTCATGCGTTTAAGGATTGGCGTTGGGCATCCCGGCAGTAAAGACCAGGTTGTTCCTTATGTTCTGGGGCGCGCTAGTGCTGACGAAGAAGATAAAATATTAGAATCTTTTTCTTTGGCGCTTGAAAAAAGCGATCAATTTTTTGGCGACAAGCTTAATAAATTGATGACGGAACTGAATAATAAAAACAATTCATAAGAGTTATAACACGGTAATTATTATATGGGCTTTAAATGTGGCATTGTTGGTTTACCGAATGTAGGTAAATCAACGCTTTTTAATGCACTAACAAATTCAGAGATAGATGCAGAGAATTATCCTTTTTGTACCATCGATCCTCATGTTGGCGTTGTCGCCATGCCTGATCCTCGTTTACAACAACTGGCTGATATAGCGAATCCACAGAAAGTGGTTCCAACTACTATGGAGTTTGTTGATATTGCCGGTCTGGTTGAAGGCGCATCAAAAGGCGAAGGACTGGGGAATAAGTTTCTTGCCAACATTCGTGAAACACATGCGATTGCTCAGGTCGTGCGTTGTTTTGATGATGATAATGTGGTGCATGTCGCTGGCAAGGTCGATCCTCTTTCAGATATTGACGTGATTAATACAGAGCTTTGCCTTGCCGATCAGGAATCAGTGGCTAAGGCTTTACAGAAAGCAGTTAAGTTAGGTCGTAGTGGTGATAAGGTCGCGAAACAAGAACAGGAACAACTTGAAGCAATAATGGCACATCTTGATCAAGGATTACCCGTACGTGCAATGGAATTGTCAGAAGACGATTTGGAAGTCATTAAACACTTACAATTACTCACGCTAAAACCGACTCTATACATTGCTAATGTTGAAGAAGATGGTTTACATTCGAATCTCTGGATAGAAAAATTACAGGCACTTGCTGATAAGGAAGGTGCGCAGCTAATTGCGGTATGTGCTGCTATTGAATCAGAAGTATCTCAATTGGAAGAGGACGAAAAACAGGAATTCCTGGAAGCATTAGATATGGAAGAACCGGGGCTTAATCGTATCATTCGTGCCGGTTATAAATTGCTTCGTTTACAAACATATTTTACCGCTGGGCCGAAAGAAGTGCGTGCCTGGACTATGCCAATAGGCGCAACCGCACCAAAAGCAGCCGCCGTTATTCATACTGATTTTGAACGTGGGTTTATTCGCGCAGAAGTTACCGGATTTAAAGACTATATTGAATGCAATGGAGAACAAGGCGCAAAGGAAGCAGGAAAATGGCGTTCAGAAGGAAAGGAATATATCGTTAATGATGGGGATGTTATTCTCTTTAGATTTAACGTTTAGGATATTTTAAAGCTGATAAACAGGTTGTTGTTATGGATTCACCTTTCCATCTTGCATTTCCAGTTAAGGACATAGAATCAACACGTGCGTTTTATATTGAAATTATAGGTTGCTCAGTTGGTCGTGAATCCAGGCGTTGGATAGATTTTAATTTCTTTGGCCATCAAATTTCTGCACATGTAAAACCAGAAGCGCTAGAGAATACTTCAACAAATCCTGTTGATGGTGACTCTGTTCCAGTACGGCATTTTGGTTTAGTGCTAGAATGGGATGCATGGCATCAATTGGTTGAACGGTTAAATAAAAAAGAAATTAAATATTTAATTAAACCAACGACAAGATTTGAAGGAGAAGTTGGTGAACAAGCAACACTTTTTATTATTGATCCGAGCGGCAATGCACTTGAATTTAAATCATTCAAGGATCGTGAACAATTGTTTGCCACGAGTTAAGAGATAGTGAATAAGAAAAGCGAAATAAATTTGCCACCGAAACCTGTCGAGCCGGACATGTCCGAATGTTGCCAACGAAACTGTGAAAATTGTGTCTTTGTTTATTACGAAAGGGCGCTTGAACGTTGGCAGGAAAAGATTGATAGGATTAAAAAGAAAACCGTCTAGTTTTAATTGTTTTTATTCCAAATTAAAGACAAAATGCAGGTGTGGTCAAATAACAAAACAATTGTTTAGTTATGAATTTTATAAGCAAACAACTTATTGTCTTTCATCATAGGAATTAATATCAGGTCTTTTTTTATAACTAATTCGTGATCGGCACTACCTTGGCTGAGTTCTAGCAACTTTGTCATTTCACCATTACTCTTTATATGAAAGAGTCCGCCGTTTAACCAATCAGTAACATAAAAACCGAGTTCATCACTGCCCTCAACTCCATCCAGATTTCCAACAGGTGAACCATCACCAATAGAAGAAATATTTTTCGTGGTGATTGAGATACGTTTTAAATGTCCTGCGACTTCTGTAGCAAAGCCGTCGGTCATTTTTCCCCAGCAGCCAACGATTATGTCGTCTTCAGTAAAGTGCAGGCCATTTGGGTTATCCAGCTCTTCTGATTCTATCCAGATCTGAAAATCATCACCGCTTAACTTATGAATACGGTTTAATACCATATCAGAAACATAGATATCTCCATTATCTGCATTGTCTACATCATTTAAAAATTTTGCATCATCGACTTTAAATCGATTAATAATACGGCCATGATCAATATCAATAGCGACAAGTTCATCAATGTCGGCGACATAAAGAGTACGATCATAGACAGCGAGTCCTTTAGGCGCATTCAATCCGGCAACCCATTTCTCATTTAGCATATTGCCGTTGACTGAAACAATGGAAATAAAACCGTTGCTATCTTTATCATTCGGTCCGCCATTAACGTTGGAAACGTAAAGAAGGTTAAGTCGTTTGTCATATACGACCGATTCCGGATTTTTAAAACCATCCAGTTCCCATGAGTGTTCCAGTTTGTGAGAATCAGCGGCGGCTAAATGAACGAATAAAAATGAGAGTAACGTGATTAAGAAAATATTTATGTTATGAGTAAACATAGATGTAACTCCCGTGTAGGTAAATGTTATTTTAAATTAATCTGAAAAGAATAAATCTTTCAATTCTGCTCCTGGATCTTCTGCTTTCATAAAAGCTTCGCCGACAAGGAAGGCATTCACATTGTTCTTGCGCATTAATTTAATATCATTTTGTGTATGTATTCCGCTTTCGGTGACGACGGTACGGTCATGAAAAACATCGGTTAACAAATCCAGTGTTGTATTCAGATCGGTTTCAAAGGTATGTAGATCGCGATTATTGATGCCTATTAATGGTGTGCGTAACATCATGCCACGCTCTAGTTCTTCACGATCATGCACTTCAACTAATACATCCAATCCGATCTCAGTCGATACACCAACCAGATCCTGCATTTGCATGTCGGACAAGGCCGAGACAATAATCAAGATGGCATCGGCACCGATCACTTTGGCTTCGTACACCTGATAAGGATCGATCATGAAATCTTTACGTATGATCGGTAATTCACAAGCAGCGTGAGCCTGTTTTAGATAGTCATCCGAACCCTGAAAAAATTGAATATCGGTTAAAACAGATAAACAACAGGCACCACCGTCAGCATAACTTTTGGCAATGTCGGTGGGATTAAAATTTTCACGGATAATACCTTTACTCGGTGAAGCTTTTTTTATTTCAGCAATAATACCCGGTCTTCCTGCCTCAATGGTTTTTAATAAACTGGAGGTGAAGCCGCGTCTTGCCTCGCTATCATCAGCACGATGTTTTAATTCGTCTAGTGATGCTTTATTTTTAACGTGGTCTACATACTCGGTTTTATAGGCGAGTATGTTTTTTAATATGTCAGGCGTATTATCTTGCATAAGACTAGGTTTAAAATGATTGGCTGTGTTGAATAAATTGTTCCAACTTTTCTTTTGCAGCACCAGACTCAATATTTGACATCGCTTTAGACACGCCATCTTTTATTGAATCAGCAAGTCCTGCGGCATAAATTGCAGCGCCAGCATTAAGACAAACGATATCTCTAGCCGCTCCTTCCTTATTATCCAATACCGAATGCATCACGTTTAAACTATCATCAACACCTTTAACGGCTAATGCTGAAATATCCTGTTGTTCCATATCAAAGTCATTTGGACTGATTTCGAAATGTTTAATTTGTCCGTCTTTTAATTCTGCAATATATGTTTTTGCAGAAATACTAATTTCATCGAGGCCGTCGTCTGCGTGAACCACTAATACATGTTCGCTACCCAGTTGTTTCAATGTTTCAGAAAGAGGCGCAAGCCAATCTTGACTGAACACGCCAATTACTTGATTCGGCGCAGCAGCGGGATTAGTCAAAGGGCCTAGTACATTAAATAAAGTACGAATACCTAACTCACGACGTGGGCCAATTGCATGCTTCATTGCACTATGATGCATAGGCGCGAACATAAAACCAATACCAACATTTTCTATACAACTTACAACTTGCTCGGCATTTAATTCCAGATTAACACCGGCAGCTTCCAATACATCGGCGCTACCGGATTTACTCGAGACAGAACGATTGCCATGTTTAGCTACTTTAGCGCCGCTGGCGGCAACAACAAAAGCAGATGTCGTGGAGATGTTAAACGTATTAGCACCATCACCACCGGTACCACAGGTGTCTACTAAATGTGTTTTATCAACGTTTACTTTTTCCGCAAGTTCACGCATGACTTCAGCAGCAGCTGTTATCTCATCAACACTTTCGCCCTTTAAACGTAGCGCAACCAATAAGCCGCCAATTTGTGCTGGCGTTGCTTCACCTTGCATAATAGTTTTCATCACCACATGCATATCAGCACGATTTAAATCGTTGCCGTTGATAACTTCATTAATTGCTGATTGTATATCCATTGTTGATTCTTAATTTTGGTTTAGAAAGTTTGACAATAACTCATGGCCATAAGATGTCAAAATTGATTCGGGATGAAACTGTACACCCGATATTGCTAATTCTTTATGCTTAACACCCATGATTTCATCTATCTCTCCGTCTTGATTCTGTGTCCAAGCGGTGATTTCAAAACAATCAGGCAAAGATTCTTTTTCAATGACGAGAGAATGATAACGTGTTGCAGTGTACGGGTTCTCAAAGCCTTTAAAGACATCCGTATTGTTATGGTAAATATCGGATGTTTTACCGTGCATAATATTATGTGCATGAACTATCTTGCCACCAAACGCCTGGCCGATACTTTGATGACCAAGGCAAACGCCTAATATTGGAATTTGTCCTTTGAATTTATTAATGACATCAATAGATATTCCCGCTTCATTCGGTGTACAAGGACCGGGTGATATAACAATGTGTTCAGGTGATAATCTTTCTATCTCGGCAACAGAAATTTTATCATTACGATGCACGTGTACGTCTTGCCCGAGTTCACCAAAATACTGAACCAGGTTATAGGTAAACGAATCGTAATTGTCGATCATTAATAACATAGTGTTACCTTAATTAGACCCTGAAATTATACTAGGCCTTTTTCAGCCAAACTAACTGCTCTGAAAATAGCACGGCCTTTGTTCATCGTCTCGTCCCATTCATTTCTGGGAACTGAATCGGCGACAATGCCTGCACCAGCCTGTATATGCAAGGTCTTATCCTTTATAACTGCAGTGCGTATGGCAATCGCGGTATCCATATTCCCATTCCATGATAAATATCCGACAGCCCCTGAATAAACGCCACGTTTTACCGGTTCTAATTCATCGATAATTTCCATGGCACGAATCTTTGGTGCGCCTGAAACAGTACCCGCTGGAAAAGTGGCACGTAAAACATCAATCGCACTCATGCCGTCTTTTAATTTCCCTGTGACATTTGAAACGATATGCATGACGTGAGAATAACGTTCAATAATCATTTTATCGGTCAAGCTTACGCTACCCATTTCTGCCACGCGACCGGCATCGTTACGACCTAGATCAATCAACATTAAGTGCTCGGCTAGTTCTTTTGGATCTTGTAACAGATCTTTTTCCAGTGCTATATCTTCTTCTTCTGTCTTACCACGCGGACGCGTACCGGCGATAGGTCTTACGGTAACAATATCATCTTCAAGTCGAACCAGAATTTCTGGCGATGAGCCTACTATTTGGAAATCATCCAAATCAAGAAAATACATATAAGGCGAAGGATTGAGACAACGTAAAGCACGGTACAAATCAATTGGTGCTGATTCAAAAGGAATGGAAAGACGTTGTGACAATACAACTTGCATGGCATCACCATCAACAATATATTGTTTTATCTTATCAACGCCAGCTTCATAATTTGCCTTAGTAAATCCTGAAACAAAATCATTTTCATCAACATTACGTGAGCCATTTGATTTTGATTTACTAATTTGTTTGTTAGCAAGTGTCTCAACTATTTCATCAAGACGTTGCTGTGCATTTGAAAATGCATCCGCATTATTCGGATCAGCATGCACAATGATATTCAATTTGCCAGCGAGATTATCAAATACGACAACTTCATCAGACACCATTAATAATATATCAGGCGAAGCAATGGGATCGTCTTTATCATTTTTATTTAAACGAGGTTCGATATAGCGAATGGTTTCATAGCCGAAGTAGCCGACTAGGCCACCATTAAAACGTGGCATGCCATCTATCTCTGCGACCATATAGGTTTTTTGGATACGTTCGATTTCAGCCAATGCATCTTCAACACTATATTCCTCAACAACCTTTCCATTTTCTTTTATTGTTATTTGGCTGCCATTCGTAGTAATAATTTTTTTTGCGGGTAAACCTATAATTGAATAACGGCCCCATTTTTCGCCGCCTTGTACAGATTCAAATAAATACGAATAGGGAGCAGAGCACAGTTTCATATAAGTGCTAAGTGGTGTATCGAGATCAGCTAATACTTCACGCATCAAAGGGATACGGTTATATCCTTGACTTGCGAGTTGCTTAAATTCAGTTTCGTTTATCATGATGCTCAATGAAACAATTCTGGCAAGTCTGCAAGGGAATCAACAACCGCATCCGGGTTTGTATCGTGGATATCATTACCGTGGTTATAACCATAGCTGACACAAACAATTTGAAAGCCTGCCGCGCGTGCAGCTTTAACATCACTTTCGGAATCACCAATCATTAGTGATTGAGCAGGATCCATTGAAAAAGTTGATGCAGCATGTAATAGAGGCAGAGGATGTGGTTTCTTTTTGGGCAGTGTGTCGCCGCCAATGATAATACTCATCTCATTCATAAGACCCAGTTTTTCCAATATTGGCCCAACGAATTGTTCGTTTTTATTTGTAACACAACCAAGCGTCATATTTTTTTCCTTTAGAAAGTCGATACCTTCGCGAACACCGGGGTAGCAGGTACTGGTAGCACACATGTTCTCATTATAAATAGTCATAAACTTCTCAAAAGCGTCATCAAAAAGTGTTGCTTCTGCTTCACCGTTTATATCGTTTGTTAATGCACGATGTAATAACTTATCAACACCATTGCCAACCCAGTTACGGATACTATCCAATTCTCTTTCATCGATTGATAATTCAAGCAGTGTTTTATTAACGGCATTTGCGAGATCAGGTATTGAGTCGACTAAAGTGCCATCAAGATCCAGTAATACCAGTTCGGGTGTTTTAATAGGCATAAGAAAAAATGAATAAATCAGGAACTAACTGTTGGCTAGTTTTAATTGTTCTCGCATTGATGTGATCGTTGCTTTGTAATCATCGCCGGCAAAAATAGCGGAACCAGCGACAAAGGTGTCTGCCCCTGCCTCGGCAATTTGACGAATATTATCTACTTTGACGCCACCATCAATTTCAAGTCGTATTTCCCGACCGGAATCGTTAATCAATTGTCGTGCGGCTTTGAGTTTATTCAAAGCTGAATCAATAAAGGATTGACCGCCGAAACCCGGGTTAACCGACATCAGCAATATCATGTCCACTTTATCCATGACATATTCAAGTGCATCAAGTGGTGTTGCCGGATTAAATACTAATCCAGATTTGCAGCCATTATCGCGGATTAATTGCAGAGTACGATCAAGATGCTCAGAGGCTTCCGGGTGAAAGGTAATATAGCTTGCGCCTGCTTCAGCAAAATCTGGAATAATGCGATCGACAGGCTTGATCATTAAATGCACATCTAAAGGTGCGGTGATACCAAAATCACGTAAAGCTTTGACCACTATCGGACCGAAGGTCAGGTTGGGCACATAGTGATTGTCCATGACATCGACATGGATAAAATCGGCGCCTGCCGCTAAAACCGCCTCGGTTTCTTCTCCGAGCCGAGCCATGTCAGCTGATAAAATAGAAGGTGCAATTACTGGCTCAAACATCTTAATAATCCGTTTGTTTTCAGTTATATCCGATAAAGAGCGCAACTTTACCTGATCGGCACTACCATAGCCACTATCTGGCTCACTTGTTGCTAAATATATACTGAGGTTAAATTAGGAATATTATGAGAAATATGTATCAAATAAGCATTGTTTTTTTCTTGTTGCTGAACAACGTATTATTGGCCAATGCTGATACGTTGGATCGTGAACGTGAGAGGCAAGTCACCGAAAAATTGGCTAAAGAAGTAAAAGCCAGCGAGGTTCTATGGCTGGAAGCCAATGGAGAAAAATTTCTGGCATTGCTAAATAGTCAGACTAATGAAAAAGCACATGGTGCAGTCATTATTTTACATGGTATGGGTGGCCATGCGGATTGGCCACAAACAATATCTCCCCTACGAACAGCATTACCGGAACATGGCTGGACAACTTTATCAATTCAGCTTCCAGTTATAGCGCCAGAAAACCAAATTGAAGATTACGGGAAAACGTTAGAACAGGCGGCAGAACGGATCAAGGCTGCTGTAGATTTATTTCGTGAACGCAAATTTCTGAATATCGTTGCTGTAGGTCATAGTTTTGGTGCTGCCAGTATGTTGGCTTATCTTGAGAAAGATGACGAGCAGAAAATTATTGCGCTAGCTGCAGTAGGACTTCACGATTATGCTTTTGCAAAACCATCGATTGATTTGTTGAGTTTAATTGAAAAAAGCAAAATTCCGGTACTGGATATTTATGGTAGTCGTGATTTTAAGAAGGTGATTGATCAGGCCGCTGATAGAAGACTTGCGGCAAAAAAAGGCAATAATCGACAATATACTCAAATGGAGATAGAGGGTGCAGATCACTATTTTAATAAGCTGGAGGGTGTTCTGGTAAAGCGTATCCGAGGCTGGCTTGATAAAGCGGCGCCAGGTGTGACTATTATGGTCAATAAAAATTTAAATACTAACCAGATAGAAACAAAATAAAAATCTGTTGAATCGGCTGTAAATACTTTCTAATTGTCTGAGACAAACTCTATTCAGAGTGATAATGTTTAGTAAGCTTGAAATTTATCCTAATCATACCAATATTAATTACTAGCTTAGGAGACAGATATGACTGAGGAAATGGAAGCAACTGAAACGTTAAGTAAAGATGAACGCATGTGGGGTATGTTATGCCACCTTACTGCTTTTTCCGGTTATTTGATTCCTTTTGGTAGTGTACTTGGTCCGTTAATCGTGTGGATGATTAAAAAGGATGAAATGTCTTTTGTTGATGATCAGGGAAAAGAATCGCTGAACTTTCAGTTAACTATGCTTATTGCCATCATCGTTTCTATTGTTTTGATGTTTGTTTTTATTGGTTTTTTGTTGCTTGGTGTTCTTATCATTTTCCAGATTATTGTGATCATTATGGCAGCGATAAAGGCAAATGATGGTGTTAAATATCGTTATCCATATACGATACGTTTTATTAAATAATTTTAGAGTTCATTTAAGGAGAAAATCATGGCTGAGTTTATTCTGGTTGTCGCAATTTTTTCAATTGTGTTACTGATGAAGGCAGTAACTATTGTTACTCAGGGCAATGAATTTACGGTGGAACGCTTTGGTGAATATACGAGAACATTAGCACCTGGTTTACATATCATTATTCCTTTTTTCGACAGGATCGGTGCCAAGATGAATATGATGGAAACCGTTGTTGATGTGCCATCACAAGAAGTGATTACTAAGGATAATGCCATGGTTCGAGTTGATGGTGTTGTATTTTTTCAAGTATTGAATGCAGCACAAGCAGCATATGAAGTGAATAATCTGACTCGCGCTATCTTAAATTTGACCATGACGAATATTCGTACAGTAATGGGATCGATGGATCTGGATCAGTTGTTATCACAGCGCGATACTATCAATGCACAGTTATTACAAGTAGTTGATGAAGCAACTAGTCCGTGGGGGATCAAAGTGACACGTATCGAAATTAAGGATATCTCTCCACCTAAAGATCTGGTTGATTCGATGGCAAGGCAGATGAAAGCTGAGCGTGAAAAGCGAGCTAACATTCTTGAAGCTGAAGGTTTTAAACAAGCTGAAATTCTGAAAGCAGATGGCGAAAAGAAAGCAGCTATCCTCGAGGCAGAAGGACGTAAGGAGTCAGCTTTTCGTGATGCGGAAGCAAGAGAACGTTTGGCCGAGGCTGAAGCGAAAGCGACTACTGATGTTTCTAATGCCATTGCAACAGGGGATATTCAGGCCGTTAATTATTTTGTTGCGACTAAATATGTTGATGCTTTAAAAAATATAGCTTCGGCACCGAACCAAAAAGTTATTCTGATGCCACTGGAAGCGAGCAGCGTTATAGGTGCAATATCGGGCATCACTGAAATTGCTAAAGAGACTTTTGGTAAAGACAGCAAGACTAGCGGACAAGTATAAGGAGTTAATTTATGGAATGGTTAAACCAGATTGAATTTTGGTATTGGCTGATTGCTGCGGTCGCTATGATTGTCATAGAGATGCTTTTGCCTTTAGCGTATTTCTTATGGATGGGCATTTCAGCTTTTATCGTCGGCTTATTACTTTTTGCAATCCCAACTATACCTTTGCTGATTCAAGTTATAATTTTTGGTGTGTTATCAGTAGTCACTCTAGTTCTTTATAAACGACATCAGAAATCAAACCCTACTGTCAATGACGAACCTAATTTAAATCGACGCGGCGAACAATATGTGGGGCGAACCTTTACGCTTGAAGAGCCTATTGTGAACGGCGTCGGTAAGGTCAAGGTTGATGATTCAATATGGAAAGTAAAGGGGTCAGATATGCCAGCGGGCATGAAGGTACGTGTTATGAGTGTTGATGGGACGATCTTTAATGTTGAGACAGAAACACTTTATGCTGAGTAATCTTTAGCTCTTTTCCTGCATGTTGTGTTGGGCAAGGGCCCAGGCAACATGCTCCCTGACTAAATTGGAAGGATCATTTTGACGTTTTTTTAATGCGTTAATCACGCTATTCGTGCTTGGTGCGTTGCCTAAACCGATAGCAATATTTCTTGACCAACATTCATAACCAATTCTTCTAATAGCTGAACCTTCGGTATTTTTTAAAAATATTGTTTCAGTCCATGCAAATAGTTCGACCAGTGTTGATGAATCAAGACCATGCCGTACGCGGAAATCATCTTCTTCAGAATTTTTAGAAAATTTATTCCATGGACAAATTAATTGGCAATCATCACAACCATAAACGCGGTTGCCTATCATTTTTCGAAACTCTTCAGGAATAGAATCACGTAGTTCAATCGTTAAATAAGATATGCAACGGCGAGCATCAACTTGCATTGGAGCAACAATAGCTTTGCTTGGGCAAATATCAATACAGGCATTACAACTGCCACAATGATTCTTGTTAAAAGGCTTATCGATTTTTAGTGGCAGATCAGTATAAATTTCACCAAGAAAAAACCAGGAGCCAGCTTTAGGGTTGATAAGATTACTATGTTTGCCTATCCAGCCCAGCCCGGCATTTCGCGCCAAAGCCTTTTCTAAAACTGGTGCACTGTCAACAAAACAACGATAACCAAAATTGCCATATTGCTTTTCAATTTTGCTGGCAAGTTTTTGTAATCGTTGGCGCATTAATTTGTGATAGTCGCGACCCATTGCGTAGCGTGATATATAAGCGAGTTTACTGTTGTTCAACACCTGCATGGGATGTTTACTTGAAGGTGGTATGTAGTCCATTCTTGCTGAGATAACACTAATCGTACCAGGCACAAGATCCTCCGGGCGACTACGTTTGGTACCGTGAGATTCCATATAAGACATGGCACCGTGTCTTCCCAGTTTAAGCCAGTCCAGAAGATAGGTTTCATCTTCTGCCAATGCTGTTGTGGTAATTCCAAGCTGTTGAAAACCTAACTCACTTCCCCAATTTTTTATATTTTCAGATAACTGAGTTTTGTCCATTTAAAAAGCCTAAATTTTGATGTTTAATGTCGCCGAGTAAGTAAGATATGGTTATTATGAGGACAGTGCAATTATTATAAGAATAGAAAGAAATGTTTGAATTTATTAGTCGCTGGTATAGACGTTATTTTACTGATCCGCAGGCATCATTATTAGTTGTCTTGTTGGTTGTCAGCGTCGTGATTCTGGTCACTATGGGCAAAATGCTTGCGCCTCTGTTAGCGGCATTAGTCATTGCTTATTTGCTTGAGGGTGCAGTCTATAAGTTACAAAAGAAGAAAATGCCTCGTTTTTGGGCAGTAAATCTGGTTTATCTCATATTTGTGGCATTTATGGTGTTTATTCTGTTTGTCTTGTTGCCCATACTTTCCAGACAAGTCAGTCAATTTTTTCGAGAAGTGCCGGACATGATAAGCAATGGCCAGGCATTACTGTTGCGCTTGCCTGAGCAATATCCGGAACTAATTTCAGTAGAATATATCGGGGAATTGATTTCAACGATTCAAGGTGGTTTTAGTGATCTTGGTCAAAATGTTTTATCGGTTTCCGTTGCTTCTATACCAGCCATTATTACTATCCTTGTATATCTGGTGCTTGTGCCTTTGATGATCTTTTTCTTTCTTAAAGATAAGGCGATGATTATCGATTGGATGGGGCGATTTTTGCCAAAAGAAAGACAATTAGTTAATGAGATCTGGACTGAAATGGATGGGCAGATCGGTAATTATGTGCGCGGTAAATCTAACGAGATACTTATTGTTGGTAGTGTTTCCTATATTGCTTTTGTCATTCTTGGTTTAAATTATGCGTCATTACTTGCGATGATTGTTGGTCTGTCAGTTTTAATTCCCTATATCGGCGCAGCAGTGGTTACTCTACCGATTGCATTTGTTGCTTATTTCCAATGGGGGTTGAGTTCTGATTTTGTCTGGTTAATGGTCTGTTATGGCATTATTCAGTTTCTCGATGGCAATATATTGGTGCCCATTCTTTTTTCTGAAGCGGTTAATCTGCATCCGGTTGCCATAATTGTTGCGATATTAGTCTTCGGTGGTCTTTGGGGGTTCTGGGGTGTGTTCTTTGCGATACCGTTAGCTACGTTAGTTAAAGCTCTAATTAATGTATGGCCGATTCATGAAGCCGAAGATGATGTGACTTTGAGAGGAAGAGTCTAATCTGCCTACGTTTTATACTTAATTCATAGGGTCTGCATATGAATAATGCAGACCCTACTTGTAAGATTATTCTATATTTGCACCGACAACAGCAGCCATTTGCATCATGTCGATTGTTTCACCTTCTTTCATCTGCGTAAGGTCGGTGAGTTTGCCTGATTTACTCGTGGAATTTGTATTTTTGAAGACAGACAGTAACTTGGCGTCGGCAACAATAAATCTGCCAGCATTCTCGGGCTTGCCATTTTCAGTTTTTGTTTGAAGTTTATTCGCTTTAATATAGTCCCATAATTTTTTGGTGATATCTGTTCGGGGAAGTTCTGATGCCCCCAAAAAATCTGCCAGTTCACTCTTCAGCTTTACCGGTTTACTCAAGCCTTTTGCTTCTGCCATTTTTAACTCCTTCGTATTTAGATTTAAATGAAATTATCTCAAGGGCCAAATCTACGATCCCTTTGTCTCCTAAAAGTTTATTACAAAGGAACGTCCCAAGTAGGGTTGCTTAGACAGTACATGTTATTGAAGCCCATTGCCAGCAGGAACAGCTGGATATGCGTCGCAAAGCACTATTGGCAACTGCAGATTGTAGCATTGCTTTTTCGTGCCAGAGTGTATTTCCCTTTTTAGGCGTATTTCACCCGGTTGAGTCTTTGGTGTTCCAACAGTATACGTAGCTGCACCGTTTGCTTACGGCGGGGCTATATAATTATGGTGTTGTTAATCTTCCCAGGTATTAATGCAATAATCTTTACCGTTATAAGGAAGAACCCACATTTGATACATGCAGGTAAACCACATGAAAGTCGATGCCATTGAATAGCCGATACCGCCTATCATCGTGAACCAGGCAAATCCCGGATACCATTTGGTTAGCCACCAGGACACAATATCCAGAATCAGAAAGATAAACGGCATCATGATAGTAACTTCTTTTAACCATTTTGGGATGCCAACTGAGAAACTAAAAATATATCCCATTATGAAAAATATAAAAGCAATACCGAACAAGTGGATATGTGAGACGCGCGTTAATGAATTAATAGATACACCATGATCGGTTTCAGCGAGTTTCTGCATGACATCATACTTACTGATATCAGGCAGGCCCGGAATATTGCCATGACAGCCGCTACAGTATGTTTCTACCTCTTGTTTAATTTCTGATTGCCACAATTCTTCATTAGCCCCATCTCTAGCCCAATGGATCAGTTTTGTTCGAATCTCATCGGGTGCATTGAGCTTCATTGAGCCATTTAGCTTTGCTTCCAGTTTACTGTTACCCCGATTACCGTAATAGCTGTAGACAATGTCATCCATGGACAGACCCATTTTGCCATCGGCCATGCCATGCGTGAGTAGAATTTGTGCGCCGGCCATGAGTAAGCCAAAACCAATGGTGAGTAAAAAACCGGTAAATAGAATACGAATCGACAGACCCAGACTGGGTAAATTAAGCCAGGTAGTTTTATTAGGTTGCTTCATTTTTTTTCTCGTTTCTCGTTATTGTTTTGGGCTGTTAGTGATGTAAAACATTAATTTGGGTTAAGAGTCTAGTTTTTATCAGAACGTTAATCTAGAGTAATTTTAACCTAAAGTGCTTCACTGGCGAAATCGGCTAGTCGCGAGCGTTCTCCGCGCATTAATGTAATGTGACCACTGTGGTCCCAATTTTTGAATCGATCCACAACATAGGTAAGGCCCGAAGTTGTCTCTGTTAAATAGGGAGTGTCAATTTGTGAGACATTACCGAGGATGATCATTTTACTTCCAGGCCCAGCACGTGTGATCAGTGTTTTCATCTGCTTGGCGGTTAAATTTTGTGCTTCGTCGACAATAATGTAGCGATTAAGAAAGGTGCGGCCACGCATAAAATTTAGCGAACGAATCTTGATTCTTTTACTTAATAAATCGGAAGTAGCAGCACGTTCCCATTCACCGCTTTCTTCCGAATTTGTTAACACTTCGAGGTTGTCCATCAAAGCACCCATCCATGGCGCCATTTTTTCTTCCTCAGTGCCCGGTAGAAAACCAATATCCTCTCCGACCGGAATAGTGACGCGCGTGATAATAATTTCCCGGTAAAGTTTTGTGTCCATTACCTGTGCCAGACCTGCTGCAAGAGAAAGTAAGGTCTTGCCCGTTCCGGCAACACCAAGAATTGTTACCAGATCAACATCAGGATCCATTAATAAATTAAAAGCAAAATTTTGTTCTCGATTTCGAGCATTAACACCCCAAACAGCATGCTTGTCTTTTCTATAATCAACAGCGTGAACTAGCGTTGTTTTTTCTTTACCCATGTCTTTTATTAGTGCTTCAAAGCCTGCCTCTTCTTCAGTGTATAAACTTTGGTATGGGTAGCAATCATCAAGCGGTTGGCCTTTAATTTCATACAAAGTACGCATATCTTCTTGCCATGAAGTGAGTGCTTCAGATTTAGCATCCCAAAAATTATTCGGTAATTTATTAATGCCGGTATAAAGTAAGTCAACATCATCAAGCACTTTGTCACTGGTATAATCTTCAGTATGAATACCAATAACATGTGCTTTTATACGCAGGTTGATGTCTTTTGATACAAGCGTGATGACTTTCTTTGGATATTTCTTTTGTAAGGATAGTGTTGTGCCGAGAATAGAATTATCTGTGTTCTTACCTGGCAGACTTTCAGGCAAACTGTCAGGTAAAATTTGTGTTTGTAAAAATAATCGGCCACAAGCTTCGCTATGCCCGTTCAATTGTAATGCTGAAGAAAGTTGCAGGCCATTACTGATATCCTCGGTTCCTGCTGTATTGATTATTTCATCAATGAAGCGACTAACCTGACGTACGTTTCGAGCAACCTCAGAAACACCTTTTTTAGCGGCATCCAGTTCTTCCAGTACAACCATAGGAATAAAAAGATCATGTTCCTGAAAACGGAACAGAGAGGCGGGGTCGTGCATTAAAACATTCGTGTCTAACACGAAAAATCGAGAGGGATTTTTATCTGACATTGTTTTTTAATGTTTACTTAAAGATTTTTAACTGCCTCAAGAACTTGTTCAACATGCCCCTTTACTTTTACCTTGCGCCATTCATTACGCAAGATGCCTTTTTCATCAATCAAGAAGGTGGACCTTTCTATGCCCATATGTTTTTTCCCATACATATTTTTTTCTTTAATCACATCAAATAGTGAACAAAGTTTTTCATCTTCATCCGAGAGTAAATCAAAAGAAAATTTTTGTTTTTCTTTAAATTTTTCGTGTGATGATAACTTGTCCCTGGATACGCCCAGTATACGAGTATTACGAGAACTAAATTTGCGAATATTGTCTCTGAAATCCTGACCTTCTAATGTACAACCTGGCGTACTGTCTTTTGGGTAAAAATATAGAACAATATTTTTTCCTTTAAGTTCTGATAATTTGATGGTTTGTTCGCCAGTAGCAGGCAAACTAAATTGAGGTACTTTTTTTCCGACACTAACTTTACTCATATTTAAATAATAGCCTGTTTATTAATTTTTATTTTAGAAAATATTTATTTTTAGAGTGCTTCTAAACACGTGATTTTTTTGTAAGTGCGAGGACCTCGGTACCCCCTTGAGGGGTGAGCGGCGCACGCACGACTGCATGGATGCAGGAGGTAGGGCGACGCAGGAAGCCAAAGCCGAGAACCGAAGTGTATATCTAATACATGAGGAGATCCTGCTCTGTGAGCATTCAAGTACGGCGCTGACGAAGCTACCATGAATATTTTTAATGAACGGCATATTAAATCGCAAAAAAAGCGCATTTTTAGGCGTGCTCTTATTTTATTGGCTCCATTATGGCATCCAGATTGAGGCGATCACAAAAATCAATAAAATCTCCGCGAATTGCTGCAATAGAAGAATCCAGAGGGATGTTCACCATCATATGCAAAGAAAACATTTTGGCGGCAGTTTGTGATGCTTCGTAGGTATTTGAAGACAGTTCCTGAATACGTAATTGGTTGCTAGACATAAAGTTGGCGATTTCAAATATGATACCACTTTGATCAATTCCGACGACATCAACCGCATAGGGCATTGAATCACCCTGTAAACTGTCAACTTCAGTTCGTTCTGTGAGAATCTTGATTTGGTGCTCTTGTTCAAGCTTGGCTAACATAGCTTCGATCTTGGCAATTGCATCCCAGCTTCCAGACAGAAAAAGCATTAAGGAAAGTTTATGTCCGAGTACCTTAAATTGGCTATCGACTATATTACAGCCGCTGGATTCAGGTAATTTGGAGAATGTGCGAACAATTTCGCTGGAATTTTCAATCAAGGTACTGACAACAAGATGTTTCTGCATACTTTGTGTGCTTATATCGGGTAATTATTGTAAAAACAGTCAGATTTTAGTGCTATTTACACAAACCAATCCTATATCGAATTATAAAAGCTCATTGCCCTTGTCATAGGGAGGCTTCATTAAGTACCATACACGTTTTTCTCAATTACTCATAATTACTATTCATATGTTTAGCGGAAGTATGGTTGCTGTTGTTACCCCAATGCAGGCAGGGGTTCGTCCTGACACTGAACTCGATCATCAGGCATTAGAAAATTTACTCGAATTTCATATCGAACAAGGGTCGGATGCAATCGTCTCTGTCGGAACAACGGGTGAATCCGCTACACTGACGGAAAAAGAACACTGTGCTGTGATTAAGGAAATGGTGGAAATTGTTAATGGCCGGATTCCGGTAATTGCCGGTACCGGTGCAAACTCAACCATCGAAGCTATTGCGTTGACGACATGTGCGAAGAAGGTTGGTGCTGATGCCTGCTTATTGGTGACACCTTATTATAATAAGCCAACCCAGGAAGGTTTGTATCAACATTACAAAGCGGTAGCTGAGACTGTCGATATTCCACAGATACTCTATAACGTTCCGGGCAGAACCGCGTGTGATATGTTGCCCGAAACAGTGATTCAGCTTGCCTCGATAGAAAATATTATCGGTGTTAAAGAAGCGACGGCGGATTTATCGAGAGTAAAGCAGATTCGCGAAAGCGCAGGTGATGACTTTCTCTTATTGAGTGGTGATGATGAAACCACGAAAGATTTTATTTTAGAAGGCGGTGATGGCACCATTTCAGTTACCGCTAACGTCGCACCGAAAGCGATGCATAAAATGTGCGCATTGGCATTAAAAGGTGATGCTGAAGGTGCAACGAAGATTGATGAAACACTCATCGGCCTTCATCAAAAATTATTTATAGAATCAAACCCGATACCGGTGAAATGGGCGGTATACAAATTGGGACTGATTCAGGCAGGTATCCGATTACCCATGACCTGGATGTCGGAATCAGTGGAAGCAGAATTACTAGAAGCCATGAAACAGGCAGGAGTTATATAATTAATACCATGATAATTTTAAGAAATTTAATTTTACTCGTTTGCGCATCAAGTATTTTCGCTTGCTCTTCTTTGCCCAGCCTGGATGAAGTATTACCGGATAAACGAAAAACATATCAAAAGAGCAAAGATTTACCCGCGCTGGAAGTTCCTCCTGATCTAACAGTGACTGAAGGCGAATACGCGGCAGCCATTCCCAGTGATGAACAATCAAATACTTTAAGTGAATTTCAAAAACAACGTGCTGCAGGCACACGTAAATCAGTTGGCGGTGCGGTACTCGGCGGCGGTCAATCTGAAGGCGAACAGTGGTTAGCTTTACAAGGATCATCTGCTGATATCTGGCCTCAGTTACGTGTGTTTTGGCAAGAGAAAGGTTATGAACTGGATCTGGATGATGCAGAGTTAGGTGTGTTGGAAACGAGCTGGAAAGAAGGTGAAGGCGATAAACATAAATTCAAGGTTTTTGCAGAGCCAGGAGAATCTAACGATACAGTTATATTCTTATCTAGTGAAAGACAAGAACTGTCTGAAGGTGCCTGGTTAGCAGCTGGAGCTGATGTGACTTTAGAAAAGAAAATCATTCGTAAATTAAGTCTGCATTTTTACGGTACTGAATTTGAAGGCACAGCAAGTGTTGCAGATAGCAGTAGTTCTTCTTCAACATCAACTAAAATAAAACCGATAAGACCAAAGACAGAAGAGCTTGATGCCGGTGACGGAAAAAGTTATTTGGCAGTCCCTCTGGAATTCACCCGTGCATGGCGAGATACTGAACTGGTAATGCAGCGCGCAGGTTATCTGGTTCAAGATAGAAATCAGGAAAAAGGAACCTACAATTTTCTTTATTACCGACCGAAAGGTGAAGAAAAGAAAGGCCTGTTAAGTAAGTTGAAATTCTGGGGTGACGATGAAGATGAAGGCACTCTCTATCAGTTAAGTTTGACCGGTGTTGGTAATAAGACCGAAGTGATTGTTATGAATGAAGAAGAGGAATGGGCAACGGGGGAGGATGCCGGGGTTATTCTTTCTACATTAAAGGATTTATATAACCGTCTCTAAGATATTTATTGCTCCTTCGTATTTATACGAAGGAGCATAAAAATATTATTCTAGCTAATATAATTTTAATTCTTTTCTAGCATTAGTTTCGCCTTCTACGGCGAGTCTCTTTTTCAAAGATGAAAAAGAAACCAAAAAATCTTTCCCCCAAATAGCTTGCCCTACGGGTACCCTCGTTTTTGTTCTATTTTAAACGGCACGCGTATAGACGACGTCCCTGTCGTCAATACGCTTTCGCAACATCCTTGTCGCTCAACCCTTTAAAATAGAACAAGAACGAGGCAAGCAATAAGGGGATCAACTAAGGTTCAAGGGACACATATCAATCTTCTTAATATCGAATATTTAATTTTCTATAAATTGCTGACATCAGCCATAGGGGGCCGATGAGCAGGAACTGGATATCTTTAAAAAAGGAAGGTCGTTTCTTTTCTATTTCGTGCCCAATAAATTGACCAATCCATGCCGCGACAAAAAGACAAACAAATAGAATAAATACATTGTCCTGAGTTTTATTTAGCCATAGCAGTAAGGAATACATGAGTGCATTGTAGACAAGCATTCCAATAGCTAAATGCCATGAAAGGCAAAAATAATAAACTGAGGAAAAAATTATAAGAAGTGAACACCAATTTAGTATCAGATAAGAATGCTGAATCCGGGGAAACGGCGCGACCCATAGCATGCCGAGTAAGCTAAAAACAATGACGGGTACGCAGATCCAGTGGATTAATTTATTTGAAGGGTGTTGATGGCTTTGACTATATTCTTCAAGATATTGGTTTACGTAATTCATTTAATCGGAATCAGATGTAAGGTAGACAAGTATAGTATCATCGTTTTTTAGCAAACTTCATTAAACGTTTTCGTTTATTCAGTTGTCGTTGTGTCAATTCGTTCTTCTTCCCTTTAAACGGATTATCGCCACCTTTGAAGTCGATCAATACAGCGGTGCCAACCAGGTTTAATTTTTTACGAAATACTTTTGCCAGGTAGCGTCTGTATGAATCGGGTACTTTGTCTATTTGATTGCCGTGTATGATGACGCGGATTGGGTTTGTTTCACCTATGTGCGCGTAGCGTAATTTTATACGACGGTTTTGTACCATTTGCGGTGGATTTTTATTGACGGCATATTCCAGAATATCGGTCATGTCCGAAGTAGAAACGTTAATATTCAAAGACTTTTCTATTTGATTAATACTTTTAAATAAATCACCGACGCCAGTGCCATGTAGGGCAGAGATGTTATGATGTTTTGCGTAATCAACAAATACAAATTTTCGTTCGAGCTGCGCTTTTACTCTTTCTTTATCTGATGCTTCCATGCCGTCCAGTTTGTTAACAGCAATGATGACGGATTTACCGCTGTCTTCAATCATGCCTAATAAAGTGCTGTCCTGATCGGTAACGCCTTCGGTGGCATCAATAACAAGAATAATAATCGTTGCCGCTTCTATGGCTTCAAATGATTTCAGTATGCTGAATTTTTCTATGGCATCATGAACTTTACTCTTTTTACGTACTCCGGCAGTATCAATTAGAATGTAATCTTTGCCGTTTTTTTGAAACGGAACTCTTATGCTATCTCGTGTTGTACCCGGATGGTCGAAGGTAAGAACACGTTCCTCACCTATCATTCTGTTAACTAAAGTTGATTTGCCAACATTCGGTCTGCCCAGGACAGAGATTGAAATTGCAGTTGTCTCTTCTTCCATTTCTACGGTTGTATCAGGAATACTTTTGGCAATACTTTCTAATAGTGCAGTAACGCCATCACCGCGTTTGGCAGAAATAGGTAAAACATAATCTAGCCCAAGACTAAAAAAATCACTCATAGCTTGACCAGGTTCATGTCCTTCAACTTTATTAACAGCGAGGAAAATAGGCTTATCCAGTTTTCTAAATTGTTCTATTAGTGTTTCATCAACGTGAGTGAGACCAATACGTCCATCAACAATCCAGATCAACACAGATGCCTCACTTGCGGCCAACATAGATTGTTCTGTCATTAATACCGCAACATCTTTGCTATCATGATCCTCTTCACCAATACCGCCGGTATCAATGATTAGAAAGGTTTGGGAACCATGATGCGTAACACCGTATTGACGATCACGAGTCACTCCCGGTCGATCTGCGACCAGGGCATCACGAGTTGATGTCAGGCGATTAAAAAGAGTAGATTTACCAACATTGGGGCGACCAACGATGGCGATAACGGGCTTCATAGGACTTTCAGGGCTTGTAAGTTTGTTGGTTCATAAGCAATGCGAAGAGAGATTACTCTTCTTCTTCATCATCACCAGTGAATATATCAAGGAAGCGTCCAAATAAAGAACCTTCTTCTTTTTCTTCAGTTGGAACTTCGGATGCTATTTCTTCGCTTTCGCTAATTTCTTCAGTCGGAACTGGTGGTTCAAGCTCTTCGATTTCAAGAGGAGTTACTTCTTCAAGTATGGTTTTCTGCTCAAGAATAATCTTCTTTGGAAACTCTTTTGGTTCTAAACCGGAATAAGTATAGGCGGAAAGTGTGCCGCCACTTGAATAAGCAAAGAGTATATTATTCGAAACAATTGGTTGAGTCAGAATGGAGGCACTATCTATTTGAGTTCTCGCGCTAATGTCGCCCGTTGTGATATCTAACCAGTGTAAATAACCTTCAAGGTCACCCACGACAATTCTATCTCCCAATACGCTAGGACCTGTCACTTGCCGGTGAGCTAATTTCTCCTGCTTCCAGATGGACGTTCCCGAGAATCGGTCTAATGCCCAAACATTACCTGTTTCATCTGTGACATAGAGGTTGCTAGCATCGGCACCAAGTTCAGCATGAGAGGAAATGTCTCGTTGCCAAAGTATTTGTCCACTTTGTAATGATAAGGCTGAGACGTTGGCCTGGAATGTAGTGACATATATTACGTCACCTACGATTAATGGTTGAGAATCGATATCGACCATTCTTTCGAGTTCACTTCTGCCTCTTGAGACTGCGACTTTAGTTTCCCAGATTAATTTACCGGTTTTAAGTTCCAGGGCAGTGACACGACCGCCATCGAAACCGGCAATGATCAAACCATTAGAAATAACAGGCGTACTTGTTCCCCGAAGTGTTAAAGCTGGAACTGTTCGGTCATAAATCCAGAGACGTTCACCACTGGTTGCGTCCAATGCGAAAATTTTACCGTCTATGGTTCTAACGACGACGACGCTATCGGCTTCTTTTGGTGAAGAAAGAATTTCGCTTGATACGGTTGATCGCCATATTTCTTCACCAGTTTCGGCGGATAGACTGAGCACTTCACCTTCGCTAGTGCCGACCATGACCAGATTTGCGTCAGCACCAGGTCCGCCTGTGATGGATAGTTCACTATCGTTATGCCATACGTCCTTACCTGAATTAGCATAAAGTGCAGTGATATTGCCGCGCGTATCGGCGATAAAGATTTTATCGTTCAGGATTGCTGGAACAAGCTTTATAAATAATTCGTCTGTGCCTTTTCCTACATTTTCTGACCAGACTTGGTCCAAATGAGTTGTTTCAGAAAAATCGACCAGCTCTGATGGTGGTTCTGAATTATCGACTCCTGCGCCCATATAACCAGCGAGGATTTTCTTGGCGCCGCAACCAAAGCATACAGACAGAATAAGCAGTAGGGCAAAAACACGAAATGTCGTAAACAAGTTAAATCCTGCCTAAATTGTCCAGTTTCATTTGTAGTATCGATTGTCCCGTTTCAGCGGTATTCGCTAACGCTTTTTGGTAGGCTTGTCTTGCTTCTGCAGTTTTATTTTGCTTAACAAAAATATCACCACGTAATTCTTCATAACGGGCAAAAAAATCACCCGGCTCACTTACCTGTAGTGTATCTGTAGCAAGATCTAATTTATTGCCAGAAATTAATACACGAGCCAGACGTAATCGCGCTACATGGCCAAACTCTTCTTGAGAATTATTTTTCAGTACCCAACGTAGATGAGTTTCAGCTTGTTCGAGATCGCCGGTTTCGGCTGCAATTTTGGCCAACATCAAGGTTGCAAATATGGCATAAGAACTTGTTTTATAGTCATCAATGATGCGATTTGCGTAGATACCCATATTTTCAGTATCGTTGGCACGTGATGCGATCAGCATTTGTTCATAAAGTATTGATGCTGCTTCTGCTTGTTGTGCTGTATGGCCGTCATAGGCACGCAAACCAAATATTGCCGTAATACCAATAACGATACCAGCCATAATAGATTTGCCGTTTTCGTTCCACCATTTTTTAATGGCTTCAGCCTGTTCTTCTTCAGTTCTGTATTCGTCCACTTCTTAATCTCCAGAAGGTACATGAGGTGCTTTAAAAAGCACTTTTGATATTTTTATGCGGAACCCTTGCCCACACAAAAAGGGCGACATTATAACGTGGGTTTTGCGTTTGTTTAGTCTAAAGACGCTTATTTTTCTGCAATTGCCTGAATCGAGAGCCATGTACTGAGGAAATTTGCTAATTCAGACTGTTTAATAACCGTTTGCTCCTCATCACTGCGTAAATATTTGATTGTGATCTGGTTATTTTCAAGCTCATCGTCGCCTAAAATCAGAGCAAGTTCTGCCCCTGACTTGTCGGCTTTTTTAAACTGGCTCTTAAAACTACCGCCACCACAATGACTCAAAATTCTGATGCCAGGTAACTGGTTTCGCATTTGTTCAGCCAGCAACATACCCGGTTTAATTGCCTGCTCTCCCGAAATCAGTAAATAAACATGCGGCGTGTATATATCAGGCATATTTTCAAAGTTGGCTAATTCTAATAAGCGTTCAAGGCCTATGGCGAAACCAACCGCAGGCGTCGGAGAAGCACCATGCTGCTCGACCAAACCATCATAACGACCACCTGCACAAACAGTACCTTGGGCACCGAGTTGATTGCTTATCCATTCAAATACTGTTTTTCCATAATAATCCAGACCTCGAACCAGTCTTGGATTTACCTTGTACTGGATTTCGGCAGCGTCCAGTATTTCTCTTAAACTGGCAAAATGCTCGGCAGATTCCGGGTCAAGATATTCATCCAGTATTGGCGCAGCCTTGATTAAGGATTGCATGTCAGGATCTTTGCTATCAAGAAGTCGTAGGGGATTTTTTTCAAGTCTTATTAAGCAATCTTCATCAAGCTGTTCTTTATTCGATAAAAAATATTCAACCAATATTTCTCTGTATTTTAAACGTGACTCAGTTGTACCGAGAGAATTTATTTCCAGACTAATATCATCGAGATTTAATGCTTTCCATAGTCGGGCACACATTAGTATTTGTTCGGCATCAATATCGGGGCCGCTAAAACCAAAAGCTTCAACACCTATTTGATGAAATTGTCTCTGCCTGCCTTTTTGCGGACGCTCATGACGAAACATTGGACCTGTATACCAAAGTCGCTGTGTCTGGTTATGAAAAAGACCATGTTCAATTCCTGCACGCACACATCCTGCCGTTCCTTCAGGTCTTAAGGTCAGGCTGGTGTTATTACGATCATCAAAGCTATACATTTCCTTGGAAACAATATCGGTATTGTCCCCAATTGAACGTTTGAATAGTTCTGTTTTTTCGACGATAGGCAGGCGAATTTCCTGATAAGAATATTGGTGCAGAATATTGCTGATAGTCTTTTCCAGATATTGCCAATACGGCGTGTCATGCATAAGAATATCATGCATACCACGAACCGCCTGTAACTTAGCCATTAACAAGTCCTCTAATCAATTACTCAGGAAGAGTAAAGCGGGCAATACCAGCTCTGGAATATGGCTCAGCATCAAAAGGTTTTCCATTAAATTTAATTGAGACACCTTTTGAAAAACCCAATAATACGGTCAGTGGTGCTGTACCACTGATGCTATATTCTTTCCCAGCAAGAGCGAGGTCGTGAAATAGACGGTTATTGTTTTTATCGTTAATCTCTATCCATGAATCGCTTGTCAATTTCATATCTATCGTATCAGGTCCCTGTCCTGAAACAGACAAGGATGAATTATCATCTGATCTTTCTGTTGGCGTTGTTTCAACAGTTTGCTCTTCATCATATACCTCTAATTCAGAGATATCGTTAGTAATAGAAAGTAGAGAGGTAGTAGGTTCGATATCGACGCCTTCTGCCATATTATTGTTCGGTGATTGCCAAGAGCCAGGGTGATTTATTATTTTATATGTAATATCAGTACCATTAATACTTGTTTCTGTATTTAGCTGTTCATTGCTTTTTTGAGTGTTAACTACAAAATTACTCTGGTACCAAATAAGAAGCAATAAGACGAGTCCTAAAGTTATAAGGTAGGTAAATGCTTTAACGGGTTTGTCGTTACTGCTTACCTGTGATGGTGGTTTTACTTCAGGTAGTATTTCGGGTGGTGGAGGTGGTGAATCAGCATTATAGAGTTTAATGATTTCGTCAGCATCAGCACCAACAACCTTGGCGTAACTGCGTAAATAACCTCTAACATAAATAGCTGAAGGCATTCCTTCCGAGCTATCATTTTCTATAGCTTCAATAATTTTTACGTCAAGATGAATTCGCTTAGCGATTTCCTGTATAGAGAGTTTAAGTTCCTCCCGTTGTAAGCGTAATACTTGTCCCGGAGTCTCAAACATATCTGTGTTGTTATTATTTGTAGAAGTATCGACCATCATTGAACCTTTGACTCGCGTAAAATAGAAGCTTCGTCAGAATCGGGAAAAGAATTTCTTAATAATAATGCATAACTTGACATCGTGTCTTTGTCACCAAGTTCTCGTTCAATTTGAATGCCTAACCAAAGACTGCGAGCTGTATGACGGGAAACTTGTTGAAAACGTTGTATATAGGCTCTGGCGGAGAGGTAATTAAAATCATCCAATGCAAATTCACACATCTTAATCAACGCTTGAGGAACTCGTGGATTAATTTGTAGTGCCTGTTGAAAATAATTTTTTGCTTTATCCTTCTTTTGATTATTGTAAAGACATAAGCCTGCGTTTGTTACAGCAATTTCAGGTGTCTGATATAATGGGTTTGCTGCAGCTTTTAGGAAAGCTTCCTCTGATTCCTCAAGTCGATTTTGTTGACATAAAAAATTACCATAATTATTCAAGGTTGATGAGTCATTGCTATCTAAACTTAAAGCACGTTTGAAATTTTGTTCGGCTTTTTTGTTGTCACCAATTTTTTGATAAAGCAGGCCGAATACATTGTAAGTCGCCGGGTGAGAGGGATCTGCTGCGCGGGCTTTTTCAAGTCTCTCCAAAGCGCCGTTATAATCTCCTTTTTTTAAATAGGCAACGGCAAGATTAAGATTAGCCGAGGCTACTTCGTTGGTGACATGTGATGGACGAATATTTTGATCTGATGATGTTCCAATTTGAGCCGGGTTACAGGCAGCAAGCACCATAGCTGAGATTAGAAGCAGAAAAATATGCCGTTTATTATTTTGCATTAGTTCAGCTCTACCTGATTTTTTTGATGTCTTGCTGCTTTAGCTGCAACTTTGCCAACCAATTGACCACAGGCGGCATCTATATCATCGCCGCGGGTTTTACGTGTAATGGTAATGAGTTTTGACTTAACTAATATATCTCTGAATGCATTAATTGTTTTGACTTCCGAACAGTTGTAATTCGTTCCTGGAAAAGAGTTAAACGGGATCAAATTTACTTTTGCAGGTATGCCACGCAGGCATTCAACAAGATCATGTGCATCTTGTAAGCTATCATTAACATCTCTCAACATGACATACTCAATCGTAATTGGTTCTTCGTCTCTTGCTTGAGTAAATCGTTTACAGGCAGCAAGTAAATCACGCATAGGATAAGAACGGTTAATTGGAACAATATCATTTCGTAGCTCATTATTGCTAGCGTGTAATGAGATGGCAAGACTGACGTTAGTATCTTCTTTTAGTCGGTCTATCTCAGGAATAATCCCCGAGGTGCTGACAGTGACACGTCGGCGCGCAAGACCAAAACCCAGGTCATCTGTAAGTAGGTTTATTGCTTTGAGTACATTGTCATAATTTAGCAAGGGTTCGCCCATGCCCATGAATACGATATTGGTGATGATGCGTTTATCGTTTTCAAAATAACCAAGCGCCTTATTAGCTGCCCAGACTTGACCAATAATTTCAGCTGTCGAAAGATTACGATTAAAACCCTGTTGCCCGGTTGAGCAAAATTTACATTCCAACGGGCAGCCAACCTGAGATGATATGCAAAGGGTACCTCTATCATTTTCCGGGATAAAGACCGTTTCAATGGAATTGCCACCATCGATCTGAAGCAGCCATTTACGCGTACCATCTTCAGATTTTTGTTCAGAGATAATTTTTGGTGGCGATATGCAGGTGTTTTGTTCAAGTTTTGCGCGCAGGACCTTACTAAGATTAGTCATGGACGAAAAATCAACAGCGCCCTGGTGATATATCCATTTAAGGACTTGTTGCGCACGAAATGATTTATCTCCCATCTCAATGAAGTAAGACTCCAGAGATTTTCGATCATAATCAAGTATGTTTGTTTTTTCAGTCATGTCTCTTAACGTGTTCTGGGACAAATCTCACTTTCTTTAAAGAAAAAGTCAATTTCCCTTTGAGCACTTTCTACACTGTCTGATCCGTGTATCGCATTTTCATGAATATCGCCTTTAAGTGTAGGAGTAGCATAGAGCTTACGAATTGTTCCCTCTGTCGCTTCTTTCGGATTAGTCGCGCCCATGAGATCTCTCATGACCTTAATCGCATTTTCACCTTCCAAGGCTTGCACTAATACTGGTCCAGAGGTCATAAAATCAAGTAAAGGCTCATAGAAAGGCCGCCCATGATGTTCGGCATATAATTCTTCTGCCTCAGTGACAGATAAATGCAACATTTTTGCTGCAATAATGCGCAAACCATTATCTTCCACTAACGCTAATATATTACCGATGTCGTTATTTGCTACGGCATCAGGTTTAACTATCGTTAGTGTCCGTTCTTGTGTCATTCAATCTTACTCCCAGTATAAATTTTTAAAAATAGTAAATCGCGGGATTATAGTGCTCAGGCGAGCAAGGTGAAACCTTAAAATGAAAAAATCGTATGAAAAGCAGTGGTCTAGGTCTAATTTTTAACTAAATACTGCAATATATACCCGTGATACCTGAAAATGCCTATTTATAGCACGCCTATTTTCATCCATGGCGGCGTTGCTCCTCTTTGCAGGGAGCGACCATGCGCATCGTCGCGCCTTGTCTTGAATAAAAATAGACGCACTCTAAAACACGCATTTTCAAGTATCACGGGTATAGTGGCTTAATCCCAGCGATCATCAGTGACTTGTATCACTCCGTTCTCAATCCTTACTGGAAATGTATGTGTTGCCTCATAAGCTGGCGGCGTCAGTGCCTCGCCTGTTTTTATACAGAAACGAGCACCATGGCGTGGACAAATTATTTGTTCACCATCAATGATTTTCTCAGAATCGAGACCACAGCCAAGCATGGGCGAACCATCATGAGTGCAGACATCTTCAATTGCATAATAATTCCCGTCCAGATTAAAGACCGCGATCATGACGTTATCAACGTCTATTAATCGGGACTGTTCTGGAAGAAACTTTTCTTCTTCTTCGACATTAAACCAACCTGCCACAAAGACCTCCAAATAAAATTTTAATATTTTAAGTCAAAAGAGCTTTGCACGACGTAATGAGCGAAGGCTAATCAAGGCAAATGCAGTCGAAAAAGCGGAATGTACGCGTTAGTACATGAGCATTTTGAGACTGTATTTACCAACAGTAGGCGCTTTAGGCGACGCAGAGTAGCCGAGTGTAATAGTCGTGCAGAGTTCTTTTTAGTACATTCCTGTTTCTAATCTAGCCGCCTCCGACATCATCTCCTGGCTCCAGGGTGGTTCGAAAGTAAGCTCGACATTTACCCGGTTAACATTAGGCAGTGCTAATATTTTTGTGCGTACATCATCAGCAAGAAATTCACCCATGCCACAACCTGCAGCAGTTAATGTCATGGTTATATCGACTTGATTGCCATCAGCACCTAATGGCGTGATGTGACATGCATAGATCAATCCGAGTTCAACGATATTGATTGGTATTTCCGGATCATAACAAGTACGTAGTTGATCCCAGACAAGATCTTCATCTACTGTGCCATCACCAGTGGCTTCTTTCTCTATTGTCGAATCCGGTTTGTCTTCTATTTCATAACCAAGTGCATCAGCATTTTTCGCATCAATGCGCGCAAGGTTGCCATTTACGTTGACGGTATAACTTCCACCCAGTGCCTGTGTTACTAGTACTACACTACCTTCTGGTAAATTAATAGGCGTACCTACCGGGATCAATACCGCATCGCAATCGCGTTCCAGTGTTATTGGTTTATTTTCTTGCATGATTAATTATGGGTTCTCATTCTGTATGAACAGGTGTGTTGCCACCCTGTATGATGGAATGCAATGTATGCCAGCATAGTGACGCGCATTTAACTCTTGCCGGGTAAGCTTTCACGCCAGCTAATGCAGCCAATTTACCTAATTGTTCAGGATCGGCCTCTTCATCGGTTGTTATTAAATTGTGAAATTCATCAAATAACAACTCTGCCTCTTCTAAGGATTTTCCTTTCATCGCATCTGTCATTAATGAAGCTGATGCAACGGAAATAGCGCAACCTGAACCATCAAAGCTAATGTCTTCAATATTTACGCCATCCGTTTTTAAATATAATGTTAGTTTGTCGCCGCAAAGCGGATTGAAACCTTCAAGCGTTTTGTTTGCACCCGCAAGTTTGCCAAAATTACGCGGGCTACGATTGTGGTCAACAATCACTTCCTGATAAAGATCTTTTATATCAAACATCATTGTTTACCTTATCCAAAAATCTTTTTACATTTATCAATAGCCTGAATTAATGCATCGACTTCTTCGCGTGTATTATAAAAAGCGAATGAAGCTCTGGCTGTTGCTGGAATTTCAAATCGTTCCATTACCGGCATTGCACAGTGATGTCCGGCACGAACAGCAACACCTTCACCATCGAGTATGGTGCCAATATCATGCGGATGAATTCGACCTAGTGTAAATGAAAGTATGCTGGTTTTATTTTTTGCGGTGCCTACAAAGTTTAAATCAGCAATTTGGGCAGCTTGTTCGTTAGCATAATCTAATAACTCGTTTTCATATTGTGCGGTAATTTCAAGATCAAGCTCATTAACGTAATCAATTGCAGCACCTAAGCCAATAACACCGGCTATGTGTGGTGTCCCTGCTTCAAATTTATGTGGCAGGGTATTAAAAGTTGATTTCGACATCGACACCGTTTGAATCATATCGCCACCACCTTGATACGGTGGCATAGCGTCTAATAATTCTTCTCTCCCATAAAGAACGCCGATGCCTGTTGGGCCAAATAATTTATGACCGGAGAAAACATAAAAATCACAACCCAGTTCCTGAACATCAACTTTGGTATGAGGAACTGCCTGAGCACCGTCGACCAATACTTTTGCGCCTACTGCATGTGCTTTATCAATAATGATTTTGATAGGATTAATCGTGCCAAGTGCATTAGAGATATGACCGACGGCAACAATGCTTGTCTTTTCGTTTAGCAGCCTTTCATATTCTTCAAGTATTAGCTCGCCCGCATCATTAATAGGGATGTAATGAAGTTTCGCGCCTGTTTGTTCACAAAGTAATTGCCAGGGCACAATGTTTGAATGATGTTCTAACTCAGTAATGATAATTTCATCATCAGCAGTAAGCGTGTCTCGACCAAAGCTTTGTGCAACAAGATTAATGGCTTCAGTTGCACCACGAACAAAAATAATTTCTTTGGCTGTATTGGCATTAACAAACGTTTTAACTTTTTCGCGAGCTGTTTCATAAACGGCTGTTGCTGTTTCACTAAGCGTATGAACACCACGATGAATGTTTGAATTGTATTCGCGATAATACGTATCCAGCGTTTCAATGACCTGTTTTGGCTTTTGCGCAGTCGCTGCGTTATCAAGGTAGACTAGTGGCTTGCCATTGACCTGTTCTTGCAAGATCGGGAAGTCAGCGCGTATTTTTTCAACATCAAATCTTGATGTTTCAGTATTCATACTCGTTGCCGTATTCGGTTTATTCATTGGTAAACTCGCGAATTAGTTCAGCATCAGGCAATTGACCGATAATTAAATATTCAAGCCGATTTTTTACCGGCGTAAAGCTGATATCACTAATTACTTCATCAGCGAAAGCGTAAGTTAATAGACTTCGAGCCGTTTCTTCATCAATCGCGCGTGAGCGGAGATAGAACAGCATATTTTCATCCAATTGCCCGACAGTTGCACCATGACTGCATTTAACGTCATCAGCATAAATTTCTAATTCCGGTTTGGTATCAATCTCGGCATCATCCGATAACAGCAAGTTAGCGTTGTTTTGATGAGCCTCAATTTTTTGTGCTTGAGGATGGACAACAACCTTGCCATTAAATACGGCACGACTTTTCCCATTTAACACACCACGATAGTTTTCTGAACTATGAGTATTCGGCTTTAAATGATCAACACGAGTATGGTTGTCTACATGCTGTTTATCGCTAGTCATGTATAAACCATTCATGATGATATTTGCCCCTTCAGCCGCAAGATGACCATGAATATCATTTCGTACCAAAGAACCACCAAGCGATATTGAATTTGATTCAAAGCGACTGTCCTTATCTTGCATTACATTCAAATTGCCAATGTGATATGCATTTAAGCTCTCCTGTTGAATTTTATAATGCTTAAGTATGGACGAAGCAGATAAAGAAACTTCGGTGACCGCATTAGTAAAATAGTTAGCGTGGTCAAGGCCGACATAACTTTCAATCAAAGTCGCTTCTGAGTGTTCGCCCATAACAATTAAGTTTCTAGGGTGAGTCGCAAAAGGCTGAGTATTATCTTTAGCTAGATATAAAATATTAATCGGTTTGTCGACAACGGTATTCTTAGGTATGTTGATATAAGTACCATGCTGAATAAATGCGGTATTTAATGCTGTGAAAGCACTCACATTATTATCTGCATATTGTGCTAAGTGTTTTGCAAGTAACTCATTGTCTTTTCCCAGAGCTGCTGCCATATTTTCAATAACAACATTTTCAGGTAAATCATTAATGTGAGAATGTTCTTCAGAATAAACACCATTAATAAAAACTAATTCGTAGCAATCAAGATCCTTAAAACGGACAGCATCAATATCATCATTATTAATTGATATGCCTTGATCATTAAGGCTAGAAAATGCTTTCTTTGTAATAGGGCGTGTGTCAGTGTATTTCCAGTTCTCTTGACGAGTACCTGGAAAGCCCGATTCTTTGAAAAGACTTAGTGCCGAATGACGTTGTTCGGAAAACCAATCTGATTTAATGTCATTACCAAGCTGCTCAAAATCATTGAGGTAATTCTGTATTTCTGTACTCATGCAGCTTCAGTCTCTACTATCCAGTCGTAACCTTTCTCTTCGAGTTCTAATGCAAGCTCAGGTCCGCCAGACTTAATAATTTTTCCATTACTCAATACGTGTACATGATTCGGCTTAATGTAATCTAACAAACGTTGGTAATGTGTAACTAAAATAATAGAACGCTCTTCATTGCGTAAACTATTGACACCCTCAGTAACAATTTTTAATGCATCAATATCAAGTCCTGAGTCGGTTTCATCTAGAATGGCTAACTTTGGTTCAAGTACCGCCATTTGAAAAATTTCGTTACGTTTCTTTTCGCCACCAGAGAAACCTTCATTAACAGATCGATTAAGCAGATCTTCTTTCATCTTAACCAGTTTCATTTTTTCTTTAACCAGAGTTAAAAATTCAACGGCGTCTAATTCTTGTTCGCCACGGTTTTTACGAATCGCATTAACAGCCGCTTTTAATAAGTAAACATTATTCACGCCAGGAATTTCAACCGGATATTGAAAGGCGAGGAACAAACCAGCCCAGGCGCGTTCTTCCGGCGCGAGCTCAAACAAGTCTTTGCCATCATATTCGACGCTGCCTTTCGTTACTTCGTAACCATTTCTGCCCGCAAGTACATTAGCCAGTGTACTTTTGCCCGAACCGTTAGGACCCATAATAGCATGCACTTCACCGGCATTCACACTCAGGTTTAGACCTTTCAGTATTTCCTTGTTATCTACCTTTGCGTATAAATTTTCTATTTTTAACATAAGTTTTTTCTCAATTTATAATAAGGGGCTTCTAAAAATAGTAATTTTTTGTTCGCCTCATCCTTAAGGCTCACCCCTTCGGGGTTAACACTCAAAATCGCTCCCGGCGATTTTGTCGTGAGCACATAAAAAACAGGAAAAGTGCATTTTTAGTGACCCTTTAGCCGACTGCGCCTTCAAGGGTAATGCCTAATAATTTTTGTGCTTCAACAGCAAACTCCATTGGTAATTCTTTAAAGACTTCTTTGCAAAAGCCATTTACGATCATGTTTACCGCGTCTTCTTCAGCAATGCCGCGTTGTAAACAATAAAACAATTGATCATCGCCAATCTTTGACGTTGTTGCTTCGTGTTCAACGGTTGCGGATGAATTTTTTGCTTCGATATAAGGGAAGGTATGTGCGCCGCATTGGTCACCCATTAATAGAGAATCACATTGGGTATAGTTTCTGGCGTTATCAGCACTCTTACTAATCTTTACCAGCCCTCGATAAGCCTGCTGCGCTTCTCTTGCTGAAATACCTTTTGAGATAATAGTGCTACTGGTGTTTTTACCAATATGAATCATTTTCGTACCGGTATCGGCTTGTTGATGATTGTTGGTTACCGCAACTGAATAAAATTCACCAACCGAGTTATCGCCTTTCAAAATACAACTAGGATACTTCCAGGTGATTGCTGAACCGGTTTCAACCTGAGTCCAGGACACTTTGGAATTATTGCCGCGGCAATCGGCACGTTTGGTAACAAAGTTATAAATACCACCGACACCGTTTTCATCACCGGGATACCAGTTTTGCACAGTTGAATATTTTATTTCTGCATCTTCTAAAGCAACTAACTCAACAACGGCAGCATGTAACTGGTTTTCATCACGCATTGGCGCGGTACAACCCTCAAGATAACTTACATGACTCGCTTCATCAGCAATGATCAAAGTACGTTCAAACTGTCCTGTGTTAGATGCATTTATTCTAAAGTAAGTTGATAATTCCATTGGGCAACGTACGCCTTTTGGAATATAAACGAATGAACCATCAGTAAAGACGGCGGAATTTAATGCTGCAAAAAAATTATCTGCTGCAGGAACAACAGAGCCTAAATATTTTTTAACTAATTCAGGGTGATCTTTAACGGCTTCAGAAAAAGAACAAAAAATGACACCAGCATCAGCGAGCTTGCCTTTAAAAGTTGTTGCAACGGAGACACTATCAAACACCGCATCAACGGCAACACCCGCCAACATTTTTTGTTCTTGCAAAGGGATGCCGAGTTTTTCATAGGTTTCTAATAACTTTGGATCAACTTCATCTAAACTCTTTGGTCCATCGTCTTTTGATTTAGGTGCTGAATAATAAGAGATTGCCTGATAATCAATGTGTTCTATATCAAGGTGTGCCCAGGTAGGATCGTCCATCGTTAACCAATGTCGATAGGCTTTTAAACGCCATTCGAGTAACCATTCAGGCTCTTCTTTTTTTGCCGAGATAAAGGCAATAGTCTCTTCACTAAGACCTGCTGCTACCGTATCGGAATCAATGTCGGTAACAAAGCCGTGTTCATAATCTTTGCCAACCAGGTCTTCCATGTTTTCGCTATTAGTAGACATGTTTAATTCTCTACGCCTTCTTTAAGGCTGAAGCTTTCACCACAACCACAAGATTCTTCTACATTAGGGTTCTTGAATTTAAAACCTGAGTTCAAACCTTCGCGACTAAAGTCGAGTTCTGTACCAGCGAGATAACTTAAGCTTTGTTCATCGACAATAATTTTAATGCCATTCGATTCAATTTCTTTGTCTTCTTTGTTGATCTCTTTCGCCGTTTCAATAACGTATTGATAACCGGAACAACCGGTTGTTTTAACAGCAAGGCGTAAACCAATGCCATTCTCATCTTTTTCGAGAACTTTCAGTACATGCTCTTTTGCACTGTCAGTTAGATTAATTGTTGTTTCATTAGTCATAATATTTTTTAGTTATTTGTCATTTGCATCATCACGATGTCTTGTCGTTCCGCAACTTTCTTCACATTGTTTCGTTGTATTAAGTCGGCGAGCGTCATGCCGTTAAGAAACTCAGAAATATGGAGATTAAGTTCCATCCAAAGATCATGTGTTAAGCAACGTAAGTCACCCTGACAGTTTTGTTTGCCACCACAGCGTGTCACGTCAATCGGTTCATCAACGGAGTAAATAATTTTGGCAATGCTTATATCTGCAATATCGAGAGCAAGACGGTAACCACCGCCGGGACCTCGGGCACTCTCGACCAGTTCATGACGTTTTAATTTGCTAAAAAGCTGTTCCAGATAGGTCAGAGAAATATCCTGACGACGAGAGATATCGGCCAGATTAACCGGGCCTTCCTTATCATGAAGTGCTAAATCCAGCATTGCGGTAACGGCATATCGGCCTTTGGTTGTCATTTTCATCGTCAGTTTTTACGTATATTTACCAAAATGGGGTGAGGAGACTCACATAACCTAGTAGTTTAGTCAAGTATATTTCCGACTAATTCACTAAGGAATAATGTAGGCTTCAGCATAATCAGCGTAAATGACTGATTATATTTAGTTATTTGATTTTAATGAGGAAGGTAATTACTAATATTACATTGCAAAATGCAGTATTAATTTCACAACGCCAATTAGCGATATTATAAAACAGAAAACCAGAAAGAAGCCGATGATGACATAAACCTTAATTCCATTCTTTTCGATATAAGCTTCATCACGAGCCAAGTTTTCTTTATTTTGAACGCCAAAAAAAGAGCCTAATAGGCTAAATGCGATTTGAAAAATAGTGGGATCTTTTTCTTCAGTCATAATTGTTTCTCTTTATTTCTTTTTAAGTTCTTCAAGTTCTTTTTCGACTTTATTCATATGATCAAGCATAGCATCTAATGCATTCTGAATAGGATCAGACATATCTTTACTTTCTGCATAGGCTTCAAAACCAATCTTCTTCGCCATTGCTTCACGTTTTTCTGATTTTTCATCAGTGTCCTTCTTGATAACAACATGTCCAGGAACGCCAACGACGGTAGCCTCTGCCGGAACATCTTTTACCACAACGGCATTACAACCAATGCGTGCACACTCGGAAACTGTAATGGGGCCAAGAATTTTTGCACCAGCACCAACGACTACATTATCTTCCAGGGTTGGATGACGTTTGCCTTTGTTCCATGTTGTGCCACCTAGTGTGACGCCATGATAGATAGAAACATCATCACCAATCTCTGCTGTTTCACCAATAACAATGCCCATGCCGTGATCGATAAAGAAACGTCGGCCAATAACAGCGCCAGGATGGATTTCGATACCCGTTAAGAAACGCGCGACATGTGCTGTCATACGCGCGAGTAAATGTAACTTATTTTTCCAAAGCCAATGATTCATTCGATGAAGGACAATCGCTTGAAAGCCAGGGCAGGTAAAGATTGTTTCCAATACCGAACGTGCCGCAGGATCGCGTTCAAATACAACCTCAATTTCTTCTTTAATTGTGCTTAACATTATTTTTTTAATAATTTGGATATTGATTCTAATTGTTCTTGATACGTTTTAATCTCGTTTAGTATATCAGCAAGTCGTTGTTTCACACCTTCGACCACGTCTTCTGGGGCACGTTCAACAAAGTTTTTATTTTCTAGTTTGTTTTCAATACCCGTTTTTTCTTTTTCCAGTTTTTCCAGAAGAGTATGAATGCGTGCTTTTTCAGCTTCCGGGTCAATGATATCAGCTAGCGGAACAAGCATTGTCATTTCTCCAGCTAATGCCATCACTGCATCGTCCATTTCGCCTTCAGCATCACTAACCGATTCAATTTTACCCAATGATTGAATGTATGTTTTATTTTCCTCTAAACATTGCGATTCTTCTTCAGTGCCATTACGAACAAATACGTTTAACGATTTCCCGGGTGAGATGTCTCTTTCGGCACGAATTCGACGAACACCTAAAATAAATAACTTAACCCACTCAATTTGCTTCGCGGCTTTATCGTCAATTTCAAAATCATCCTGCTTGGGGAAAGATTCGAGCATAATGCTTTCGCCGTTCTTTTCCAGTAGTGGTGCAACGCGATGCCAAAGCTCTTCTGTAATAAAAGGTATAAAGGGGTGTAGTGTACGTAACAAGGTTTCGAGTACATTAATTAATGTATATAAGGTGCCGCGTTTTTCTGCTTCGCTTGCTTGTTCGCTATTTAATGTTGTCTTTGATAATTCCAGATACCAGTCACAATATTGATCCCAGGTAAATTCATACAGCGCCTGTGATGCTAAATCAAAGCGATATGTACGCATACCTTCATGTGTTGCAGCGATCACTTTTGCTAATTCCGTATTAACCCAACGTTCTGCAAGACCAAATTTTTTATCGCTATTGTTGATATTGATCTCTTGAGCTCTCGTCGCTTCGGACTCCTGTCCTACCGCGACACTTGCACATCCATGTGCTTCGCACATCATTAATACATATCTAGTTGCGTTCCAGATTTTGTTACAGAAATTTCGATAACCTTCTATTCGTCCAATATCAAAACGAATATCTCTACCTTGCGTTGCCATTGTCGCAAAAGTAAAACGTAAGGAGTCTGTTCCATATGCTGCGATACCATCAGGAAAATGTTTGCGTGTCGCCTTTTCAATTTTCGCGGCCATTTGTGGCTGCATGAGTCCACTTGTACGTTTACTTACCAGGGCTTCCAGATCAATACCATCGATAACATCTAAAGGATCGATAACATTACCTTTCGATTTCGACATTTTTTGTCCATCGGAATCACGAACCAGGCCATGGATGTAAATTTCTTTAAATGGCACGTCATCCATGAACTTAAGCCCCATCATGATCATGCGTGCAACCCAGAAGAAAATAATATCGAAACCGGTTACTAAAACATTGGTCGGATAAAACTTATCAAGCTCGGGTGTTTTTTCTGGCCAACCCAAGGTTGAATAAGGCCATAAGGCAGAAGAGAACCAGGTATCTAATACATCTTCGTCTTGTTTAAGATTAATATCAGCAAGATTATTTTTTTCTCTTACTTCGGCTTCATTGCGACCAACATAAATATGTCCTTCATCGTCATACCATGCTGGAATACGATGTCCCCACCACAGTTGGCGAGAGATACACCAGTCCTGAATATTGCGCATCCACTCAAAATAAGTTTTATCCCAATTACCCGGTACAAATTTTATGTCGCCATCTTCTACTGCTTTAATAGCCGGATCAGCAAGCGGTTGAATTTTTACATACCATTGATCGGTTAAATAAGGTTCGACAACTTGATGGGAACGATCACCGCGAGGCACCATTAACTTATGATCATCAATCTTATCTATTAAACCGAGCTCTTCCAGATCGGCAAGAATTTGTTTACGCGCAACATAACGATCCATGCCACGAAATTTTTCTGGTGCTTCATCGTTGATGGCGGCATCAATAGTAAAAATATTAATTTTTTCAAGATTGTGTCGTTCGCCCATCTCATAATCATTAAAATCATGTGCTGGTGTAATCTTTACACAACCGGTTCCGAATTCCGGATCAACATAATCATCAGCAATAACAGGCAAGCTTCGATCTGTTAAAGGTAACAGTACTTCTTTGCCAACAAGATTTTTATATCGTTCATCATCAGGGTGTACGGCAACGGCGGCATCACCAAGCATGGTTTCAGGGCGGGTTGTTGCGACAATAATATATTCAAGGCCATCAATCGCTTCTTTTAATGGATAACGCATATGCCAAAGATGACCATTTTCTTCTTCAGAGATAACTTCAAGATCAGAAATAGCTGTGTGTAAAACAGGATCCCAGTTAACCAATCGCTTCCCGCGATAGATCAAACCTTCTTCATGTAAACGAACAAACACTTCTTTAACAGCATCGGATAAACCATCATCCATAGTAAAGCGTTCGCGTGACCAGTCCATAGATGTTCCGAGCCGACGTGATTGACGAGTAATGGTGTTACCGGAATGTTCTTTCCAATCCCATACGGCATCAATAAATTTTTCTCGACCGAGATCGTGTCGCGTGCTGTTATCTTCTTGTTGTAGTTGTCGTTCAACAACCATCTGCGTTGCAATACCTGCATGATCTGTCCCGCATTGCCATAAGGTGTCATCACCATTCATACGATGATAACGCGTTAATACATCCATCAATGTTTGTTGGAATGCATGACCCATATGTAAACTGCCGGTAACGTTAGGTGGTGGCAGCATGATGCAATAAGAATTTCCTTCACCCTTGCTATCATTTCGGGGAGCGAAGTAATTATTCTTTTCCCAATTATCGTAACAACTGGTTTCTATCGATTCAGGTTTGTAAGTCTTTTCCATTGTAATAAATTATAGTGAGCCTAAAGTTTGTGCTCAATTAAACAGGAGGGCATTGTCCACATGTAGCCAATCCAGGGCAATGTCTAATTAGTTATTTCTTTTCATCATCAATATGCAATTCTTTTAATAATCGCGTTTTTACTTCATCAATAATGCTGTCTTTGAGCATGAGGATTAATTCATCCAGATCTTCGCTAATCTCTTTATCTATTTTATCAATGATGTCATTAACCATCTGGTCATCTTTCTTTAAATTAGCCAGAGCTTGTGTTTCGTCAGGATTTAAATCTTCATCAGTTACGGCTTCTACTAAAATGGGTATGCCATCCGTACCGACATTGAGTCTAGGTAACGCAGCTTGTTGAGCTTCGGCTTTTTTTTCTGCGAGCAGGGTTTCCAGCTCATCAATTTGGCTAATTAAATTAGCCTTATCTACAGGCAATAGTGTTTCAGGTTCTTTTGTTGAATCAACCATGATCTTGCAGTTTATCTATCTTGTGATCATGAGTTTCGAAATCGCCATTTTTGTACTGTCGATATCGTTGTCGTGCATGTTGCTTATTGGTCTCATCGCCACCAACAATTTCAACAATGCGATCAAAATTGGAAATAAAATCAGGAATCTCGTGATCAAGATTGATGACGACTTGCGATTGTTCGGGGAAATTATTACCAAAACCAACAGTAACAGGTGTGTCTTCATTCTCAATTCCATTATATAACTCGTGAGGAACGAAACTAATGTCACGAAAGGTCCACAATAAATCATCCATACCTTTTGCTTTTTCTTCAGATTGTGTATGTATATGGACGCGGTTACCCGTAGCCCATGCTTTTTTTGCAATCGTACATGCAAATCTGTCCGTGCCGATTCCGTCAGGCAAGATATAAAAGTCAACGCGTGACATGCAAGATAAATTCCGAAGTTACTTAATTTATTTGATTAAAAATATACTGCATTAACAAAGAGACAGGTCGCCCCGTCGCCCCTTTATTCGCACCAGATAACCAGGCCGTGCCGGCGATATCAAGATGTGCCCAATGATGTTTCTCAGCAAAGCGCGATAGGAAACATGCGGCAGTCACAGTACCTGCTTCTCGCCCACCAATGTTTGCCATATCTGCAAATGGGCTATTAAGTTGTTGTTGGTATTCATCCCATAGTGGCAACTGCCAGGCGCGGTCGCCCGATTCATCACCAGCGCTCAAAAGTTCTCTAGCTAAAGGATTGTGATTACTTAATAAACCTGTCGCATGTTTGCCCAGTGCAATAACGCAAGCACCCGTTAAGGTTGCGATATCAATAATAACTTTAGGATTAAAACGTTCACTATAAGTAATCGCATCACATAAAATTAAACGGCCTTCTGCATCCGTGTTCAGCACTTCAATCGTTTTACCAGACATACTGGTAAAAATATCACCCGGATTAGTTGCCGTTCCACTAGGCATATTTTCAACAGCAGGGATTACGCCAACAACATTAATGGGTAAACCAATTTCCGCAACGGCAGAGAGTGTTCCAAAAACAGAAGCGGCACCGCACATATCGTACTTCATTTCATCCATAGCAGGAGAAGGCTTTATTGAAATACCGCCAGTATCGAAGGTAACACCTTTGCCAACCAGAACGATAGGTTTTTGCGTTTTTTTAGAACCTTTATATTCCAGTGTAATTAATTTTGCCGGTTTAGCTGAACCTTGAGACACGGAAAGTAATGATCCCATTCCCAATTTTTTCATGTCCGCTTCTTCTAATACATTTACCGTTAACGAACGATTTCCTTTGGCTAATTCAGTTGCTTGTTTTGCCAGATAGCTCGGCGTACAAACGTTAGATGGGCGATTGGCAAGATTGCGAGTCAGTTTTATACCATTTGCAATTGCGCGGCCTTCATTCAATGCGACTTCACCTTGCGGTAATTCCCTGCGAGTGGGGACGGTAAAGGTAATTTTGCGCAATGGCCGTTTACTTTTTTTCTTCTTGCTTTTTAATTCATCAAATTTATAAAGAGTGTGTTCTGCAACTTGTACCGCTTGTCTTATTTTCCAACGGTGGTTGCGCCCTTTTATACTTAATTCACTCAGGTAGTTCACACATTCCAGTGATCCTGTGCCATTTAATGCACGAATACTGTTTGCAATAATTTTGCGGTAATTTCGATCATCGATTTCTCTTTCCTTGCCGCAACCAATCAGGAGAACTCGATCAGATATCATTCCGGGAACGTTATGTAACAATAAATATTGTCCCTTGTTGCCATCCATATCACCACGACGGATCAGGTTTGACAGGTGTTTCTTGCTGACAGTATCAATTGCCTTGGCGGCACTGGAAAGTCGCCTTGATTCAAAAATGCCAACAATGACACACGCTGTTCGTTGTTTTTCCGGGTTGCCACTTTTTATATTAAAATCCATGCCTGCTCCAAAATAGCTTAGTGTTAGGTAAATATTCTTTTTTTATGGTTTAAAACGCCACGATATTAAGTAAATTTATTCTGCGTTAACGCTTTAAGCGTGTCATAATCGCTTCGATTTTTGTTAAAAACAGAGAAAAATGACCAAAACCGTACTTTTTTACAAGTTTATTCATTTATCTTCGACTAAGCAAAGCCGTATTACAACTAAAAGGCCGGAATTGTGATCATTCAACGCTATATCTACACGGAGTTATTGCAAAAGCTGGTCTGGATTCTGAGCTTGTTGATCCTGGTTTTTGCCAGTAATAAATTTGTCGGTTTTCTGGCTGATGCCGCAGAAGGCAGCTTACCCGCAGATATGGTTTTCCTGATGTTGGGTTATAAGATGTTGGCGACCTTGCCAAAAATTTTACCAGTTTCAATTCTTATCGCCATGTTGCTTGCTTTCTCTCGCATGTCCAGTGATAGAGAACTGGTCATATTGGCAGCATCAGGAATAAGTAAGGTTTTTCAAATAAAAGTAGTGACTCGTTTTGCACTTGTCTTTTGTCTATTTGCCTCTGTTATCACGTTATATCTTTCTCCCTGGGCGGAACAAAGTATTCATGTGCTCAAAGAAAGAGCTAAGCAAGAATCTGATATATCAGGTATTAAGCCAGGGCAATTTAAAGAATTCAGTCAAGGTGATCGTGTTGTTTATGTGCAAAATCCTTCGCCTGAAAAAGCGTCGATGGAAGAAGTTTTCCTGCAGGTAAGAGAAGAAGGGAAACTTGGCGTACTGACTTCTGATAGTGCCCGTTTTAAAATTGATAAGCAGTCTGGAAATAAATATGTCGTTTTTAATGAAGGCCGAAGATATGTTGGTGAGCCTGGTCTACTGGATTATCAGATCACCGAATATGAAAAATATGCCATTCTCACAGAGAGTGCTAAAGCAAGTGCTACAGGTGGGAAAATGTCATCATTACCAACCTATGAAATAATGGCTTCGGAAAATAAGAGCCATCAAGCTGAATTCCAATGGCGCATTTCGCTGATCCTGTCCTGTTTATTATTATCAATACTCGCGATATTACTTATGCTATCTCATACTAGTGAACGTCGATATACACCTTTTGTTATCGGGATTTCAATTTATCTTATATACAGTAACTTACTCGGTATTGCACAAACACTTTTAAAACGAGACGTTATTCCAGCTATCGTTGGTTTATGGTGGGTGCACTTATTATTAATTGTTGTATTGCTAACGCTCTATTATTTGCCGCAAATTCGTTACATGATCAATGAGGATGATGAACATCAACTTATTCCTGCTGAAGATTCAGAGGAACAATAGCTAATATATGATACTCGATCGTTACATAGGCAAAAGTATATTGGTGATAAGCTTACTGGCATTGTTTTCATTGGTCGCTATCTTTTCTTTTTTTTCTTTGGTCGATCAACTTGATGATACTGGCCGGGGAAATTATGGCGTAATTGAAGCAATACAATATGTCTTGTTAACGATTCCGCGGTTGAGTTACGAGCTTTTCCCAATAGCATCAGTTATAGGCAGTATGGCGGCGTTGGGAATGTTGGCAAATACCAGTGAGCTGGCCGTCATCAGAACATCAGGAGTTTCTCAAACGCGGTTGGCATACTCATTAATGAAGGTCGGCTTAATCTTTGTTGTCATTAGCCTTTTAATCGGGGAAGTCATTGCACCAGTCAGCGAACAGGCAGCACAGCAAAAACGTTCGGTTGCGATGACAAAACAAATTGCACTAAAAACCAAAAATGGATTCTGGTCTCGTGATGGTGATAACTATATTAATATAAGAAAAATATTACCGGGTGATAGAGTTGAGGAAATCTATATCTATGAGTTTGATGAAGATCATCAACTAAGATCCAGCATCCGCGCAAAAAATGCAGAATATGATCAAGACAGATGGATACTGCATGATATTTTGAAAACTGAAATTTCAGAACAGCAAGTAACGACTGAACATTTTGAAACTGCAGAGTGGGAAGCATTATTAAATCCGGAAGTAATCGATATGATTATAATTAAACCACGTTACTTATCGATGGTCGGTTTAATAAGTTACATCAAATACCTTAAAGCTAATAATCAAAGCAGTAAGCTTTACGTTCAGGCATTTTGGTCAAAGATCGTAAACCCTTTTGCAATCATTGCGATGATATTATTGGCAATCTGTATAGTTAAATGCGAGGCACGTCCTGTTGGTTTGGGACAACGTGTTTTTATTGGTGCATTACTCGGGGTTTCTTTTCATCTAATCAATCAAGTAACAGGTCATCTTGGTATCGTTTATGGTATTCCGGCCTTTGTCAGTATGACTTTGCCAACTGTACTAATTTTTTCTTATATTTTTTATACGCTCAATGAAAGATATTAATAATATTTACTTATGCAGCTAACGACCCAATGCGCCAGTTTTACATCAATCTCTTATACTACCGCTTCTAAGCGAGCTGGTAACAAGTAGAGTTTTGTTTTGCTAGTGTATCAATGAATTACTGAAGATTTAGAGGAGTATTAATTAGTCAGCGTTTCTTGGAATTTTGTACTCGTTTGAGAATTTTGAACGCTCAGGTACTTCCATTCCCGTATCACTTGGTCTTTTAAATAAAACGCCGTATTTTGCCGTTAAGCGATAACCTAGCAATATTGTCAGAATGAGCGTCACCCAAACAGGATCGTAGACCCCCACTTTTGTCAGCCACCAGTAATGTATTACCGCACCAACAGCAATGACATAGATAAGACGATGCAGGCGACGCCAGTTTTTACTCAGCAGGCGAATCATGTAATTGAGAGAGGTCACGGCTAAGGGAATTAATAACAAAAAACATAAAAAACCAAGCGCAATAAACGGTCGTTCTGCGACGTCTTCCATTATGCCTTCAAGATCAAAGGCCTGATCCAGTACCAAGTAGATTAAAAAGTGTAATGTTGCATAAAAGAAGGCATACAGACCCAGCATTCTTCGCAACTTGATGATCCAGTTCCAGTCTGAAAGACGTTTACCGTAACTAGCGTGCAAACGGGAACTGTAATAGGTCATAAGTCTTCTCAATGGCGTGATCGACAAGGTGATAAGCAGGAAATAGAGTGCCCAGTTACCGGTAAAATGTGTCAAACGATTGAGTTTATTCACTCCCAAAGTGTCGGTATAAAATTCATAGATAAGAATAACGAGTGGAATGAGACAAGTGATAAACAGGATACACTTAACCCAGAACAAATTTTGTTTGGCAAATTGTGCGATATTGCTAGGCATCATTTATTTAATAGAAAAACAGCTTGCAAATAGACATTGGCGGAATCTTAAGAAAAAATACACGCCACTTATTCTGGACTAGCCACAGAGAATAAATATATTAAACACTGTAACTACATCAGCGTATTCCATATCATTTTTGCCTATTCAGTTTCTTTTCTCTGTGTCCTCGGTGACCTCTGTGGCTTTTTCATCAATTTAAATTTAAAAATATGTTTTTAAGTCCATTCCTTCATATAAATGTGCGACCTGCTCTGCATAACCATTAAACATCAATGTTTTGCGTTTTCTGAATTCACCAATTCGGTTTTCTCTATGCTGGCTCCAGCGTGGGTGAGGAACGTCAGGGTTCACATTGGCATAGAAACCATATTCACCTTTACTGGCCAAGCTCCAGGTCGACTCGGGTGGTTTTTCGACCATCCTGATGGTCGTTACTGCCTTGATACTCTTATAACCATATTTCCATGGCACAATCAGGCGCAATGGCGCGCCGTTTTGATTGGGTAACACCTTGCCATATAAACCGGTGGCAATCAGGGTTAAGGGATGCATGGCTTCATCCATGCGCAACACCTCACGATAAGGCCATTGCAAGCTGTCCCGCCGTTGACCAATCATTTCACTGGGTCGATGAACACTGATGAATTCCACGTATTTTGCCCGGGAAGTGGGTTGAACCCGTTTTAATAATTGGCATAAGGAAAACCCATTCCAGGGAATCACCATTGACCAACCTTCAACACAACGCATGCGATAGATCCGCTCTTCTATAGAAAAAAGAGTTACCAATTCTTCAATATCAAATGTCTTTGCCTGTTCCACTTCACCCTCAATCGTTAATGTCCAGGGGCGAGGATTAAACTCTTTCGCTAATTGATAAACGGCTTCTTTATTCGTTGAAAATTCATAGTAGTTATTGTAGGTAGTGATTTCTTTATAGGAATTTAACTTTTCATCACTGCCTATTTGCTCTTTCAAAACGCCAGATACATTGTCGCAGGCAAAACTATTCGTCAATACAAATGATGGCACGGTATATAGGCCGGCTAACGTTAAACCGCTACGCTTGATAAAACTGCGGCGGTTTAAGTAATCCTGCTCACTGGTGATTTCTGAAGGTTGACTGTCCATAAACCCGCTGTTTTTGATAAAACTCTACCTATTAGTAAGCTCGAAGTGTTTTTATATAATAAATCGTTGAATCGATCTCTTCTTCAGAGAGTTCATCTTTCCATGGTGGCATTTGATAAGAACGTCCGACTGCTTTGCCGCCTTGCATGATGATCTGTTTCAGAAACTCATCCGGCAATCCACTTAGAGTGAGATTAAAAGGCGGTGGATCCTTAATAATTTTACTCATCTTGCCATCACCTTTGCCCCATTCTCCATGGCAAAGTACACAGCGACTCTTATACACTCGTCTACCCTTTTCAAGCATCGAAGGTGGCACCTCATCATTTTGAGCAACAGCTGCGGTGGTGATTAGCTGAGCTGTACCCTTTTGTTCACGCATTTGCTTGATTAACATTGAAACCGATTCAACCTCTGTCCAACTCAATTCTTTCCCCCAGGGTGGTGAATAAGAATTTTTGCTTCCTCTCGTTCCACCCCAGACGACGGCCTCTCTAATTGCGTTAATATCGGTTCCGGTATCGCCCTGCATAAGATTGGTACTGGGATAGTCTTTTATCGTCAGCGGAATAAAACCCTGACCCATGCCATTTTTTCCATGACACAAAACACAACGCTTGTTATAAATTTGAATCCCAGTTTCGATGTTAGGACTAGGGTCATCAGAAATACTGACAACATCCCCCTCTGCAGAAAACGAAGGATTACATACAATAAATCCTGTTAGACCAACCATGGTCAATAAGATATTTTTCATGATCTGGATTTACTCTACTTTAATCGTCATCAGCATATCAGGATGAATGGCGCACTCCACTTCTACGACACCGGCCTCATCAAATGTATATCCTTTATGTTCGCCCTTGGGATAAGATCCCAAATCAAAGGTGGCTGAATCCGACAGACTGAATATGTTATGAAAAAACGGATCAAGGTTTTTAAAATTAACCGTATCACCCACCTTGATAGTTAATTCACTAGCAGTAAAGGCCTTGTCTTTTTGCCCTACTTCATGCTCATCTGCCAAAGCTGTTTGAGCGCAAAGAGAATAAATTAATGTCGTTCCTATTATTGTTAAAATTTTATTCATTATATTTCTCCTAAATCAATCTTCGTCAGCAGGAAATGTATATACATCTCCTGCTAACTTTTCCTTATTGAACTGAACCCACAGGTACTTGTGGTAATACAAATGGCTCATGCTCCGAGGTTAACGCCTCTAAAAATGCCACCAGGTCTTGTTTATCCTGCTTCGTCAGTTGCAACTCTTTTATATCGCGTGACAGGTTGGTTTTAACCACACCGCCTTTGGCATAGTGTTCAACGACGTCCATCAGTGTGGCCGCTGATCCATCATGAAAATAGGGTGCGCTCAAACTAATATCACGTAGCGTCGGTGTTTTGAATGCGCCTTTCAGCACCTTGATCGGCTTTTCTGCAAAACGTCCCATGTCCGGATTTTCATTTCCGTAAGAGGCCAGGCCTATGTTATGAAAACCGTTATCGACAAAATTGGGTTCCGAATGGCAGGCAGCACAATTACCCTTGTCCTTATCCAGAAAGATCTTGAGACCATTTACTTGTTGTGTGGTCATAGCTTTGGCATCACCCTTTACCCATTGATCAAACGGAGAATTGTTACTAACAATAGTGCGTTCGAAAGAGGCAATTGCTTTCTTAATGGTATCGGCATCGATTGCTTCACCTGGAAAGGCCTTGGCAAAGGCGGCCTGATATCCTGCGTTACTATTTAGCCAGGCAAATAACGCGGGAAGATCCATATTCATTTCTACGTTGGCTTCCATCGGGCCCATGGCCTGATCTTCCAGAGACTTTTTACGACCATCCCACATTTGTAGCGAATTAAACGCCGTATTGATCACGGTAGGACTGGCACGACCCAAGACCTTACTCTTGGTTCCCCTGGCAGTAGGTAAGCCATCTGACCAACCGTATAAGGGACTATGACAAGTAGCACAAGACATATTGCCATCACCGCTAAGGCGAGTGTCAAAAAACAGCATCTTGCCCAAGGCAACTTTTTCAGCTGTCAGTTTATTGTCAGCAGGTTGTGGCGTAGCGGGCAATATCCATGCTTGTAAACTTGGATGACCGGGCTTGATATCATCATCACTAAAACCGGTCAGTATCAGGGAAACAGGGACAACGAGTAATAAGCAAGCCAACCCTTTTATTGTTTGCTTCAAATTACGTTTAGACATGAGGGGGGATCTCCTTATTAATTAACTTTTTACATACATCCTTTGGGATATCGGGTATCAGGGTCAAAACTTTAGCTGAATATTCCTTTAGATATTTAACTCGATACCATCTTAAATCTGTAATGCACGATTCATGCCCTTTTTGTGTAAAAAAAGGCAAGCCATTAGGGCATCTATCCGGATATGGCTTACGCATAAACATAGCGACTGATGCTTGTTATTACCTCTCGTTTAGTTTATTTCTAACTCGAAAAGCTAAGGTTTTTATGCGTCATTACTCGGTGGTGGGGTGGTGAGGATAAATAATTATGATTTTTATTTAAGTCTTTCGAACAATTGCCGTTATAAATCTTTGAGATGCACACAAAAACTTAGTCTCTGAAAACACCAGAGCCCAAAGATATATAGCTAAGAAAATTTAAAGGAATTAATAATGAATTCACTGACTATTCGAAAAACTGTCATATTCGGATTTAGCCTGATTTTGGCTTTACTCGTCGTTATCGTAGGCAAGGCATTAATAGATCAATCGGAAATTCGAACAACGGTTAATACCGTTATCACATCCAATCAGCCTGCGATGGTCAAATCTCTCGAGCTCGCAGCTAAAGTTAATCATACTTCTACCGCACTGGGAATGTACTTACTCAGTAAGGATGAGAGTCATAAAATAGCATTCATTGATAACTTAACTACAATACAAAATGACCTACAAGAATTTAGCTCTATTAAAGGAATTGCCACTGACGATGTTTCTAGGGGCATCATCAATACCATTAATGATGATGTAATAAAATTCGCTTCATTCAAGGATAAACTTTTGCAGCTTGCTAACTCCCCGGAAGAGAATTTACCAGCCGTCAGTTATGCCGCCAAGAAAGTAAATCCGCTCAACAGAAAGATCCTGCAATTAATGACCAAACTAGCTGATGTTGAGCAAGAATATGAATTATCTCGCAATCATGAAGTTATCATTAACGATATTAATTCACTACGATTCAGTTGGGAAAACATGATCAGTAATATGCAAGCGTATCTTATCTATCGAGATAAGACATCACTGAAGGAAGTCGGAAATTACAAGTCCCTGATTATAAATCTTATAAAACAAATAAAAGCTCAGGAATCAAGCCTGAGCAGTAGTGGAAAAACACAGCTCAGTAGAATTACAAAATATATCAACAAAGTAACCGTCCATGTTGACCACGTTATTGAAGTCCACAGCGGTGAAAACTGGCGACTTGATGCACAATTAATCCGGGATAAAATCGAGCCTATACTGGTTTCCATGAAAGTAAAGCTGAATAAACTAATTTTTATTCAACAAGATAAAATTAATTCAAGCAGTGACACACTGCTAAGTCAATTAAAGCAATCACACTTTATACTCCTGTTATCAATCGTTGCCGGTATTATTTTTGTTGTCTTTATAAGCAAACTGACTTTATCCAAAATAATGCACATGATTGTAAAATTAAGAATTGCCCTGCACAAGCTTGCCGATGGCGACTTAAGCTATCGCATGGAGATCATAGGGGATGGTGAATTCGCTATAATTGCGAATGAATTCAATAAATTTGCCAAAGAAATACAATCTATCATTAACGAAATCACCAGTGTTTCTTCTAATCTCATTGATACATCAGCCCAGATGTCGGCAGCGGCTGAACAAGCTAGTTCAAGTGCCGGACAACAAAAAGATGATAGTGAGGAATCGGCAAGATCTATTCAGGAAATGTCTATATGTGTACAAGATGTAGCAAAAAACGCAGTAGAAGCAGCAAATGAGGCTAACATTGCTGAAAATGAGGCCGCTAAAGGCGAGCAAGTTGTCAATCAAACTATTCAGGTCATCAATACGCTTGCAAATGAAGTAAATAAAGCGACCAGTGCGATGGATGAACTCAAGGAAGATACTGAAAGTATAGGAACGATACTCGATGTAATTAAAAGCATTGCAGATCAGACAAACTTGTTGGCATTAAATGCCGCTATTGAAGCAGCCAGAGCAGGAGAACAAGGCAGAGGTTTTGCCGTTGTTGCTGATGAAGTACGAACTCTGGCCAGTCGAACACAACAATCAACCCAGGAAATACATACTATGATAGACAAACTCCAGTTGGGTTCGGAAAATGCAGTACAGGTAATGCAGCAAGGTAGTAAACAAGCTGAGGCCAGTGTCCAACATTCTGCTAATGCAGGAGATGCCTTGCAATCGATCATGAAAGCGGTATCAAATATAAAACAAATGAATGATCAAATTGCAACAGCAGCTGAAGAACAAAGTGTTGTCAGTGAAAATATTAATATGAATATAACAAATATAAATCAACGCACTGAGAAAAGTGTAGATAGAAGAGACTGTAACTAAAACTGTGTAACTGTTTATTATTACCCTAAACTGGGTAAAGGATAAACAGATATGAATTTAGACGAACTACAAAAGATAGCTAAACTAGCAGCGAAGAACTTAAAGACAGAGCA
>Ga0209992_10000350_pt1 | contig 62538 bp, 52 predicted proteins | sample 2SBtaG_2_FD_182564 | JGI IMG/M metagenome (GOLD analysis project Ga0209992, IMG submission 182564) | Deep subsurface microbial communities from Kolumbo volcano to uncover new lineages of life (NeLLi) - 2SBTROV12_ACTIVE470 metaG (SPAdes)... | ecosystem: Environmental > Aquatic > Marine >... | reverse complement strand
AAACTTTCTCAAAGGCATTGCCGGTGATCAGATTAATCTACTGATGGCTGCGACAGCCTGGAACCTACGGAAATGGATGATCGCATTTTTGTGCTTGATTTATTGCTGGTTAAACTCGAAAGTGCGGCCTGTAATATTGGACCTACCAAGAACTCAAGCAAAGTTAATGATACTTTTTCAGGGTTGACTACTTAAATCAACCTAACCTTTTTCATTCATATAACGTATTGACTCAGGTATAAGTCACACCAATTACCTAAAAAATAACGCACCTTTTTTGACGCGCATACGCATTAAACGCCCTTATGACAAAAACCACCATTGAAACCTTGCGATGGAAAAACAACCATCTTGAAATGATTGACCAACGCATATTACCGACTGACTTTCAGTACCTTGCCTATCATTCAGCAGAATCTGTTGCTGAAGGCATACGCGCAATGGTGGTCCGCGGCGCGCCGGCTATCGGTTGTGCCGCCGCTTACGGTATCGCATTAGCCGCACTGAACCTCAAAGAGGCTAACACCGAGAACTTTTTACAAGGCATGGAAAGTGCCTTTAACATCTTGTCACACAGTCGCCCGACCGCCGTTAATCTTTTTTGGGCGCTTGAAAGAATGCGCCTAAAAATGGAGACTGCCGCAGAATCATCCCCTAATGACATAGCAACAGTGCTCTTAACCGAAGCCCATAATATCGCTACTGAAGATATTCAGACCAATCGATCCCTAGGGTATTTAGGCGCGACATTACTGCCCGATAGCGCCCGTGTTTTAACCCATTGTAATGCCGGCGCATTAGCTACAGCGGGCTACGGTACCGCCTTGGGCGTGATTCGTGCTGCTGTAGAATCAGGAAAAAAGATATCCGTTATTGCTGATGAAACCCGGCCTTTTTTACAAGGTGCTCGATTAACAGCCTGGGAAATGGTTCAAGAAAATATACCCGTCACACTCATTGCTGACAATATGGCCGGCCACCTGATGCACTGCGGCGACATTGATGCCATTATTGTAGGTACCGACCGGGTTGCCAGTAATGGCGATGTCGCCAATAAAATTGGCACCTATATGGTTGCTGTTTTAGCAAAACGACATAATATCCCCTTTTATGTCGCCTGTCCTTTATCAACCATAGATCGCTCCATTAATAATGGCAGCGAAATCCCTATTGAAGAAAGGCCTAGTGAGGAAGTGACCGGTTATCAAAATCATCAATGGGCCGCCGAAGGTGTCAATGTGCGAAACCCTGCATTCGATATAACACCGGCTGAATTAGTCACTGCGCTTATTACTGAAAAAGGGATTGTCAGTCATCCGAATAAAGAGCGTATCTGTAAACTATTTTAAATCAAAACACCCGGTAACATACGACCGCTACTTTTTATCTACACGATGCTTAATATTATCTTCATCGGCTCATCGACCCCGTTAGCACTCACGGCATTGCAATCGTTAATAGCGACTAATCAGACGATCCTGGCCCTTTTTACATCTGATGCGCCACAACCTAACGCACCCGAACTCTTCCCCGTTCAGATAGAAAATAATGAAACACTGAATCAACTGGCGCGCTTACATCATATTCCGTGCATTCACCTTAATAAACCTCTTAAAGATTACCTCCCTCGAATAAAAAACCTTAATGCCGACTTAATTCTTACCTGTTGTTTTAGCCAAAAATTACCCCCCTCCATCTTTACCCTACCCCCCTTAGGCGCTGTCAATATCCATCCGTCCTTGCTCCCTAAGTTTCGGGGGCCTGACCCTGTTTTCTGGCAATATAAGTTAGCGTGTAAAACGTGGGGTATGACTATCCATAAAATATCATCACAATTTGATGCTGGCGCTATTTTAATACAACAAGGTTGCGATATGCCGGAGGGTATTAATGCTTCACAATCGCTACATCTTTTAGCTCAAACAATACCGAAACTGCTAACCCGCGGATTGGCACAATTAAAAGCACCCTTTCAATCTTTAAAACCACAAAACGAAGCCCTTGCAAGCACTCACCCTATGCCAACGAATGTCGACTATACACTAACCAATAGCGTTTCGGCACGAGACACTTTCAATTTTATTTGCGCCTACGCGACCATCAATACACCGATAAAATATACCGTTAACAAGCGTTTTTTTTGGCTCATTAAAGGCATTTCATACAATCATGTTATTATCTCGGAAGCGAGAATTAATAAAAACATAATTACCTTTCCATGCACCGATGGTCAAATAAGCGCACAATACTACTTTGAATAAATCATTGCACAACCAATAGAATTCTATTACTTGTGCTTTTCACTCTAACTAAAACACTTTTTAACCCCATGCAACCCCCTGAAAATTATCAACTCGTTAAAACAAGCCTACAAGCCCCTCTAACTAACGGGGCTACACAATGTAATTTATGCCTTTGGCGGTGCAAAATTAAGCCGGGGCAACGTGGTTTTTGCCAAACGCATGTGAATCGACAGGGTACCTTATATAATCTGTCCTATGGCATCCTGTCATCAATCGCTATTGATGCCATTGAAAGCAAACCCGTGAAACATTACCGCCCCAATACCCGGGTGATGTCGATCGGTAGTTATGGCTGTAATTTTCGTTGTGGTGGCTGTCACAATTTAGAAATATCTTGGGGCATTACCGCATTAGATGCGTTAGCCAAAGGGCAATCAAAACAAGCCTGGATAGCCCCAGAAACACTGATTGAAGCCGCAATTACCGCAGGGGTTGACGGCATAGCATTCACTTATTCTGAGCCCGCTGTTTGGCTGGAATATGTTGTAGCTGTCAGCATTCTGGCCCATAAAGCAGGACTTTATACGGTTTATGTCACCAATAGTTTTATTACCGATGAAGCCTTAGAGCTCATGGCCCCTCATATTGATGTTCTTTGTTCAGATATAAAAAGTTTATCCGATGACTTTTATAAACAAATCTGCCCGGTTGCGGCTGTTGATCAAATTTTAAACACCATCAAAAAAGCCGCCACCTTAGGCATTCACGTTGAAACCCGAACCAATATTATTCCCACGAAGAATGACGACATTGATGAGCACTTTCGTATTGCTTGTTGGATTCGAGATAATTTAGGGGCCGATAGTCCTTGGCATATCACGCGTTTTTTCCCCGCCTATAAACTCAACCACCTCCCGGCCACACCCGAAAAGTTACTCTTTGATGCTCAAGAAGCTGCCGTTAATGCTGGATTACAGAATGTCTATGTCTACAATGACAAAGGTTGTGATTGTGCTGAAGACAATAAACCTATATCCTCTTTTTTTAATAGCAACAGTGAAGACATGCACCTAGTTAAACAATGTGCAGCGACCTGTTGTGGTGATGACGGAGTTCTCCTCAAAAAATACGAACTCTAACTCAGTTTCCACGAAGACAAGAGGTTTACATGCCTAGAAAAGTACATTGCGTTGTTCTTAAACAAGAATCCGAAGGTTTAGAAAAAGTTCCACATCCCGGTGAATTAGGACAACGTATTTTTAATGAGGTTTCTAAAGCCGGTTGGCAGCAGTGGTTAGAACGTGCCACCGCCATTATCAATGAAAATAAATTAAATACCGCCGATGCCGAAAGTCTTAAATTAATTGAAAAACATATGTTAGGTTTTTTCTTTGGTGAAGGTGACTACGGTCAGATGCCTTCAGGTTTTCGACCAGCAGGCTCTGGCGGCAAGAAATAAGCTACTCGGCCACTAAAGAAAAGGTGGGGGCTGTCACAACCCTTAAATGAGAAAACGCCTCTTGCAAAGCTGCCACTACCGCCTGAGATGTGTCAGCCTGAGCAAAGATATAACCTAAATAGCTATTCCCCTCGGGTAATGGCAGCAAATAATTACCCTCTCGGATAATAATATCCACTTTTTCAATGCCTAAAACCTGACTTGCTACACCCACCCCTTCAACACGCCTTAGCAATCCTTTCTTTGCTATTGGGATCATCATAACGCCTCGAGCTGTTTCCAACACCGGAACCTTAAAATCTCGCCCCATGGCCAGATTAATAACCATTTGTTCTAAATCAATACCACCATCTAAGCTAAAAACCTGACTACACTCCCCCCCAATAGTCCGTGCCGCAATTTCGAGAATCCAGGCCCCCTCTTGATTAACGCGAAGTTCTGCATGAACAGGTCCTGTTACCAGACCATAAGCCCGACACGCCTCCTGAACACTGGTAAACACTTGTCGCTGTTGCTGATCGGTCAAGCGCGTCGGCGTGACATAAATGGTTTCTTCAAAGAAAGGTCCTTCTAAAGGGTCAGGCTTATCAAAAATAGCTAACACCTTTAATGCCCCTTGTAATAAATAGCCCTCAAACGCAATTTCAACACCCGGTAAATAGCGTTCAACAAGAACATGTGTCCGTAAATAAAGATCCGAAGAATCTTTAATAATTTCCTTTATTCGTTCACATACCGGCGTTAACTGCTCTAGACTATCAACACGTATAACACCTTGACTGGCTGATAAATGAAGTGGCTTTACCACACAAGGAAAAACCACTTCACTCAATTGTGCAGATAACGGTTGTGATAAATTTATCAGCGCAAACTCAGGGACACGACAGCCTGTTTCTTGCAATCTAGATCGGGCTAAATCTTTCCTATTGGACAACTTAGCGGCTAGTGGGGGATTATGCGGCAAGTTCAAACAAGCCGCCACTGAAGCGGCTAATTCAACCGTACTATCATCACAACCAATAACAGCGACAATAGTTTTTTCCTTAAGTTCTGTACGTAGGGTCGCTACTGCTTGGTTAAGATTTGAAAGATCAACATTAATGCCCTGTTTCACTTCCGAAACCAATGAATTCTCGCTCTGCGAGGCAATAATGACATTAATGCCCAGTTGAGTCGCTGCACTCACATAAGGGGCAATACGGTAACTATAAGGCTGTGCTACCAATAAAACAGACGGTGTATTATGAGCCGCACCCACCTCCAACTGCACCACAAGTCCCACAGGTCCCCGACCCTCCGGTTGCCGCAAAAACATTTCTAAAAACGAAACTTTTATTCAGCCCTTCTGTTTTATAGTCAATTTCGACACCGGTTAAAAAACCCAAGGCCACTGAATCGACATAAATATTCAATCCCTCCGCTTCATACACAAAATCAAATTCCGTCGGTGTTTCCACCAGTGTCATTCCATACTCCATACCATTACAACCACCGCCAGAAACAAAAACGCGTACTCCTTGGGTATCGCCTTCATTACCACTAATTTCGATCAACTGTGCTAATGCTTCTTGTGAAACATTAATCTCATTTGATAATTTATTATCAAAAGTATTCACTATCATAATAACCTCTCTTCGCAGCCCGCTATTTTATGCTAAATCACCATCCATTAACATTAAATTTCACAAGCCCTACACAATCAAAAAATCACTCTAAATTAATAAACAGCTAATTTTAACATCACTATATCCTTCATTTTGCCGTATAATTTTATTTTTTCAAATTAACGCTCAATTATGACCGAGACCGAAAACGTCCACCCCCACGAAATCAATAAATTTGGCTCCTTAGCCGAGCGCTGGTGGGACCCCCAAGGCGAATTTAAAACCTTACATGACATCAACCCACTAAGAATACAATTTATCACCGAATTCTTAGCCATCCCTAAAAAGAAGATTGTTGATGTCGGTTGCGGCGGCGGTATTTTGAGCGAAGGCTTAGCTAAAGCAGGCAGTAAAGTCACTGGCATTGATCTCAGCCCTGAATTAATAGACATCGCTGATCTACATGGACTTGAATCCGGTATTAAGGTCGATTACAAAATCATTAGTGCAGAGGCATTTGCCAAGAAAAACAAAGCTAAATTTGATTATGTCACCTGCATGGAAATGCTCGAGCATGTCCCAGACCCTTCAGCTATTGTTACCGCCTGTGCTGAAATGGTTAAACCCGGCGGCTATGTTTTCTTTTCGACACTCAACCGTAAACCCAAAGCTTATCTACTGGCTATTTTGGGGGCTGAATACCTTTTAAATATGCTTCCTAAAGGTACCCATGATTATAAAACTTTCATCAAGCCTTCTGAACTAACCCAATGGACGCGCTCAGCCGATTTAGACATGCGTGGCATGATTGGTATTGAGTACAACCCTTTAACCCGTAATTTTTATCTTAGCAAGTCGGTTGATGTTAACTATATCGCGGCCTACCAACGACCCAAATAAATGACCCATGCCCCCTAATTTTTCACTCGCTTGCATGTTATTCGATCTTGATGGAACGCTTCTAGACACCGCCCCCGATTTAATTTCCTCGCTCAATTATGCCCTGAAAGCCGAAGGCCTTCAGAGGGTTTCAACGGACCACATAAAACCATTTGTTTCCAATGGTGCAGCGGTCATGATAAAACACAGTACTGCTGAGACGATCACGTCCAGCCAACAAAACAAACTCTTAGAATTAATGCTTGATCACTATGAGCAAAATATCGCCATCAAAACTGACTATTTTCAGGGTATTCCAGCGATTTTAAAAAAGCTTGAAGAAAAAAAAATAAAGTGGGGTATTGTGACTAATAAACGCTCACGTTTCACCACTCCCTTAATTTCATCCTTTGGCTTAGAACACCGGGCTAACTGTATTATTTCTGGTGATAGCACACCGCATCCAAAACCTAACCCTTTACCACTGTTAGCGGCTTGCAAACAAAGCAATGTTATCCCGGAAAATTGTATTTATATTGGTGATGCCTGTCATGATATTGAAGCCGGTAAACAAGCCCATATGAAAACCATTGTGGCCACCTACGGTTATCTTAAAACCGATGACCAACCCGACACGTGGGGAGCTGATGCACTGATAGATCACCCTCAAGAATTAGCTTTCTGGATTAATTAATAGTCACCATGCCACTGTATAACCAAACATTTTTAGTCACCGGTGCAGGCGGCGGTTTAGGCCGTATTGCTGCTCTTGCGCTAGCCCAGCAACGGGCTCAGGTCATTTTGCTCGATAACAATATTCAAAAACTTGAATCTATTTATGATGCTATTATCGAAACAACCGAAACAGAACCTGCTATTTACCCCTTTGACCTAGTCGGTGCCACTGAACAAGATTTTAATGAGCTGGCTGACACCGTTGAAAGGAAATACAGGAGCCTGAATGGATTGGTACACTCGGCGACCGAAAAACCTACACTGGGCCCTCTTAGCAGCATTTCAACGCAAGCCTTTGAGTACAGCTTAAGCCTAAACCTTAATGCTCCTTTTCTATTAACAAAGGTTTTAGTACCCTTACTTGAAAAAAACACGCATGCCGCGATTGTTTTCACCTCTGATTCAACAGCCAGAAAAGGTACCGCTTATTCATCAGCCTACGGCGTTGCTAAAATAGCCGTCGAAGGTTTCGCCTTAATAATTGCCGATGAACTTGAATCTGCGGGTAAAATACGTGTCAATATTCTAATACCCGGAAAAGTTGATACTCCGGTCAGAAATCATCTGTTTCCGGGCGAAAACAAATCTTCTTTAGCCAAAGCTGAATCATTAACGCCCATCTATCAATACTTATTAGGTTCTGAAAGCATTGGCATCACCGGTCAGGTCATTGAAGCTGAAGTATTTAATTTAACTAACGCATTATAAAACCATGTCAGAAAACGAAAGCATAATCTTAACCCGCGATGTCAATGTTGTAATTATCCCGGATGGCCACCATGACACCTTAAAAAAAGGTGAAACCGTTTCTATCCATCAAGCATTAGGTAACAATTACACGGTTATTACTGAATACGGCAATATGGTTCGTATCTCAAGTAATGATGCTGACGCCTTGAGTAAAGAAGCACATTCATTAAAAACATTAGTGACGGAGACCGATCCTGAGGCCGTTGAAAAAAACTGCTGGGAAGTCATGCGTACCGTTTATGACCCGGAAATACCCGTGAATATTGTCGAACTTGGCTTAGTGTACCACTGTAAAGTAACCGCCGTCAGTGAAGCGTCAAATGATGTCCATGTCGAAATGACATTAACTGCCCCGGGCTGTGGTATGGGTCCGGTTATTCAAAGTGATGTAGAAAAATGTATTCGCGCCTTACCCGGTATCGAAAATGTTAATGTTGAAGTGGTTTTAGATCCACCCTGGTCCCAAGAAATGATGACTGAAGTAGCCAAAATTCAACTCGGATTAATTTAAATAACCTGATATTTCTCACCGGACTTGAAGCCGGTGAGTATATTCCTTAATTGATCAACCGCCCTTTCTTAAAAGTCTTCGTGCTAATCAGGATACCCGCAGCATCCCATTGCCTTTCAACACCCTCTTTCAAACCATTCTTATAATTAACTTCTAGTTTTTTTTGCCCGTTAGGATACCAATAAACGACCGGACCTGACTCAAGTCCCATCACATAATTCACATCAGATAATTTTCGCCCCTGATCATCCCACTCGATATACACGCCATGCTGTTTACCTGACTTATGACTGCCTTCCCATTCTTTTTGACCATTTTCATACCAGCCCATCCACAGGCCTTCTTGTTGATTATTAACAGATTGACCTTCTGACTTCTTTTGACCATTCTCATACCACATGGTCATGATTCCATTCATCACACCGTCTTTAATATAATTCTGTAATTTTTTTTGCTTATTAACATAGTGTTGCACATAAAAACCCGTATAAGGTTTATCATCCCCCTGTGCGTATTTCAGGCCCTCTTTATCAATCAATGAAGATTCTTCACGTTCCTGAGAGCACGCTAAAAGACTCAAACTCAATAGCACACACACTATTCTACAAACACCTTTCATTTATAACACCTTCGAAACTTTCAATTATTAGACAATCAACTAACGCCCACAAAACTCAAACTTGTTATGACCGTGGCCGGACTTTGGATCTTGTTGACTTTTTATTCAGGTCAACCCTATTTTGTTGTTTAAGACTGACATGGTCAAACAACACTTGTAATTCTTTATCATTGAGTTCATAAAACAATCGTGCTTTTAATTTCTCCGGCAAATATACCGGCCCATAGCGGACCCGCATGAGTCGGTTCACCACTAATTCCTGGGACTCCCATAATCGCCGAATTAATCTATTCCTGCCTTCTGTAACCGTTACTTTATACCACGTGTTAATACCTTCTCCACCGGCAAAAGTAATACTATCAAAGTGAGCCATACCATCTTCAAGGTCAACACCACTTTTTAATCGCTCAATGATCTCATTGGTTACCTTACCAAAAACCCGCACCGCATATTCTCGAATAATTTCCGTAGAAGGATGCATTAAACGGTGTGCTAATTCCCCATGATTAGTCACCAACAATAACCCTTGTGTATTAATATCAAGACGACCCACCGTTATCCAACGTCCTACCGCCAACTTGGGTAATTGTGTAAAAATTACCGGTCTCCCCTCAGGGTCACGGCGAGTAACCACTTCGCCCGTAGGCTTGTAATAAATCAAAACCCTCGGTGCCTGTTCAGAAAACTTATCTAAATCAACACGCCGTCCATTAACTTTAACCTGGTCTCCCGATACAATACGATCCCCTAACTTAGAGGGTTTCTCATTAATTCTTATTTTACCCTCTGTAATCCAACGTTCTATTTCACGCCGAGACCCTAATCCTGCACGTGATAACACTTTTTGAATGCGTTCACCTGACTGGAGTTGAGACTTAGTCTGTGATGTCTCACCTGATTTGGACGTAGTCACTGTGTGCTTACTTGATTTTTGTTTTTTCAAAGAACCTACTGCCTTTATTAAATGTTTAAACCATTGGCTAAATCGTTTGTGCTCTCCTGAACATCCATAGACACGTCCTCTGTTTGCAACTCTTCAGCTAAAATCTTTTTTTCTATTTCTTCATCAAATAAGCGAATATCTTCAATTGACGGCAAGTCCTCCAACGACTTTAAATTAAAATAATCAAGAAACTGTTTGGTTGTACCCAAAACTGCCGGGCGCCCCGGGACATCTTTATAAGATAAAATACGAATCCATTCCCGCTCCATCAGCGTTCGTATAATATTAGAACTAACGGAAACCCCTCTAATTTCTTCAATCTCGCCTCGTGTAACCGGTTGACGATAAGCAATAATGGCTAATATTTCTAAAAATGCCCGACTGTATTTAGGCGGCTTTTCTTCAAACAACCGTGAAACCCATGGTGATAATTGCTCACGCACCTGAAAACGATAACCACTCGCAAGCTCTCGTAATTCAATGGAACGGTCCTGATAGTCCTCAATAATAAAATCAATCGCTTCTTGTAAATCGAGTGTATCCGGTCGCTCTAGTTCTGGAAATACATTGCGAAGTTGGCTTGTGGTTAGCGGTTGTTCCGATGCAAACAAAATCGCCTCAACCTTATATTTTAACAACATATCGCGCCAATTCTTGTCATGAATTAATCCCTCTGACTTGAAACTCTGACTGATTGGCTGATTGGCTGATATCGAGGTAGCCTTCTTTACAGAGCTCGAGGACAGCAATAAAGGAGACAACGACCCCTTGACGCCCTTCCTCCTTATTGAATAGCTCTGAAAAAACAAGATAATCGAATTCTTTAAGCTTTTCCAAAATGATTGACATTCTTTCACGAATTGACAAGGGCTCCCGCGTAATTTGATGATGAGTAACTTGTTCAGCATGCTGTAAAACATTCTGAAATGCTAATAATAATTCTTTTAAATCCACATCCGGTAATCTTTTTTGAACATCAATCGTTGAACAATCCGGATCAATAACAAACGTATCACGTTCATTACGAGGTAAACGATCTAGTTCTTCAGCCGCTTTCTTTATCAAATCGTATTCCATGAGTTTACGTATAAGATAAGCTCTTGGATCTTCCTCATCGTCTTCTTCTGAAGTATCCTCTTTGGGCAATAACATTCGTGACTTTATTTCAGCAAGTAAGGCTGCCATAACGAGATATTCTGATGCCAACTCAAACTTAAAATCAGAAATCATATCGATATAAGCCACATATTGTTGTGTTATTTGGGCGATAGGTATATCAAAAATATCTACATTTTGCCTTTTAATGAGATACAACAGTAAGTCTAACGGTCCTTCAAAAGTTTCTAAAACAACCTTAAGACTATCGGGCGGAATATATAAATCTTCAGGTAAACTCTCATAGACCTCCCCCGCCACCACAGCCAATGGTGCAGTTTCTGAATCTTCTGTGATTATTGACATCGATTCCATACTGTCAGCTCAAATGCCGGCAATAGTAAAAAAGAATTGCTGCAAATAATAAAGCGGATACCCTAAAATAACACTGAGGGTATCGGTCACCAACAACAGTAACAGAACAATTAACCCCAGCCCTTCAATACGATTAAAGCGCTCTGCCCACTTAGGGGGTAGCAAGCATGCTAAGACACGACTCCCGTCCAAGGGCGGTACTGGAATGAGGTTTATCAACGCTAACACCAAATTAATCGAAACCCCCGCAATCCCCATATAAATCAGCGGTGATGAAATAGACTCCACTTCAACCGAAACCCCGATCCGAGCTATCCCCGCCCAGAGTAATGCCATGACTACATTGGCTACCGGTCCTGCGACTGCCACCAAAGCCATATCAACGCGTGGATTGGCTAAATTCTTATCATTAACCGGAACCGGTTTGGCCCAACCAAAAATAAAACCGGTAAAAGATAAAATCAAAATCCCTGGAACCAGTACGGTCCCAATCCAATCAATATGTTTAACAGGATTTAAGGTTAAACGCCCCAACATGGAAGCGGTATTATCCCCTCTAAGTTTGGCCACCCAACCGTGCGCAACTTCATGAACGGTTATGGCAAAAACTACCGGAATAACCCACACCACTATCCTCTGAGCTAACGTCAATTCATCCACAGTAACAATTATTATGTAGTCCCCAAAAAAAATCGTTAAAACACACAGATTTTATCCTAAAAAAAACTAACACTAAGAAATCCCCAACAGGGGTGTAACACCCTTCCCTTGGCGAATAATTTCGGGACACCCTTCTGGAAAAGCAATGATGGTCGTTGGCGCATAATCAATAACCCCAGAATCAATCACCAAATCCACTTTTTTCTCCAGACATTCCCTTATCTCTTGCGGATCAGTTATTGACGCCTGATCTCCGGGCAAAATCAATGTCGAACTAAATAAAGGCTCATTAAATTCATTTAATAACCCCTCCGCGACCCGATGATCGGGCAGACGAACACCAATCGTTTTACGTTTAGCATGCTGAAGTTGTTTAGGAACTGCTTTGGTCGCCTTCAAAATAAAGGTAAAAGGACCCGGGGTTAACGCCTTAATAAGCCGGAAAGCATCATTGTCCATTTTGCCAAAACCAGCAACTTGCGCTAAATCTTTACACATCAGGGTGAAATTATGTTTATCACTTAATTGCCTTATCGCACAAATTCTATTTAAAGCACTCCGACTCTCTAACTGACACCCAAGTGCATAAGAGGAATCTGTTGGGTAAGCAATCACGCCACCGGATCGAATAATAGCAACCGCACGGTGAATCAATCTTAATTGTGGATTTTCAGAATGAATGGAAAAAAATTGCGCCATAGCGATAGTTTAAAATAGATGTCTCATTTGCCCTAATGATTCCGTCAAAAGACCACTAAAAGTCAATTATCCTTCAATAATTTCTGTGTCATCAACCAAAGAGGGGTCCCATAACTTTTCCAAGGCATAAAATTCACGCGCTTTGGCAGTCATTAAATGAACAATCACATCGCCTAAATCAATCAGCACCCAATCAGAACCGGGTTTACCTTCAACACCCAACAGCGTCACACCCGTCTTTTTAACCGACTCACCAATATAATTTGCTAAGGATTGAAGGTGACGCTCCGACGTCCCAGTTGCAACCAACATAAAATCACAAATACTGGTTTTACCTTGAACATCAATCTGTACTATATCAAGTGCTTTTTTTTCATCTAAAACACGGAGAACATCCGTGCGTAATTCTTCAATCTGCATGTAGCATCCTATTTGAGGTTTATCGCGATCGTAACGACATTCATAAAGCGGTTAAATCGCCCTGATAAAGATCATTATCAGCAATGTATTTTATAATGTTATCCGGCAGAAGAAAATCGATACTTTCATGCCGGGCCACCTTTTGTCTGATTTGTGTTGCTGATATGTCCAATTGAATAACAGTCTGGAAGTATAAATGACCCTGATTTAAGCGCCCCAAATCAGTTGATTTATGGGTTAGCTTTGCGAGTAAAAAAGGTTGAAGATTCACGCGTTCAAATTGACTTCCTGGACGCTGCATCACAACAATATGCGCATAATCAAATAACTGTTGCCACTGGAACCAATTTTCAATATCGCCAAAGGCATCGCCACCCATAATCAGCACTAAGGGTTGCTGAAGAAATTGTTTTCGCAGTGACCTTAATGTCTCAATCATATAGGAGGGTTTGTCACGCACCATTTCCTGTCGGTCAATAACAAAACCTGATAGACCTTCCGTTGCTTTCTGCAACATAGAAAACCGTTGCTCCACCGTAGCGCCGGGCTGACCACGATGCACCGGTTGAGCACACGGAACCAGGCGCACCTGTTGTAAAGCAAGGACTTCTTTTACTTCTAAAATCGTCCGTAAATGGCCAAAATGTACCGGATCAAAAGTCCCGCCATAAATACCGATCATAGCGTTAGATTTAGGTTCTAATTTGACCATCACCTAAAACAATATATTTTAGTGTCGTCAAACCCTCTAGCCCTACTGGACCGCGTGCATGTAACTTATCGGTACTAATGCCAATCTCAGCACCTAAGCCATATTCAAAACCATCCGCAAAACGCGTTGAGGCATTCACCATCACAGAGCTAGAATCAACTTCCCGAAGAAACTGTCTCGCTGAACTATAATTTTCGGTCACAATTGACTCGGTATGTGCGGAACTAAATTGCTCAATATGCGCTATCGCATCATCGATACCAGCCACAATTTTAATCGATAAAATAGGTGCTAAATATTCAGTGCTCCAATCTTCATCAGTCGCACGCAGACAGCCTGGAATTAAAGCACATGATTTTGCACAGCCTCTTAACTCGATACCTTGCTGTAAATATTTGCCTCCTAACGCAGGCAAAACAGCTTTAGCAATCCCTTCTGAAACTAACAACGTCTCCATCGCATTACACACTCCATACCGCTGCGCTTTAGAATTAAAAGCAATGTTAATGGCTTTATCCGTATCGGCATCGTCATCAATATACACATGACAAATACCGTCTAAGTGCTTAATAACTGCAATGCTCGCCTCGCTTGAAATGCGCCGAATAAGCCCTTTACCCCCCCGCGGTACAATGACATCGATATAGGAATCCATTGTAATCATTTCACCCACGGCTTCTCGATCAGTTGTTTCCACCACCTGAATAGCCGCAACAGGCAAGCCAACTTCCGCTAACCCTTCCTGAATACACAGGGCAATCGCTTGATTAGAATATATCGCCTCTGAACCACCACGTAAAATTGTCGCATTGCCGGACTTTAAACATAATGCCGCGGCATCTGCTGTTACATTCGGTCGTGACTCATAAATAATACCCACAACGCCTAGTGGAACACGCATTTTACCCACTTGTATACCACTGGGCCGATAATTCAGATCACTGATCTCCCCAACAGGGTCAGGTAAGCTCGCAACTTGTTCCAAACCTTCTGCCATTGCGGCAATGCGAGCCGGCGTTAATGCTAAGCGATCCAAAAGTGCAGAATCTAAGCCTTGCGCCTGCCCTTTATCCAAATCCTTCTTATTTTCAACAATTAAGTGCTCTTGATTATCTCTAATCCGTTGAGCAATCACTTTTAAAGCAGTATTCTTTTTATGACTCTCAACACCTTTTAAAATTCTTGCCGCTGCTTTCGCTTCAACACCAAGACGGTGCATATATTCTTTAATTTTCAAAACACCACTCACTCTTTTTTAAATTCTCATTTCAGGCATTATCCTCTAAGCCCCGCTTAAACAATAAACACTGGCTACTTTAGCCGACAATTTTACTAGAAATCTGGCATTGAGACTATTAAAGGTGATCTTAATCCATAAAATTAACACCCCCTTTTTAATTTATACTCATGTTTAATGCTTTAGCGCACTAAAAAAACAAGTAAAATGAACGGTATTATCACGTTACCTATTCAACTTAAAGATGCTCTTATTCATCCTTCTCAATTTATGTTTAAGTATCTTGGCCCAAAGCCAACATGAATTTCAGACACTCTTTAAACTCGCTGAATCTGCTTACATCGGCGTGCTTTTTATTTCCATAGCAAGCGTTACAACGGTTATCAAAAAAATACCTGTCGGATTTAAGTTTGATCTATTTGCATCAGGTACTGTACTGATTTGGTTTTATCGTTGGCATCATTATTACCGCGATGATGCACCGATGTTCTACCTTTTTCCGCTCTTCTTTGTTGTTTTAACAGCAACAGTCTCTCTGGTATTTATCAATCGCCGCCACCTGTTTGATCACGAAACAATCCAAACTGTAAAATATTATTCAGATAATCTTAAGTTTTATAATATTTTTATATTCGCCGCAGTCATAGGCAGTTTATTCTTAACTAATCATTTTATTGCCTATCCGGTTACCATCGTAATACTCATGCTTCGATTTATTTTATCGTCCTGTTTAGAAAAAAACACACCGCGTTAACACCGGTTAATAACATCGGTTCTTATGTTCTCGATACCCTGATAACCGTAACCTATTCGTTTGAAAATCAACGGTAAGCGCACCGGTGTCAGAAACATTAAACGCTTCAATACGGTAACGTTTATAACGCTCTAACACCTCAGAGCGTGGTAAATTGAATCTGTTCCGGTAACCCGCTGGGATCAATACCCAGCGCGGGCTGACTGCCGCTAAAAAGGTTTCAGAAGAAGACGTATTACTGCCATGGTGTGGGGCGATTAAAACATCGGCCTTTAACTCAGCTTTTAGTCGGTTGGTCAAAAAAACCTCTCTGGGCAACTCAATATCTCCGGGTAACAGTACCGTTCCTGAAGATGATGAAACTTTTAAAACACAGGAATTATCATTTTGTGCTCTAAATCGCTTGTCACCGGGCGATAAGATACTGAAAGTGACACCATCCCACTGCCATTGTTGCCCTTGTTGACACAAGGAAGGCTTAAGTGAAAGCAGTGCTTGGGGTTCACTGGTTATCACTTCATTCACATCCATCGCCTTAATAATTGACTGAACCCCGCCTATATGATCATTATCACTATGGCTCACCATGAGAACATCAATAGTTTTAATATTATTAAACCTAAGAAAAGGAACAATGACCCGCTTCCCCATATCACCGGTTGAAAAACGCGCACCGGCATCATAAATTAAAACATGATTTGCAGTCTGCACAACTGCTGAGAGCCCTTGGCCAACGTCTAATAAAGTTAGCTTATATTCCCCTCTTTCGGTCTTTTCAGATGCAACGAATAAAATCGGCGCCAATAAAACCACGCCTAACCAACGACCTTGCAGTCCACGGGGCATCATTAAAATTATCGCGCCTAAAATCGCTAGCAACCAGCTAATCGGGTTTGAATTTGCGACAAAGGCAACGGAAAAATCACGATTCGCTAAAACTGATAACCCACCCAATAAAACATCAAAGCCCAATTCAACTATCTTAAAAACAAACACGCCCAAACTATCAGAAAAAAGACTCGTAATCACCGCCAGCAATAATAAAGGAACAATCCAAAATGTCACCAATGGCACAGCAAAAAAATTTGCTATCGGTGAAAGTACAGAAAATTGTTGGAAAAATGCAATTAACAACGGCATCAATCCAATCATTAAAATAACATGAACCTTTACTGCTGACAGCAGGTAGCCTGTTGATTTTAACCGAGCAGTAACGACATACTGTATCAACCCCACCGCTAAAAAAGATAACCACAACCCCGGTGATAATATGGTAAAGGGATTAACGATTACTACGACTAATAAAGCTAATAAAAGCACGACTGTAGGCCGACTATGGCGTTGCCAAATAATACTTAACATCATCACCACCAGCATTATCAGTGCTCTTTGCGTAGGAACAGTAAAACCAGCGAGTGCCGCATAAAGTGAACTGGCAGCAATCGTTACCAGCGCTGCCACCTGAGGAGGCGAAAGTTGTAACCCCTTTGAAAAGGTTAGCCCCTTAAGGGTGATAAAATAAGCTATCGAAGCAATTAATCCAATATGCAGGCCAGAAATAACCATCAAATGAATGGTTCCTGTATTTTTAAATAACTGCCATTGCTCTTGAGTAACATTGGCTTTATAACCGATCACCAAGGCTTCATAAATGCCGTAATAAGGGGAATGGCCTATCTGTTTTGTTAATAACGTATGAAAATACTGACGCAAATCAGCGCTGCTGAAGTTGTAATCTGACGTTCCAATGAATAATGCTGTAGGCTTAGACCTGACATAACCCGTCGCTCCAATGCCCTGAGTAAACAACCACTGTTCATAATTAAATCCGCCCGGGTTCGCATAGCCATGTGGTTTCTTTAAACGCACCGTAAGTTGCCACTGTTGACCTGCCCGAATAACCTTAGGCGGACCATACCAATTAAGCCTTATTTTCTCTGGGAGCGGCCCACTTTCAGAGTGAATTACGCTCAAATCAAACTTAGTACGGCGTTGATCACTTTTAGGTAGCCCACAAACAACCCCAACGATGTTAATATCTCGGCCTTCCAGTTGAGTCGATAATTCACCACCACCTTGCCAGAACCCCCAAGCCATAACCCAGAGCACCCCCCCTAAAAAAAAGAATGCATACTGTCTATTTCGACAAAACAACCCGAAAACGATAACGGCACAAACAAGCCATCCTTCCAAAGAGGTATCGCCACAACCTTTCAAATAAAAGACTATTCCTAAAACAAATAATATAATTCTTAGAACCATGACTGGACACCCATTCAGTCGCTGTCTGTAAAGGGATATTCATAAGAGTATTTGAATTAAAGTGACTTTCTAGGGGAGATGAACTAATATGATTTCGCATTCACTTAATGGTAAGGCTTTCACATTAACACCTAACTACAGAAAATTATGGCTAAAAAAATAATTCAACGTTTCATCCCCAGTGATGAAACCATAAAGAATAATAAAAGCCTTAAGTTTCTAGGTGACCGGTTACACGATCCAAACCTTTGGCACTTAAACAGACGTTCTGTTGCTAAAGCGTTTGCTATCGGACTGTTCTTTGCTTGGGTGCCCCTGCCGACACAAATGGCAATGTCCGCCGCTATTGCTTTTTATTTTAGGGCTCATTTAGCTATTTCTGTGGCTCTGGTTTGGATCACCAATCCGCTCACAATGCCACCGATGTTCTATTTTGCATATTTAGTGGGTTTGTGGGCAATGCAAATACCCCCCTCCAACACCGAATTTATTTTCTCTGTCGATAATATCCTGACAACGCTGGGTGATAGCTGGCAACCTTTTCTGGTCGGCTGTTTTATTCTGGGGGTTGGCAGTTCAATAGTGGGTTTCTTTGGGATTCATGCAGCGTGGCGCTATCAAGTCCTGTCTAGCTGGAAAAAAAGAAGGCAAAAGGTTAATTTGTAATCAAGCCATCTTCCATATGCAATACGGTATCCATTCTCTCTGCCAATCTTTTATCATGTGTGACAATCAAGACACTAACACCCATTTCCTTATTCAGCCGTGCCATTAACTGATAAAGTTGTTCCGCAGAAGCACTATCTAAATTCCCTGTCGGCTCATCGGCTAGAATACACTGAGGGTTATTAATTAATGCTCTTGCAACGGCTGCGCGTTGGCGCTCACCGCCTGATAATTCAGCAGGTTTATGGTGTAAGCGGTGTCCTAAACCAACACGCTCCAATAATTGTGTCGCACGCTTACGTGCACTCGTTATCGATGAACCACTAATCAATAACGGCATCGCTACATTCTCTACTGCATCGAATTCCGCCAATAAATGGTGAAATTGATAGATAAACCCCAATGATTTATTTCTGAGAGCTGCGAGTTTTGCCTGGCTCATGCGTTGTATATTGACACCATCCAACAAAACGTCCCCAGCCGTCGCCTCATCCAGCCCCCCTAAAAGATGTAATAAGGTACTCTTCCCAGAACCGGATGGGCCCATAATAGCGATTTGATCACCGTGATTAACAATCAGGTCAATACCTTTCAAGACACTCACATCCAGTTCACCTTGACGATAATGTTTGACTAAGTTACGTGTCTCTAAAAAAACACTCTCACTCATAACGAAGCACCTCTGCTGGGTTTACCCGTGATGCTTGCCAAGCCGGGTAAAGTGTTGCCAGTAAGGTTAATGAGAAGGACATGATTGAAATAACCCAAACATCTGACCAGATTAATTTAGAGGGTAAATCACTAATATAATAAACATCCGCTGCTAAAAACTGAACGCCAAGAAAACTTTCTATGGCTGGCACAATCGTTTCAATATTTAACGCTAAAGCAAGACCGCCTATTATGCCCAAGCCCGTACCAATTAAACCAATCATCGACCCTAAGATAATAAAGATGCCCATCACTGACTTCGGTGTTAACCCTTGTGTTCTCAAAATAGCAATCTCACCGCGCTTATCAGTAACCACCATCACTAACGTAGAGACAATATTAAAAGCAGCCACCGCAACAATCAGTAATAAAATGATAAACATGACTCGTTTTTCTGTCTGAATAGCATGAAAAAAATTACTATGCGACTGTGTCCAGTCACTGACCCGATATTGACCATAAAATTTATCCGCTAATGTGCGAGCAATAACTGGTGCCTTGAATAAATCATCTAATTTCAATCGCAAGCCACTGACACTACCCGCTAGCCGAAACAATTTAGCCGCATCAGCAAGATGCATGACCGCCATATTACGGTCATATTCATACATTCCCACCTTAAAAAAACCAACGACTGTAAAACGTCGAAGACGCGGTAGAATGCCCGCTGGAGTGGTATTGAGTTGAGGACTAATAACGGTCACCCTATCGCCGACAGAAACACCTAAATAACCGGCTAATTCAACCCCTAAAACAAGACCGTATTCACCTGCCGTCAAGAGGTCTAATGACCCGGTGATCATTTTTTCGGCAATAGTGGAAACACCTGATTCATATTCAGGATAGACCCCTCGAACCAAAGTCCCGCTAACACGTTGCCCAGAACTTATCATCACCTGACCATCCACAAAGGGTGCCGAACCCAGTATATGCGCTTCATTGACCAATTGCTGCTGTACCGTCTGCCAGTCTGACAAGCGATTCATGCGACCGGTAACGGTCGTATGAGACGTCATGCCGAGAATACGCTCTCTCAACTCTGATTCAAATCCATTCATAACCGAAAGCACAGTAATTAAGGCACTGACTCCCAGTGCAATACCGAGAACGGAGGTCAGGGTGATAAAAGAAATAAATTGCGTGCGTTGCCTGCCACGCATATAGCGCAAACCGATATAAAGCAGCAGTGGTCTAAACATAAAATAGAAATTTTTTATTCGAAGTCAATGACGATTGGCTTATCTACACGCCGCACAATAGCCATACAAATACAAGCTATGATCCGTTAAAGTATAGCCCAACTCTGCTGATATTTCTTTTTGCCGCTGCTCAATAAGATCATCATTAAATTCAGCAACCTGACCACACTTAACACATAAGATATGGTCATGATGCTTACCATTATCGAGTTCAAAAACAGAATTTCCACCCTCAAAATGGTGCCTCTTTACTATCCCTGATGATTCAAACTGAGTTAATACTCGGTAAACCGTTGCTAAGCCAATATCATCATCACCCTTAATCAAAATCTTGTAAATTTGTTCCGCAGTTAAATGCTTGGAAAATTTCGCTTGCTGCTCAAGGATTTCTAAAATTTTAATTCGCGGAAGGGTAGCCTTTAAGCCGAGACTTCGCAATTCTCTTGTGTCCAAAAATAATACTCCTGACTAACCACACAACCAACACCTAATAACAATTATTTATTGTAGCCCTTTTACTTAAGTCTGTTTTATTGTTTTTGCTTATTCTGCGATAATAACTCTATAATTAGAAATACTTTTAAAAATAACAGTCCAAAGATATCATGAACTTGATTCGGTCTTATGCACTCATTGCTAGCGCTTTGCTTTTAACATCCTGCAGCTATATTTTTGATCGAATCCCTGGGGTTTATTCGCTCGATATTCAACAAGGAAATATGATTTCTCAGGATGTCATCAATCAACTTCGCCCTAAAATGAGCAAACGACAAGTCCTTTTTATAATGGGTAGTCCGATGCTAAAAGATATTTTTCATGAACAACGCTGGGATTACATTTATTCCTTTCAAGCCGGCGGTGAAGCCCGCATCCAGAAGAAAATATCGCTATTTTTTGATGCTGACACGCTAATCGGCGTGCAAGGCGATTATCGTCCCAGTAACATTACCTCCCTGAAATCATCCAACGAAAGCACCCTCGACCTTCCTAAACGAGTCCTTGAAAAAACATTTTCACAATCAATTTTAAGTTTTTTTGATCCATCACCTAAAGTTCAACCGGTGAAAAAGAAGCCCTCGTCGCTGGAAACAATAACGACCCCACTCCCTGAATAAATTTACGTTATGTTTCCTGAGCACTAAAACATCTGCTAATGGTTCGACTTAGCTGCACGTTGCCGCCGGCTCTCTTTCGGATCGATCTTAAGCGGCCAATAAATTTCGACCCGATCTCCTGAACGTAATTGCCGGTCCAAAGAACACACCTTACCGAATATACCTACTTTATTGGTCATTAAATTTATTTCTGGAATCAGACTGATAATCCCTGACTGCTCTATAGCATCCGCTACCGAGTCCCCCTGAGTGATCTGTAACGGTATTATCATTTGCTGGTCGCTGCGTGCATAAGCAACTTCTACCGCAATAAACAACTCAGCCATAGATTTGTTTAGCACGTCCGGTAAAAGAACTGACCATGGTATTGCAGATCTGGTTAAAAATTCCACCAAAGGCCACTCCTGCAATTTTACTCGACATCTCAAAGTCAAGATCCAGTGAGATCTTACTCGCATCTTTTCTTAGCGGAGTAAAGTTCCAATCCCCTTGCAAATGTGAAAACGGACCATCAATTAACACCATCTTGATATTAACCGGGCCATTTAACTGATTACGCGTCGTAAATGAGCTCTTAAAACCACTCCGGGATACATTCACAGTCGCTTCAACAAAATCAACCTTCCTAACCAATACCCTACTGCCACTGCACCACGGTAAAAATTCAGGATAGGATTCAATATCATCAACCAGATCAAACATCGATTGCGCTGAGTATTTTACTAAGGCGCTTTTATTAACAACCGGCACGCTCCCTCCTCAAATTTAATAAGTTGACGTTATTCAAAATCAAAGAATTCCAATGACATGCATGAAAACCAAAAAAACTGCGACCGGAGAAACATAACGAACCAATACAATCCAACAATAATAAAGTCCTTTATTATTTAACTGCAACTCATCCTGACTATGCTCTCGCCTCATAACCCAGCCGGCAAAAACAGCAATCAACAAGCCACCTATAGGTAACATTAAATTAGCGGTCAAAAAATCCAACGATTCAAAAATATTTTTACCTAGAATAGTGACATCCGCCCACTCATTAAATGACAGAACGGTGCCTAAACCCACTAACCAAACCACGGCCCCTAAAAAGACACAGGATTTTAACCGGCTATAGCCTTTATTTTCCACCATCCAGGCAACCGCCGGTTCAATCAAAGAAATGGAGGAAGAAAGAGCTGCAAAAACCAATAAAACAAAGAACAACGTGCCGAAAATAACACCGCCAGTCATTTGTCCAAAAGCAATGGGCAGCGTCTGAAAAATAAGCCCAGGCCCTGTCGAAGGCTCCAAGCCATTCGCAAAAACCAAGGGAAAAATAGCAATGCCTGCCAATAGCGCGACCACCGTATCTGCACCCGCGACCATAAATACGGTTTTAGTGATTGAAACATCTTTCGATAAATAAGAGCCGTACACCATAATCGCCCCCATACCCAAGCTCAAGGTGAAAAATGCATGCCCCATAGCAGTTAATATACTATTGCCTGTAATTTTACTAAAATCAGGATTAAACATAAACGACAGCCCCTGATCATAGGCATCGGTATTCATCGCGTACCCAACCAACAAAATCAATAACACAAACAAACTGGGCATTAAAAAACGAACTGCTTTTTCCAAACCATCCTGCACGCCTCTAACAACCACCAACATGGTCAGAATCATAAATGTGGTATGCCAAAAAACCTGACTACCCGGGTCTTTTACAAAAGAATCAAATAAGCCACCTATTTGCTGAGCACTGCCGTCCATAAAGGTGCCACTGATTGCTTTTAAGACATAAGCCAGAGCCCAACCGGCAATCACACTGTAATAAGACAAAATAATCATTCCAGCAATAACACCTAACCACCCTAAATACTGCCACCGTGAATCCGCACTGGCTTCTTTCGCTAAAGTTTTCATGGTATTAACAGGGCTCTGTCGCCCACGTCGCCCAATCATAGTCTCAGCCATCATAATAGGAATGCCTATCACCACAACACAGAGCAGGTATACGATAACAAAGGCACCGCCACCGTTTTCCCCTGTGATATAAGGAAACTTCCAAATATTACCTAACCCAACAGCCGAACCGGTAGCCGCTAAAATAAATGCAAACCGCGACGACCATTCGCCGTGTATCTTACTCTCTGTATCAGCCATAGCTCACCAAATCCAAATATTGTAACTTACAAAAAAAACTTAAAAGAACCCAACAATCAACTGGGAATTTAAATCAACTCACGCCTACTATGCTATCTATTGCTTCTGATCATCAAAACCATAGAGCCTTCTGAAGAACAGCGCAACCTGCATAAATCAAGTACAATAATATTATGACATTGCAAACCTATTAATCATACTCTCTAGAACTATGGCAGGAAAAAAAACCACCACAAAGAAGAGTGCTACCGCCACCATTGCCAATAATAAAATGGCTCGCCACAACTATTTTGTAGAAGATAGCTTTGAAGCCGGTTTGGTTCTGGAAGGTTGGGAAGTAAAAAGTCTACGTGAAGGTCGCATTCAATTAAAAGAAAGTCATATTTCTATTCAACGCGGAGAAGCTTGGCTCCAGGGTGCTCATATTTCCGCACTCACCTCAGCATCCACGCATATCATTCCTAATGCTATTCGTTCCCGGAAGTTATTACTGCACCGACAAGAATTAAACAAACTCATAGGGAATGTTGAACGCAAAGGCTATACTTTAGTCCCACTGTCAGTATATTGGAAGAATGGTCATATAAAACTGTCACTAGGTCTCGCTAAAGGTAAGAAATTACACGATAAAAGAGCGACCGCTAAAGACCGTGATTGGCAACGCGAAAAATCTCGCATCATGAAACAAACCCGCTAATAAACTCCCATGAAATCACACCCAAATTTATGTAAAGCTAATGACAGCCTGCTCCTTATTGTCGATATACAAACCAAACTTTTAGCCGCTATGTCCCAGCCCGTTAGTGAAGAAATTATCGACAAATCTGAACGCCTAATTACGGCTGCAAAATTACTCAATATCCCCATTTGGGTCACCGAACAATACCCTCAAGGTCTTGGCCCCACACACCCTAAAATTTCAGAACTATTACCTCCGGACTATCAACACTTTGAAAAAACAAGCTTTTCTTGTTGCTCAACGGATAACTTCCTCAACTTATTAAAAACAAGTCACCGACCTAAAATAATTTTAGCCGGACAGGAAGCACATGTATGTGTTTTACAAACAGCACTTGAGCTAACAATGGCCGGCTTCTCTGTCTATATTGTTGAAGATGCGGTTTGTTCGCGTAATGCTGAACATAAATTCTATGCTTTAAATCGACTCGCACAACAAAATATCACGATTACTAATTTCGAATCAGTCTTATTTGAATGGTTAGAAAATGCATCACACCCGCAATTTAAAACGATTATGGCTTTACTACATTAAAATATTTTAACCCTTATCACGTAAACAAATTAAATGGCTAAACAACAGTTATCTCTGGTTTATGACAAACAATGCCCCGCATGTAATTACTATTGTCAGTTGATACGCATTAACGAAACAGTGGGGGAACTTACCTTAATCGATGCCCGTGACGACAACCCTATTATGAAAAAGATAACAGCCCAAGGGCTCGATATTGACCAGGGAATGGTTCTTGTCATCGACAACGCACTCTATTATGGCTCTGACGCTATTCAGGCTCTTGCCTTAATGAGTAGCCGCTCCGGACTCTTTAACCAATTAAATTACCAAATCTTTAAACACCCCGTAATTGCCAAAAATCTTTATCCACTGTTAAGAATAAGCCGCAATATTCTCTTAAAACTATTACGTAAGAGCAAAATAAATAACTTAAACCTAAAAAATAACCAGCATTTTTAACAACCTGCTAATGGAGACATTCATGATGAAATCTTTAAAAAGCATACCCTCGCTTGCCATTCTTATTCTTAGTATCGGCCTTATCAACCCGCTCACTGTGTTAGCCGATGCCAGCGCAAGCATGTCTAAAGAACTATTATTTGAAAACAACACCGCTCTGAAAAGTAACCGGATTCATGCAAAAATGATCCGCGTTACGTTCCCACCGCTTTACAAGAGTCCCTGGCATACACACCAAGGCCCGGGGCCACGTTATATTTTAAAAGGCTCGTTAAAAATAACCGAAGGAAAACAAGTCAACACCTATTCAGCGGGTGAAGTTTTTTGGGAATCTGGAAAAAGAATGCGCGCTGAAAACCTTAGTCATGAAGAAGCAGAACTCGTATTATTTGAATTGGTGCCACAATAACTATTTAAAAAATCAACCACACTTCTGACTGCAATAATTCAATCATAATTATTTGATTATTGCAGTGGTCTCTATGTCTAATCGCTCAACATAAATAATAACGCCAAACATAGGATGATCAAAATAATGTGTTTCACTTAAACGAATACGGCGCCGCTGATCAATTAAATAGAATAGCCCTTCTTTTTCCAGTTCGAACTGTACCTTTAAATGCAAATAGTAGCCACGCTCTAAGGTCATATACCCTTGTACGGGAGAAGAATTATTCATGGAAAACGGCGCACTGAATATAATAGGCTTACTTGAAGAATCACTCTTAACCGACTGCAGCCAAGCCGTATGTATGAGTGGTTGGTAATCCTTCCGACGCTGCAATTGCCGATAAGATGACTGCAAATAAAAATCTTCTGTATTCAAACGAGCGAATTGAATCGGATTGATCAATAACAATGACTTTGGAAATGTCGTGTATGTTAAATCAAAATGTTTCCGAGGCAATTTAATAGCCGCTAACTTTCCTTCAAAGGCCTCCGTATTAGCCATTGTTTGCTCAAAGACAATGAGCTCAAAGTGATACCAATTGTCTTTTGCTAAAACCTTTTCAGCCATTAGCATACTCAAAAAAATGCTCAACCCGAGCCAAAAAAACACTTGCGTATGAACCTTTTTTTTTACGGTCACAATGAAATATCCGTTAATAACTCAGTCATAACCGCTATTTTATTCTGTGTCGTTTTAAAGGGTCGCGAAAAACGTAATTTATCCGCGCCCTCTAACCGATAAATATTCGGTTGCGTTTGAACTAATGTTATTAATTTAACGGCATCGACCTTAGGGCTTGCAGTAAAAACTAAGCGCCCACCCGCCGCATTAACTTCTATCTTCTTCACACCCAACTTGCCAGCTCGCTGTTTTAATTGCGTTATTTCAAATAAATTTTTCACTGCTTCGGGTAACAACCCGAATCGGTCAATCATCTCAATCTGTAATTCTCGTAAATCAGCTGAATCACTGGCATTCGCTATTCGCTTGTATAACACTAAGCGATTATGTATATCCGGCAAATAATCTTCAGGAATAAGAGCAGGGCATTGTAAGTCGACCTCAGGACCGCTATCTATCGGTCGTTCAAGTTCCGGGTGTTCGCCTGACTGGAGTGCCGCTATCGTTCGTTCTAATAATTCGGTATAAAGTGTGAATCCTATTTCCTGAATTTGCCCACTTTGTCCATCCCCTAATAACTCACCCGCACCGCGTATTTCTAAATCATGCGAGGCCAACATAAACCCAGCGCCTAATTCACCAGAAGTTTCAATTGCTTCGAGTCGTTTAACGGCGTCCTTAGTGATCAGTTTTTTCGGTGGAATTAATAGATAAGCATAAGCACGGTGATGTGAGCGTCCCACTCGCCCACGTAATTGATGTAATTGGGCTAAACCTAATTTATCGGCACGATTAATAATGATGGTATTAGCAGAAGGTAAATCAATACCGCTTTCAATAATCGTGGTACAAATCAGGATATTAAATTTTTGATGATAAAAATCCAACATGATTTGTTCCAACTCCCTTTCAGGCATTTGCCCATGTGCAATCTCAATCCGTGCTTCTGGCAATAATCTTAGAAGCTCTCGCGCCTGACGTTCCATGGTCTTAACTTCATTATGTAAAAAATAAACCTGTCCTCCACGTTTAATTTCACGAAGACAAGCCTCCTGCACCATTGAGTCAATCCATTCCGAGATAAATGTTTTAATGGAATGACGATTAGGCGGGGGGGTCGCAATAATTGAAACTTCACGTAACCCTGACATCGCCATATTGAGCGTTCTAGGGATCGGGGTTGCGGTTAAGGCTAACAAATCAAGTTCATGGCGAATCTTCTTAAAGTGTTCTTTTTGACGGACCCCAAAGCGATGCTCCTCATCAATAATCACTAACCCTAAGTTTTTATAATTAATTTCTTTAGAAAACAGTTTGTGCGTGCCAATGATAATATCCACAGCACCGCGGGCAATATCATCAATAATTAATTGCTGTTTTTTAGGGCTTAAAAAGCGTGAAATAACTTCCACTCTAATGGGCCAATCCGCCATCCGGTCTCTAAAATTCTGAAAATGTTGTTGTGCTAAAAGTGTTGTCGGCACTAAGACTGCAACCTGCTTAGAATTCTGTACCGCTATAAAAGCAGCACGCATCGCCACTTCGGTTTTACCAAAACCAACATCGCCACAAACCACTCGGTCCATGGGCTGTACTTTTGACATATCGTCCAGAATACTTTCTATCGTTGTTAGTTGATCAGGCGTTTCTTCAAAAGGAAAAGCAGCTGAAAAGGAATGGTATTCCTCCAATTGACACGCAAATGAGAAGCCTTTGTGCAGGGTACGTTTAACTTGAATATCTAAAAGCTCGGTCGCAACATCCCGGACTTTCTCAATGGCCTTTTTCTTGGCCTTACCCCATTGCTCACCACCCAACCTGTGCAAGGGTGCACTGTCTACATTCATTCCAGTATAACGGCCAATGAGATGTAAAGAAGAAACAGGTACATATATTTTGTCATTGCCTGCATATTCTAACGTTATGAACTCTGCTGCGATGCCATTCAATTCTAAAATCTGTAGCCCCAAATAACGTCCCACGCCGTGGTCTTGATGTACCACCGGTGAACCGATTGTTAATTCATTAAGGTTACTCAATACATTTTCAAGCTCTCGGGCAGTTGATTTTTTTCTGCGCCGACGTTGCTGAACTTTTGAACCTAATAATTGACTTTCGGTAATAATTGCAACGGCTTGTGTGGGCAAATAAAGCCCATGATCAATCGGTGCGACAAGAATACATCGAAGCTCACTCGATACGAGAAAATCATTCCAACTCTCAACTGAAAAAACACTGATCTGATATCTTTTTAATTGCTCAATCAGCGCCTCTCTATGCCCGGGTGTTTCGGCCACAAAAAGTACTTTCCCTGGCATTTGATTAACAAACCGCTTCAATGCAAAAGCGGGTTCTTTTAATCGTTCATTAATGGCAACATCAGGGAGTTCTAAACAAGAAAAATCGACTATATCTTTGGTGATTCGGTTGTCCTCCCCTACAAAAACTTGCCGAAAAGAACGCAATCTTTCATCCAGCGCAGCAGTCTCAATAAAAAGAGTCTCTGGCGCTAATAAGGGCCTTTCTAAATCATATTTGCGCTGCTCATAGCGTAACTCAATCTCTTCATAAATAGCAGTTGCCTGCTCTGTTACTTCTAAGCCCCTACAAAAAACAGTCCCCGTGGGTAGGTAATCAAAAAGGGTATCTGTGCTATCCACAAATAAGGGTAAATAATATTCAATGCCTCCGGGCATAATGCCCTGAGTCACATCATTGTAAATGGGATTATTTAAAGGTGCCGAAGGAAATTGCAACCTGAAATTTTTTCTAAATTGTTTAATCGAATTATCTGTTACAGGAAATTCTCGGGCAGGAAAAAGACTAATAGACTTAACTTTTTCTAACGACCGCTGGGTTTCTGGGTCAAAGGTTCTGATTGACTCCACTTCGTCATCAAATAATTCAATCCTATAAGGTAAAGTACTCCCCATAGGAAATAGGTCTATAATTGAACCACGAATAGAAAATTCAGCATGCTGTAAAACTTGATTAACATATTGATAGCCTACAGAATCCAAACGAGTTCTTTGTTCTGCTAACTTAAATAACCCGCCAACACGAATTTCAAAACTATTAGCTAAAATATGCTTTCGAGGCGCCAACCGTTGCATCAAAGTAGCCACAGAAACAATCAACACCCCCCGCTCGACTGTTGATAGTCGGGTTAAGGTTTTTAAGCGTTGAGAAATAATTTCTGGCAACGGTGAAAAAACATCGTAAGCTAAGGTTTCCCAATCAGGAAAATGCAAAATAGCATCTCGATCTTGCAAAAAAAAAGCAACCTCATGCTCTAACCGTAACGCCGTATGATTATCCGGTGTGACAACCACAAGCAATTGATTGTGCTGTTGAATAGTCAGCGCTATTGCAAGCGAGTCGGCACATCCTGCCAACCCTTTCCAGCCCAGAGAACTTTTAGTTGACGTAGGCAAATTGGTTTTAAAAAATGGCAAATCTATACGCATCAGTACTTAAGGTTTATACTCGGACAAATTCATTTTAATCATCAATAAAAAATTTAACTGTTATTGTGCAAAAACATCGCATCGCCATAACTAAAAAAACGGTACTTCTCAGTTATGGCACGCTGATAAGCCGCTTTAATCAACTCATACCCTGAAAATGCAGACACTAACATTAACAAGGTTGACTCCGATAAATGAAAATTTGTAATCATTGCATCCACCGACTTAAATTTATAACCCGGTGTTATAAACAAGTCAGTAAAACCGGAATTAGGTAACAACATCCCGGTAACAGATGCCGATTCAAGTGCTCTGACAGCGGTTGTCCCTACCGCAATAACACGCCCCCCATTAGCCCTGACATTATCGATTGCCTGAATAGTATCAGCCGTCACTTCAAAATGTTCTTCATGCATAATATGCTGATTTAATTGTTCGACCCGAACCGGTTGAAAAGTCCCGCTTCCGACATGTAACGTCACATATGCAAAATTAACCCCCTTCTCTTTTAGGGCTTGCAAAAGGGCATGGTCAAAATGTAAACCCGCTGTTGGTGCAGCGACTGCACCTTCATGCTTGGCAAAAACAGTTTGATAGCGTGCTCTGTCTTGCGCTTTATCGAGACGCTGTATGTACGGAGGAAGTGGTATATGTCCAATATCATTTAACACTGAAAAAACAGATTGAACTGATTCAAATATAACCTCAAAGAGATCGCCGTGCCTGGCTACCACTCGGCAACTATAGCCTTTCTCCAGTTTAATAACCGTATTTTCTTTAGGGGTCTTACTGGCTCTAATGTGTGTCAGTGCAGAAGTCTCACTAATAATTCTCTCGATTAACAATTCAACTTTTCCACCTGATTGTTTATGCCCCCAGATCCGCGCCGGAATGACACGCGTATCATTAAAAACCAAGATATCTTTTTCATTAACCAAGGTAATTAAATCTAAGAATTGAAGGTGACTAATAGTCCCTTGATCTGTACCCACATTCATCAATCGACTTCCGGTTCGCTCAGATAGAGGTTCTTGGGCAATTAACGCTTTTGGCAATGGGTAATAGAAATCACTTTTATTCATACTGTCCTTTTAAATAAATGATTCAGGAAGACTAGCGTCAATATTCTGCCATTGCATCAATAGCCAACTCTCTTTAGCAAACGCCTGATTAAAAGCCTTTAAAAAATAACTTTTTCGCATACTTCAAACTATTATCCTTTAATTGTAAAAAGACCGCTATGCCCTAAGAGAAATACCTCAGTACGACTTTTAAATTAACTGGCTTTATAAATGAGTTTTATTTATAATTTATCAGCAATGCCGGGGTGGTGAAACTGGTAGACACGTTGGATTCAAAATCCAATTTCTTCGGAAGTGCCGGTTCGATTCCGGCCCTCGGTACCACTATAAAATATCCTTGAAGTAGAGTCATTACACTTCAAGGGTATATTTTATCTCCCGATACAAATAAACATCCATTTCCCAGCATCGTTTATCACCGTCTTGATTCGTCACGTCAACGAAACGCTATAACTTACTTCTGCAATAGCGTTGCTATTAGCCTTTTCTGTCAAGCAACTTTAGCGATCGTAACCAAGTATTCCAGCCACCGGTCTAAGTCAAAACATGAGCATTAAAAAAGGCGTATTCCAACACCAATCAGAATACACCCAAGCACTTATTTTCTGACCACTCTATCCCTAGAACGAACAGGTCGACGTTACCTAACCGCTTTTGAAACAATAACCGTCAAGGCCCTTAACGCAATTACTTTTTATCCAACCCGTGTTCATGTAACAGACTGTCACCCGCAGGACTGGCTGCTTCAACACCGATACCAAACTTATAAACCATTAACCCCCCTAAGTCTGCACCTAAGGTGAGTACTGCACATAGCAAAGCAGAAGAAATGAGATGAAATACATTCGCTTCTTTGCAAAAGAATAATCTCGCACGAAAACGCCAAATCGATAAAATTAATCCTAACAGAGCCACAACGAGCCCATACCATTTATGCTTTTCTAAAATGTCATGAACCTCTAACCCATGAGGCACATTAGATGCAGCCTGGAAACCTGCAATAACCGTAAAAATAGAACTAATAGCGCCAAGGTAGAGAAGTCCACTCGCCATCTGTCTTAACTCTTTATTTTTCGTCAAGCTACCGATGACATCCACAATAAAAAAAGTTGGGAATAAAACAATGGGAAAATGAATGATTAACGGATGAATATTAGGTAATGAATTAACACCCGGTATTAATGCAAAGAAAAGCTCACCCAACGGTTTACTGGTCAGGTCTTCAAAAAACACAACGATTAAATTAACCAGATCGGCCATTCCTGGCGCTAAACTACCCCCATGAACCCCTAAAGAAATAAAAAAACTTAAGTCAAACATTGTGTTGAAAAATACCTCATTAATAATACGAATAGAGTGTAGCTAAGAATAGTGATCGGTCAAGTCACGCGCACATAACGACTCACAATCACCGCTATCAAAAAACTAAAATATTGCCTACAACCCCGAAAAAATCCTTTAATACAAACAGAAAGGCGAATCCTGGAAGATTCGCCTTTATCTGACTATGCGCGCGTCAAACCTCTAGTCGTCTTTCGCCTAAAGATTTAAGAGGAAGTATTTAAATCATCTCTTTCCCATCAACCACTACTTGTGTCACTTTTCCAAATTGGTCGATCGAACAAGATGCCTTAGAGAATTTTTCACTGCCTTCATACGACAAAGTAACATAAGTTTCTTTATCAGATTCACTGTTACTAACAACGTAAGCCTTTTCACCCGTATGCTTCAGAATAGCTTTAGGACACTGGTATTGTGCGATTCTAGACATATTACTGTAATGAGTCAAAACTGCATTAGATGCCTTCTGCTCATTAGAAACCCCAGATGTTGCAATGATAACCCCACCAGTGATCATCACACAAACAAATGCAATCAGAATCTTGGTCACTTCAGACATTTTCTCTTCAGCCATGCTTAATACCTCGTCAGTCAATATTAACTTCAATTTAATGTGCTATTTTAGACTGAACTGAGGCAAAACTCAAAGACTGCCTAAAAAAACTAACGACTACGAAATTAGTTAACCCTTAATTTCTCCCTAAGGCCACCTTGGCGGCTAATTTTGACCTTAATAGCCTGCATTAGAACCTCTTTATCAGCAACCACCCAAACCTTGTCCCGAGCACGTGTCACCGCGGTATAAACAACTTCCTTGGTTAAAATAGGGTTATAACTTTCGGGCAAGACTAACATCACCTCTCTATACTGTGAGCCCTGACTTTTGTGAACAGTTAACGAAAAAGCTGTCTGGCACTTTGGTAAGCGTGACGGGAGAATTTTTTTAATGTCACCATTGGACTGCTCAAAACAGACCATGAGCTGATTGTTTTGCTCAGGGTCTGGCAAACAAATACCAACATCACCATTGAAAATGCCTAAAACAGAATCATTTTCATGGATTAATACCGGTCGCCCTAGATACCACTCTTCTTGATGAAGAATAATATTATCACGTAATCGCCGCTCAACACCCTGATTAATGGCTTCAACACTTTTAGGGCCGCGCTTGTTAGTACAAAGCACCACAAAATCAGCTAACTTTTCAAAAAGCTGGCTGACGGTTTCTTTATCTGCAATAGCTCTAAAAAAACAATGGTATTTATGAATGATAAAATCCATATACTCCGTTTCCATGCCGTTAATCGCCTCACTCGCGGGATCCATTATCATCGCCCATGCCTCACTCGCACGTTGTTGATTAACCAAAAGGGCTAACGCCTTAATTTGGGTATTAAATCGATAGGTTTTCAATAACTCACAGGTGGTAACGGATGGACTCGCTGACAAATCCGCTAACACAGACCCTGTTTCAACCGAAGATAATTGATCTTTATCACCGACCAACACAACCCTCGTTTGCACGGTTAAAGCTGTCACCAATTTAGTCATTAATGACAAATCAATCATTGATGCCTCATCAACCACCAGCAAATCATAATCAACTGGATTAGCCTTATTATGAATGAACAGTGAACTACCATAACGAAATCCTAACAAGCGATGAATCGTTGTCACCTCTTGCGGTATTACAGATTGAATTTTTTCATCACAAGGCAAACCCATTCTATTTTCATTTATTGCATATTGGAGACGAACGGCCGCTTTTCCTGTGGGTGCGACCAATGCAATCTTCAACGACCGGTTGGCTAACTCCTGTTCCATCGCCAGCAACTTAACAACCAAGGTTGTTTTGCCGGTTCCAGGTCCGCCAGAAATCACACTAAAAGACTGTTGCAAGACCTTTGCAAGCACATCACGTTGTACCGTAGAACCAGAGTCCGCCACAGGAAAATAACGCTCAAGCAATCGAGACAAAAGTGCTTTATCCCGCTTATAAGCGGAGTAACACAGGATCTTTTCAGCAAGTATATTTTCATAATGCCAATACCGATAAAAATAAAGTTTATTGCACGCGATAACCAACGGTTGCTTTTGCTCGCCATTAAACCAACGACTACGGAATAGCAATGCTTGTTCCTGAGCACCTAAGGAAATGCAGGTATCCCCCCGCTGAATGGCTTGCTGAAGTTCCATTAACAATCCTTCAAAGTTTTGCTTATCTCTCCCCATCAAGCCTGAGCCTGCTAACAAAAAATGTCTCAACGCCCAACCCATACCACGACTAGACTGGGTATCTACTACTTTATCCATCAGCAAACAAGCGGGTTAATTGTTGTAATTTATCAGCATCAGGTAGAAAAGAATAAACGCCACTCCCCGGCCGATCAGGTTCCATTCCGCGAACAAATAAATAAAGCACGCCGCCAAAATGGCTACGGTAATTATATTCAGGAACCTTTTCTTGTAAAAAATTAGTTAACGCCACACTATAAAGCCAGGCTTGTAAGCCATAATTATGTGTACGCATCGCTTCGATCATTCCTGCTGAACTGTAATCATCTAAATAATTACTTTTATAATCCATCAAATAATATTTGCCTTGATGAAGGCAGACCAAATCTATAAACCCAGTCATATACCCAACTAAATTTTTAGGCGTTAAAGACCTATAGATCACCTCATTTCCCAAAATAACATTAATCTGTTGGGTATTAATTTGCGCATGCGATAAATAAAAAGGCATTTCCTTGATGCAGTGTTGATTGTCAATTTGAGCAAGAAAAAAATCATGATCTTGTTCGTTCAACGGTGTACTTACAACCTGTTGTAACATATCAATCATTAATGCAGGACGATCAAGTTTCAAACCAAAACGAACACAAGCCTGATCAACTTTAAAGGAACTATCACCGTGTTTGGCCAGTTCAGAAAAAGCATTTTTTTCTAATAACTCATGGACCACATTCCCGAGCCGACTTCCTTTTGGTAATTGATCGACTACAGGCGTCACAAGGCCCTCTATAGACCCATCTTCACGGTTGTCACGCTTCCCTTCATTAGCCTCATCAATACTCAGTGTTACTAACCCTGTGTAACTATTTATCTGCCACAGTGTTTTAAGATCACGAAGGCACTTTTCAGGTGCTATCAGTAGCGGCGTTTTCTTTATCGACCGTAGATGGCTAACCGATTGATCTGCTGGCAATAAATGATATTCAAAAAATGTACTATGCTGGCTCACCAGCTCCTGTAAATCACCTTGTTGCCGGCTAAAATCATCACTCAATGCTGAATTATTTACTGGCGCATCAAATAACAACCACGCCAAGGCTGACCGATTACAATTTTCCTTTGTGCGAACATTAGCCCAGCCAATATAACACCTTAGTTTCGCTCTCGTCATTGCTACATAACTTAAACGAACATCTTCTGCAAAAGATTCCTGCAGAGCTAACTGTTTTCGATCTTCAAATTTTGAAGACCCTAAATCAGCCACCATTAAATCATTCTCATGACACTGAATAACTGAATTCTCTTTCTGAACATGTTGATTGTGTTGCCATAAAACGGGACAAAAAACAACTGAGAACTCCAACCCCTTTGAGCGGTGCACTGTCAAAATATTGATCGCCTGCTCATCACTTTCTAATCGTAACAATTCCTGTTCAGAATACTTCAAGTCAGCTATGGACCGTTGTAACCAATCCAGTGTCCCGTTGATGTTTAGATTTTCTTGTGTTTCTGCCGTCTGTACTAATTCAACCAATTGAAAAATATTACTCATCTTCCTTTCAAAGGCTGAGCAACTAGAGAGCTTGCATGCAACCTCTTCAGTTACTAACAACTTATAGGTCATTGCTAATAACCCTTGCTTTCTCCAGATTAAATAATATTCTGATAGTCGTGATGACCATTGCCCTAACAAGCCATCATTTTCCACGATTGAAATTAACTCAGGGGCACTCACATTTAACCACGCTACTGTTAAAAATTGTTTTAGTAACACCGTATTATTCGGCTGTGCTATCGCCTGTAAAATTAAATAAAACTCATTCGCTTCAGTAGTCTCAAACACTGATTTAGCACTATTCAACACACTTGGAACGCCAACCTCACGTAACAAATTTTGATAGTCTATTGCTTGCGCATTAGACCGGACCAAAATTGCAATATCCTTAGGAGCAATGGCTGTTGTTAGACCCTCAATAGATTTCTCAAAGGCATTACCCGGCGAGAGTAAATCAATAATTTCATTAACGACCGCAACAGAAATTTGCATTTGTGCGTTGGTAGACTTTAAAAAACCACTGTTATTTTCCGCATTACACCCTAATTGCCATAACACCATGCCCGGCAAGCGGTGACCACCTGATTTAAAACAATTGGCCTCATCGGATAATGCGGTTTGACACGATTGGTAACTTAAGCCATTTAATAAAAAAACATTATCCTGACTTTCAAAAATCGTATTAACGGCACCTACCATACGAGGACTTGAGCGCCAATTATCAGTTAAGGTGTATTGGCGGTGCGCTAATTTTGCCGCATTAAAATAGGAAAAAACATCGGCCCCTCTAAATTTATAAATGGCCTGCTTAGGGTCACCGATCAAATATAAAAAGTGTTTTTCCTGTGCAAATAATTGTGAAAAGATAGTCCATTGTTGCTGATCGGTATCTTGAAATTCATCAATCAGCGCCACTTGATAACGCTTCTGTAATGCCTTTTTAAGTGTGATCCCATCGGCTTGGACCATCAAGTTAGCTAAGCGGCCAATCAAGCAATCAAATGACGCCGATTGAATTTGTTCAAGAACAGCGTCTTCCTTATTTCGAATATAAGCAAGTAACAAACTCCGTAGCGCAATGTGAGCAAATTCACTTGTTTCGATCACCTTCTCGACAGCTCCGAAATGAATACCTAAATCCGCTAAATAATCAATCTTCCGATCTAACCCTATTTGTGTTTTCGTGGCCCTGAATTTCTGACCATTCAAGCCTTCTAGAACACCTTGATAAGACAACGTATTTAAAGCCTCTAACGGAAACGTCAAACGTTCCGTAGTTAACCATTGCTGAATAGCTTTATGGGACGATAAAAACTGAGCCTGAAAAGTTTTCTTAAAAAATGGTTGAGTCACAGCCCCTGACAGTGTCTGTAAATATAATTCAAATTGGCACTTCAATTCATCTTTAGCCGCACGCACTTGTGTAAGACACGCTGTTAATGATTGCGTTTCTGGGTAGACAGTCACGCCTCCCCCAACACCATTAATACTTCCCAATAGCGCGGTTGGATTATCATATTGCGCTGTTAAAATTGCACCCTCGTGCGGTGCTAATGGATAAATAGTTTGTCGCCAAAAATCATCAGCAAGCTGCTGCCGAATAGACCGACTATCGCCAATAAGATCAAGCTCAAATAATTGTTTACTTTCAACCGCAAACTCTTGTAACGTCTTATAACAAAACCCATGGATAGTAAAAATAGCACTCTGGTCAAGATCTAACAACGCCGTTTTTAGTCGTTGCAGAACAACCGATTCTTCAAGTTCTAAGCCTTGTAACCACTGCGAGGTAGTGTCATCTAAGCCGGTCTTTTCAACTGAAATACAGTGATATATTTCTGACAACCTTAACCGTATTCGCTCTTTCAACTCAGCGGCTGCCGCATGCGTAAAAGTTACCACTAATAGTTGGTCAATTAAAAAACCATGCTCAACAATAAAGCGTAAAAAGAGCATGGCTATCGTATATGTTTTTCCAGTACCGGCATTAGCCTCTATTAAATTTATTCCGGGTAGTAAAACCTCACGCGTAACCTCAAAGCGTGTCTTGGACATCAACCTGACTCCATATGGGCAATAAAATATTTAAACAATAATCTTCAAAAACAGAATCCAATAAATGTTCTCCTAATTTCAGATTCCGACTCAGCAGGCAAACTTCAGCCGCTCCATAGCGCCTTTGTTTTTCAAGTGTTTCATGTGCCAAGTCCATCGGACTTTTCTTTGCTCTATTGCCATTGTTTCGAGCATTGTGTTGATTCATATAAGCAAATGCCGGCTCAATAAACAAAGCACTGGGTTCTAACAAACCTTCACAATAAATGTTAATAAGACCCTCTAATTCAATCTCGCCCTGAAGGGATTCAGGGAAGATAATTATTTTATTTCTGGTTATGAGTCGAGTGACTTGTGGTTTTTTTTGACTGAGCAGTAAATGCTGCAATAACGCGGCCATAAAATCACTTCCTTTCAACTCAGCATATCGGTAAATTAAACAACCGAACTGGTAACACCCGGTTAACTGACCCGTAACCTGATAGCGACCCACTTTAATCGCAACATGAATATCATCAACACGCTTGCCTAAATCATGGCCTTGCAATAACGCCACAAAAGCCTCTAACTCAATGTTTTTTTCAGAAAAAAATACCTCTGCAAGTGCGCCATCAGGCCAATGCCCCTCCGATTGTAAGTGTTGCATAGTAATCGGTTTCTGATTTAATTTATCTTCAATCCACTGCTGATCAATTGCATAAGCCTCTAATCCACTGACCGAAAAAGGTTCCCGCTCATCGGGAAAATCACCTAAGGCTCCTAATTCTACCCCTAAGCTATTTTTAAAAAAATAGCGCTGTGGGTTTTTAAAAAAACGCACCAATTGATTGAATGAAATAGATGCCACTTCCTTATGAGATACCCCCCCTTGCCACCAAGGGTGTACTAAAAGGTCTGGGTCACTGACTGCCACTGCTGTTTTAAAGTTAACCGTTGAAAAACTATCCAATTGACTTCCTGCTTCATAATAACGAGCACTAAATGGATTCAAGGGATGCTTTATTAACAAGCCTTTCAAATCATATTGATTTTCTAAAACTTGTAATAATTCTACAATCACAAGGGCCGGTGATAACACGTCATTACTTTTATTACCTTGACCAATATAGGTCACAATCAATTTCTTGCGAACCGACAACATCACTTCTAAAAATTGATAACGATCATCCAGAGAACGAGAACGGTCACCAGTGCGTTTGTAAATGCCCATCAGGTCAATGGTCTGAAATTGATCTCTTTTAGGAAATTCACCCTCACTCATTCCCAATAGCGAAATCACCTTAAATGGAATTGAACGCATCGGCAGTAAAGAACAAAAGGTGAGCTGTCCTCTTAAAAAACCGTTACTGGATTTGCTTTCTGACAAAGTCCCTTTCAACCAATCAATTACGACCGGAAATTCAATTGCAACATCCGTGGCTAGCTCACTTTCATCCGTAAATTCCAGTAACAGATCATTTAATTCTAACAACTGTGCTTGTGATTGCCTATCTTCAAAAAAAAGCTGCTCGGTATAGGTAATCAATAAATATGACCATTCTCTTCTTGAGCGAGACTGTTTTAATTCAGCCTCAACCCGGGTCAGAAAGACAATAAAACCATAAAGACCGCCAAGCGCTTCCGCTTCATTTTCTTCTACACCAGCGTAAGGGAGGATACCGGCAACAAATGAATCCTCATCGCCCATGAGATAACCCATCATTAACCGATTTAAGCTATGTGCCCAGGTGTTTTGCTCACCTCCTGGAAGGTTCCATTGTTGTTTATGTTGCTGTGATAATCCCCAACGAATACCAAGCTCTTTGATCCAAAAACGAATAATATTTAACCGAGATGCATTCAAGTCAAAGCGCGTACAAACAGCGGGTTGCTCTAAAACCGCCATCACATCACGCCACCCGACACGGCTTTGGCTAAGCGTTAAGAATCGTATAAAACAATCCACCAGAGGATTATTCAACTTGAGGCTACGATCAGCAACAGTATGCTGGATATCACTAAAAACAGCCGCAATGAAGGGGGCATAATCCTGAATATTAGGCGCCATAATCAAAATATCACGCAATTCAATTTCAGGGCTTTTTTCTAACGTAGCTAACAATTGATCCTTCAATACTTCCACTTCCCGTAACCGAGAATGACAGGCATGAAAACTAATAGAGCTGTCATTAACTGCCTGTTTTTTAACGCAGCTGTTATTTAAAAGATCACTTTGAAGTTGTTGCAGATTAGTCCATTCATGACCGTCATGATCATCAAAGCTCGTAAACTCCTGATCGATACGGCCTTCTTGTAAAATCAACGCTTGAAATTCCCACGCCAACTGCCCCAAGGAGGATAACAAAGGGTGATCCGCTTCGAAAGACTCACCCGTTGAAGCTAAGCCACTCTCTATCAGGTTATTCTCAAGTACGGTTTTAGTATTTGATCGATTCCAATAAAATTGGCTGGGCTGTAATAAATATAAATGCACATCGCAATGCTTGGAAAGACTCTGGATAAAGTTAAAAAAAATCGGTGGCATTGCGTTCACCCCCAGTACAGAAACACGCTCAGGTAATTGCTGTGTTAAAAAGCCCGCAGGTTTTTTATCTAATAAGTCGATAGCCTCTAGCCATACAGAGCCTCGGTGCTTGTTTCCTAATATGGCAACAATGTCCTGCCACAATCGCTGCTGCCAGCGTTCAACTTCATGCGCTGTAACTAAGGAATCATTTTCCCATGCACTTAACCAGTCAGGCCTCATCATTTGATATTGGTCAAAAACATGTGCTAACGATTGTGCTAATTGAAATCTTTTCAGTGCCGATTGACTACCCGTCAGATATTGCGTCAAAGTTGCTTCTTCTGTTGTTCTTAAAATCCGCTCAATGACCCACAGCAAATGTCCTCGAGAAAAAGCAGAGCTGGTGAGCCGGGCATCTAGACTTTGAATTAAGTCATTAAAGAATTTACCGGGAAATAAGAACTGATAATTAGCCCATACCGGAAAATGCGCCGCTAATTGTTGACATAACCAACGCTCCATGCCCTGACTCTGTACTAAAAAATGTTCTTGATTAAAAGGCGATGAAAGCGGCCGACTCTCTAACACTTTGATCAAGTGCGCCACTAAATTTTCGCTCTTATTTGAACTGTGAACAATCAACACTTCATATCTATCATTTAATTCAGACTGGACTCAATAAAAAAAATAATGAAAAGTCATTCGTTGGATTAATAATATCACAGGAATTTTAGTCACAATGTTTTCTTAAGACATAAAAAAACCTGTTTCAACAACGGGGTTGAAGCAGGTTTCAATAATGTAGTTTGCTCCGACTAGACACCGTCGGAGCAAACAAACTTTCACGCTTATTTCAATAAGCCTTGTAACAAGCCATTCAATCGATGCACATAATCTGCCGGATTAGTTAATTGACCCCCTTCACTCAGAATCGCCTGATCAAACAAAATATTTGTCAAATCAGAAAAACGATCATCATCCTGTTCATCTTTCATGGTTAACACTAAAGGATGCGTCGGGTTTAATTCAAAAATAGGCTTACTGTCACCAAACGACTGACCGGCTTCTTTCATAATTCGTTCCATATTAAGACTCATTGCTGAATCTTCAGTCACCAAACAAGACGGTGAATCAGTCAACCGTTGACTGAGTCTAACTTCAGTCACTTTATCACCTAAAATTTCTTTGGTTTGCTTAATAACCGACTCAAAATCCTTATTAACGGCATCTTGTTCTTTTTTGTCGTCTTCATCATCTAATTGCCCTAAATCTAACCCACCTTTAGCAACCGACTGTAGGGTTTTACCCTCAAATTCAGTTAGGTGTGAAATCAACCATTCATCGACACGATCTGACAATAATAAAACTTCAATACCTTTCTTATTAAAAATCTCTAAATGTGGACTGTTCTTAGCCGCTCCATAACTATCAGCGGTAACAAAATAAATCTTATCTTGCTCCTCTTTCATTCGCGACACATAGCCTTCAAGGCCGACGGTTTGTTTCTCACCTTCACTTTGCGTGGTTGCAAAGCGAAGTAATTTAGCAATTCTATCTTTATTTTTAAAATCCTCAATAGGACCTTCTTTAATCACCGTACCAAATTGCTCCCAGAAAGTTGCGTATTTTTCTGAGTCATTCTTCGCAAGCCCTTCCAAAAGACCCAGTACCTTTTTAACCGCACCCGATCGAATAACATCCAACTGTCTACTTTGTTGTAGAATTTCTCTAGAGACATTTAACGGAAGTGAATCAGAATCAATGACCCCTTTAATAAAGCGTAGGTAACGCGGCATTAATTTATCCGCATCATCCATAATAAAAACTTTACGAACATAAAGTTTTACACCTTGTTTACTGTCTTTATCCCATAAATCAAAAGGTGCTCTGGCGGGAACATACAACAATAACGTATATTCATTGGTTCCTTCTACTCGACTATGAATATGAGTCAGTGGGTCTTGAAAATCATGCCCCATATGCTTATAAAATTCGTTATAAGCTTCGTCGTCAATTTCCTGCTTAGACTTAGCCCACAGTGCTGAGGCACTGTTGACAACTTCTTCCTCAATTGCCGGTACTTCAGTCTCTTCTGCACTCTCTTCATCACTTGCTGTCGGCATAGGCTCTTTATCCATAACCACCGGCACTGAAATATGATCTGAAAACTTTTTAATTATTGAACGTAAGGTATAACCATTCAAGAATTCATCCTCACCCTCTTTCAACGCTAAGACAACCGAGGTGCCTCGTTGAGGACAATGCGCAGTTTCAAGGGTATACTCTCCATCTCCTTTAGACTGCCACTGGACCCCTTCATCGGCTGAAACACCCGCTTTGCGTGTCGTTAAAATAACATTATCCGCAATAATAAATGACGAATAAAAACCCACACCAAACTGCCCAATTAGCTCACTGTCTTTAGCTTGATCACCGGTTAAAGATTCGAAAAACTGTTTAGTCCCTGATTTAGCAATCGTCCCAATATGTTCTTGAACTTCCTCACGGGTCATACCAATACCATTATCCGTCAAGGTAATAGTCCGTTTTTCTTTATCAAATTCAACACGGATTTTTAGCTCCGTATCACCTTCGTACAAAGTATCGTCAGATAAAGCATTAAATCTGAGCTTATCGGCAGCATCAGAGCCATTTGAAATAAGTTCCCTAAGAAAGATTTCCTTATTGCTGTATAACGAATGAATCATTAAATGCAATAAATGCTTTACTTCCGTTTGAAATCCTAAGGTTTCTTTTTTTGCTTCAACAGTCATTTTAATATTTCTTCCTAAAAAATTATAAATACATCACGTGATTGTTAGATCATTAACCTAATGCTATTTATGGGGGTAGTTGAAAATTTTTCAAGACAATAATTTGAAATTAATTTTCTCTTTTTCCGAAAAAGACAAGCAAAGCTGTAATATTGTTTCCCATTCATCACCCGTAGCGAGTCCTTTACCTTGACGATCAGCGACCCCTGCCAATAAAATCGCTTGTTCCAAAAACGGCATATCGATTCGCTGTAGCGTATGTTCTAACAGTCCCTTACGCTTATCCCAAATACGTTGTTCTCGATAAACCCGTGCTCTTAGATTGACATGATCCCCTGCTAATTTTAATTCAATCAATAACCGTAGCTCTTTAACAATGGCCCAAATGACAATCTGTACGGCCACTCCGGAGTGCTGAAGATTATTAAGAATCTTCATACTTCTAAGTACTTTCCCAAGCAACATGGCATCAACTAGCTTAAAAACATCATAGCGCGAATTATCTACAACCCATGTCTCTACTTGTTCACGCTTCAATAATCCCGGCTCATACATAACATAAAGTTTTTCAATATCCTGGACTAGAGCCAATAAATTCCCTTCTGCTCTCAAAGTAAGTAATTTTACAACATCCATTTGAGTATCAAAGCCTTTGCTTTTCAAACGCTTTGCTACCCAAGACAGTAACTGTTCACCTTCTAAAGGCCAGACTTGAATAATGACACCCGTGGCATCAATACACTGCACCCAGCGACTTTTTAAGGTACTGGAAGCGACCTTCCCAGAGGTAATTAACAATAAGGTATCTTTAGGTTGTCGTTCAAAATAGTCAATGAGTGCAGCAGACCCTTCTCGACCGGGCTTCCCCGAAGGCATCTGTAATTCTATTATTTTTTGTTCTGCAAAGAGTGAGGGTGTAACAGCTATTTGCAAAAGAGAAGCCCAATTAAAACCGGCATTAACTGTCAATACGTCACGTTGTGTATAACCTGCTTTTTTAGCAGTCTGACGAATCTGCTCGGCAAGTTCTATACATTGCAGCGGCTCATCCCCAGTTACCCAGAAACAAGATGCTAAATTTTTAGATAAAATTGAAGTTAACTGTTCCGACCTGACCCGCATCTTAGTAATCTTATTATTTACTGAGCTTCTAAATCAACGTCACCGTCTTGATCTTTAGCCTCAATCATCTCATTAATTTTAAGTTGTTGGACCGCCTCTGAAATAGATTCAACTTGCTCTCTTACTTTATTAATAATAAGATCCGCTTTATTTTCGAGAGACTCCGTAACACTTGCACTTATCGAACCTGCAGGCGTCACCGCTGATCTAGCTGGCAAATCTGTTGGCGTTAAATGACCTGCCGATAATTTAACCTTTCTCAAACCTAACAAAACCTGATCAATTAATCGGGAAATAGCCGCAGTATATATTTCTTGGCGAATTAGTTTTTCCTCATTTTGTTTCGCAATAATCTGTTTCTGATCATTAAAGTAAACGCGTGAGTCAGTAAGTTCCTGTTGATCAATTAACAACTCCCCTTGCGTATTATAGACCTCGTAACGTAAAAAACTGATCACTTCAAATTCAGTACTCTTACCCAGTGAAGTTAATGAGGCTGTTCTGCGTTCAAATCGGTCTTCAAGAATCTTAATCGTGACGCTGGTATCGGTGGGCTGCCTAATCAACGTAGCTGATGAAAACCGAAAGGCTTTTTCAAAAGCAGTGACCAGTTCAGGTGAGGCTCCCACTAAGTGTATGGCCTGAATACCTGCAGGCAATACCAATTGACCTCTGATTTTATAACCACATCCGGTTAAAAAAATTGCTAAAAGAATAACCGTAAAGATTTTATACATTGATTTTTTCACCCAGTAACCTAGATAACGATATTAACCAATTTATTAGGTACCACAATAATTTTCTTAATCGCTTTATCGCCAATAAAAGTCATTACTTTCGGGTCCTTCTTAGCAAATGCCTCAATAACGTCACGACTGGTATTGGGCGCAAGCTCAAGCCTACCGCGTAGTTTCCCATTAACCTGAATCATAATCGGTAAGGTATCCTTCACTAAAGCGCTTTCATCACACCGAGGCCAACGCTGAAGCCGATCTGCGGTTAGCCCTAATTGTAAAGCCAATTCCTGACAGACATGGGGGGCAATAGGCATTAACATCAACACAACACTTTCTAATGCCTCTTGTTTAATTGCCAAACCCACCGTTGAATTATCTTCAAATTTAGAAATCGCATTAATCAATTCCATATTCGCCGCTATGGCGGTATTAAAAATAAACCGCCGCCCCATGTCATCAGTCACTTTTTGAATAACTTCATGTAATTGCCGGCGCATATCTTTTTGGACCGCAGATAACACACTATGATCAAAACTGTAATCAGCAATAAGACCTGCCTTACTGTGCAAATAAACTTGCCGCCACAACCGTTTTATAAATCGAAAACTGCCTTCAACACCACTATCTGACCATTCCAGTGATTGCTCAGGGGGGGCTGCAAACATAATAAATAACCTAACCGTGTCAGCACCATAGCGTTCAATCAATGATTGCGGATCAACAGTATTACCTTTGGACTTAGACATTTTACTGCCGTCTTTTAGAACCATTCCCTGTGTTAACAGATTCTTAAACGGTTCATCAACCGTAACTAAACCTTCATCGCGCAATAACTTAGTATAAAAACGAGCATACAGTAAATGTAAAATAGCATGCTCAATCCCACCAATATAGTGATCAACGGGTAACCAATTATTAACCGTTTGATCCAACATGGATGTTTTACTAGGACTGGCAAAACGCGCAAAATACCATGATGACTCCATAAAGGTATCAAAGGTATCAGTATCTCTTTCAGCACCCAGCCCACATTTAGGACATTCAACTTCTTTAAAAGTTTTATGCGCTGCCAAGGGGGCGCTAGCTCCATCAAGCGCAACATCACGCGGTAACTCAACCGGTAAATCAGCTTCTGGAACAGGCACTATGCCACAGTCTTTACAGTGAATAATTGGAACGGGCGTTCCCCAATACCGTTGTCTCGAAACACCCCAATCACGCAGACGATAATTCACCTTACGCTCACCTTTATTCTGTTGCTTTAACTTTTCAGCGATGGCGTCAAAAGCGGCCTCCGAACTTAAGCCGTCAAATTCACCCGAATTTTTTAAAAAACCTTTGTCCGTAAATGCCTGCGTTGAACAGTCATCACTGTCAGACTCTGAAAAAATAACTTGCTGAACAGGAATATTATATTTCTGCGCAAACTCATAATCGCGCTGGTCATGGGCAGGAACAGACATAACCGCCCCGGTACCATAGCTCATCAATACAAAATTGGCGATCCAGACAGGCACGGGTTCATTAGTGATTGGATGCAAAGCAGTAAATCCAGAATCAATACCCAATTTCTCCATGGTCTCCATCGCAGCTTCTGAAGACTCCATAACCTGACACGCCTCGACAAATGCCTGAACTTCAGTATTATGCCCCGCAGCTAATTGCGCCAGAGGATGCTCTGCTGCAACAGCCAAGTAAGTCACCCCCATCAGTGTATCAGGACGTGTGGTATAAATTGATAACGGGTCGTCCAATTGCGGTACACTGAAATCCATTTCAACACCTTCAGAACGCCCAATCCAATTGGTTTGCATCGTTCGAACCTGTTCTGGCCATCCCTGCAACGATTCTAATGAACTTAAAAGTTCATCCGCATAGGCGGTAATTTTCATAAACCATTGTGAAATTTCTTTACGCTCAACTTCCGTATCACAACGCCAACAACAACCATCAATAACTTGTTCATTTGCAAGTACAGTCTGATCATTAGGACACCAATTGACGGGTGCGGTTTTTTTATAAACCAAACCTTTTTCGAATAATTTTATAAAGAACCATTGTTCCCATCGATAATAACTAGGATCACAGGTTGCAAGTTCTCTATCCCAATCATAACCGAAGCCTAAACGCTTAAGTTGGTCCCGCATATAGTCAATATTTTCATAAGTCCAATCAGCAGGGTGAACCTTGTGTTGCATGGCTGCATTTTCAGCAGGCAATCCAAAGGCGTCCCAGCCCATCGGTTGTAAAACATTTTTACCTTGCATTCGTTGATATCGACTTATAACATCACCAATGGTGTAATTACGAACGTGCCCCATATGTAAACGACCACTTGGATAAGGGAACATAGATAAACAATAATAATTTTCTTGATCAGATCCCTCGAGCGCTTTAAAAGTCCCTTCTTTATCCCACAGGGTTTGAGCGCGTAGTTCGATTTCAGCAGGGCTATAGTTTTCTTCCATTATCCGATTTTATCTGTAAATTATTCAAGATAGCTAGAATACAGTACCCATGTTAAAATCAAAAGCATGAACTTAATGAAAGTCCGATTAACTATCCTTATATAATCTATGCAGTAGTAGTTATTGAAATTATTTACTGACTCTTTATAATTACCGCCATACTTTTCAGTCTCCCTACAGGAATCAAACCATGCGTCGAGTTATCTTCAATCAAAAAGGCGGGGTTGGTAAATCCACAATAACGTGTAATCTTGCAGCAATCAGCGCCAGTAAAAACCATCGCACACTGGTTATTGATTTAGATATTCAATGTAACAGCACTTACTATTTACTGGGAAATAAAATAGACGATGCTGATACAACAATCGCTTATTTCTTTAAAGGTTGCTTAGGTTCTGGATTCTTCGGCAAAAATAAGTCATCAGGTTTAGATGATTTAATCCATGAAACCCCTTTTCCAAATCTCTATGTAATACCTGCACACGTTGAACTTGAAGGTCTGCAAGACCGCCTCGTTTCTCGTTATAAAATATATAAGCTCAGGGAAGCACTAGATCAGTTAGAGGGCTTTGATCATATCTATATTGACACCCCTCCGATTCTTAACTACTACAGTCAATCAGCACTGATTGCTGCAGAGAGATGTCTGATCCCTTTTGATTGTGATGCCTTTTCCAGAGATGCGCTTTATCGCTTAAAAAATGCCATTAGTGAAGTTCAGGAAGACCACAACGGTTCACTCGAAATTGAAGGTGTCATTGTTAATCAATTTCAAAGCCGGGCAAAATTACCTAGGTTGCTCGTAGAAGAACTTGAGAATGAAGGCCAACAGGTTTTAAAAACACGGTTATCGCCTTCTATTAAGGTAAAAGAGTCACACTCTGCGGCTAAACCCTTAATTCACTTTTCCCCAAAACACAAAATAACGGAAGAATACCGAAAACTTCATCAGGAAATAAACCAACCTATTTAATTGACGATTTTTTTCTATAGTTCACCACACTCACCCAAAAGGGTATAAACAACACGATAATAAAAACGATGGTCTTATCACCTATCATCGTAATGGGGGTAACACCTGCCATTGGTATAATTTTACCGGTCAGTTCAGCTGGCTCAAACAACGGTGCCTGATAATGCATCTGCCCTTTAGGGCCAACGATTGCAGTTAAGCCCGTATTGGTTACACGCAGCAAATAGCGCCCTGATTCTAAAGCACGCATTCTTGCCATCTGCATGTGTTGATAGGGTTCAAGAGAATGCCCAAACCAACCATCATTAGTCACATTAACCAAAAAGCGAGCATCCTTGAGTCTAGCTGGCGTTTGCTCACCAAAAACAGCCTCATAGCAAATAGTTAAAATAAAGGGGTACCCTTTCGCCCGCATTAAAGCTTGTTGATCAGAACCGGGTGTGAAGCTGCCAATCGGCATAATATTCAGAGAATCTAGCAAATAACCTGATAACGGTTGCAGTGGTAAATATTCACCAAAAGGCAGGAGATGAATCTTCTTATAACCCCCTTGTCCCTGACCAAGTGTTAAAGCAGCATTGTAATACTCACCTTTTTCATTATTTTTAATCGGTAAACTAACAATCAATGCGGTGTCATGACGCTTGGCATCATCTGACAATGGAGTTAAGAAGTCAGCGTCAATCTCATGTTGAAAGGCGGGTATAGCTGTTTCTGGCCAAATAATCAAATCAGAATCCCAATGTTGTTCTGTTTTGCTTTTATACCAGTCAAGGGTTTTATCTTTATAGGAGGGGTCCCACTTATTATCTTGTGAAACATTTCCCTGTAAAAGCGTCACCGTTAATGGCTTACCGTCAGGAAAAGTCCATATCGTATGCTTTAAATAATTCGCGGAATAAGAAACTAGTAGAATCAAAATTGGAAAAAGAAAAAAACCTTTTTTATAAGTCGAGACAATTACAATAAGTGATGAACAAATAGCCATTAAAAAGCCAACACCGTAAGCACCAATCACAGGTATAAACCCAGAAAAAGGAGTCTCAAATTGTGAGTAAGCTATTTGTAACCAAGGGAAACCATTAAAAATAAATTGTCCTCTGAAATATTCGACTAAACACCAAATAACCGGCATTATAAAAATTCTTGAATAACTTCCCGGTACAGTCAATGATACCGATAACGTCGCAAATAAGACGATTGAAAGTGACCAAAACAAACAAAAAATTAATGTCAGTAAGACGGCCAATACAATATGAGCATGTCCATAAAAATAAATACTAACAAACACCCAAGAGACCGCCACACCGAAAAAACCGAACCCAAAGAATCCACCACGAAATAAAGCCTGTTTCCAATTCGCTTGATCAAGGGCTTTAAATAATAAGGCCAGCGCTACAAAGGGCGTATAAAATAAATCAGTCGGTGAAAATGAAAGTGCTAATAAAATACCCGATAAAAAACAGGTAAACTCCCAACGTAATAAGAATTTAAGCATATTAAAATATAAGAGATTTATCAGAGATTGGAATCACACCCATAAGTGCTATAAAACTCATCATACAACAAGTCGAGTTGTTATGAGTATTAAGTTGTTATGCGTATTAAAAGTATCGGGCAAAAAAAAACCCAGATAAAAATATCTGGGTCTTAAATTAAAAGCCTGGCAGTTCCCTACTTTCACATGGATAAATCCACACTATCATCGGCGCTAAACGGTTTCACTTCCGAGTTCGGAATGGGATCGGGTGGGGCACGTTCGCTATGGCCACCAGGCAAATCGTTTTGGCAAAATATCCTTATCTCACCGTAACAGTCCTCATCAATCATCCTTCGAAGAACTGTCGGAATCTGTAAACTGTTCAAGCTAAGCTAATATTATCAACTTCACCCAAACTACTTGGGTGTTATATGGTCAAGCCTCACGGGCAATTAGTACTGGTTAGCTTCACGCATTACTGCGCTTCCACACCCAGCCTATCAACCTGATAGTCTCTCAGGGCCCTTCAGGGTACTTAAAGTACCAGTGAGATCTCATCTTGGGCGAGGTTTCCCGCTTAGATGCTTTCAGCGGTTATCCTGTCCGAACATAGCTACCCGGCAATGCCACTGGCGTGACAACCGGAACACCAGAGGTTCGTCCACTCCGGTCCTCTCGTACTAGGAGCAGATGCCCTCAAATCTCAAACGCCCACGGCAGATAGGGACCGAACTGTCTCACGACGTTCTGAACCCAGCTCGCGTACCACTTTAAATGGCGAACAGCCATACCCTTGGGACCTGCTCCAGCCCCAGGATGTGATGAGCCGACATCGAGGTGCCAAACACCGCCGTCGATATGAACTCTTGGGCGGTATCAGCCTGTTATCCCCGGCGTACCTTTTATCCGTTGAGCGATGGCCCTTCCATTCAGAACCACCGGATCACTAAGACCTACTTTCGTACCTGCTCGATGTGTCTATCTCGCAGTCAAGCACCCTTATGCCTTTGCACTCATTGCATGATTTCCGACCATGCTGAGGGTACCTTCGTGCTCCTCCGTTACTCTTTGGGAGGAGACCGCCCCAGTCAAACTACCCACCATACGCTGTCCCCGATCCGGATAACGGACCTGGGTTAGAACTTCAAACATACCAGGGTGGTATTTCAAGGTTGACTCCACAGAAACTAGCGTTCCTGCTTCAAAGTCTCCCACCTATCCTACACAAGTAGGGTCAAAGTCCAGCGTAAAGCTATAGTAAAGGTGCACGGGGTCTTTCCGTCTAGCCGCGGGTACACTGCATCTTCACAGCGATTTCAATTTCACTGAGTCTCGGGTGGAGACAGTGTGGCCGTCGTTACGCCATTCGTGCAGGTCGGAACTTACCCGACAAGGAATTTCGCTACCTTAGGACCGTTATAGTTACGGCCGCCGTTTACCGGGGCTTCGATCAAGAGCTTCTCCGAAGATAACCCCATCAATTAACCTTCCGGCACCGGGCAGGCGTCACACCCTATACGTCCTCTTTCGAGTTTGCAGAGTGCTATGTTTTTGATAAACAGTCGCAGCCACCATTTTATTGCAACCCTACTCGGCTCCACGAGCAAGTCGCTTCACCTATAGGGCGTACCTTCTCCCGAAGTTACGGTACCATTTTGCCTAGTTCCTTCACCCGAGTTCTCTCAAGCGCCTTAGAATTCTCATCCCACCCACCTGTGTCGGTTTGGGGTACGGCCACAATTAACCTGAAGCTTAGAGGTTTTTCTTGGAAGCATGGCATCAATCACTTCATCTCTTCGAAAAGAAACTCGTCATCACACCTCAGAATATAGACTCCCGGATTTACCTAAGAGTCCTCCCTACGTGCTTAAACCAACTATTCCAACAGTTGGCTGACCTAGCCTTCTCCGTCACCCCATCGCAGTTAATTGCGGTACAGGAATATTAACCTGTTTTCCATCGACTACGCCTTTCGGCCTCGCCTTAGGTACCGACTAACCCTGCGTCGATTAGCGTTGCGCAGGAAACCTTGGGTTTTCGGCGTGGGGGTTTTTCACCCCCATTATCGTTACTCATGTCAGCATTCGCACTTCTGATATCTCCAGCCAACTTCTCAATTGACCTTCGCAGACTTACAGAACGCTCCTCTACCACCATACTAAAAGTATGATCCGTAGCTTCGGTACTATGCTTAGCCCCGGTAAATCTTCCGCGCAAGCCGACTCGACCAGTGAGCTATTACGCTTTCTTTAAAGGATGGCTGCTTCTAAGCCAACCTCCTGGCTGTCTGGGCCTTCTCACATCGTTTCCCACTGAGCATAGATTTTGGGACCTTAGCTGACGGTCTGGGCTGTTTCCCTTTTCACAACGGACCTTATCACCCGCTGTGTGTCTCCCGTGCTAAAACTTATTGGTATTCGGAGTTTGCATCGGGTTGGTAAGTCGGGATGACCCCCTAGCCGAAACAGTGCTCTACCCCCAATAGTTATACACGAGGCGCTACCTAAATAGCTTTCGAGGAGAACCAGCTATCTCCGGGCTTGATTAGCCTTTCACTCCAATCCACAGCTCATCCCCTCATATTTCAACATAAGTGGGTTCGGTCCTCCAGTAGGTATTACCCCACCTTCAACCTGGCCATGGATAGATCGCCCGGTTTCGGGTCTAATCCTAGCGACTAATTCGCCCTATTAAGACTCGCTTTCGCTACGCCTCCCCTATTCGGTTAAGCTTGCCACTAAGATTAAGTCGCTGACCCATTATACAAAAGGTACGCAGTCACACGTCCGAAGACATGCTCCCACTGCTTGTACGCATACGGTTTCAGGATCTATTTCACTCCCCTCTCCGGGGTTCTTTTCGCCTTTCCCTCACGGTACTAGTTCACTATCGGTCGGTAAGGAGTATTTAGCCTTGGAGGATGGTCCCCCCATGTTCAGTCAGAGTTTCACGTGCTCCGACCTACTCGATTTCACACTAAAAAAGTTTTCGTATACCGGGCTATCACCGTCTATGGCCACACTTTCCAGAGTGTTCTACTAACTTAATTAATGCTTAAGGGCTAATCCCCGTTCGCTCGCCGCTACTAAGGGAATCTCGGTTGATTTCTTTTCCTCCGGGTACTTAGATGTTTCAGTTCTCCGGGTTCGCTTCTAATGACCTATGTATTCAGTCACTGATGACCAGGTTATCCTGGCCGGGTTTCCCCATTCGGAAATCCACGGATCAAAGTTAGTTTGCAAACTAACCGTGGCTTATCGCATGCTACAACGTCCTTCATCGCCTCTTACCGCCTAGGCATTCACCGTATGCGCTTATTCACTTGACCATATAACCCCAACCAGTCTGGTTGTGACTATATAATCGCTGACAATTTCGCTTTGCTTGAGAACTCACCAATAACTTCCTGCATACAGTCCGACTCATCATCAAACTAAACACAATCCATTACTGCTTCATTCTTTCTTTATTACAGTTTACAGATTCCAAATTTTTAAAGAGCAATTGTTGAGTTTCCTCACCAATTCTATAAAAGCTATCCCCGTAACTTAATTCCGTTACGTAACCTCTATAGAGTTGGTGGAGCCAGGGAGGATCGAACTCCCGACCTCCTGCGTGCAAGGCAGGCGCTCTCCCAGCTGAGCTATGGCCCCTCTCTATTGCGTGCAAACAAAAAAACCACTAACGTGGCCATTTCATCTAACAAGCGTCCAGTCCCAGAAGATGTCCAAAAACTTTCCACAAAATGATCTTTCAACCACGTTGCGCAAAATTGGTGGGCCTGGGAGGATTTGAACCTCCGACCTCACCCTTATCAGGGGTGCGCTCTAACCAACTGAGCTACAGGCCCAGGCTCATTGCTTTATTCAATCAAAATAATTTGTTGTGAGTACTAAGATAGGCGTGCGCCTAACATTTTGTAAGGAGGTGATCCAGCCCCAGGTTCCCCTAGGGCTACCTTGTTACGACTTCACCCCAGTCATGAATCACAAAGTGGTGAGCGACCTCCCGAAGGTTAGTCTACCCACTTCTTTTGCAACCCACTCCCATGGTGTGACGGGCGGTGTGTACAAGGCCCGGGAACGTATTCACCGCGACATTCTGATTCGCGATTACTAGCGATTCCGACTTCATGCAGTCGAGTTGCAGACTGCAATCCGGACTAAGACCGGCTTTCTGAGATTCGCTTACCTTCGCAGGTTCGCAGCCCTCTGTACCGGCCATTGTAGCACGTGTGTAGCCCTACCCATAAGGGCCATGATGACTTGACGTCGTCCCCACCTTCCTCCGGTTTATCACCGGCAGTCTCCTTAGAGTTCCCACCATTACGTGCTGGCAAATAAGGATAAGGGTTGCGCTCGTTACGGGACTTAACCCAACATCTCACGACACGAGCTGACGACAGCCATGCAGCACCTGTATCTAAGCTCCCGAAGGCACCAATCCATCTCTGGAAAGTTCTTAGTATGTCAAGGGTAGGTAAGGTTCTTCGCGTTGCATCGAATTAAACCACATGCTCCACCGCTTGTGCGGGCCCCCGTCAATTCATTTGAGTTTTAGCCTTGCGGCCGTACTCCCCAGGCGGTCAACTTAATGCGTTAGCTGCACCACTAAGTCCTTAATTGGACCCAACGGCTAGTTGACATCGTTTACGGCGTGGACTACCAGGGTATCTAATCCTGTTTGCTACCCACGCTTTCGTACCTCAGCGTCAGTTTTGATCCAGAGAGCCGCCTTCGCCACTGGTATTCCTTCTGATCTCTACGCATTTCACCGCTACACCAGAAATTCTACTCTCCTCTATCAAACTCTAGTTATCCAGTATCAAATGCAGTTCCCAGGTTGAGCCCGGGGCTTTCACATCTGACTTAAATAACCGCCTACGTACGCTTTACGCCCAGTAATTCCGATTAACGCTCGCACCCTCCGTATTACCGCGGCTGCTGGCACGGAGTTAGCCGGTGCTTCTTCTAAAGGTAATGTCAAGAGCAGGGCTATTAACCCAGCTGTTTTCCTCCCAATTGAAAGTGCTTTACAACCCTCAGGCCTTCTTCACACACGTGGTATTGCTGGATCAGGCTTTCGCCCATTGTCCAATATTCCCCACTGCTGCCTCCCGTAGGAGTCTGGGCCGTGTCTCAGTCCCAGTGTGGCTGATCGTCCTCTCAGACCAGCTATAGATCGTCGCCTTGGTAGGCCATTACCCCACCAACTAGCTAATCTAACGCAGGCTCATCTAATAGCGCGAGGTCCGAAGATCCCCCGCTTTCCCCCGTAGGGCGTATGCGGTATTAGCATGCGTTTCCACATGTTGTCCCCCACTACTAGGCAGATTCCTACGCGTTACTCACCCGTCCGCCACTCGTCATCTGGAGCAAGCTCCAATGTTACCGTTCGACTTGCATGTGTTAAGCATACCACCAGCGTTCAATCTGAGCCATGATCAAACTCTTCAGTTTATATCACTTTGTTACTAAATAAGATTAGTAACCAATCTTGGCTCGAAACCAGAATTAAACGCAAAATTACTTGAATTAACGTTTGAATACTGATGTCGATGTTTTGTCGTTAGACTACAACATCCTATATCAGCACCCACACAAATTATTTTGATTTATATTTTTAAAGAGCGGCAAGGCTACTGCCCTGCTGAGTTCGACTATTATAAACACTTTCTTTACCGTGTCAACTAACACCTCAAACTTATTTTTTTCTGCTGCAGCCCGGAAAACTGCTTAGCCCGAACTGAGCCGCGAATTATACAGCCCAGAACCCAACCGTCAACAACCCATTCATCCTTATCTTAACAAACACCACAAACTCAATAACTTAACTCGAAACTATACTCACTCGGGCATATTTACGTTTACCTACCTGTACCACCTGAGTACTGCCGACAGCAACTGTTAACCTAGGGTCTGATACCTTTTCACCGTCAAGCCTCACCGCACCTTGTTTTACCATGCGCATAGCCTCTGAAGTACTTACTGTCAAACCGGCATCTTTTAACAAATTAGCTATTTGATACTGTGGCGCTGTTGCCGCCAACTGTACTTCATCCATTTCATCAGGCACTGCACCATGCTTAAAGCGCGCCTCGAAATCTGCGAACGCCTTTTCTGCTAACGCCTGCCCATGAAAACGCGCAATGATCTCTAAAGCCAACTTAACCTTATAATCTCGCGGGTTAGCTCCATCGCCACACGCTAGCTGCCACCGTTCAATCTCAGACATAGGCCGAAAGCTAAGTAACAAAAAATACCGCCACATCAATTCATCTGAAATCGACATGATCTTCCCAAACATATCAGTCGGGGAATCAGCTATCCCGATATAGTTATTAAGTGACTTAGACATTTTCTGAACCCCATCTAAACCCTCAAGAATTGGCATGGTCATAACCACTTGTGGCTTTTGCCCATACACTTGCTGAAGTTGACGCCCTACTAGCAAATTAAACTTCTGATCAGTCCCGCCTAATTCAAGATCCGCTTTCATTGCAACCGAGTCATAGCCTTGAATAAGCGGATACAAAAACTCATGAATCGCTATCGGCTGCCCTTCTTTATAGCGCTTACTAAAATCATCTCGTTCTAACATCCTCGCCACGGTATGTTTAGCCGCCAGTTGAATCAACTCCGCTGTGGTCATTTTATTTAACCACGCCGAGTTAAACATGACTTCGGTCTTTTCAGGATCAAGAATCTTAAAGATTTGTTCTTCATAGGTTCTTGCATTGGCTTGAATCTCTTCAGGCGTCAATGATTTGCGCGTAATACTCTTACCGGTAGGATCACCAATCATGCCGGTAAAATCACCAATCAAAAATAGCACTTGATGCCCTGCATCTTGAAATTGCCTTAACTTATTTATTAATACCGTATGCCCTAAATGTAAATCAGGCGCAGTGGGATCAAAACCTGCTTTAATTCGAAGCGGCCGACCCTCTTTAAGCTTCTCTATAAACGCATCCTCAACCAATATTTCATCAGCACCACGGCTTAGCTCTACTATTGACTGATCCTGAACTGTCATCTTTTTCTCACCACTTTCTCCATTAAATCCATCACCCAAAAACACCCAAGGAATTTACTCAACCTAACACCATGACCGTTTAAACAGGCAAAAAGTAATTATACAATTTAACCAGCACTTGCTCATGACTAAATCATTATTCATTGTTTTTGTTGGGTTAATCCTCTAAAATTGCGATTTGCGCTGCATTCTCAAGGCTCGTTTTTATGAAAATGAAAATACTTAAACTGACCACACTGATTATTTGCATTAGTTTTATTAGTAGCATGAGTTGGGCTCTGATTGCGACCGACTCATTAACAGAAACCGGCGAGACAAACCCCACCATTACGACTACAACTATCACACTATCACCCTCAGTTAACGGCACAACACCCATCGACACCCCCGCCCCATTGCGGCCACCATTACTGGCAAGCCCAAATGAGCACCGTTACAAAGTAAAGGTCGGCGAAAATCTCTCCTCTATTTTCTCCAAACTGAACTATAGCAGCAAAGATTTACATCATATTATTCACGCTAACAAAACAGGCAGACAATTTGCCGCCATTTCGCCTGGGAACACACTCACTTTTAAAACCACACCAGAAGGCAACTTATCAGAACTGCATTACCAAAAGAGCCCAACACAAGCCATTATCGCCCAACGAATCAATGACACTTTTCAAGTTAATACCGTCAACGAAGAAATCACCCGTGAGATCAACTATATACACACAAGCATCCAGACTTCTTTATTCATTGACGCCAAAAAATCAGGACTCTCTGATAAATTGATCATGGAACTGGCTAACATCTTTGCCTGGGATATCGATTTTGCACTCAACCTTCGAAAAGGCGACCAATTCAGTTTGCTCTTTGAAAAATTACACGTTAAAGGCAAAGCAATTGGTTCTGGCAACATTCTTACCGCCGAATTCATCAACAGAGGAAAGAGCTATCAAGCTGTTCGTTATGAAGAAAGTAATGGCTCTGCCAGTTACTACCAACCTAACGGCAAAAGCCTAAAAAAGGCTTTTTTGAGAACACCTATCGACTTTGCCCGAGTTAGCTCTCACTTTAATCTCAAAAGAAAACACCCCGTATTAAATAGAATTCGCGCCCACAAAGGCGTTGACTATGCAGCAAGCACGGGTACCCGAATAAAATCCACCGGACGGGGGAAAATCATATATCGCGGCCGGAAAGGCGGTTATGGGCGAACCGTTATCGTTCAGCACGGCCAAAAATACACTACTTTATATGCTCACCTTTCCAAATACCACCGCAATCAAAAGGTTGGCTCCCGCGTCAAACAAGGCGACATAATTGGTTATGTCGGCAAATCCGGTCTTGCAACAGGCCCGCACCTGCATTATGAATTCAGAGTAAATGGCGTCCATAGAAACCCACTGACCGTTAAACTACCCAGCAGCAAACCCATAGATAAATCTAAAATGACCGATTTCAAAGGACAAACATCGCCCCTACTCGCACAGCTAATGCACGCAAAAAACAGCTCATTTGCAGAAAACTCATTCTAACAGTCTAATTACCACTGCCCTCCATGCCCAGCCACTTGCCCGAATACTACATTGGCATCATGTCCGGTACCAGCCTTGATGGAATAGATACCGCCTTAGTAGAAATGACCGGTACACCCGCGCTGGTTAATTTTCATTACACGCCTTTCTCCACCGGTCTTCGAAAATCATTAACAACTTACTGCCAGCCGAATCACTTGACCTTAACTCGCACTCTCGGGCAACTTGACAGCCATTTGGGCGAACTGTATGCAACCAGCGTAAATATGTTATTAGCAAAAGCACAACTATCTTCCCATAACATTCAAGCTATTGGTTGCCATGGTCAAACCATTCACCATGCCCCCGATATTCCACACCCCTTTTCTATGCAACTGGGTAATCCCAATATTATTGTAGAGCTCACAAACATAACAACAGTCGCTGACTTTCGTCGCCGAGATATTGCTGCTGGCGGCCAAGGCGCACCTCTAGCCCCGTATTTCCATGACGCTATTTTTAAGCACCCTACAGAGAATAGAGCGATTGTAAATATTGGCGGAATCGCAAATATCACCATTCTTCCGTCCCAGCAATCGGGCAAGGCAAGTTCGGGTTTTGATACAGGCCCCGGCAATACATTACTTGACCAGTGGATTCTAAACATAAAACAACAACCCTACGATCATTCTGGTTTTTGGGCACAAAGCGGTCAACCCCAACCTGACCTCATTGATTTATTAAAATCCGACCCTTTCTTTACGCAAGCCCCCCCTAAAAGCAGTGGCCGTGAATACTTCTCACTCACTTGGCTAACGGACAAACTCAAACGATTAGAAAAAAACTACGCTCCTGAAGACATTCAAGCCAGTTTAACAATGCTCACCGCCTCAACCATAGTTGAGGCAATCGAAACCCACGCCCCTGATACCGAACGAATTTTTATTTGTGGCGGCGGCACATACAACACCACACTTCTTGAAAACATCAGGGCATTACAGTTATGCCCTACCGACTCCACATCAGTGCTGGGAATTGATCCGAATCATGTTGAAGCGATTGCATTTGCTTGGTTAGCAAAAAGATGTATCGATAAAAAGCCTGGAAACCTGACAACCGCAACGGGTGCAACTCACCCAGTCATCTTAGGTGCTATTTACCAAAAATAAAATCAAACTGAAAATGACGAACCACAGCCACAGGTCGTTGCTGCATTGGGATTACGAATAACGAATTGAGAACCCGTTATGTCTTCTTTATAATCGATCTCAGCACCTGTCAAGTATTGAATACTCATGGAGTCAATTAACACTTTCACCCCTTCCTTCGTCACAGATGTATCATCATCATTCTCTTCTTCGTCAAAGGTGAAGCCATACTGAAACCCAGAACACCCTCCCCCGGTAATATAAACTCGCAATTTTAAGTTATCATTACCTTCTTCGGCAATCAGATGACTCACTTTTTTTGCAGCATTATCAGAAAAAATAAAAGGACCCGACGTTTGTATCATTAGTTTTAATCAATATTATAAAGATTATCCTATTATCCCAACGCCTTACCACTTAGTCAATAGCTATGGATAAAGCCCAACCAGCCTCAAACCTTGATCTTCAGGCAGTCCTAACATTAAATTCATATTTTGTACGGCTTGCCCAGCCGCACCTTTAACCAAATTATCGATCACTGATAACACCACCACCTGATCGCCACCTTGCGGCCGACAAACCGCTAGATGACATCGATTAGAGCCTTTAACATTACTGGTTTTAGGGTAGGAGTCAGGCGCTAAAACATCGACAAAAACTTCTTCTGCATAGTATTTTTCAAACAGCGCCTGTAAATCAACCGATTCATCCACTAAACGCGCATACAAGGTCGCATGTATTCCACGCACCATAGGTGTCAAATGCGGCACAAATGTCAACTTAACCGACTGATTAGCAACAGATTCTAACCCTTGTGTAATTTCCGGCAAATGACGGTGGCCTGAAACAGCATAAGCAGAAAAACTCTCCCCAGCCTCACTCATCAAAGCCGTTACCTGTGCAACCCGACCGGCACCACTGACTCCTGACTTAACATCTGCTATCAAGCTAGAACTATCTACGACACCCGCTTCAAGTAAAGGTAAAAAACCCAACTGTGTAGCGGTTGGATAACACCCAGGACAGGCAACCAAACTAGCTTCTTGAATCAAGTCTCTATTAATTTCCGGCAAACCATAAACCGCGTGCGAAATCAATTCAGGGCACGCATGACTTTGCCCATACCATTTTGCCCAAAGCACAGGGTCCTGAATACGAAAATCTGCCGAAAGGTCTATAACCTTAATGCCCAACTGCAACAATTCTTCTGCTAATAACATCGCTATACCATTAGGCGTCGCAAAAAATACAACGTCACAGGCTTTAAGGTTATCCACGTCAGGCGAAACAAAAAACTGATCTATATGCCCTCGCATACTGGGATAAAGCATATCCACTCGACGACCAACATCTGAGCGCGAAGTCACAACCGAAACACTTACTTCAGGATGCAGCACTAACAGCCGCAATAATTCAATACCGGTATAACCGGTTCCTCCAACAATACCAACTTTAATCATGATTATATAAAAAAGGGAGAATAGTAATTACAGGCTACAAGACTAAAATACATTGGGATAAATCTCAAGTAATGCCCGTTCAAATACTTAAAAAAAAAGCGTAAAAATTTGCTCCCTACACGTACCTTTGACCGGTGAGTACATAAGCTTATCCATCCTACGAATATCGGAAAAATTACTGCAGATAGGTTTAATAAATACTTACGTCGATACCCGACTATCAGCTCATTATACACTGCAATATTTTAATACCGTACCATCAGATTTAAGCTAATCCAGCTGTGAACGCCATTTTTTCTTGAAAAAAACTTTTGTATGGATCATTTTTGGCCGGTTTAAATAACTGCATTATATACCTCACTTCGCCAGCATCTTGGACAAAATACTTCTTAACCGTATCTCCCGATAAACCAGGTTATCTGGCAATATCTCGCTGTCATACGCTGTGCCGATGTCACCTGCTGACAATCATTACTCTGTTGAAATCATCATGCTCCTTGTGTATTGAAAGCATCAGAATGAACATTACCGCTCAGTTTTACACCGTTGATAACACCCCTAGACTGAGCATTCTTGGGAAAATGGAGCAATACGGGCGACGGGCCAGCTAAATTGGAACAATATCCACCACGCTATCGACCTAATTCTTTTTAAATCCTGTTAAAAAGTTATTTTTGATGGCACTACATTGGATACTTTAGCACCTGTAAGTAGGGGTATGCTCAATCCAGATAACTAAACAGTCCTAGTAACAATAGGGGTTCAGAACCCCTATTGAACTGTATGTCGCAGGTCAAAACAACAATCGTTTAAGGCGACTATGGAGGAGGTGATCATTAACACAACAAAAAAATGACCTCTTTAGCGCTATAATAACAACCGGACCTCATATTATTTGTTGAGACCTTTGCGCGATCAGCTCACATAGCCAGTTAAATTCTGGGACTTCGTTTTTTGGATTCCATTTTGTCCAATAAGGACAATATATCGTCTATATCTACTGAAACACATCT
>Ga0209992_10000348_pt1 | contig 62563 bp, 58 predicted proteins | sample 2SBtaG_2_FD_182564 | JGI IMG/M metagenome (GOLD analysis project Ga0209992, IMG submission 182564) | Deep subsurface microbial communities from Kolumbo volcano to uncover new lineages of life (NeLLi) - 2SBTROV12_ACTIVE470 metaG (SPAdes)... | ecosystem: Environmental > Aquatic > Marine >... | reverse complement strand
TGTCACGTCAGACGACTTCACGACACCCGTGCACGTGGACGACCACGTCTCACGACCCCCGATTCACCGCACGCTGCTAGCCTCGCGTTTCTCTACAAGGCCGATAGGGCAAGAAACCCCGGTTCCACCGAGGCCACAGGAGCCCCCTGGGTTCTTCGCCAGATACTGCTGGTGGTAGTCCGAGACTGTCGTGATTCCAGATATTTGCGATGGAAGCGGGCACATATTCGCACGAAGTGGGCACAACGGCGCACACATAGCCACCCTTGACGTCCGTTGCGTGTCACGCAACAATCCGAATGAGGTGATCCGTGGCAAAACACCCTGGTCGGATCCTGGCGGATGACTTCCTGGGGCCCCTCGACCTGAACGCAAGCTCGCTCGCTGGGGGCCTGAGCGTCAATCGGAGCACCGTCAGTCGCCTGCTCGCTGGTCAGCAGCCACTCACGCCCGCGATGGCCGCAAGACTGGGAGCCTTCTTCCGGGTGCCCGCCCGTTGGTGGCTCCTGATGCAGGCTGAGTACGACGCGGCGCGTGTCGAGGCGGCCCCTGAGATGCTCGCAGGGGTCACCCCTATGGAGCCCGACGCCGAGGTCCTGCTCACCCCCAAGGGAGTGCTTCGGCTCGGTGAGTCCGCACCTTGCCGGGAGCCACCCCTCACCATCTCGCAGGAGGACATCGCGTCGCTGCCCCCGGCGACATCGTCTCCGACTCCTCGGGACGTCCGCGAGATCCGCCGTGAGGACGGTTCTGTCGCACTCGTGGGAGAGCCGCTGTGAGAACCATCGACGACCTCGCGGAGGTCGTGTCCCCCGCGATCCTCAAGCGCGCAGGTGAGGTCTCGGCGCTGCTCCGTGAGCTCGGCGTCCCCCATGCCCTGATCGGTGGGCTGGCGGTGGGGATCCACGGCCACCCCCGGGCGACGAAGGACGTGGACTTCCTGGTGGGCCGGGAGGCGTTCGCCAGCACAGAGCCCTTCCTGGTCTACCGCGAGGAGCTCAAGGAGCTGGCCCGTGTCGGGGAGACCGACTTCATGAGCGTGCCCAGCGACCACCCCGGGCTCGCCGCGGAGCTGCGCCTCGAGGAGGGCATCCCTGTCATCTCCCTCAGGGGTCTGGTCCTGATGAAACTGTCGGCATTCCGAGCGCGCGATCAGGAGGATGTGCGGACGCTCCTGCGACGATCACCCGGGGAGATCCGAGGGGTGCGTGACCACCTACAGGCGCAGTCCCCCGAGTTGGTGATCCGGCTCGGAGAGGTTCTCGCCTCATGACTCGCAGGAACCAGGACAGGTCGCGGCCGTCGACCACGCCTCTCGTTCTGCCACTGTCGCTCCTCTTGCTTGTATGCGGCGGCTGTGATGGCAAGGCAGGACCCAGCGACGGAGGTGACGGCGTCGACACCTCCCACTCAGGCGGAGGCCATGAGGCGGTCAACGGCACCTGTGCGCCGCACGGAGAGAGGTTCACGGACCACTACGACTGCGCCACCGTGGAAGGGCCCGACCCCACCAGCCAGTCGGCGGATGGCGCATCGAGCAAGGTGACCGCCCCCGGCGAAACGCGCCTGTCCGACGAGGACCTGGCGTGGACGCAGGCCGAGCTCGCCGCGTGCAGCTGCATCTGCTGCCACGGCGAGACTGGCATCGGCGGCTATGTCTGGTCGTACGAGTTCTCGCCCTTCTGGCCGGACTCGATGACCGACTGGACGTTGCTGACTTTCACGGATCCGGCCCCGGGACAGGGGCCCGACCTGGACGCGGACACGAGCGATGCAGCCGAGAACAACGGCTTCTCACGGGCGCAGATCGGCGTGCCCACCACCGATGGAGCGCGCTTCCTGGCATTCATCGAGCGTGAGCGTGGGCGGCGTGGCCTCGAGTAGCGACCGGTTCTCCGAGCAAGGTCGCCAGGTCCTCGTCACCCTTCGCCGCCGACACCGCTCGGGCAGCTCACGCCCGTCCCCCCCAACCCACAGTACCCCCCCGGATTCTTGTGCAGGTACTGCTGGTGGTACTGCGAGAGTGTAGTAATTTCAGTTGCTTGGAATGAAAGTGGACGCAGATTCCCGAGAAGTGGGCACAACTCCCACCCGGAGGTCGAGTTGACTGGGGTCCTGCGGCGATCTATATAGATCGTCATGAGCCTCCTGCCGGGTAGCAAGCGTGTCCTCGTCGTGATGTTCGTCCCGAGCGTCGAGCGGGATGGGACCACCGCCGTCGACCAGGAAGCCTGGGTTCACGCGACGCTGCAGCTGCTCGGGAAGGTGTTCGGCGGCGCGACAGCCTACCCGAAGGCCCAAGGTGTGTGGCGAGACGACGAGCGGGGAGGAGCCCTCGTGTTCGACGAGCCCGTGGTGGTCCACTGCTACACGACTCCGGAGGCCATCCAGGACGCAGCGAGCCTGTCCCGCCTCGCGGCATTCTGTCGGCGACTTGGCCGGGACACCAACCAAGGCGAGGTCGGCCTCGTCATCGCCGACGAGTACTTCGCCATCCACGACTTCGAAGAGGAGTAGCCATGAAGCCCCACCACTCCCTCGACATGGACAAGATCGCCGAGGCACTCGGAGCGGAGCGCCAGGGCCGGGTGCAGTCGACGAGCGGGCACTTCGGAGCGGTGCAGATCGCCGCCGAGGTCCAGGCTCGGTTTCGGTCTCCGCCCGGCGGGGGCAGATCCACGGATCCGTCCTGGAGTGAGCAGAGGCTCGTGAGGCTTGCTCCGGAGACACTCCAGCGGTTGGAGCAACTGGCGGAGACCCTCTCCGAAGCCGGTGTCAGGGTGTCGCCGCTACAGGTGGCCGCCCTGCTCCTGGAGAGCGCCACGTCCAAGGCCGACACGGAGCTCTTGAGTGACCTCGCTGCGTTGAGTGCCTGAGCGCGCGGACGGGCCCGTTCACCCCGCGGCGATCTTCACCTCGTTGAACCAGCCGCCCGGCATCCGATGCTCCAACTCCCACACGATCTGGATCGGTCGCTCACCCGACGCCGACACGCACCGGGCTGGACCCAAGAACAGGTAGGGCATCGTGAGCTTGCGCTCGTCCTTCTTCGCTTCACGAACGAACAGCAGCACCCGCCAGTCCTCCGGCGGCTGGCGATACCGCCGCCCGGTGCTCGATTCGAGCCGCGTCGCGCCCTGGCTCTCCCAGTGAAACCGGCGCTGGGACAGCGGGTAGTCGTTGTACATGGTGGTCGGCGTGAAGTCTCGCTCGTCCTTTTCCAGGGTGACGAAGAGCACGTCACAGCGGTGCTTGTGACACGCGTAGACGCCCCCCTGCGTGCGCAGCAGCTTGCCCTTTCGGACCTCGATCAGGCCAGCGCTGATCTCGTCGCGGCTGTAGGTGGCATGGACCTGGAAGGGCAGCCCGTCGATCGCGCAGGTCGGCCTCCGGCGGCGATCGTCGAGCACCTCGAGTAGCTGGCGGACTTCGTCGAGCACGTCGTCACTCGACCAGAGGTCTGCGAGAAAGGCGCCCAGCTCGGCGACGGGCCGCCTCGCTTGCCCGAGTACGGCGAACAACATCACCTGGTAGGGGTCGCTCAGGTCGGGCTCCGGAGGCTGCGGCTCCGCCAGCCAGAGTCGCCAGTGCGTGAGCCGGTCCAAGTCGTCGACATGGAGCAGGCGAGGCAGCGCGCGGACAATGGCGTTGTCTGGGACCTCGCCGCCGTACCCCCTGAGGCAGCGAAGGAGCGAGAAGCACTTGCGGTTCAGGTACAGCTCTTGTAGGTCCACGTCGGCGCGATCGAGGAAGGTCGCAAGAGGCCAGTCTTCGACCAGATCCTCGGCAAGCGAGCTCCAGCTCGCCAGGGTCCGCTTGATGTTCCCCAGGACCGCCTCCTGCGCTTCCTCCTCGAGCTGGATCGAGCAGCCCGAAGGAAGCCGCGGGAAGCCCGCCTCCACCGCGTCGCGGACCTCAGCCCGTGTCCCACCTCCGAGCATCGCGCGGAAACGCCGATCGAAGCGGAAGCGGCGATGCGCCCGCCCGATGAAGTCCAGCACGGTCAGGCAGCTCTTGCCGTCGTGCAGCCTGAGCCCGCGCCCGAGCTGCTGCAGGTACAGCGTTGCGCTCTCGGTCGGGCGCAGGAACAGCACCGTGTCGACGGCGGGAATGTCGACGCCCTCGTTGAAGACGTCCACGGCGAAGAGCGCACACAGCTCGCCGGAGGCCAGCTTGCGCACCGCAGCCCGCCGAGTCGATGCAGGCGTCGTCCCCGTGACGCTCTCCGCCCTCAGGCCGCTGCGGTTGAAGAACTCGGACATGAAGTCGGCGTGCTTGACCGACACGCAGAAACCCAGGGCGCGCATCTGGGAGGGATCCCGGACCCGGTCGACGAGGGCGCGGAGGACCTGCTCCGCCCGGTGCTCGTCTGCGGTGTAGACCCGCTCGAGCGCAGCCACGTCGTAGCGGCCCGAGCGATAGTCGATCCGCGACAGGTCCGTCTGGTCGTCCACTCCGAAGTACTGGAACGGGACCAGGAGCCCCTGGTCCAACGCGTCCCACAGCCGCGACTCGGCAGCGACCCGATCGTCGAACCAGTGAAGGATGGAGCGGCCGTCGGTCCGCTCCGGCGTCGCGGTGAGCCCGAGGAGAATCCGCGGCTCGAGGTGCTCGAGGAGCGCCGTGTAGGTCGAGGCCTCGGCATGGTGGAACTCGTCGACGACCACGACCTCGTAGGCGTCGGGCGCGACGTCGCGGAGTCGGCGCCGGTGCAGTGACTGGACACTCGCGAACACGTGTCGACCGACCAGCGGTCTGTCGGTGCCTGTGAGCAGCTCGCCGAAGCTCCCGTCGCTCAGAGCCGCCCGGTAGGTGGCCCGACTCCTCTCGAGGATCTCTCTCCGATGGGCCACGAAGAGCAGGCCAGGTCTTCCATGAAGCCGCTTGTAGTCGAGGGCTGCAATGACGGTCTTCCCCGTGCCCGTCGCGGCGATGACGAGGTTCCTGTGGTGACCCCCGATCCGCTCGGCCTCCAGTGCGTCCAGCACCGCGGTCTGGTGGGGGTAGGGATGGAGCCGGACTGCGGCCGCGAGGGCATCGCGCTCCGGGCTCCGGCGGGCACTGACTACCTGGAGGAACCTGGATCGCTCGTAGCGCTCGAAAGCTCCCTCGTCCCAGTACTGCGCGAAGGTCGCCTCGAACTTCCTGAGGATTGGAGCGTTGTCCACGTTGGACAGGCGGACGTTCCACTCACATCCGTCTCGCAGCGCGGCGTGAGAGAGGTTGGACGACCCGACGATGGCCGTGGAGAATCCCGTCTCGCGGTGGAAGAGCCAGGCCTTGGCATGGAGTCGGGTCCTTCGGCTGTCATAGCTGACGCGCACCTCGGCGCCGAGCTCGATCAGGGCATCGAGGGCCTCGTGGTCCGTGGCGCCCATGTAGGTCGTCGTGAGGACCCGGAGCGGGGGCCGGGTGCCGTGGCGGTCGCAGAAGGCTCGCAGCGCATCGCGGACTTCCACGAAGCCCGACCACTTGAGGAACGATACGAGCACGTCGACGCGGTCTGCGCTGGCGATCTCGCGCTGGATCTCCCGGCCGACCCGCAGGTCCTTGGGCCCGTTGACGATGAGATCGCTGTGCCGGAGCGGAATCGATGGGCGGGGCAGCAACGGGGTGCCCAGCCGCACCTCGTCATGGCGGAGGACCTGCAACAGGCGCTCGGCGGCGACGCGATCATCGGCGTCGACGCTGGCGTCGAGGCCCCGGAGCACGTCGAGCAACCTGTTGGTGAGCTCGATCTGCTTCGCCATCTTCTCGGCATCCTTGCCACTCAATGACGCCAGGACTGCCGTGGCCAGACGGAAGAGGTGGTGAGCCAGGGCCTCCGGCGCAGTGTCCGGGCTGAGCGGAACCAGCTCGCACGCCAGTCCCGCCCCTCCTAACTGGCGCTCGAGCCCGCGAGTCACAAGCTGGTCATAGAGTCCGGAGGGCAGGTCGGGCACGGCGCCAGGCTACTCCATCGGGCGATCGGGACCGCCTGGGGCCGCCTGGGACCCGAATCTGTGCCCACTTCTGGTCAGACGGTCTCCAGTCCGGTCGGCGAGACCGGGCATGCAACGCCGGTCCCCCCCAGCCCGCAGTACCCCCCCGGGTTCTTCGCCAGATACTGCTGGTGGTAGTCCTCGGCATAGTAGAACGGGCTCGCCTCCACGATCTCCGTCGTGATCGCCCCGTACCCCGCAGCGCTCAACCGCTCCTGGAACAGCGCCTTTGATGCGACAGCCGCCTCTCGCTGCTCAGGCGTCGTGACGTACACACCCGACCGATACTGAGTGCCCACGTCGTTGCCCTGGCGCATGCCCTGGGTGGGGTCGTGGCCCTCCCAGAAAGTCTTGAGGAGCGCGTCGAAGGAGACCTTGGCCGGGTCATAGACCACCAGCACGACCTCGTTGTGACCGGTCCGGCCGCTGCAGACCTCCTCGTAGGTGGCGTTCTCTGTGAACCCAGCGGCGTAGCCCACAGCCGTGGTGTACACGCCGTCGAGCTTCCAGAAAGCCTTCTCGGCCCCCCAGAAGCACCCCAACCCCACCTGGACCTGGGCCAGGTGCTCGGGGAAGGGACCGGCCATCGGGTTGCCCAGGACGAAGTGCGCCGGGGCCACGGGCATGGACTGGCTGCGACCGGGCAGCGCCTCGTCGGGGCTGACCATCCGGGTCTTGTCGGTGCGGAAGAAGCTGAACATGGGGGCCTCCGGAGTCCCTGTAGCGTACGCCGCTGACGACCCCCGGTTCCACCGCGCAGGGACCGACACGACGTCGACGTCGGCCCGCCAGCCCGCTAACGGGGGTCGGAACACCACCGGAGGGCCCGTGGACGCCTTTGTCGCTGACTTCCACGCCTACCTGACCCGCGATCCCAACGCCTGCGTCTTCAAGGGCATCGACGCCCGGCTGGACCAGCTGCCCGACCCCGGCGCCGCCAACATCGACGCCCGGGTCGACGAGGGCCGGGCGCTGCTCGCCAGGGCCGATGCGATGGACAGCAAGGGCTGGGACTTCGACCAGGCCCTGGACCTGGACCTGGCCCGGCTGACCCTGCGAGCCTCGATCCTCGAGGACACCTGGTCCTTCAACGGACGGACCCGTGCGCAGCAGAAGCCGACCGCGGGAGACGACATCGGGGACGGTCTGTTCCTGATGTTCGTGAACGATCCGCGCCCGGCCGCGGCCCGTCTGGACAACATCCTGGCCCGCATCCAGAAGGTCCCGATCTACCTGAACCGGCTCCTGGAGCGGCTCGACACGCCGGTGAAGCGCTGGCTCCAGATCGACCTGGAGAAGGTGCGAGAGCTGCCTGGATTGCTGGGAACCTTGGTGAGCTGGGCCGAGACCGAGGACTGGGAGCGCCTGGTCGAGCTGCGGGTCGCCTGCGACACCGCGGAACAGGCCCTGGCCGACTACTGCACGGCGCTCGAGGCCATGCCGACCACCGAGCACTTCCACCTGGGCCGGGAGACCGCCGAAGCGCTGGTGGCCAGCCGAGGCATCGAGCTGTCTTTGGACGAGATCCACGGGCTCGCGAAGCGCTTCCTGGCATCCAACCGCGACCGGGTGGAGACCCTGAGGCAGGCGCTGGTCCAGCGCTACGAGCTGGACGCCGACCTGTCGGTGGCCGACACCCAGGCCTGGCTCAAAAAGCACTACGCCGTCAAGGTGGACCCGGGCCAGCTGGAGCAGGTCCTGGACCGCTACCAGGCCGAGCGGGAGCGGATCCTGGGCTGGATCCGCGAGCGCGATCTGTTCCCCGTGCTGGACGACCAGGACATGAAGATCATGCGGACGCCCGCGTTCATGGCGCCGTCGATCCCGGCAGGCGCGATGATGCCGCCGCCCGCGTTTCGCGAGGGGACCCGCACGTCGCTGGTGTACCTGACCCTGAGCGAGGAGCTGCTGGACGAGCACACCGAGGTCGAGATCCCGGTGATGATGATCCACGAGGGCATCCCCGGTCACCACCTGCAGCTGGCGACCGCCAGCGTGCACCCATCGACCGTGCGTCGGCACTTCGACGCCCTGGAGCACGCCGAGGGGTGGACCACCATGCTCGAGGACTACATGCTCGACCAGGGCTACATGGGCGAGCTGACCGACGAGGCCCGCTACTGCGGTGCCCTGGACATCGCCCGGATCGGCGCCCGCGTGGCCATCGACCTGTTCTTCCTGACCGGTGACAGGGCCTTCCTCGACGTGGGCATCGACTGCGACCTGTCGTCGGACGACCCCTTCGAGGCGGCCGGCAGCCTGCTCCAGGCGGTGACCGGCTTCACCCCTGGCCGGGTCCAGGCCGAGCTCAACTGGTACAGCCAGGAGCGGGGCTACCCCATGTGCTACCTGATCGGGAACCACCTGGTCTGGTCGCTCAAGCAGGACGCCCAGCGGGCCAACGGAGACCGTCGAAGCGCCGCCCAGCTCGACCGGGAGTTCCACCGGGTCTACCTGCAGAGTGGCAACATGCCCGTGAGCTTCCTGCGACGGGTGATGGCCCACGAGGGCTTGATCTGACGATCCCGGCCTGCGTCGGATAGGGTGCCTGCCCCGCCCCGGAGACGTCATGCTCGGACTGCTGTCACTGCTCGCGTGCAGCGAGCCCATCGAGGCCCCCGAAGAGCTCGGTGACCTGCTGCTCTACACCTTCGCCGAGTTCGACAACGAGGACGACGAGTACCTGACCGCGACCCTGGACGGGTTCACGGACTACCTGCTCGGGGTCGACATGGCGGGGGACATCAACGCCCGGGCCTTCACCCCCCCCAAGCTGACCGACGAGGACCTGGGGTCCGTGGTGCCACCCCCAGGCGCCGACCCGGATCTCCAGACCAATGTCGGCGTGTCCGCCCTGAGCAGCGCCACCATGAGCCAGACTCTGGGGCTGATCACAGACCCCAACCAGGTGTGCATCACGTCGGACACGAGCGTGTTCTACGAGCGCACCTTCAACACCGACGTGGCCTGCTTCGCCGACCAGAGCTGCGACTGGCTCGAGGTGTCCAACGAGACCCGCACCGAGTCGATCCTGGCCGATGTCTGGATCGACACCGACGGCGACTTCCGTCGCGTCGTGCGCGAAGACGACGGCGCGTCCGTGATCTTCGGACGCACCTGGATGCCCGAGCAGGCCGTCTCCGACGACGGGAGCGAGACCTGGGATCAGCGCTACACCTTTGACCTGTGGCTGCCGCACCCCACCGACAGCACGATCCTGCGAATGACCGTGATGTGGTCGTCGGTGTCCATCAACCAGGACCTGTACGTCGCCGCGGTGAAGAGCGGCCTGGACGAGGCCTTCGAGAACGCCGCGGCCTTCCTGGCTGGCGACGAGTGCAAGAACGACCGGGACGCCGAGTTCACCCGCGAGTAGCCAGTGCCTCGCTACGTGGTGATCGGAGCCGGCGGCATCGGCGGCGGCGTCGGCGGGCTGCTGGCGCGGGCTGGCTGCGCGGTAGAGCTCGTGGCCCGCGGCGCCCACCTCGCAGCGCTGCAGCGGGACGGACTCCGCGTGCGCCTCCCCAGCGGCGGCTTCCAGGAGAGCTTGCCGGCGTGGGGCCATGTCCACCAGGTGGACTGGCGGCCGGACGACGTGGTGCTGCTCGCCGTGAAGTGCCAGGACACACTGGCGTTGGTCGAGGAGCTGCGGGTCGCTGCGCCCCCCTCCATCCGGGTCCTGACCCTGCAGAATGGACTGGACTCCGGAGACCGCGTGGCGGCGGCCTTCTCGACCGTGGCCTGCGGCATGGTCTGGGTGCCTGCCGTGCACCTGGTGCCGGGCGAGGTCCGGCTCCATGGGGTGCCGGGACCGGGCGTCCTGGTGATCGGCGGCTGGCCCCAGGGAGCGCCCGACTGGGTGACGGCGGCCGCCGAGGACCTCGTCCATGCCGGCTTCGTGGTCCAGGTGACCGACGAGATCGCACCGGTGCTGGGCGGAAAGTTCCTGACCAACCTGGGAGGCGCCCTGCAGGCACTCTGCGGTTCCGGCGACGGGGTGTGGGCCCACGCCCAGCGCGTGGTCGACGAGGGCGCTCGCGTGCTCCAGGCCGCCGGCGTGCCGGTGCTTCCTGTCGCAGAATTGCTCGCAGGACCGTGCGGCGACGTGGGCGTGGCCCCGGTCGACGGACACGATCGCGAGGGCGGGAGCACCCACCAGAGCCTGGCTCGGGGGAGCTCTCTGGAGACCGGGGAGCTCAACGGCCTCGTGGTCCGGCTGGGGCGGCGCCTGGGCCTGCCGACACCCCTGAACGACCGTGTCTGCGACGAGATGGACGCCGCTGTCGCAGAGGGCCGAGGCGCCGGCGAGACCCCTCTGGACGTGCTGGAGAGCACGGACCGGGGGTAGCCTGGGGGCATGGGTCTCGGACTGGTCAAGCACTGCGCGGCCGAAGGCGGGGTGCTGGGGTCCCCGAGCTCGACCGAGGACTGGTACGTGGTGGTGTACGACACCTACTGGCAGGACGAAGCGTGGAACGGGGTGAGCCGCTGGTGGGTGGGCGCGACGGACCGCGGCGGAAGGGGTCTGGGTGGATCCCAACGGCGCGGCGGCGCAGACCTTCTGGCTGGGCGGACAGCCGAGTGGTGGGGCTGCCGAGAACTGCGCGGCGATGGTGCCGGCCAGCTGGGGGTGGGAGGACCGGGTCTGTTCGGAGGGGCTGCCGTTCGTCTGTCGTCTGTGAGGGGTGAGCTCAGAATTGCAGCAGGCTGTCCTCGGCCACGGCGAAGCTCGGCTCCAGGGCCCAGGTGCGGCCGTTCAGGCGGATCGATCCCGTCAGCTCCCCGTAGTACTGGTTGAAGTCGACATTCAGCAGGACCCGGGCCCGGTGCTCCCGGCGCTGAAAGCGGGGGATCAGGGTCAGGTCGAGCCAGTCGCTCTCGCCTTCGTCGCTGGTGATCCGCCAAGGGCCCGTGGCGCGCGTCTCCGGGTCTGTCTCGGTGTAGTCGAACCGCGCGGTGGGGATCTTGGCCAAGCCACCGTCGACCCAGACCACGTGCTTCTTGGAGTGCACCCGGGGCCGGGCGCCGTCCAGGTCCTGGTGGACCTGGAGTCCCAGGTCGGAGAGCTGGCCGTCCTCGACGCAGCGGGCGCGGCCCACGGCGGCGATCCAATTCCAATTCTGCAGGCCGCGCTGGTGGCCAGCGGTGCGGTCATAGGTGCCCAGGCAGCCCTCGGGGAGCGGGACCACGTCGCCGTCGATGGTCAGCGTGCCGTGGAGCAGGCGCAGGTTGCCGTACCACTGCAGGCTGCCCCGGCCGCGGTGGAAGCGGGTGCACTGGACGAACGCGGGGCCCAGGGCCTGTTCGGCGACACCCGCCAGGTGCAGCCGCCCGGTGTGGACGGAGAAGGTGATGCGCTGATCGTCCGGGTCCACCTGGATGAAGCTGTGGTTCGACGCGTCGCGGAAGATGCGCTGGCTCGGCGAGACCGAGACCCGGTTGCGGGCGAACAGGCCCGTGCGGCTCTCCTGGTCGAAGCTGCCACTGTCCTTGTCGGCGACCAGGATCGAGGTGTTTCCCGCCCGGTTGAAGTCGGCGATGTTCCAGACGACAAAGCGCCGCCCGGTGTCCAGGGTCAGGTGGAAGAACCGGTGGAAGGCCATCTGGAAGGCGCTGGAGGCTTCCCAGTTCACGCGACCCTGCCAGCTGTCGAACCAGCCGGCGTTGTAGGTGCCGTCGTCGGCGATCAGCTGCTCGGGCGACGGGACCCGGGTCAGGTAGTCGATCCCCAGATCCAGCTCGACCGGCGTGCGTCCCGCGGCGGCGTCGAGGGTGTCCAGCAGGCGGGGCACGTCAGGGCCAGCGACCGTGGAAGACGAAGTCGGCCTGGGCCTTGCGGGCGCGGGGGCCGGTCTCGCGACCCCGGAGTTTCTCGGACAGGCCGTCGGCGGAGCCGGGGTGCCCGACGGCGACCGCCGCCATCACCTGGGTGTGTTCGGGCAGCCCACACACGGCTGCTGCCCGGTCCGCGTCGAAGCCGCCCATCTGGTGAACCGCCAGGCCGCGGGACGTGGCCTCCAGGGCAAAGGTGGCCATGGCCTGGCCCACGTCGTAGGCCGCCCAGCGGTTGGGCTTGTCGTTGTGGGCGAAGCGGGTCATGGCCACTGCGAAGATCAACACCGGAGCACGCCCGGCCCACTCCTGGTTGCCAGGGACCAGGCACTCCTGAAAGGCGGCCCGCCGCTCGGGGTCCGCCGACGTGGCGACCAGAAAGGCCCAGGGCTGGGCGTTGAAGCACGACGCGGACCACCGCGCAGCCTCGAAGCAGGACGCCAGGTCGTGGTCGGACACCGGTGTCTCGGCAAAGGCGACCGGGCTCCAGCGAGCCGCGAGGAGCTCGTGGATCGGGTGGTCTGTGGGAGCGGGCTTGTCCATGACTTGGCTCTCAGATCAGGGGTTGGAAGCGGCCGCGCAGGTAGTCTCGCGCGACGACCATGGTGTGCACCTCGTCGGGGCCGTCGGCGATGCGGGCGGCGCGGGCGGTGCGGTACCAGCGAGCAAAGGGGAGATCGTCGCTGTAGCCCAGGGCGCCGTGGAGCTGGATCGCGTCGTCCAGGACCTGGCAGAGCAGCTGGGCCACGTGGTTCTTAGTCATCGACGAATAAGACCGGGCGGCCTGGGAGCCTTGGTCCGCCATCAGCCAGGCGGCGTGCAGCGTCATCAGGTTTCCGGCGTGGATGCCCGCAGCGTTCCGGGCGACCATCTGCTGGACCAGCTGGTGCTTGGCCAGGGGCTTGCCGAAGCTGATGCGGCGGCCCAGGTAGTCCCGACACAGGTCCAGCGCCCGGTCGCACAGGCCCAGCCAGCGCATGCAGTGGGTCAGTCGAGCCGGCACCAGCCGCTGCTGTGCCAGCGCGAAGCCCTGGCCCACCTGGCCGATCAGTGCATCGGCACCGACCCGCACGTCCTCGTAGGCGAACTCGCCCTCGACGTGGTGCAGCACGTGGGGCGCCATGACCGGGATGTCCCGCACATAGCGCAGGCCCGGCGCGTCGCGGGGGACCAGGAAGAGCGAAGCGCCTTCCCGCGGGTCGTCGGACGTCCTGGCCATGACGATGATGAAGGCCGCCCCCACCCCGCCGGTCGTGAACCACTTCTGGCCGTTGATGACCCAACCATCCCCGTCCGCATCGGCCCGGGTCCGCAGGTTGGTGGGATCCGCGCCAGCACCCGGTGCGGGCTCGGTCATGGCGAAGGCACTGCGGATCTCGCCCGCCACGAGCGGCTCGAGCCACCGGGCCTGTTGTTCGGGGCTGCCGGCGGAGAGCAACAGGTCCATGTTGCCCTGGTCCGGCGCATCGCAGTGAAAGGCCGCCGGACCCACGAGCGAGCGCCCCATCTCCCGGAACAGCACGCCCATGCCGAACACACCCAGGCCCAGCCCGCCCAGGGAGACCGGCAGGTGGGGGGTCCACAGGCCCAAGGCCCGAGTCTGGGCCCGCAGGTCGTCCAAGGTCTCCCAGGAACCGGCTGCGACCTGGTCCAGCACCTGGTCCTCGACCGGCAGCACCTGGTCCTCGACAAAGGCCCGCACCCGCTGGCGCAGGTCCTTGAGCTCCGGGCTCAGCGCAAAGTCCACTCTCGCTCCTAGAGAATCGGCGGCCCGACCTGGATCAGCCGCAGGGCTTCGTAGGCCATCTCGTTGGCACGCCGGGGAATGGCCAGCAGCTCCAGATCGGTGCTCGACCCCGACAGGACACGCTCCCCCTGGAAGATGGCCGCGGCACCCCAGCGCAGGTTGCCGACGATCTCCCAGAAGTGCACCCGGGCCGGGTCGACCTGGACCCCTGCTGCGGCCCCATAGGCCCGATAGAACCGCTCCCGCCGACAGATGCCGCCGGCCGGCAGCGCCACAGCCCCGAAGCGCCAGTCGCGCACGCACAGCCAGCCCAGGTCGTCCATCGGGTCGCCCCAGTGGGCGAATTCCCAGTCGAGCACCGCCTGGAGACCGTCTGGCCCCACCAGGAAATTGCCGGTGCGAAAGTCACCGTGCACCAGAGTGGTCGGGGCGCGTGCGGGGCAGTGCTCGCGACACCAGGTCCACGCCCACTCCAGGGCGGGCCGAGGTTGGGGCAGCTCGTCCAGCATCTGCCGCAGGAAGCCCAGCGCGTAGACCGCGGGGTCCAGGTCGCGCCCCCCCAGAGCCAGGTCGGCGTAGCTTGTGGATGTGACCCGGTGGATCGCGGCCAGGCTCTCCGCCAGTTGCTCCGGCAGCCGCTCGCGGGCCGCCGCCAGCGCCGGCGAGCGCACGACCCTGGCCCCCACCGCCTCGCCGTCCACCCAGTCCAGGAAGTAGGCGCCGGCCCCCGGGCGCACCAGGTCTTGCTGGAACCAGCGGGCGCGCGGGGTCCTGACCCCTTGGGCCACGGCGGCGGCGATGACGCCGTACTCCGCGGCCCGGGGAATGCTGCCCGGTAGCGACGCCCGGGCGTCGGAGCGCAGCACCAGCGGGTCGGCGCCGTCGACGTCGACCCGGAAATTCTCCTGGCAGCTCCCGTGACCCAGCGGCCGCACCCGAACCGGGGCGCCCAGCACCTGCTCGATCCGCGTGGCCAGCTCCTGCATGGTCCAGTCCCTACCCGCCGCCGAGAGGCCTGTCGACGCGGACATCCCGTTGACATCTGCGGAGCGTGGACATACCCGGCGTTGGAACGGAGATGGAGTTCCCATGCACCGCCGCTTCCTGCTCGCGACCCTGGCTCTGGCTGGCTCGACCTTGGGCTGCTCCTCGGAAGAGCTGACCGAGGAGATCTGGGCCTTCTACCTGAAGGCACAGATCACCGAGACCGACTCCGAGAACCTGTCCCACAACTTCGACGGCGCCTACCAGCCGAGCGACGCGAGCGACTGGACGTCTTCGGCGGACCCCGAGGAGTCCCAGTCCATCGAGTACGCCGAGATGGTCGCCCTGGGCAACGGCGAGAGCCTGCTGGTCCTGCGCAACCGGACCTACCTGGGCGCGACCACCGAGCAGACCACCACCTGGTCCTGGGATCGCTACTCCGAGGGCAACAGCTACGAGTCCCACGAGCAGGGCTACGCCTTCACCCAGGACTGGAACGACCACACCCTGAACCAGATCAACCTGACCCAAGGCGACGTGGACGGCGTGCTCACCGGCGACTGGACCGTCACCGTCACCACCGACGACGTCTTCCAGGAAGACGACACCTGGGACACCGCGCTGACCGGCCAGACCCAGAGCCAGCTCCCAGCCGCCACCTACCTGGTCGAGGAAGACGACCTCGGCAACGAGACCGCGGTGAGCAACAGCTCGGTGGACACCGACTGCACCAGCTCCCCCTGCACGCTGACCGTCTCCACCACGCTGGTGCTGACGCGAGACGTCAAGGCCGTGCTCACCGACTACACCGCCGACGACCTGGACCGAAACCTGGAAGCCGCCGGTCAGCAGGCCGGAAACTAGGAGCACGCACCATGATCAGCATCCTGCCCCTGTTGGCCCTCACCGGTTGCGGCAACGCCGAGTCGGTCTCCGTCTACCTGTTCTTTCTGGGCCAGATCGAGACCCTGTCGGACAACGCCAGCTTGAGCCACAACTTCTCCGGCGCCTACGAGCCCGAAGTCACCGACGACTGGACCCGGGCCGAGGACACCCAGACCAGCTCCCAGGCCCTGTTCGGCGAGCTCGTCACAGTGGCCGACGGCACCGTCCTGCTCCAGATCGCCGGCCAGACCTACCCGGGCTCCGGCGACAAGGGTGCGTGGACCTTCAGCTGGGAGGACTACGACCGGGGGACCACCAGCGACACCCACGTCGCCGGCTACTCCTACACCACCGACTACGAGAACAGCCGCAAGGACACCCTGTCCCTGATCGAGGACGAGGCCGCCGGGACCCTCGGCGGAACCTGGGCCACGACCACCACGGTCAGCCTGGATCAGCACGAGGACGACACCTGGAGCACCGAGGTCGGCCTGGTCAACGGGCAGATCGTGATCGGTGGCGCCCTGCTGGTCGAGGACGAATTCGGCACCGAGCGGGCGGCTTCGAACACCAGCGACGAGACCGACTGCACCGGCAGCCCCTGCTTGCTCTCGACCGGCAATGTGACCGAGACCGAGCGCATCGTGCAGGGCATCCTGACCGACTACACGCCCGAAGACCTGGAGCAGGACGTCGACGACTACGGTCAGAACGAAGGCTTCTAGCGACGGCGCCTAGCGCTCCCCCCGTCCCTCGGGTTATGAAACCTGTGGAGGAGCCGCAGCATCCGTGTGCCCGACGGGCTGTGGTTCGATGGAGGCGCTGAATGCTCGAGGCCATCTCGGGGCTCAAGGCCCCAGACAGTCCATGTCCCACCGACCTCCGGGCCCTGTTGATGGGCGTCGAGGTCACCCCTGAGCTGCTCGCAGCAGCCCGTCCTCCCTTGGCGCACCGCCCCTATGGCCGCCAGGTGCTGCTGGACACGGCTGGCCTCGAGGGCATGATCGCCCGCTGGAACCCCGGCGTTCCGTGCGCGGTCCACGACCACGGCCACAGCGTCGGCGCGGTGCGGGTGCTGGCCGGCACCGGCATCCACCGTCAGTACCACGTGAGCGGCGGCGAACTGCACCTGGTGGCCGAGGACCCCATCGGCCCCGACGACGTGCTCCAGTGCGGCCCCACCTTCGTGCACGCCATGGAGTCCGACCACGCCGAGCCCCTGGTGACCCTGCACCTGTATGGCCCGAGCATCCCGTACATGATCGTGTGGGACGTGCCCAACAACCGCACGCTCAAGGTCGACGGTGGCTGCGGCGCCTGGGTGCCCGACGCCACAGAGCTCGATCTCCTCCTCGAGGAGCGCCCCGGCCTGGTCGCACCCTGGTAGTTCCTTCCAGTCAGAACTGGAAGTAGATGAACTGCCCAATGGCTCCGCCATCACACGGCCCTCCGGGCCGATGCCGGCGGCCACTTCATCGACTTCCAGTCAGAACTGGAAGTAGATGAACTGCCCGCCCTTCACGCCAAACGCCACGATCGACCAGAGCATCGCGGCACAGACCACGGCCCAGATGCCCCTCCGCTTGGGGTCCAGAAGCCAGCTCTGCACGTCCCACCAGCGCTGGATCTCGTGGGCCAGGACGACCCAGAACAGGACGTTCAGGCCGTTGTAGATCTGGATGTCCACCGCCTGCCACGCGGCCAGGGTGAACATGTCCGTGTACTGGCCCAGCCCTGAGCCGAAGATCGCCTTGACGTAGCTGCTGCTGATCTCGAAGTTCGGCGACCGGAAGTAGATGTTGATCATCGAGATCATCCAATAGGTCACAAGGCAGCACAGGTAGTAGTAGAGCCACTTCGTGACCCTGCCCCCGCGCTCGGCGACGCCCTGGAGCTGCCGCAAGCCACGAGGTCGGAGCATCTTCTGGCCGATCATCGACACGCCGTTCAGCAGCCCCCAGATGACGAAGTTCCAGCTGGCACCGTGCCAGAACCCGCTGAACAACATGACCAGCATCACGTTGAGCTGGGTTCGCACCTCGCCCTTCCGGGATCCGCCCAGAGGGATGTAGATGTGCTCCTTGAAGAACACAGACATCGAGATGTGCCACCGCCGCCAGCGCTCGCTGATGGACGGCACCACGAAGGGCAGGTTGAAGTTTGGGCGGATGTGGTACCCCATCAGCCGCCCGATGCCGATGGCGATGTCCGAGTAAGCGCTGAAGTCCGCGTAGATCTGCAGCGTGAACAGGAACATCACCAGCACGGCGGTGGGGCCGTGCTCGATCGGGGTCGCGTAGAAGGGGTCGATGATCTCGGCGATCCAGTCCGCGATCACGACCTTCTTGATGTACCCGAGCAGGATCAGGAACACGCCCTCGTAGACCCACTCCCGCCGGACATAGGGCTCCCGCTCGATCTGCGGGAGCAGGTGGGTGGCCTTCTCGACCGGGCCCGCGTTGAGCTGCGGGAAGTAGCTGACGTAGAGTGCGTAGCTCTGGAAGCTCTTGGCCGGCGGGAGCTCGCGCTTGTACAGGCTCACGACGTAGCCGATGGACTTGAAGACGTAGAAGCTGATGCCGACGGGCAGGAACACGTCGAGCATCAGGTCCTGGACCTCGACCGGGCTGACGGGCAGGCCGGCTTCGGCCATCGCGTTGCGCGCCTGGCCGACGGTCGTGAGCGCCATGTTCGCGTACTTGAAGAAGCACAGGCACGACAGCTCGAAGGCGATGGCGAAGCCGGCCCAGCGCCAGCGCACGGCGGGGTCGTCCTCGTGCCACAGCTTGATCCCGACGACGTAGCAGATCACCGTCGACGCGAGCAGCAGCAGCACGCTGGGCGGGTGGTACCAGCCGTAGAAGAACACGCTGGCGCCCAGGAGGAACCAGGTCCGCGTGTTGGCCTTGCCCCCGCGACCCAGCAGGTGGTGCACCAGCAGCACCAGCACCAGGAAGACGATGAAGACCTTGGAGTTGAACAGCACGGTCTAGAGCCCCGCGGGACGCGGCAACGCGGGGCCGGTCCAGCCGGGCGGGGTCTCGGCCGGCAGCTGGTCCTGGACCAGGGTCGGCAAGAGCCACTGCAGGAACACGTCCCGTCCGGCCCGGTTGAAGTGCTGGTAGTCGAAGAACAGCTCGTCGGGCCAGGTGCCCGGCACGGGGGTGAATGGAATGCCAGGCGGCCCGCTCCACGCTGCCCATTGGGCCACGGCCTCGGGGATCATGCGCTCGGCTTCGCAGGCCGAGTGCACCGGCAGCTCCAGCACCGCAAACGCCGCCCCCGCCGCCAGGGCCCGCTCGCGCATTCGCCGAAGGCCGATCACGTTGACCTGGTCCTCCGTGAACACCAGGGGCTCCTCGACCTGGGGACCGCCGCCCCTGAAGCCGCCTTCCCGGGTGAAGCGCTTGGGGTGGGTGCCCCGGTTCAACGCCGGCACCTGCTGCACCTCGGGCGGGTCGTAGCCCAGCGCCACCTCGTTCCAGCGCCGCCGCATACCGCGGTTCCACTCGTCCCGGATCAGGAAGAAGGTCTGGGGGTGGCTCATGCAGAGCTCCAGCCGCTCCTGGGGCAGGATGTCCTGAAGCGCCAGGATCTCGGAGCAGCTGAGCAAGAACGGAATCAGCGCCTCGGCGCTGTCGTTGTCCCGCAGCCAGTCGCCCCGGAAGTTCGAGAACCACGCCGCCCCGACCACCAGGTCACCGGGCTTGATCGGCAGCTGATCGACCATGCCCGCCGCAAGCAGCGGCGCTCCCCGAGCGAAGCCGTGCTTGCGCACCCGCCAGGGACTGTCGGCGTTGGCCAGGGCCTGGTTCAGGACCTCCTCGTCAAAGGCCTGCTTCACGATCGACGCCCCGACGATCCAGATGATCGGGTGCGCACGCAACCGTTCGGCGTCGTCGACATACTCATGGTCGATGCGCTCGAACAGCCCCGTGACGTCGTTGTCCCGCCCGTACAGGGTGAAGCTGTCGTCCAGGTCATATGGGCTGGTGAACAGCACGTACAACAGAGCTGCTGCAACCACCAACACCGCCTGGAGCCGGACCGCACGAGCGTTCTCGGTCACGGCCTCGACGACCTCGGCTTCGGTCCGGGGGGGCTCGGGGATCCAGGAGGTCTTGGACATGGGCGGCCGCATCTAACGGAGACCACCCGGATTCGCGGCCAAACCGTCGGTTACACGACCTGCCGCTGCACAGGAGGAGTGCATGACGAGCATGCTGCTGGCGCTGGCGCTGACCACCGGCGCCGCCCAAGCCCAGGCCCAGGCGAGGCTGATCGAAGGCGAGCCCGAGTTCGCCGGCTGCCTGGGCAGCACGAGCTGCGTGAACAGCTTCTACCAATTCCTGGGCCACGCCATGAGCGAGCAGGGCTTCACCTTCCAACAGGTCCCGCTGCTGACCAGCTCGCTGCACGTGCGGGGCCAGGGCGCGAGCGCGGGCGCCATGGTAGACACCTTTCCCCTCACCCCGCCTCGGGCCAACCTGTCCGGCAAGGAAGAGAACACCGAATACAGCCCGGTCATCGCGCGGCTCACCGGTGGTTGGCTGGGCGAGGGACCGCGGGACACCCACATCGGCGCCGGCGCGTTCTTCTTCTGGACCCCCATCGACGTCGGCGGCGCCACAGCCCTGCTGGCCGGCGCCGATCTGTCCGTGAGCCGTGACCTGACCGAGAGGCTGCGCGGTGGCGTCGAGCTCGACTTCACCTTTGGCCGGGCCACCGCGCCGATCGTAGCCAGCCCCGAGCAGTACGAGAACCGAGACGACTTCGCCAACCCGGACAACATCCTGCCCGAGACCTACGAGGAGATCTGCCTGCCCCAACCCAACGGCTGCATCGACACCTACACCCTGGCGAACACCGGGCTTCGCGCCGGGGTGGGCTACCAGCTGGTGCCGGGCCTGGACGTCTCCGCTCGGGTCGGCGTGACCTGGGTGCACGAGCGGCTCTTCGTGGACTATGACCAGACCCTGTGGGGCCTGAACGGCCTGCAGCCCAACGCGCACCTGGCCGGCCACTACCTGCTCAAGGACCGGGTCCAGCTCGGACTGGGCACCAGCGTCGGCTACCGGCGCCCCACAGTGAGCGAGAGCGGCCAGGGTGGGTTCTTCTACAAGTTCCAAGCCGCCTTCGGGGTGCTGATCTGAGAGACGGTCCGTGAGATGATCCAGTCGCTCCCGTCGCTGCTGGAGGTCCCATGAGCTTCGAGGTCCACATCACTCGGGGCGGCGATCCGCTCGAGAACATCGACCCCGAGCCCATCACGCTCGAAGAGTGGCGAGCCGTCCTGGCCACCGAAGCCGACGTGATCGAGATCCCGGGCGGCCCGGCCGGTCAGGCACGCTGGCAGCGCGGTCCAGACGACGAAGTCACCTTCGACTTCCACAACAGCCACATCTCGGTCACCGACCCCGACGAGGCCACCCTGGAGAAGGCGGCAGAGCTTGCTCGCGCCCTCCAGGCCGAGCTCCACGGCGAGGACGGCGAGGAATACGATGCCCAGGGCCACCTGGCGTTCGACCCGGGCGACGAGGAAGACCTGGCGTCCCAGCTCGAGACCCAGTCTCGCCTGCTCGATGAGCTGGCGGCCGAGGCCAACGAGGAGGACTTGAAGGCCATCAAGCGGTCGTGGTGGAAGCGGGCGCTGCGCGCTGCCGGCAAGAAGCGCGACTGAGGCGGGCAGGCGCCGTCAGTCGCTCAGGCCGTCACGTGCCGGGTATCGCCCAGCATCCCAGCTGGTGAACCAGGAACTTCCCTGGCCCAAGCTGAGCACATAGGCCGCGAGCTCGGCCCGCTGCTGCTCCGGCAGGCCGGCCCAAGGCACCATCGCCGTGCCTTCGATGCCGGTCGTGATGGTGCGCAGCAGGTCATAGGGGCTGTCGTTGCCGGCCTTGAACAGGCCCAGAGTCAGATCGGTGGGGGCGATCGGGTCGCCCCACAGGTCCACCATGCCCCCGGCGGCCGGCCCGTCACCCCGGCCCTCGGGACCGTGGCAGGAGCCGCAGAGAGCGCCGAACAGCGGGGCGCCCCGGGCGGCGGCCGCGTCGGAGAAGTCCAGGTCCTCGGCAAAGACCAGCGGCTCGACCGGGTCCCCGTCGAAGCGGTCCGAGAACGACTTGACGGTGGCCACCACCGCGGCGACGTCGGCGTCGGACAGCTCCCGGGCAAAGGGCGGCATGCTCGTGCCGGGCACCCCTTGCCGCACCGTGCGTGCCAGGTCGTCGTCGCTGGGCGGCGCGCCCGACGGCGTCGACCGGAACTTGAACAGGCCTGACGTGAAGTCCCGCGGCGCCGGCGCCAGGTAGCGGGCGCTGGGGCCGTCGCCGGTCCCGTCGGCCCCGTGGCAGGTCGCACACTTGCTGTTGTAGATCCGGGTTCCCCGCGCCAGCTCGGCGGCCAGGGCCTGGTCCGAAGGAGCGGCGACCAGGGCAGGCAGATCCGGCGGCAGGCTGAGGGCCGGAGGCTCCGGGGTCGCTGGTGCGGGGGGCGGTGGCTCGGGCGGTGGTGTCTCCTGGGGCGCCGGCGCCTCGTCGGCGGGCGCTTCCGACTCCGGCGCCTCGGCGGGTGGTTCCTCCGCGTCCTGGGCGAACACGGGCGCGGCGAGCAGAGCGATCAGGGCGGGGGCGAGCCAGCCGGTGCGCGTTGGGGAGCGGCTCACAAGAACACCCTCAGGAACAGGATCGCCTCGTCCATGCCGGCTGTGGCACCGGTATAGAAGGTCTGCACGTCGGCCTGGGCGCAGTCCTCGTCCCCGAAGAGCCCGCCTTCGCCGCAGTTGTTGTCACCAAAGGTGTGACGGTAGAGCACGCTCAGCTCGACGTTTGGCGTCGGGAAGACGCTGACCGCCAGGCCCGGCCGCATCAGCACGTTGGGCGTCAGGGCGATGTCGGGGTCGTAGTACTCGAAGAACAGCTGGAGATCGATGCCCTGCCGGATCAACACGTCGAGCTCGTTGTACCCCACGAAGGCGTCGGTCGAGGTGCCCGTGGCGCGGTCGCTGACCCGCCGCCAGTCCCACTCCGTCAGGAACGTGAGCCGCCCGGCCGACGCCATGCCGTAGAACCCCGAGCGGATGTCGTAGGTGCGCAGATCGTCGCCGTCGACCACCTCGCCGCCAGGCTCGAACCAGCCGGACACGCCCAGGGTGCCCTTGAGCTTGGTGCCGCCAAAGCTCGCGTCGGCCCGGCCGGTCACCGCCAGCTTGCGATCGGGGTTCAGGCCCTCGGTGCCTCCGAGCCCATTCACCACAGCCACGCTGACCCCGACCGGACCCGGGAACGCGCCCAGCTCCACCCCAGCGTCGCGCACGTTGGGCTCCAGCCCCAGCCCCTCCTCGCGGATGTAGGTCCTGTGGTTCGGCAGCTTGAGGCCGTAGGGCGGCAAGAACAGGCCGGCCTTGACGTAGGCGTCCGCGGGACCTGGGCGCCACAGCGCGAAGCTCTCCAGGTTGCCGCTCGCGACCCCATAGTCCAGGTACAGGCTCAGCTCGTTCCCCAGCTCCGCGAGCGCATAGACATCGTCCTGCATCAGGAAGAACGACAGCATGGTGGGCAGTCGGAAGGCTTCGTTGGTCGCCGGGTCGATCACGTAGTCCGTGTCCACCGCGATGAAGGCGAAGCGCACGTCGGCGCCCGCCGAGATGCCCACGCCGGCCGTGGGTTCCCAGGACAGGTCCAGGGTGGGCGCGGTCCGCGCATCTGGAAGCGCCAGAGGCAGGACGTGGGCGGCGTACACGTTGCGGCCGTAGTCGTTGCGCATCCCGCCACCGCTGGGATTGACGTGACAGAGCTGGCACGCCGCAGCGGTGCGCGCTGCGAACCGGGGCTCGGCGCTGACCGGGCTGGTGGTCAGCATCCAGGCGGCGAAGAGCAGCACCAGGCCGCCCAGCCGCCGACAGAGCTGGGTCATCGTTCCTCCACGATCACAAAGGCGTCCTTCATGCTGCGCTCGTGGTTGTCGCAGTAATAGATGTGCTCGCCAGGCTCGTCGAAGGTGAAGGACCAGCTCTCCCCGAACAGGATCGACGGGCTGATCCACTCCGGCGCCGCGCCGCCGGGCTCGCCCTCGGCGATGATGTGGAAGGCGCTGTCCTGGTTGATCCACGTCACGGTCCCGCCCAGTGGCACCGCGACCTCCATCTGCAGGAAGCGCAGACCCTGCATCTCCACCAGGGCGCCGCAGTCCCCGGTGTCGCACGTGACGGCGACCGGGAGCTCGGGGTCCTCGACCGTCGTGGCGTCGACCCCGAAGTCGACGCACGCGGTGCCCACCAGGGCGGCGAGGGGAAGGAAGGACGCCTTCATGGCGAGGACTCTCGCCTACTCGGTCAGCAGGGCGGGGTAGCCCTCGATCTCGTCGTTGTGGAACCAGATCATCTCGTTGGCCAGGTGGAAGGCACCGGCGGCGTCGAACCAGTCGTTTTGGACCTCCCAGCTGCCGTCGCCCAGGTAGTCCACATTGGCGGCGTAGACCGGGGCGCAGCCATTGGCGCCGGGCGCGTCGTCGCCCCGGGGCTCGGGGGTGGTGGTGTAGCGGTGGAACATCGGCTCCACGTCGTCGGCGCTGGGCAGCCTCTCGAAGCTGGGAATGCTGGAGACGCCCGGGGCGGTGATCTGGAAGCCCGAGATGTTGATCAGGTTCTCAAAGGCCGGGACCATGATGCTCAGCGCATCGGAGCCGGCCAGGTGCAGGTCGGCGATGTTCAGAGCGCCAAAGATCGTGCCCAGCTGGTCCGCGGTGTAGCTGTCGGTGCCGGTCCAGACGCCGTTGTCGGCGTCGAAGTCCGTGTGGAGTTCGTCCATGGCGGCGACTGCGGCCGTCTCGGCGTCGGCGTTCCCGGTGGCACGCCAGGCGCGGGTCAGGCCGGTCACAGCCAGGGCCGAGTCTTCGACGGTGGTCCGGGTCTCGGCCGCCAGGGCGGTCGCATAGGCATCGATGGCCGCGCTGACGTCGGCGTGGGCGCCCCCGGTGTAGGCCCCGAAGAAATTCAGGCCGTAGATTGCCATGGCCTGGTCGCGCAGGCTCGTGGGCTCGGGCCGGGTGTCGTAGAGCTCCCAGGCGAGCTGGTCGAGGAAGTCCGCCGCGTCGGTGAAGTCGTCGGGCACGGCTTCGGCGCTGATGAAGGCCAGGATGTCCTTGTGCCGGTTGGTGGCGCTGTGGGGCACCGTGTCCGCGGTGGCCAGGACCGCCAGATCGGCCACGGCGGCCATCAGCACGTAGTGACCGCTGACGGATGTGGGAAACAGGTCCTTGTTCTCGTGGTAGTCCACCAGCTGCAGCAGCTCGGCGACGACCAGGACCAGCCCGAAGTAGCGCATGGAGGCCCCTGGCAGGTCGCCTTCGCCCACGGTCCCGAAGTGCGCGTCGACGTGGAACTGCCGAGCCCACATGGACTCCTTCATGCCGACCCACCCCAGGGACGCCAGGGAGACGTCGCTGGTGGGGCTGGCAAAGGCCTCGCTGGTCCAGTCCCGGTTGTTGCCGTCGTAGGCTGCTGCGTACTGGGGGTTGGCCCCGGTGTAGATCCGGGTCAGCATGTTGAGCTTGTCAGGGGGACTGGCCGTCGAGCCGCTGTCGCTGGTCATCGCGACCATCTCGTCGATCCAGGTCTGGGGGAGGTCGTAGACCTCGCCTGCGCCCGAGCGCATCACGAAGTCGCCGAAGTTGTAGCGGCTGTACCAGTAGGCCTGGCTGACCATGTGGGAGGCATCGAAGATGGCCACCGTGTCCGGGGCCTCCTTGCTGCAGGCGGTGAGACCCAGCGGACCCGAGAAGAGGAGCAAGGACAGCATCGGGAACTCCGTCAAACGACTTGGGCGCACAGATGCCGAGCCAAGAGCAGGGTTTCACGGGCTGTGCGACGCTCTGGGCCGTCGGGCATCTCCCATGAGTCGGAAGGAGGACATCACACCATGCTCCTGGCCCTCGGCCTGGCCCTCAGCGCTTGTGACCCCGGCGTTGGAACCGGCCTGGAAGACGACACTGTGCTGCCTTGCGACGTGTCCTCGGGCGCCTCGGCGCTGTCCCTGACCCACGGCGAGGCGCTGCAGATCGACTGGGGCGACGCCTCGGTCTGGGCGGTCGCCGTCACCAGTCCGGGCGCACGGATCGGCGCGATGGGCAAGCTGGAGAGCGGCATCCTGTACTGGCAGGTGGCCTCCACGGAGTTCGGACAGCCGCTGACCGGGCCGCTGACCTATGGCCGGGTGCCCGAGCACGGCACCGACTACACCAGCTTCGCCGGCGGCGTGTTTGCGCCCCTGGAGCCGGGCAGCTGCTACGAGCTCCAGATCAGCGACCCCTCCCACCAGGAGTTCGGCCGGCTTCAATTCCGGCCCCCGACCTGATTCGGATCAGGGCAGGGTCTCCCCGCTGTCCGCCGCCAGGTCCACGGTGACTTCGGCGCCGTCCGAGGCCGTGGCGACGAAGCGATAGATCACGTCCTCGAGCGCCAGGCAGTCGGCGTTGGCTGTCGAGCCCCACATCTCACCGGTCCAGTAGTCCTTGTCCTCCTCTGACAGCGGCAGCAGGCTCCACTCGTCGCCCTGGAGCACCATGCGCAAGGAGACCTGGGTCACGTCGCCCGAGGTCCAGGCCTCGAACACGAACAGGTCGTCGAAGTGGCCCTCGGGCACGCACTCCGCAGTGACTTCCTCCAGGGAGGGTCCTGTGTCACAGGCCAACAGGGTCAGGGCCAGGATCAACGGGCGCTCCTTGACGCGGCTGGCTTATTCTATCGCACTCCTGGCGGCCGCGGCCGGCTGTGGCGGGTCAGCCGGTCCCCAGGACCCGCACGCACGCTGCGAGGCCGGCGACGCCCCTTCCTGCGCCACCCTGGCCACCGCTGCCTTCAAGGGCATCGGCCAGGGCCAGGACCTGGACGAAGCAGAGCGGCTCTGGGGCCTGGCCTGCGCGGGCGGGGTTGCGCCGGCCTGCATGGACGCCGGAATCCTGAATGGCGGTCACGCGCACCTCGATGCGGGCGCGCACCGCCACCCCAACCCGGGCCGCGCCGCACGCTGGTACTCCCGGGCCTGTGACCTCTCCGAGCCCGCAGGTTGCTACGCTCTGTCGCTTCTACACGCTGATGGCCAGGGCATCGAGCGGGATCCAGACAAGGCCCGGCGACTCATGAAGCGGGCCTGTGATCTGGGCCACGGGCCGGCCTGTGAGCACGTCGGCGGTGGCGAGAATCCTCGCCTCCGTTAGCATCCCCCCGGGTCGCCCCCATGCCGGGGTCGGCTCGAACACATGTGGAGGAGAACAAAATGCGCTACCTGATGCTTGCCCTGACCGGACTCGGCCTGGCCCTCTTCACCGGCTGCGGTGACGACACCACCACCACCGGCGACAGCGGCGACAGCGGCACCACCGGCACGACCGGCACCACCGGCACCACGTCTGCCCTGGTGATCGAGGCCGAAGAGAACCTCGTCTGAGAGGCCTCTCGCGTCTGAACAGACGCACCAAGACCCACCCCTCACGTCCGCGGCGTGAGGGGTGGTGTCGTTTTGGGGTTAGGCGCTGGCCATGTCTTCGGCCCCCACAGCCGCCCGCTGCCTGGCCCGCGCGCTGGCCGACCGCGGCGTCACCCTGGCCTTTGGCATGCCCGGCGGCGTGCTGCTGCCGGTGCTCGACGCCCTGCGGAAAGAGGGCATTCGCTTCGTGCTCACCCGACACGAGACCGCGGCGGCTTTCATGGCAGAGGCGGTCTGGCGCACCACGGGCGCCCCCGGCGTGGCTCTCGGCACCCTGGGGCCCGGTGCGACACAGCTGCTGTCGGGCGTCGCCGGCGCCTGGCTGGATCGGGCGCCGGTGGTGGCGATCACGGGGGAGATCGGGACCCGCAACCGCACGCTCTACACCCACCAAATCCTGGACCAGCGGGCCCTCTTCGAACCGATCACCCATCGCTCGGTGACCCTGACGGCCCAGGAGGCCTGGCGGGAGATCCCGCTGGCGCTGCGCCACCTCACTGCGGGTCGCCCGGGGCCCGTGCACCTGAACCTGCCCGGCGACGTGGCCACGGCCGAGCAGCCGGGGTTCTGGCCGGACCGCTTCGACCCCGCACCGGTGGCCCCCCTCCAGGCCCAGCTGGACGAGGCCATCGCCCTGGTGCGCGCGGCCCGCCGCCCGGTGATCGCGGTGGGCTGCTCGGACCTGTCGGACCAGGTGGACCTGACGCTCTACGCCCTGGCCCACCAGCTCAAGGCCCCGGTCATCACCACCTACAAGGCCAAGGGCATCCTGGCCGAGACCGACACCTGGAGCGCGGGCGCCTTTGGCCTGAGTCCCGTGGTGGACCGCCGCCAACAGGCGCTCCTGGCCCAGGCGGACCTGCTGCTGGCCGTGGGGCTGGACCCGGTGGAGCTGCGGCCCCAGTGGCTGCCGGGGTGGTCTCGAGACCTGGCCGTGGTCGCGGTCGATGCCACGCCCCCGGTGGACCTGGTGTCGCCGCTGGCCCGAACCCTGGTGGGCGAAGTGCCCACCCTGCTCCAGAGGCTGGCTGTGGCCGGGGCGAGCACGTGGGAGCCCCTGGAGATCGCCCGGCACCGAGACGCCCTCCAGAGGGGCTTCGACGACGGCCCCGACGGTCCTGCCGCGACCATTCGGGCCTTGCGCAGGGCGCTGCCCGCGGACGGTGTCTGCACGCTGGACGTCGGCGCCCACCGGATCACGGCCTGCCACGCGTGGACGTGCACGCGGCCGCGACGGCTGCTCCAGTCCAACGGCTTCAGCACCATGGGGTACGGCCTGCCCGCCGCCATCGGCGCCGCCCTGGCGCAGCCCCAGGCCAAGGTGATGGCCATCACTGGCGACATGGGACTGTGGATGTACGCGGGCGAGCTGGGCACGGCCGCCGAGCAGGGCCTGGACCTGGTGGTGGTCTACCTGTCGGACCGCAGCCTGAGCCTCATCGAGCTCAAGCAGGAGCGGCTGTCGCTGCCGAGCTCGGGGGTGCGCTTCGAGAACCCCAAGGTGGAAGCCCTGGCCGACGCCTTTGGGGGCGTGGGGGTCCAGGTCCGCGGCGAGGAGGCGGTCGAAGCGGCCGCACGAGAGGCACTGGAAGCCGGGGGTGTGCGACTGATCGAGGCTGTGATCGATCCGGCCGGGTATCGGCGGCAGATGTAGGGCCTCACCCGGCCAGCCACCGCGACACGGCCACCACGCCACTCCAGCGATCCGGGGGGCCGTTCCGCACCCACACCACCCGCCGAAGGCCCGCGTGCACCGACCAGCCATGGGGCAGGGTCCGGCTCGCCTGCACGCCCAGCTGGGCGTCTCGGTACTGGAGCGCGGCGAAGCGATCGTCGCTGGGGCGGGCCCAGGTGACCCAGGTGGCGTCCCGCTGGAGGCCGCCCAGCCGGTGCACGGTGTCGGCGGTGCCCAGGAAGCCCCAGCCCCCTGACCGCCAGGCCACCTGCACACCGCCATCGATCTGGTTCGCCGGCACGCGCAGGGCTTCGTCGCCGACGAGCAACTCGCGCTTGGTCCGGCCTGTGAACCCGACCCAGCCATCCAGCCGCACCGGGCCCAGGTCCGCACCCGCCAACCCGGCGATCCGCAGGTCCCAGGTGGCGTCTGAAGTGGACGTCCACCGGCCCCGTCGATCCGCCAGCCAGGCGTCGGTGGCCCCGACCAGGCTCAGGGCCAGGTCCGCCTGTCCCACCCCCTGGCGAGCCTTGAGCCCCAGCGTCCCGCGGCCGGGTGCGACCACCGGCTCGCAGTAGTCGTCGACCGGGCGGGCGTGCACGCAGGGGTTGCCCTCGACCACCAGCACGCCGTTGGCGACCCAAGGCATCGACGCCGACAGCTCCAGGTGCTCCCCCAGGCCGGCCCCAAACCAGCCCTGGACCTGGGCCTGCACGGCGCGATCCAAGGGCTGCACGAACCCATCGGCGTGCCGGACGTGGCGAAAGGTGCCCAGCCCGACGCCCAGCCACCCCGTCGTCGACCCGGGGGGCAGGGTCGAGGCCCCTTCGGCCAGCGCCGCGCCGACCCACAGGGCCAGGATCACAGTCCCAGGCTCCCGCCGTGAGGCAACACGTGCACGCGGTCCGGATCCAGGCCCCGCTCGGACACCAGCTCCGGCAGCAGGGTCCTGGCCCCGTGGTCCAAGGGCTCGTCGGTCAGGTCAAAGGTGCCCCAGTGCATGCCCACGAAGTGCCGAGCCCCCAGGTCTACAAAGCCCTGCACACTCTCCGCTGGGTTCATGTGCTGGGTGCCCATGAACCACCGGGGCTCGTAGGCCCCGAGGGGCAGGACGGCGGCGTCCAGGCTGGGGAACACCTGGCCGATCACCGAGAAGCCTTGGCAGAAGCCGGTGTCTCCGGAGTGGTAGACGCTGCGGCTGCCGGCGATCACGCAGCCGCCCCACAGGACCCGGTTGGTGTCGAAGGGACTGCGGCGGTGCCAGTGTTGGGCAGGCACCAGGTGGACCCCCACTCCCCGCACCTGGACCTGCTGCCACCAGTCCAGCTCGACCACGCGCCTGCAGGCCCGCGGCAGGCTGCGGCCCAATCCCAAGGGCGCGACGAACAGCACGTCGGTGCCAAAGCGCCGCCCCAGCGCTCGCAGGCTGGGACGGTCCAGGTGGTCATAGTGGCCGTGGGTCACCACCACCACATCCACCGGGGGCAGGGCGCCGGGCAAGACCGGTGCGGGCACCTTGCGCGGCACCACCGGGGACGCCGAGCCGAACACCGGGTCCACCAGCACCCGCACGCCGTCCACTTCGACCAGAAGGCTGGCGTGGCCCAGCCACATCAGGCGTCCTTGGGCGTCCAGCGCGTCGAGTGCGCCCAGCGGATCGGCCTCCCGCTCGACCGCAGGCGGCGTGGCCTTGGCGGCTCGGAAGGGGTTGGTGGCGCTCTGCCACTTCCAGAGCTCCCCCGGCGTCTTGACCGGCAGGCGGTGCCAGGGGTTGAAGAAGCCGTCGCCGTCCCGGTGATCCGCGAAGAACGCCGGCTGTCCCGAGCGCACCGGGTCGGGGACCGGGGTGTCGATGACCGGGGGAAGCGGCTCCACGCCTCTGGCGTAGCCCGATGGGCCCCATCGGGTCCAGGGCGAGCACCCCAGCGCCGGAGTGACGCCGCGGATCCGGTGTGCAAAGCTGCATTCCTCGCCGGAGAAGGACCACGATGACGACGCTGTTGACCCTGGCTCTGCTGGGCCTCGCATGCAATGACAAGGACACGACCACCGCCACGGACACGGGCCAGGTGACCGAGACGGACACCGACACGGACACGGACACGGACACGGACACGGACACGGACACGGACACCGATACGGACACCGACACCGACACCGACGCCGACACCGACACCGACACCGACACCGACACCGTCATCGACGAGGACGAGGACGGTGTTCCCGCAGAGGAAGACTGCGACGACAACGACCCCGACGTCGGGGCCAAGACCGACTGGTACGTCGACGCCGACTCCGACGGCTACGGCGACCCCGACGCCGGCCTCCAGGCCTGCACGGGGCCCAGCGGCACCGTCGCCGACGGCACCGACTGCGACGACCTCGACGCCACCATCCACCCCGACGCCGACGAGGTCTGTGACGGCGTCGACAACGACTGCGACACCCTGGTCGACGACGATGACGACAGCCTGTTCGGCGCCGACACCTGGTACCACGACGGGGACGGCGACGGCTTCGGCGACCTGGCGGACCAGGTCCGCGCCTGTGACCAGCCCGCCGACTACGTCGACGACGACACGGATTGCGACGACACCGACGCCACGGCCAACCCCGACGGCGTCGAGGTCTGCGACGGCGGCGTGGACAACGACTGCAACGGCAAGGCCGACGACGACGATAGCGGCGTGACCGACGCCACCAGCTGGTACGAGGACAGCGACGGCGACGGCTATGGCACGCCGTCGGTCGAGGTGGTCTCCTGTGAACAGCCCACGGACTACGTCAGCAACTACAGCGACTGCGACGACGACGACGCCACGGTCTACGCCGACTGCGGCGCCCGGGACGGCACCTACTCCGGCAGCCTGACCGTCGAGCTGCAGGCGGTCGGCCTGACCGACACCTGCACGGGCACCATCGCGCTGAACGTGGTCGAGGCGGACTCGCCCCAGATCGAGGGCTCTGGGACCTGTGCCTTCACCGGCTCCCTGGCCGGGCTGATCGGGACGGTGGGTACCACGCTCACCGGCAACATCGACACCGACCCGGACTGCTCAGGCGACATCGACATCGACGTGAGCTCCATCCCCTGGAACGGCACCTTCACCACCACCAGCACCCTGGAGGGCGAGGCGTCGGGCACGTTCAGCTACTCGGGCACCACCGTGACCTACGCGGGCAGCTTCTCGACCTCACTCTGAGCAGTAGCCGCGGTGGTCGAACACCGCGCAGCCGTCCAGGTAGCGAACCCGGTAAAGCGTCCAGGGGACCGGTCCCAGAGCCATGCGCCACGTCACGGTGCCGTCCCCGGCGACCTGGACGACACCGGCGCCGTTCTCGGACCCCGTGTACATGGACGCCTGGCCGATGAGCCAGTCGCCGGAGTTCAGCTCTTCGATGCCCCCCAGCGCTGCCGAGTACCAGCCGGTCTCGGTCCACGTGCGCAGGATGGTCGCGGTGCCCGAGCCTTCGTGCAGGCCGACCTTGACCCCACTGCTCTGTCGGTCCTCGACCCCGTTGTCGTAGTAGAGCAGGCAGGCGTCGTAGCCGGCGCAGTCCACCAGCCTCAGGTCGTGGAGCTGATCGGGGAACTCGCTGTCGGTGGGCCCCGTGAAGTCCCCCGTGGCGCCGAAGCGCCAGTCCACCGTGCCCGTCGTGGCGTCCAGCCGGACCACTTCGGCCGGGCCCTGGCTGGTGACGTAGAGCTTGCGACCGGCGGACTCGTCGCGCACCACCAGCGAGTTCAGACCGCTGGTCGTCAGGCCGGAGCCGTCGTCGTGGCACAGGCTGGTACGCGTCTTGCCGGTGGCGATCACGTGCTCGTCGATGCACCACTCGCTCTCGGACCCAGCCAACACGTACAGCGCATCGTCGACCCACTTGACGTCGTGGTGGGCGTCGGCCGACAGGGTGGTCTCGGCGTCGGCGGACAGGGTCAGGACCTGGGGGTCCATGCGGTCGTGCAGCCCCCCTGCGACCGCGAAGCGGGCGTGGTCGGCGACCCACTCGAAGCCGATCTGCCCGTCGACGCCGTCCAGGTCCAGGTACCAGCGCACCGCCCCCTCGCGGTCCACGATGACCAGGTACTGGCCGTCCTGGGTCTCGTCGAAGGGGAAGACGTTGAGCAAGACGAACGCCGGGTCGGTGGCGGCGCTGTCCCAGGTGCTGACAGTGAAGGTGAGCCCTGAGAGCCGCGCTGGCAGGGCGTCCGTCGTGACCGAGAACGCCAGCTCAGCGTCGGGGGCCTCGTCATAGCGGAGGGCGCAGCTGTAGGTCGTGCTGGCCAGGAGCCCCTGAAGCAGGACTTCGGTGGACGTGGGCTCCAAGGTCGGCTCGTGGCGCTCGTCGAGGGTCGTGCCCGCCGCGGCCGTGCAGGACAGGGCCGGGGTGCAGGCGGGGTCGAGGCCGACCGCCAGCGCCAGCTCGGTCACGAGGTCGGGGTTGCCGGTGGCGGCCACTGTGGCTGTCGACGGGTCACAGGCGGGGGGCGGATCCGTGTCGTGGGTGTCGGTGCCCGAGTCGGTGTCCGTCTCGGGCACCGAGTCCGTGGGCGGGACCGAGTCCGTCGGAGTGCCCGTGTCGGGTGTCGAGTCGGTCGGTGGCGTCCCAGTCTCGGACGGGGGTGCCGAGTCGGCCCCGGTGGTCGTGTCGTCTCCACAGGCGAACACCGCCAGGACCCACAGCCCCATCAGCGCACCTGCTTGCGGTTCAGCCGGGCGGTCCGGTCGGTGCCGACCAGCATCCCGTGGGAGCCCCGGGCGATGCCAGCGGCGTTGGCCTCGTCGGTGTCGATGTGCATCTCGAGCTTGTAGGAGTCCTTGACCCGCACCAGCACGTCGCCGTAAGTCAGGTCCCGACCGGCCGAGTCCACGGTCACCTCGACCACGTCCTTGTCCTGGACCCCATAGTGCTCGGCATCGGCGGGGGTCATGTGGATGTGCCGCCAGGCGCAGATCACGCCCTCGGTCAGCACCAGCCGCCCGGCCGGCCCCACCAGCGTGCAGCCGGCGCTGCACTTGACGTCGCCGCTGGGCCGCACGGGCGCGTCCACACCCAGGTGGAATTCGTCGGTCGTGGACACCTCGATCTGGATGGCCGAGCGCACGGGGCCCAGGATGCGGGCCTTGAGGCTGCGCTTGGGGCCCACGATCTCGACCGTCTCCTCGCAAGCGAATTGACCCGGCTGGGTGAGGGGGTTCCGAGGGGTCAGGGTGTGGCCCGGCCCATAGAGCGCCTCGACGGCCTCCTGGGTCAGGTGCACGTGGCGGGCGGACACGCTCAGAGGGATCGGGCGTGGGTTCTTCACCGCCGATGCCTCTTCCACGACCCCCACCACCTGGCGGGCGATCTCCCGTGCCTCGTCGGTGGCCACGGCCAACAGCTTCACCCTGCTGTTGTCGGCGTGCAGCACCGCGACGTCCTCGGTTCGGCTGACCCGCGCGTCTCGATTGCGGTCCTCGTGGAGCCGCGCACCCAGGAACTCCAGGCGCTGGGCGACCCGGTGGCGGACCAGGGCGGAGTTCTCGCCGATGCCCCCGGTGAAGGCGATCACGTCCACCCCGCCCATCACGGCGGCATAGGCACCCACGTACTTGCGGGCCCGGTGGCAGAACACGTGCAGGGCCAGTCGCGCTCGCTTGTCGCCCTCACCCGCCCGGGCCTCGATGTCCCGCAGGTCGTTGCCCACCCCGCTCAGGCCGGCCAGCCCGGACTTGCGGTTCAGCAGGTGGTCCAGCTCGTCGACGCTCATGCCATCCCGCAGGAGTTGGAGCATCAGCCCCGGGTCCAGGTCCCCGCTGCGGGTCCCCATCACCAGACCCTCCAGCGGGGACAGCCCCATCGACGTCTCGATCGAGCGCCCGAACTCCACCGCGGCCGCGCTGCAGCCATTGCCCAGGTGGAGCGTGATGGTGCGGAGGTCCCGGGGATCGGCGTCGAGGAAGGCGGCGGCGCGGTTCGAGACCCAGGCGTGGCTGGTCCCGTGGAAGCCGTAGCGGCGCAGGCCCTTGTCCTTGGCGAGCTCGGCATCGATGGCGTAGGACCGAGCCCGTCGGGGCAGCGTGCTGTGGAAGGCCGTGTCGAAGACCGCCACGTGGGGCAGGTCCGGCATCAGGGCACGAGCGGCCCGGATGCCCGCCAGGTTGGGCGGATTGTGGAGCGGTGCCAGGGGAGCCAAGGCGTCGATGGCCGACTCGACCGTCTCGTCGATGGCCGTAGGGTCCACGAAGCGCTCGCCGCCGTGCACGACCCTGTGGCCCACCGCCGCGATCCGGGCCCTCTCTGGAAGCGCCTGGAGCACGGCTGGCAGGACCTGGACCAGGGCGGCGGCGTGATCGCTGCCGTCGAGCGCCACGTCGCGGCCCGCGACGGTGCAGGTGGCCTGGGGCGTCCCGAGACGCCCCAGCCGGGCTGACACGACGCGGGATCCGGTGGCTGGGTCCAGCACGTCGACCTTGACGCTGGAGCTGCCGCTGTTGACGACCATCACGAGCACGGAAGACCTCCGGTCAGGAGGGGTTGGGTAATCGGGATAGGCGACCGGCGTGTTCAGCGAGGTGGGACAGAAGCAACCCGTGTTCGGGCCCGGGGTCCGCGCACTGGTTCGCCTGCTCACCCTGGGCGTGCTGGTGGCGGCGGGCGGCGCCCTGTGGCTGGCCCTCTCTCCGACACCCTGGACCTGGATGGCCGAGCGCTTGGTGCGCGACCTGCCGGGCCAGGTGAGCATCGCCGGCATGGATCTGATCGGGCCAGGAGAGCTGTGGCAGCCCGCCACCTGGGAGCTGACCGTCGAGGGGCTGGAGTGGGTCCCGGACGACCCGGAGCGCCCTGCCTTCTCGGTGGACCGTGCCAGCGCACCCCTGCCGGATCTGGACGCTTGGCAGCACCGACGGGAGGTGCACGTGGACTGGCTCCGGATCGTCGGGCTCTCGCTCCACGTGCCCACCCAGCGGCCGCCGCCGCCCTGGACCCCCACCGACGACCCGCTGGCCCTGGCCGCCGACCGGGTCGAGATCTGGCACACCCGCCTCCAGGTCGACGAGGACGGCCCCCTGTCCGGCCTCACGGCCAGCGAGATCACCGGCCAGGTCGACAACCTGCGCTTCCAGCCAGGCACCCGGGACTTCTCGGGTCTGGGCCACGCACGCATCGGTCCCCTGGTCTATGGCGACCTGGCCTTCTCGCAGGCCACCATCGACGAGATCGTCGCCGACGATCGTGGCGTGGTGCTGGGCGGCGTCGGCTTCGGCCTGGCGTCCGGCGAGGGCACCGCGACCCTGCGCTTCGAGGGCCTGCTCAAGACCCAGGCCACCCTGACCCTGGACACCGAGGTCACCAGCCTGCGCATCCAGGACATCGTCGCCGCGACGTCGGATCGGCCATCGCCCGTCCGCGGGCTGGTGTCTGCAACAGGCATGATGCAGACCGATCCCCAGGCCGAGCGCGGCACCAGCGTGCTGACGGCCCAGGTCCGAGTCCCCACGCTGGTCATCCCCTTGGACCTGCAGTCGGGCACTGTGAGCCCTCTGCTGCGGGGCGTGCTGGAGCTCTTCGGCTACCGGCCCGGCGGCGGGCTCAGGCTGAAGAGTCTCTATGGGCCGATCCAGCTCGGCCGCGGCTGGGTGAGCATCGACGGGCTGCGGTCGACGGTGCTGGGTGTGGCCATCGAGCTGCGGGCCCGGATCGACGAAGGCCAGACCTGGATCCTGGTGCGTCGGCTGCCGCGACTGCGCAACCTGGGTGCCCTGAGCCGGGCGACCGGCGCGGTCGGCCTGGTCATCGAGGGCACCGACGACGACCTCTACCTGCGCATCGCCGACGAAGCCGAGATGAAGGCCGGCCGCCAGGTCGGACCCCTGCGCAGAGACGGCGTGAGGCTGGGAGACTGACACGATCCCCCCATCCCGTGCGTATACAGTCCCGACGCACCCTGGAGGCCCCTTGTCCGAGCTCGATCGCCGTGCCCTGCTGACTGGAGTCGGCGCCCTCGCCGTGACCACCGGCTGCGCCCTGCGCACCAAGGACGCCGACTACTGCCTCCAGACCGGCGGCGGCGGCGCCCAGATCAACGACGACGGGCCCTTTCCGGACGCGGGCGAGTGCCAGGTCACCGCCAGCCAGATCGAAGGTCCCTTCTACTCAGAGGGTGCCCCTTCGTCGGTGGACATCGTCGAGGACGACGGGGGGGTCATCGTCACCCTCACCGGCCTGGTCTATGAGGCGGGATGCGCGGCAGCCCTCGCCGGCGCTGTGGTGGAGATCTGGCACTCGGACGACTCGGGCGAGTACGACAACTCGGGCTTCCGCTACCGCACGACCCTCACCACCGACGGCGACGGGCGCTGGACCCTGCGCACCATCCGACCAGGGCTCTACGCCGACAACGGTGTGTACCGGCCCCGGCACTACCACGTGAAGATCACGGTCGACGACGTCGAGCGGCTGACCACGCAGCTCTACTTCGAGGGCGACGAGTACCTGGAGTGCGACTCCTTTGCCAACACGTCGCTCGTGGTGCCCGTGACGGGCAACGAGACAGACGGCCTGGGCCTGGAGGTCGACTTCGTGCTGGCGTGAGCCGCCGGCTCAGAGCTCCAGCAGGGACTCCTCGGCGACCGCGAACATGGGCTCCAGGCGGGTTGTGCGACCTCCGACCCGAACCCGACCGGTCAGATCGCCGTAGTACTGGCTGAAGTCGGCCTTCATGAGCCACAGGAAGCGGTGCTCCCGGCGGTGGAAGCGCGGGTGAAAGGTCAGGTCCAGCCAGCTGTCCCCGCAGCCCGGGCTGGTGATGCGCCACGGGCTCTCGCTGGCCCGGGTCTCGGGGTCGTCGATGGTGTAGTCGAAGACGGCTTCCGGCACCTTGAACAGGGCGTCTTCGGTCCAGACCGCGTACTTCTGGGCGATGACGACAGGGCGCGCAAGACTGCGGTCTCGGGCCACCTGGATGCCCAGCCGCACACGCTCGCCGGTGTCCTCGTCCACCCCGTGGCCCACGGCCGCGACCCAGTTCCAGGCCTGCTCACCCCGCTGGTGGCCCATCGTCCGGTCGAAGGAGCCCAGGCTGCCGGCGGGCAGCGGGAGGATCCGGTCCCCGAGCGCCAGGGTGCCGTGCTCGATGGCCAGGTTGCCGTAGCGCTGGAAGCTGCCCCGCCCGCGGTGAAAGGCCGTGGCCTGGATCAGGGGCGGCCCCAGGACCCGGCGAGCGACCCCCATGACCGCCAGGCCCTCGGCGTGGACCGAGAATTGCACCACCTCGTCGTCGTCGCTCACCCGGATGAAGCTCCCGGAGTCCGGGTCGTGAAAGTGCTCCGCTCGGGGCCCCACGTGGATGTCGTTGCTCCCCAGGACCTGGGTGAGCGATGCGTGCTCGAAGGCCCCGGTCTCCTTGTCGCAGACCAGCACCGCCGTGTTCCCGGCCTTGCCCAGGTGAGCGATGTTGAGCACCAGGAAGTGGGTCTGGGTCTCGAAGCTCAGGTGGAACCAGCGCTGGAAGGCCAGGTCGAAGGCGCTGGAGTCGTCGAGGTTGAGCACCGGAGGCACGGCGTCGAACCAGCCGGCGACGTAGGTGCCGTCGGGGCGAATGAGCCGCTCCGGCGGCGCCCGCTGGACCCCGTAGTCCACTCCGGTGTCCAGCAGCTCCGGCGTGCGTCCGGCAGCGGCGTCGAGCTTGTCGATCAGGCGCGGCACGGACTCACGCCGCTCGCATCCGAAGCCACCAGGTCGTCCAGAGCAGGTTGAAGCCCAGGAAGATGCCAAAGAAGAGCCACCCGGCTGTGGGGGCCCCGTTGACCATGGCCAGGCCGATGCCGATGGTGGCGGTGGACGACCAGATCACCTTCATGCGCAGCATGGTCCGGAAGGACTCCGCGTCGGCGTTGCGCCCCAGTAGAGACTCCCCACCGATACCAAACAGTGCTGCTGCAACGAGTCGGCTGGCCACAGGGTCGACGCACTCCCAGCCCAACAGGCCCATGAACCAGACCGGCGCGACGAACAGCGGCACGGCGAAGACGTAGTCGGCCCAGAAGTGGAACACGAACCACTTGCGCAGGGCGCTGGGGACCTCCATGGGGACTCCGGGGCAATGAGAGGGGCGAGCATCGTATCTCGCGGCGCCGCCCAGGCTGGCGCCACCAAAGCGGATCGTCAAGACGTGGCAGACGCGACATCGTTAGGCCTGGGGAGTCCTTGGGAGCAAGACGACCATGCGCATCGAGTGGGTCAACCACGCCTCGTTCGTCCTGGAGCACGGCAGTGTGCGGCTGATGACCGACCCCTGGCTGGACCAGCCGGTGTTCGACGGGGGTGTGGGGCTGTTGTCCGAGACGCGCTTCACACCGGACGACTTCGCCTCGATCACGCACATCTGGATCAGCCACGAGCACCCGGACCACTTTCACCCAGCCACGCTGAAGCGCATCCCGGACGCCGTCCGCGCCGGCATCACTCTGCTCTACCAGGACACGGATCACCACAAGGTCGTGTCGTGGGCCCAAGGACAGGGCTTCAAGGCGGTCATCGAGCTGGACCCCGCGGAGTGGGTAGACCTGGGCGATGGCCTGGGGGTGCGGTGTGTGCCCTTCTCGCGCGGCGACTCCTGGATCGCCTTTCGGGCCGCCGGCAAGCTGGTGCTCAACCTGAACGACTGTGTGGTCGAGTCCGAGGACAAGGTCCGCCAGATCCGAGCCCAACTGGACGGGCACAGTCCGGATCTGCTGCTCTCCCAGTTCTCCTATGGCGGCTGGGCTGGCAACAAGGACGACCCGGACATGCGCCAGGCCTATGCCAATGAGATGCTCCAGCGGCTCATCTACCAGACCGAGGGGCTGAAGCCGACCTGGGTGCTCCCCATGGCCAGCTTCGTGTGGTTCTGTCACCGCGAGAACCACTACATGAATGACCGCAGCAACCGGGTGGGCACGGTGGCGTCGTTCCTGGAGCAGCGGTGCAAGGTCAAGCCGGTGGTGCTGTACCCCGGGGACCGCTGGAAGCTCGGCGAGAAGCGCATCAACCGCAAGGCCATCCGCGCCTACTCCCGCGACTATGACCGCGCCGAGCAGACCCAGGACCTGGTCACCCACGAGCCGGTCGACGTCGACACGCTGGTCGCCCAGGCCAATGCCTTCTTGGGCCAGCTCAAGTCCCTGAACGGATGGCTGGCCATGCGGGCCTTTCGCAAGTCCAAGCTGTTGATGGACGCGACGGTCTGGTTGACGGACCACGAACAGGCCCTGCTGCTCAGCCCGACGGCGGGACTCTCCCGCGGCGAGGCAGCCGCGCGGGACTGCGACATCGCCTTGTCGTCGGCCGCGCTCTCCCACTGCTTCCAATTCCTGTGGGGGGGCGACAACCTGGGCATCAATGGCCGCTACGTGCGGCCCCCAGGCGGCTACTACCACCGCTTCAAGGCGTACTTCGCCGTGGCCAGCCACAACCACCACAAGTCCGCCCCGCCCCCCAAACAGGTCATGCTCGGCGCCCAGGAGCGCGAGGCGGCCGTCGCCTCGGGCGCCTTTGCCCCGGGCCAATAGCCGTGCTGGCGCTGCTCCTGCTGGCCTGTGGCTCGGAACCGGAGCCTGAGCCCCCGTGGACCGCACCCGACGAGCCCGGTCCCTACGCCGCCGGCGTCACCTCCTTCCAGATGACCGGCGCACACGAAGAAGCGATCTCCGTCGAGGTCTGGTATCCGGCGATCCAGCCCGAGAACCAGGACCCCAGCCCCTACCTGGAGATCCCCATGGCTGGCACCGCCTACCGCGAGGCCACGCCGGTCACGGCCGATGGGCCCTTTCCCCTGATCGCCTTCAGCCACGGAAGCCAGGGCATCCGCTACCAGTCCATCACCCTGACCGAGCACTGGGCCTCCCACGGCTTCGTGGTGGTGGCCCCGGACCACCCGGGCAATACCTTCCTGGATCCGGATCAGCTCGATCTAGCGCTCATCGCGGACCGCCGGCCGGGCCAGGTGGTCGATGCGGTCGACGCGCTGCTGGCCCGCACCGCAGACCCAGCCGACAAGCTCGCCGGTCTGACGGCCGGCGACGACTACCTCATGACCGGACACAGCTTTGGAGCCTGGACGACCCTGGCCGTCGCCGGCGGTCAGATCGACCACGCCGGCATGGTGATCTGGTGCGAGTCCAACCCCGACTCCCGGTTCTGCGAGCTCACCGAAGAGGTCCTGACCGTGCCGGGCTCCCCGGACCCGCGAGCGACCCATGCCCTGTCGATGGCACCCGGTGGCTGGTACGCGTTCGGAGACCAGGGCCTGGACAGCGTGAAGCCGGCGATGGTCTGGGGCGGCACCATGGACGAGATGACCCCCTACGAGGAGGAGATCCGGCCCACCTACGACGGCCTCTCGGCACCCGCCGAGCTCTGGACCCTGGCCGACGCGGGCCACTTCGTGTTCTCCGACCTGTGCCGCGTCGCGCCCTTCATCAGCGACGAGTGCGACGACGACGGGGGCTACCTGGACCTGCCGACGGGACAGGACATCGTGCGCACCGCCACCACCTCCTGGCTGCGCCGCATGGCAGACGTCGACGCCCGGGACCAGGCGTGGTGGGACGAGGCCGCGCTGACCTGGCCCGAGGCCACGCGGGAGGCCAGATAGAGCGCCGATCAGTCCAGGATCACCCGGAATTCCAACGGGCCGGCCCCGGTCTCGATGGTGCAGATGCCCTCGGTGGGACCCTCGGGCATCGTGGCCTCGCCGCAGACGTAGAGCGCACCGTCCAGAGGCATCGGCAGCGCACCCACGGGCTCTGCGCAGTCGTCGCTCCACGACAGGTGACAGGTCAGCCAGTCGCTGTCGCTCTCGACCCCACAGAGCTCGGTGAACCCATCGAAGTCGGCCTTGAACAGCGTGGGAAAGACGCCGTCGCTGGCTCCACGGGCTTCCCCACGTCCAGTGCAGAAGCCCGCGGAGCCCCCTCCCGAGCAGTCACCGGTCAGGACCGGCTCGGCACTGCCCGAGTCCTCCGCCAGCGTCATGTCGTCGCCGACGTCGGCTGCGCCCGGATCATCCTGATCCTCCGGCGCGGCGGTGTCGGTGCGACCCTCGGTGCCCGAGAGCCCACTGGTGGTGGCCTCAGGCGGGGTGAGGCAGCTGGACAGGCAGAGCAAGGACAGGAGCATGGGCGGGAACCTGGGCGCGTCCACCTTAGCGGACGCCTGACCTGGCCCGGGGTTTCAAACCAGGTTGCACTTCAACCCAGCAACATCATGCCCAACCACCCCGCGGCCCACAGCAGCAGGGGCACGGCCGGGAGCAGCAGGAGTGTGCGCCACGTCCGGGCCACCGTCTCCGGCTTCAGGGCCACCAGTCGGGTCAGCACGAGGAAGGCCCAGCCGATGACCGCACAGCCCACCGCGGCTGCGGGGAAGCCCTGCATGCTCAGCGCCACCATCCACTGGAAGAAGCCCGCTGGCTCGGCCTCGAGCACGAACCCGGCGAACACCGCCGGCACGAACCCGACCGCGGCGAGGGGCAGCCAGAGCAAGGTGATGATCAGCGCCTGTCGCACCGGCGCACGCTACCCCGCAAGGACGCGAATCGCCGTGTGCACGGGCCGAACCCTGGCCCCGCCGTGCCCACCGGTCACCATCTCGGTGCTGGGCAGGTCCACCACCCGCCCCTGGACCACCATGCGCTTGCTGGAGCCGCCGTCCAGGTTCAGGGCGGTGTGGCAGCCCAGCTGCCGCAACAGTGCGCCGGTCCCACGCAGGGTCAGGCCCAGGGCTCGCTGCAGGTTGCGGCCGTCGACTGCGGCAAACACCAGCTCGCCGCCATCGCGCAGGCCGACCGCCATGCGCGGCAGCAAGTTCTGGTCGAAGGTCTCGTCCTGGGAGAAGGTGAGCGGCGGGGCCCCACCCGTGAACTCCTCGGCCTCGCGGTCCAGGCAGCTCTCGCCGTCCTGGAGCAGCATGGGGCCCCCGGCCACGGCGTCGGTCCAGGGCCCTTCGAGGGCCCAGGGCACCGGGTCGGGCACCGGGTCCCGAAGCAGGATGCCGTTCAACGGCGGCCAGCGGGTCCGACCCGGCAAGACCCGGTCGCCCACCACCGCGTGGCCCTCCCATGGCGCCGGACCCGGACGCGCTCGGTTCCACCAGTGCACCGGTCGGCCGCCGACGCGGACGGCCTCCATGCCCAGGGGGGCCAGGGCGACACCCCGAGGGCCCACCAACAGGCTGCCTCGCCGCATCGTCGGAGGGTTCAAGATGCGGCCTGCGCGCATCAGCAGGCCCACCGGGTCGTGTCTGGCAGAAGGCGGAGGAATGTCCGGCTCGGAGTAGAGGAAGAAGCCGCCCGAGACCGCAGCGATGGCGCCCTGCCCGAGCTGGGCGACCGTGCCCCGACCGTGGAGATCCACCACCTCCAGGCGCACCTGTTCGGGGTCCACGGCCAGCAGGTTCACGTGCAGCGGCCCCTGTTCCGCCACCCCGTCCAGCCGGGCGTGGCGGACACCAGGCGCCACGGGCCGCCAAGGCACAGGGTCCAGCAAGGCGGCGAGCTCGCCCCCTCGCCCCCGCCACGCCAGCACCCCGGCGTGGCTGCCGTAGAAGTCCGCCAGGGCGCGAACCCGGAGCGCCCGGGGGCCCGGACCCGCCAGGATCTCCTCCAGGCGCTGGCGCAGGCCGACCCGGAGCACCCGGGCTTCACCAGGGGCCAGGTCCGCGAGGGTCTGATCGACCGCCCGGAAGCGCCGCCCGAACATCCGAGCCTGGTCGGCGTCCACCTCGGCGGCACAGGACGCCACCAAGCGGTCGAGCCGGTCCGCCGCACCGGCCTCCAGGGCCTCCTCGACAGCCGGCAGGGCTCCTGGCGGCCCCGCTCGTGCCGTGCGATCGAAGGCCCTCAGCAGAGCCAGGCACTGGGGGTCGAGCCCGTGGGCTCGGACCCAGGCCGCACAGGCCTCCCGCCAGCTCACCCGGAGGGAGGGTCCAGGGTCGGGTCCGGCGCCACGCCGGGCTCGAAGTCCCCGGGCAGCGGCTGGCTGAAGTCCCGGGTGGTCCACTCCTCGGCTGCCACGGCGGTGCCCCCGACCTCCATGCCCCAGTGCAGGTGGGGTCCGGTGGACTGGCCGGTCGAGCCGACCCGCCCGATCATCATGCCCTGGGTGACGTCCTGGCCGACGTCGACGGTGATCTGGGACAGGTGGTTGTAGCTGGTGGAGACGTTGGGTCCGTGCTTCAGGATCACCGCGTTGCCGTAGATGTGGAGCTCTTCGGCGAGGGTCACCAGGCCATCATGGGCGGCCACCACCACAGACCCCGTGCTGCCCTTCAGATCGGTGCCCAGGTGGTGCCGCACGTCCCCCGTGTTGTAGCGGCGCACCTTGCCGAAGTGGCTGGTCACCCGACCCTGGGTCGGCATCTGGAACAGCCCGTCGACCAGAGGCAGCCCCACGTCCTGCCGGTAGGCCTGCCAACGGGCCTCGTTTGCCCGCTGGGTGAGCATCGCCTTGCCCATGTCCTTCTTCTTGGAGGAGGACAAGCGCACGTACCCACCCTTGGGAAAGGCGGTCTCGGTCACGGTCACCGTCCAAGACGCCGTGGTCTCGTTCCCAGCGTCGTCGACCAGGTGCAGTGTGAGGGGCAGCGAGCCCGGCTCGGCGCCAACCGGCATGCCCTTGACCGCGCGCAGCACGTGATCGGAGAGCTTCTCCAGGTCCCAGGTGGTCTCCAGGAAGGTGACCTGGGCGTCGCTGACCCGCTCGCTGGCCTGGGCAAAGATGCCCAGGGTGTGGCCCTGCCCCACCGTGCTGCTGCTGGCTGCGAGCCGCACCGTGGGCGCGGTGTTGTCGACCACGAGCGTCATGGCATGGCGGGCGGTCTCCTGGAGAAAGCCCCGGGTCTCCAGCACGACCTGGTGTGCGCCGTCGGCCAGCTGCGTGGTGTCCAGGTGGAATTCCCCTGACAGGTCCAGGTCCTGCTCTTCGATCTCGACGCCGTCCACCCACAGCACCACGTCGGCCGGGCCCCCCTGGACCGTCACGCCATAGACCGCCGTGCCCGCCGCCGGAAGGTGCGGAGGCGACACGGTCAACACAGGCGCGGCACAGGCCACCAGGCCCGCGAAGAACGGCACGCTCGGCATCAGTCGAGGGCGCAGGTGGGGCCGATGGCCAGGGCCAGCGCCTCGGCGTCGGTCAGGCGGACCAGGTCGTCCGGGGCGTCGGGGTCGCCGGTCACCGCCATCCAGCCCGCCTGCCAGCCCACGATGTCCAGGCCAAGGACGGCCGCCAGCGACGTGGACGCGCCCACGAACAACAGGCCGACGGGGTCCGTGCCCAGGCAGACGGTGTGGGTGTCCGGGTCCAAGTCCAGGAACCAGTCGTACTCGCCGTTGCCGTTGTCGTCGTTGTACAGCACGCCGGCGACCACGCCAATCCTGGCGCCCGCGTCGGCGGAGTAGAACTGGAACTCCGCCGCGGGTGGCTGAGCCTGGGAGGCGTCAAAGGTGGTGCCGCTCAGGATCACGTCGAACACCGGATCGTCCAGGTTCGGCTCGCCGTCGCTGTCGATGGCCAGCCCCACCAGGCCGCGATCCTTGCCCCCGAAGGCCTGGTAGCTGCCCCCCAGGTCGATGCTCGGGTCGACCAGGCCCAGGCCGACCACGTCGGTCCCGCCGCCCAGGTCGCTGAAGGTCGGGTCTCCCGCCGCGTCGCCGTCCTCGAAGTGGTTGTCGGCCAGGCTCCAGCCCGACGGCCAGCCGTCCGGCACCGTGCCGGTCAGGTACGCCACGAGCGCGTCGCTGTCCGCCCCGAGCACCGTCTCCGCGCCGTCGCCCAGGTCTCCGGCGGCGTCGGCATCGACCCAGGCCGAAGCCACATAGGTCGCCACCATCAGGCCAGCGTGATCCGGGTCCTCGACCAGGTGGTCCGCAGGAGGCTCCTCGGGCAGCGTGAACGTCACCGAGGCGGCGCCAGCCTCGCCCACCGCCAGGGTCTCGCCGACCGCCAGGCCCCCGGCGCCGTCGTCGGAGATGTGCACCAGGCCCAGCGTCGCGACGCCGGCGTCCTGGGTGCCGTCCACAGCTGTCCAGGTGGCGCTCACCTGGGGCACGGGCGGCGTGGTGTCCGTGGTGCCGCCGGTGTCGGTCAGCGTCCCGGTCGCCCCGGAGTCCGCCGCTGCGCTGTCGCCGGTGGTGCCGCCGTCGCAGCCCCCAAGAGCAAGGATCAAGGTCGCGGCCGTCGGTGTCATGGCGCCTCCACGCTGGCGGGACTCTATCCTGCGGCATGGGATTCTGGACCTTGGCCCTGGGGCTCGCGCTGGCCGCCGAGCTGCACGACCTGGAGGCCTGGTCCCACGACCACCGGCTCTCGGCGTGGTGGGGTCTGGTCGCTGAGGACCTGGAGGACCCCGAGCGCCAACAGCACCTGGTCCACCAGCTGACCCTGCCGTCTGTGTGGCGCGATGCCTTCGCCGCAGCGGACCGGCCCGTCCTGCACCTGGTCGACGTGGTGCCCGCCGATCCAGGCTGGCAGGCGAGACCCCTGACCCGGGCAGACGCCCAGGTCCTGGCCCGGGCCCTCCGGGACTACACGGGCAAGCGGGTCCAGGTCTTGCTCCGGACCGAGCACACCCGCTACGGCGACACCTTCGAGGGCGACTTTCGCGAGCTTCCCCAGGGGGCGATCTCGGTCACGGCGACCCGCTACCGCAGCCCGACCGCCGATCCCGCCGTGCCCATCCTCTACACCTTTGCCGCCCGGACCGACGACCAGGGCCGGCGCGTGCTGGTCTCGGCGTCGGGCGGACGGGTCGACGAAGGCGCCTGGGTGGGTTCGGCCGCCCGCCCCATCGGCCCGGACAACGTGGCCCTCTACGCCCACGAGCTCCTACACAGCCTGGGCATCCTGCACCACTACGCCCCGGGGCTCTACCGATCCGTCGAGGCCACGGCCCGGGCCCAGGACTTCCTGGTGGGCACCGACTGCATCATGAGCGCCAACTACGTCGGCGGCTTCCTCCGTCAACGAGATCAGGATCTCCGAGACGCCAAGGATCGGCTTCGCATGATTGATGAAATTTGCCCGATCTGCCGCTACCTCCTGGCTCCTGGCGGACCCGGGACCCGGCGCTGGTCCCGTCGATACCGCCGCAACGCCATCTGGCTGCGGGAGCGCCTGACCTCCTCCTGACGCACTCCGCACATTCTCGACACATCTCTCGATCCGCTTATAGAGCCGGTCTGCGGCAACTTTACAAAAAACGGATGCCCTCGTAACGACCCCTTTACTTCAGGGGGCGTGGGACGGCCGAAGAGCCGTGTACCGTTTCGACGTTGCCCACCCCTCCTTCCCGCAATCGAGGAGCCAGAACATGATCACCACCGGCCGCCACCTCACCCTGTTGGCCCTCGCACTCACCGCCTTCGGCTGTGGCTCCTTGGAGGACCCCCAGCTGAACGCCGTCGAAGGCATCGGCGACCACAACCCCGACGGGAAGATCATCAACGGCGACGCGGCCACGTCCTGGTACCACGACGCGGTCGTGTCCATCCACCAGCGCACCGGCAGCAGCGTGCAGAGCTCCCCGTTCTGTTCGGGCACGCTCATCGCCAAGGACTGGGTCCTGACCGCTGCCCACTGCATGGAGTCCCGCGGCGGGTCCTTGAGCCCGAGCTCGGTCGCGGTCTACGTGGGCGACGACCCGTCCCGGGACCTGACCTCGCACGTCTACACCGTGGACCAGGTCATCATGCACAGCGGCTACGACAGCCGTCAGCTGACCGATGACATCGCACTCATCCAGCTGTCCACAGACATCAGCGAGTCGGTCACCCCCGTCTTGCCCCTCTCGGCGGCCGAAGGCTTGAGTTCGACCGACGAGGGCCGCAGCCTGAACTTCGCGGGATTCGGCACGACCGAACGAAACGGGTATGGCGAGAAGCTCCAGGTCACCATCCCCTTGAGCGACGTCTGGTCCGAGCAGATCTACTACACCCAGGGCAACGGCGGCCCCTGCTCCGGCGACTCCGGAGGCCCGGCATTCTTCGACCGGAACGGCGACATCTTCGTGGTCGGCGTGACCAGCTACGGCGACGCCCAGTGCCGCTCCTACGGGGTCTCGACCAAGGTCGACGCCTACGAGTCCTGGATCCTGGGCTACACCGGTGACCTGACCAGCTCCGGTGGCGGTTCGTCGTCCGGCGGTTCGTCGTCTGGCGGGTCCTCCTCGGGTGGCACCACCACCACGACGGGCGGGAACTGCGGCAGCTTCGACGCCTCGTTCGAAGGCTCCCTGGGCGGCAGCGGCGACTACGCCTACGAACCGAACGGTGACTGGTACCAGACCAACTCCCGGGGCGACCACGTGGCCAGCCTGTCCGGGAACGGTGCGGACTTCGACCTGTACCTGTACAAGTACCAGCGCAGCGGTTGGAAGATGGTCGCCTATGGCGAGACCAGCGACTCCAACGAAGACGTGAGCTACAACGGCGGCTCCGGCTACTACCTGTGGGTCGTGTACTCCTACAGCGGCGCCGGTGACTACGAGATGTGCCTGACCACGCCGTAGTCCCAGAGACTCCCCGAGTCGCGGCCGGGTCCCCCAGGTGCATGGGGGGCCCGGTCGCACTTCTTCGGGATAGGCGGCCCCGGTGCCTCAGCTGACCAATCCCGAGTCCGCCTGGCAGCGGGAGCGGCCCCAGCCGACCCTCGATCCCGCCGCGGTGCAGAGCCGCCTGGGCAGCTGCCCCGGCGATGCGCGCCTGCTGAGCGGCGGACTGGTGAACCTGAACGTCCAGGTCGCCCCGGATCGGGTGCTCCGGATCCACCTGCGCGAGCCCGGTGTGACAGCGCGCGAGCGGGCCCTGCTGGAGCACCCCTGGCGCGCCCTTCGGGTCCCGCGGGTCCTGGACGGCGGCGCGGACTGGCTCCTGTTGGAATTCGTGGATCACACCACGCTCCACGACACCCCTCACGCGGGACGGGACTGCGGTCGCGCCCTGGCCGAGATCCACCAGGCCCTGACGCCCGCTTCGCACGGCTTCCTGGGCGGCGGGCTCACCGTGGAGACGCCCCTGCCCGACATCGGCGCCGCGCTCCGAGACCACGTGCTCGAGCGACTCGACAGCCCGATCGGCGCCGTTCTCGGGGAGCTGTCAGACCCCATCGCCGCCTGGTTCTTGCGACAGGCGCACGTGCTGACCCAGCTCGCCGATCCCCCTGGACTCCGGCACGGGGACTTCAAGCCCTCCAACCTCAAGCGCGCCTCGTGTGGCGCACTGCTGGTGCTGGACTGGGAATTCGCTTGGGCCGGGCCGGCCCTGATGGACGTGGGACAGCTCTTCCGATGGGGCACCAGCGACGGCTTCAGAGAGGTGTTTGCCCGGGCCTACAGCGCGGCCGGGGGCGTGCTCCCCACAGGCTGGCACACCTGGGCCGACGCCTTTGACGGGGTGAACCTGGTCGGCCTGCTTCACGACGTGCCCCCGGGGTCCCAGCGAGCCCGGGATCTGGTCGCCCGCTTGTCACTCTGGGTCGCACAGCGGGCCTGATCAGCCGGACATCCGAAGCTCCCAGACCTCGACCTTTTCCCGAGTCTTGCGTTTTCTTCCCCGGGCGTCGACGCCGGGCTTGACCCGGCGTTGGAGCTTCTGGACCAGCTCGAAGCGGTCTTGTTCGAGTTCCTGAAGGATCGGGTGGGCCAGGTGCGGCTGGACCAGCTGGATCAAATTGGAGAACAGCACGACGACGCGACCATCCGGCGCGAGGCGCTGGCTGGCTTGGTCGAAGAAGCGGGGCAACAGGTCGTCGTCGAACACCAGGGCCTGATCCAACAGGCCTTCTCGTTCGCCCTGGACCCACGGCGGGTTGAACACGATGAGGTCGGCCTGGACCGACACCTGGGCCAGCAGGTCGCCCTGGTGGAGGTCCAGCGGCACACCGGGCGGCAGCCGCTGCAGCTCCCGGGCCACACTCTCGACCGCGTTGGGGCTCTGGTCCGTCGCCAGCACGCGGGCAAAACCCGCGCGGCACAACATGAGCGCCAGCACCCCACACCCTGTGCCCACGTCGACGCCCTGGGCCCGTGCGCCCTGGTATTGGCTGAGCCAGGTGGCGAACAGCTCCAGGTGCTCGACCCGGGTGGGCACGTAGGTCCCGAAGTACGGGTGGACCCGATGCCCCAGCACGGCCAGGTGCACCCCCTCTCGGTAGCGATTCCAGGCGCCGCGCAGCTCCTGGACCTGGACGAACGGGAGCCAGAAGCGGGACTGCTCCGGATAGAGCTCTGCGAGCAACCCGATCGGCGCCCCCCCGGCCAGCGCCAGTCGATGGTCGACGATGGGCGCCAGGAGCCGCAGCGACGCGCGACGCAGGCCCCGCCGGTGCTCCTGGCGCTGTGCATACGGCGCGCGGAGCGGTGGCGCAGGCACGAGGGCCTGGAGTCGAGCGATGATCTCGGCCCCGGTGCTGTAGTGATCCGTGACCACCAGCGTGGTCCCGTCCCGCAGGCGCTGGGCGGCCCGGTGCGGCGGTGTGTCTCGATCCACCGGCTGGGCGCCCTGGGCAGAGCAGGGCTCGGGGCGGTGGAGCTTCGCTGTCGTGGAACTCAAGGCACCCCCGGCGGGGTCCAGACCCCGTCTCCATCGTGGTCCACGAACACCGGATTCGTGAAGCCGATCGGCACGTGATCGGGCGCCACGTCGGCGAAGAGCCCCAGCTGCTCCCGATCCCGTGGCTGGGTCAGCGGCCAGCCGGCTTCGGCCACCAGCCAGGTGTCCCCGTCCAGCTCCAGGGGGAATTCATGGATCAGGTCCGTGGGACCATAGAGCCCCTGGGCATCGGCGATGGGCTCCTGAACGACCACGTGCTCGAGGCCGTTCACGACCAGCCGGATCTGGTGCACCGGGACCCAGGACGCCGCCTGGACCCGCACCCGGGCCACGTCGCCGTCGAGCTCCAGCCCGACCACCGGTCCATTGGTCACCCGGACGCGGCCCTCGACCACCGCCGCCAGCCACTCCGCCAGAGCCTCCTCACTGTCGGGCAGCGGCGCCTGGACCAGGTTGATCGGGCGCCCCGCCGACTCGATCACCAGCCCATGGGAGTCGCTGTTCCCGGTCCCGGTGAAGACCATGCCGTGGCCGAGCAGCGCAAACCAGTCGGCCCGCACGTCGCGGTAGCGGTCCAGCGATGCCCGGTTCAGCACTTCGAGGGTGTCGAACGCCAACGCCTGGACGCCGGTCTCCGGATCGGTCCCAGCCATCCAGGCGTTCTCGCCCTGGCCCGGCGGTGTGTCGTGGTCGAAGCCCAGGTGGTTGAACAGGGCCCAGCCCTCCTCCTCGACCTCCTCGAGCTCCTGGAACTGGATGCCTCGGGGGTGGTTGAGCTGGACCACCGGAATCCCCGACGGCGTCCCCGCCACGAGCGACGCCCAGCCGGCCATGAAGGTCTCCACCCGATCGTGTTGTTCAGGCGGAAGCTCCGCCGAGAGCGCCAGGGGGAACGCGTTGAAGTGGGCCGTGTTGCGGTAGCCGGGCTTGTCGGGATCGTAGAGGTGCAGGTCCCGCTCGACCCCCTGGATGACCACCGGCGAGTGGTCCCCAAGGATCGCTTGGAAGGTCGGGCCCAAAACGTTGACCCGGTCGTGGTCGGTGATCACGACCACCTCGACCCCCGCCCCCGCGATGCTCTCGACCCGGGGCTGATCGGCCAAGAAGCCGTCCTGGCTGCGCCCGGTGTGCACGTGCAGGTCCGCGCTGTGTTCACCGGGCGTCTCGACCCCGACCGGCAGCACAAAGTCCACCCGGGCCGGCACGCCTTCTTCCAGGGTCAGGGTCTGCAGCGCCACCTCTCGCCGCACGTCGCCCGCCGCCATGAATGTGTACGTACGACACGGAAGGTATGCGGATCCGCCGCGATCGGGCAACACCATGAACCGATCCAGACCCAGGTCCCGGTCCCGTGGATCGATCGCCGTCTCTTCGTTCCCGAGCACCACCCGGTGCCCTTCGTAGAACACCACGACCTGGCCCGCCATGGGCTCGCCCTCGGCATCCTGGATCCACGCGTCGACCCGACAGGGCGCGGGCTCGAAGGTGAAGGCCGCGGTGTCCACCCGCTCTCCGACGTGCACGTGGAGCACGTGCTCACCGGGCGCGACCCCGCGCAGATCCAGGGTCGCCAGGTAGTCGGCATTGCCGCCCCACTTCTTGGCCCGGGACCGGGTGAAGCCGTAGGGATCGGTCACGTCGATTCCGTCCAGCCAGGCCTGGGGTGGGGCGGTGAGCTCGGTGCGCAGGATCTCGAACTGGATCGGGATCCAGGGTGTGGTGGCGACCACCCCATCCACCGGTGCGATCAGCCCGGCCGTGTCCGAGATGTCGTCGCATGCCAGCAGCCACAAGAGGAGCATCAGCGGGCTCGGTGTTCGTCGAAGAGGCGATTGCTCAGGTCTCGGGCCCGGCGCCAGGACCCGTTGTGCATGGTGACCACGGTCACGTCGCGATCGGGGCGGGTCGACCAGTCGCTGCGGTATCCCACCCCCTTGCCCATGTGGCCCAGGTTGACCTCGCCATCGACCACGTCGAGCCGCAGTCCCTGGGTGCGGAACCAGTCCGTGGACCCGGTGGTCGGATCGGGCACGAGCCACAGGTCCACGTGGGCGGCGTCGAGCAGTTCGCCCCCCCAGAGCGCGACCGAGAACGCCGCCACGTCGTGGGCATTGGACACCAGGGCGCCGGCCGCCCAGGAGTTCTCGGAGTGTCTGTGCAGAGTCGTGTCGACCAGCACCTCACCGTATCGCTCATAACCGTGGACCGGCTCGGCACCCTGGTCGAACCACCCCGTGTCCGCGAGCCCCAGCGGCTCGATGATGCGAGCCTGGATCTGAGACTCCCACGACTCGCCGGTGGCGGCCTCGATGGCCAGTCCGAGCAGGATGTAGCCCGCGTTTGTGTAGTAACCCCGCTCCCCGGGGTAGCCCTTTTCCTCGATGAACGCGAGCTCCAGCAGCTCGTCCAGCTCCCAGGGACTGTCGGCGTTGTCCCAGTAGCGTCCATAGTCGACGTAGTCGCCGATGCCACTGGTGTGGAGCACGAGCTGCCGCAGGGTGATCTCGTCACCCCGGGGCACCCCAGCGACCCACGCCGACACCGGGTCGTCGAGCGCAATCAGGTTTTCTTGATCCAATTGATGGATCACGACGGCCGTGAAGGGCTTGGTCAGGCTCCCCAGCCTGAACCGGTCCTGGGCCCGCATCGGCGTCTCTTCCAGCGCGTTCGAGACGCCGGCAGAACCGGAGAACACCTGCTCGTCCCCTTCCAGGATCACGGCCGTGATCCCGGGAAACTCCCAGTCCACCAGCGACTCGTCGAGCACGGCCTGGTAGTCGGGCGGGCCACAGGCTGCGGTGAAGAGGAGGGGGAGCACGAGGGGATTATTCCGCGGCCGCGCAGGGGTTGCAGGGCTGGTTCACCGGGCCAACCCGAGCCGGTCGAGCACGAAGGCGTACTCAAAAGCCACCTCGGCGATGCGGCCGTAGCGGCCCGAGGATCCGCCGTGGCCTGCGCCCATCAGGGTCTTGAGCAACAGCGTGTTGTCGTCTGTCTTGGTGGCGCGAAGGCGAGCAACCCACTTGGCCGGCTCCCAGTACTGCACCCTCGGGTCGTTGAGACCCGCCTCGACGAGCATGTGGGGGTAGTCCTGGGCCGTCACGTTGTCGTAGGGGCTGTAGGCCCGGATCCAGCGGAACTGATCCTCCAGCTTCGGGTTGCCCCACTCCTCCCACTCGATCACGGTCAAGGGGATGGTCTCGTCGAGCATCGTGTTGACCACGTCCACAAAGGGCACCTGGGCCACGATGACGTGGAACAGGTCCGGCCGCAGGTTGGCCACCGCCCCCATCAACAGGCCGCCCGCCGAGCCGCCCTGGGCCACGAGCCGGTCGGACGCGGTCCAGCCCTCGGCGACCAGGTGCTCGGCACAGGCGATGTAGTCCGTGAACGTGGTCGCCTTGCAGGCCATCTTGCCGGACTCGTACCAGTGGCGGCCCAGCTCTCCACCCCCCCGAATGTGGGCCACCCCGAACACCACGCCTCGCTCCAGGAGCGACAGCCGCAGGGTCGAGAAGTAGGGGTCATAGCAGTGGCCATAGGAGCCGTAGCCGGCCAGCCACAGCGGGTGGGAGCCGTCCAGCTCCAGTCCCCGCACGTGCATCAAGGTGACGGGCACCCGAGTCCCGTCAGCGGCGGTCGCCCAGGTCCGGCGGGTCTCGTAGCGAGACCGATCGTAGCCACCCAGCACGGGTGTCTCCTTGCGCAGGACCCGCTCCCGGGTGGCCATGTCGTAGTCGAAGACCGACGACGGGGTCACCATCGATTGATAGGTGAAGCGAAGCTTGGTGGTCTGGAACTCCGGGTTCTGGGCGAGGGTCAGGGACCACCCGGCCTCGTCGAAGGCCACCCGGTGCTCGGTCCAGGTCTCCAGATCGATGAGGGTCAGCTGGGGCAGGCCGTGCTCGCGCTCGGACAACACCAGGTGACCGGCAAAGGCGCTGGCCGACAACAGGTGCACGGCGGGTCGATGGGGCTTGACCTCGCGCCAGCCCTCCCGGGACCAGTCGTCGACCGGCACCGCGAAGAGCCGGAAGTTCAGCGCGTGCTCGTTGGTGACCACGTACAGGTGCTCACCGTGGTGGGTCAGGTCGTACTCGACGTCCTGGACCCGAGGCGCCATGACCCGGAAGTCTCCGGTCGGGTCGGTGGCGGCCAGCAGGTGTACCTCGGTGGTGACCTTGGACTTGAGGGTCAGCGCCAGGAAGCGGTCGCTGCGGGTGCGCCCGATGTACAGGAAGAAGCGATCGTCGTCCTCCTGGAACACCAGGGTGTCGCTGGACTCGCCCAGGGTGTGGCGCCAGGCCTGGTGGGGGCGCTGGGCGTCGTTGCGCTTGGAGTAGAAGAGGGTCCGGTTGTCATTGGCCCAGACCAGCGACCAGCCCACGTTGTCGATGGTGTCCGGCAGGGTCTCGCCGGTGGTCAGATCCCGCACGTGGACCACGAATTGCTCGTAGCCAGTGGTGTCCACGGCCCAGGCGAGCATCGTGTGGTCCGGACTGATGCAGACCGCGTGCACCTTGTAGAAGGCGTGCCCCGCGGTCTCGACGTTGGGGTCCAGGATGACTTGTTCCGGGCCTCCGCCACGGGGTCGGCGACATCGGATGGGGTAGTCCAGGCCCTCCTCGGTGCGGCTGTAGTAGACGAAGGGGCCGTGCTCCACCGGCACGGACAGGTCGGTCTGCTGGATGCGAGCGAGCATCTCGTCGTACAGGGTGCCCCTGAACTCTTCGAGGTGGGCGCACACCGCTTGGGTGTGCGCATTCTCCGCTTCCAGATAGGGAATCGTGCCCGGGTCCTCCCGGTCCCGCAGCCAGGCATAGGGGTCCTCTCGGATCTCGCCATGCAACAGGCTGCGCTGCTCTCGACGCTCTGCGACCGGGGGCTGGGACATGTTGGACTGCCTCTCTACGCTGGAAACCGAACCTGGCCGCCCCAGGCCTATCGTGCCCGATGATGATCGCCCTCTCGACCCTCTGGATCGCCTGCCTGCCCACGATCGACGTGGGCGGGACCGACACCACGGGCGTCACGGACTCCGCCGTGGACGCCGACGCTGACACCGACGTGGACAGCGACACCGACACCGACACCGACGCCGACAGCGACGCCGACGCCGACGCCGACGGGGACTCCGACACCGACACCGACACCGACACCGAGTGGGGCAGCCACCCGGGCCAGGCCGGCGCTCTGGGCTGGGTCAGCCGCTACGAATACCTGGGCACCTACTGGTCCGAGGGTCCACCGGACCCATTGGCTTTTGCATACTGGCAGCTGATCGAGCCCGCGGACTTCCACTGGTGGCAGCTCAAGGCCGCGGACATGGACTCCTGCGAGGTGGACTACGACTTCGACCACGGCCTGAACCCACTGGTCGAGCTGTCCGGGCCCCACGAGACCTCCTTCAGCAACGACTCCGGCACCGACCCCATCGTCATGACCCTCACCGAGGGGCCGGCGTGGGAGAACGACGACGTGCCCGCCGACGACGTCCGGCTCAACACCACCTACGGCCTGGACAAGGTCCAGACCGACGTGCTCCCCGACCTGGTCGTGGCCGAGGCCGTGCCCATGCCGGGGCCACTGGAGCTCTTGGACCCCTTCATGGACGGCAGCTCCCCGGAGTGGCTGGAGAAAGACGAGCTGGAGTTCAGCTGGACGGGTGCCGCCGACGCCACGTGGGTCGAGATCTCCCTCCGGTACGTCGACGTGGCCAAGCAAGAGGTCACCCAGGAGGTCAGCTGCGTGTCCACCAACGACGGCTACTTCCGAGTCCCGTCCAACGTGTTCACACGGTGGAGCGAGGACGACTACGTGTTGATCACGGTCTCGGCCATCAAGGAGAGCGACGCGACCCTGCCCTTCAACAGCTCGGACTTCCGGGTCGTCGGGGCCCACTCCCAGACCGGCGCGATCTACCCGGACCAGGGGTGACTCGATCGGGGCCTGCTACAGCCCTTCGCCGACCGCCTTGTAGCCCTTGAAGTACAGCAGCGGCGCCAGCTCGGCGTCGTCGCCGCGCAGGACCACGCCCTCGACCTGGCCGATGAAGATGGTGTGATCGCCGCCGTCGCGGGTCCCGTAGAGCGTGCAGTCCAGGCTGGCCATCGCCCCCGGCAGGAAGCGGGCCCCGGAGACGGCGCCCCGCTCGTCGCCCTGGTCCCCGAAGCGGTCCTCGGGCTGAGGACCCCAGCCGGCGAAGCGGTTCGACAGGTTCATCTGGTCCTGGGCCAACAGGTTCACCGCGAACCCCGAAGCGTCCTGGAGCAGGCCGTGGCTGGTGTTGCCGTTCTTGACGCAGACCAGCACCAGGGGCGGGTCCAGGCTGAGGCTGCAGAACGCGCTGGCGGTCATGCCGTGATCGCCCTCGGAGCCGACCATGGTGATGACCGTGACCCCCGCGGGGAACCGGCCGAGGGCGGCCTTGAAGTCAGCGGGGGCGACGGGCATCGGGGACCTCCAGGTGGAGGCCACGGGTATCACACCTTGATGTCCAGCAGCAGCCCTGAGTACCCGTGCAGCGCACCCAGGTCATCGCCCATCTTGGACAGCGCGGCCATCATCGCGCCGATCAGCCCGCCCTTGCCGTCTTCGTCCTTGTCGCCGACCAGGAACTCGAGCACATCGGCGTTCGCGGTCCGGAAGGCGCCGGTGAGCTCCTGGCTGTCGCTGTAGCTGAAGTCCAGCACCTCGCTCTCGCCGAAGTCGAAGTCGATGCCGAACTCGGTGGTCAGGTCCGCGGTGTCGTCGAACAGGCTCTCGATGCCCGCCTGCATCGTCTTGCGAGCGCTCTTGATGTCGGACTTGGCCAGGGACTGGTCGGCGATGTCCTCGAACACCGCGTTGAGGCGGTCCTCGACCTCTTCGAGGTCGATCACGACCTGGCGGACCCGGCGCTTGACACCCGTCTGCCCCTGCTTGCCCGCGTAGAGCTGGGCGTCCACGTCGACCCCGGAGAAGAAGTTCGAGGTGCCGTCGTCCAGATCCAGGGACACGCTGGGGTTGGTACCCGCCAAGGAGACCTTGTTCGAATTCGCGTCGAAGCTCGCCACCACCTCGCCGCTGAAGGTGCTGTTGATGCGGTCGACGACGTCCTGGAGCGAGTCGGCGCTGACGTCGACGCTGACGTCGGTGCCGTTGATGGAGAAGGTGCCGGTCGAGATGCCGCTGAGCACGGCCACGTCTTCGATGGCCTCCTCGGCCTCGCCGTTGTCGTTTCCCGTCACCTGGACCGCGGCGTCCAGCTTCATCGCGGCCACGAACCCCGAGGTGTCGCTCGCGAACGTGATGTCCAGCGGCCCGGTGGTGTCCCGCACCAGATCCACGCGGTCGGTGCCGCTGTCATAGCTGGCCGTGACCCCGGCAGCCGACGCGTTGATCGCGGCCAGCACGTCGTTCACCGAGTCATCGGCTGCGACGCTGATCGTCTCACCGTTGATGTCAAAGGAGCCCGCGGTGACGCTCATGCCGTCCTCGAGCCAGGGGTCGTCGGTCCGGGTGCCGTCGAAGGCCTTGGTGGGGTCCAGAGCCTGGCTCACCCCGGCGTCGACGTCGATGAAGAAGGACTCGTTGCGCTTCACGTAGCCAGCGCCCAGGGACACCCCGATGCCCATCGAGCTCCACTGGACGGTTCCGGGCGGGTCGGACGACTGGAAGTTGAGTCGCTCGATGTAGCTGCCGCCCTCGTCGTAGATGGCGATCCGCAGGTAGTCTTCGCCCACGTCGCCGTTGCGCCGGGCGCGGAACTCCAGCGTCTCGGTCAGGCCGCCGGTGTAGTCGCCGTGCAGGGTCGCCTCGGATGTGGTCTGGGCGCCGTCCCACACCGGACCGCGGGTGGAGTAGGACCCAGGCGCCGTGTTGGCTTCGTCGGTGGCGTCCAGGGTCGTGGCCCGCGGAGACAGGTCCAGCCCCAGGCCGTCGTCGCTGTCGACGGCCGCGAGCTTGCGGTCCACCTTGAGGCCCCGCATCTCGATCACCGACTGGCGAAAGGTCTCCAGTTCACCGGCCAGCTCCGCCGCGCGCTGGTGGAGCTCGTAGAGCGCCTGCTTGCGCTTGTAGTCCGCGCGCTTGGCGTCCTGGCGTTGCTCCTGGTAGCTGGCGGTGCCCCGGCTGCGGCGGGTCTGGGTCAGGTTCACCGACCCTGAGCCGAAGATGCCGTCGACGCCGATCATCAGGCCTTGCGCTCCGCCTGGGGCACATCGAGGTCTTCACCCACCGTCCGGCCCTGCTCCAGCAGGATCGCGGCCCGACGCGCCCGCGCACGAGGGGGCGGCAGGTCGAGCCCGACCAGGTAGGTGTCCACCTCGGTCTCGATCGGGTCCACGACCGGTTCTGCGATGTGCTCGGCGATGCCCGGATGCACCGGCGGTGGCGGCAGTGGGGTCTCGGCCACGTCCCCCTTGCCGTAGCAGACGTCCAGTCCCGCGCTGACGGCCCGGACCTCGGTCAGGGCGCGGTCGAAGTCCCCTCGGGACTCGGCGTGTTCAGCGAGCCCGCCCTCGAGGACTTCGAAGGCAGGAGCGGGACCGACCTTGGGCACAGGTGCACCGGCTGAAGGGGATCTGGGCGCAGTCCGGGAGGGGGACTACAGCCCGAGGATCGGCGGTCCCGCCGGGTGACATGAGCAGCGACCGAAGAAAGTGCTCAACCCAACCGGCAGATGACCGAAGCGCGCCGGAAGGTCAGCTCCAGCCGCGAGGTCGGAACAGGCCGAAGCTGCTCGTGTAGCCGTGCAGGAAGGTGCGACCATGCACGGGCCCGATCTCGCCGGAGCAGAAGAAGCCCCCCAGGGCGATGTCCCCGAAGTGCTCGCGGAACAGCTCGGTGTCGTGGTCCGCGGCGCCGTAGAACTGGCGGCCGCGGCCCAGGCAGGAGAACAGGAGCGCCCCGAGGGCCCGGTTCCCGCTGTCGCCCATGCGGTGGCGCGTCAGCACGCCCGCCAGGTCATGGGCCGACGCGGCGGCGTCGCGGATGTGGAACTGGACCATGGTGTCGGTCTCGAGCATGGCGGCCACGGCCAGCACCCCGTGGGACCGGTCGAGCCCCACCAGGTTCCGGATCAGGAAGTCCCCCGGTCCAAAGTCCGTGCGGTCGCTGTCCATGGCGATGCCGAGCATCGGCGAGAGCTGGAAGATCTGCTGCTCCCGTTCGTCCAGGCGGGTGAAGACCTGGTCCAGGACCTCGACCGCAGGCTGCCCGTCGAGCTCGAACAACAGGTTGCGCTGGCTGCGGGTGATGCGCATGGGCTGCCCCAGCGGCCGACAGCCCTGGGCCACGACCGTGTCGACCTTGATGTCGCCGTAGATGGCGATGCCGACCACCCCGCTGGTGTAGGTGCGGCCCCCGATGTAGAGCGCGTTCTCGCCGGGGGCCCTGGCCCCGCTGGCCAGCCCGCCGACGACCGTGGATCGCGGATAGGCCGCGTCGAGCCCCCAGGCGAGCTGCTGCGCATCGGAGCTGAACGGATCCGGCAGCACGATGAAGTCGGGCTCCTGTTCCGGGACCAGGCCGAGCCGGGCTTCCCACGACGCCGCCGCGCCGTCGACGTCCGGGAGCTCGCCGGGCGGCACGTGGAAGGGCACGATCGCGACGTCGGGCAGGACCGCCGCTGTGATGGACAGGGCCGGCCGATCCTCGACCTCCTGGCCCTTGCCGATGATGGCACCGCCCGAGCAGCCCAGGAGCACGGCGCCCTTGAAGCGAGACTTCACGTCCAGGGGCAGTCGTTGGTACTCGTCCTCGTAGTGGGACGACAGGAAGATCAGGACCAGGTCGGGCTTCTGACCCCCCAGCTGGCTGGAGATCGAGGCCGCCGCCTCTTCAAAGGCGTCCTGGTACCGAGTCCGCGTCGACAGGCTGGCGACCCACTTCAACGGGCAGTCCTCCAAGGGTGGTGCTGCGGGGGTAACCCACAAAACAGCCAGGGCCCGGCTGCCTTCCGACAACCGGGCCCTGGGTGGTCTGTGACCGGGTCGTCTACTGGACGTCGAGGGACATGGTCATGCCCGTCAGACCCTGCATCCGGATGGGCAGGCCATCGGGACCGGCTTCCCAGCCCACGTCAGCCTTGTAGAAGCTGATGGCGCCGCCGTCGTCGGTGCTCAGGTGGCCGGTGTAGGCGCCGCTGATGTCGATGGAGCCGTCATCGGCGTGCCGGCAGACCAGCGCGGAGTCGCCTTCGGCCGTCAGGGCAAAGGTCAGGATGTCATCGGCGTTGCCGGTGGCGCCCTGGTAGGACAGGTGCAGGTTCTGGCCGCGCTGGATGCTGATGCTCGCGGTGCTGGCGCCGCCCAGGTCCATCTCGGAGGGGAGGTGGATCCACTCTTCCTTGGACCAGGAGCCCATGTAGTCGGACGCGTTGCCCGGGGCCGACGTGGTCAGGATGTCGCCACCCTGCAGGTCGACGTCGCTCGCGTCGTCGATGGCCAGCTGGCCGTCGTTGTCGTAGGCGCCGTTCTGACCGTCGTGACGCTCGTGGTGGTACACGGGCACGCCGTCGTCGGTCAGCTGGGTGGTCAGCTCATAGGTGTCACGGCTGGTCTCGACGGTCAGCACGGAGCCGACGCTCTTGGTGTCCTTCATGATGCCGCTGTCCGGGTCCATGTCCGGGAACCAGCTGGTCGCGACGTCGATGTCCAGGAGCTGGCAGTCGTCCAGGCCGATGTCTTCCCACGGGTTGTGGCAGTACTCGACGTAGCCCTTGGCTTCCCAGAACCAGGCGCGGAGGTTGTCGGCTTCCCAGCTACCGGTGTCGGAGTAGGCGGTGACGTTGTCGGCCATCATGACGCCGGACTCGCGGCAGACCTCGATGGGCACGTCGCCCACGTCGTCGCACTCGGCCGACGTGGCGGTCAGGCTGTCGAAGCCGTACCAGGTCTGGTCGGCGACGTAGGTGTTCGGGACCACGTAGACCAGGTCGCCCACGGCCACGGTGCACTCGAACTCGCCGTTCTCGTCGGCGGTGACGGTGCTGCTGGTGAGCTGGCCACGACACTCGACCTGGGCGCCCCGGACGGGGAACTTCAGGGTGTCGACGATCTTGCCCTGCACACAGGTGTACTCGATCGGGGAGTCGGGGTTCTTGCCGCCCGGGCTCGCGGTCGAGAAGGTGTAGGTGCTGTTGCCGCTGTCGTCGGAGGTCACGCGGCCGGAGCCTTCCTCGAGCCAGGCGCCGGACTCGTCGTCCCAGTCCCACAGCATGATCTCGTCGCCATCGGAGACGTTGTAGTACTCGGGCACGCCGGACTGGCTGATCGGGATGGAGACGTCGATCGGCTCGCCGAGCTCGAGCTGCTCCTGGTCGCTGGCGCGGAAGATGACCTCGACCATGCCAAAGGACAGCAGCTGCGCTTCCTCGAGCACGCTCTTGCCGTTGCCGCCCGCAGCCTTCATCAGTGCGGTGAGGTCACCGGGGGCCGCCGCCAGCTCGTCGCTGTAGGGGTCGAAGTAGGTCACGGAGACCTCGACGTCGCCGGTGTAGGGCACGCCGTCCTTGGTGATGGCGCCGGCGGGCACGCTGACGCTCATGCCCTGCTCTTCGAAGTCACCGCCAAAGGACGGGTCGAAGGAGCGGGTCCAGTCGTGGGCCTTGAGCGTCGCGTTGGCGCTCGCCGTCTCCCAGCTGGTGATCGAGGCGTAGCGAGCGTTCTCGCTGTAGCCCTCACGGGTGAACTTCACGAGAATTTCCGAGCCGGGCTCGACCATCTCGAGGGTGTAGTGGCCGTCTGCGTCGCTCAGGACGGTGATGCCCTGGGCGGTGACGGCGACGCCCTCGAGGCCGTTCTGGCCGACGTCGGTGACGACGCCGCTGATGCGTCCATGGGGATCGTCGACGCTGGCCACGTCGTCCGTGGTGTTGCCGCAAGCGGCGAGGGTGGCGAGAGCGGTCAGGCCGAGGAGGGTGTGGGCGGTACGCATCGGGTGGCTCCAGACGGGGGGGAAGGTGTTCTGACTCGGGGATTTTCTTTACAAGATGCGTGCCAACTTCTTGACCACATCCCGATCGCTCAACCATGCGGATCGACGCTACCACGTGCGACCGGGACGTCGGGACCCCGACCGACCGATCGGGATCACAAAGTGGGGCATGCACACCCCACTTTCCAGCTGGGGCGTCTGAGCCCCACCGCTGAGGGGGGTTAGACCCGGGGCCGTGGCCTCTCGACGACCTCTCCGTGGACCCCTCCGTCGCCTGCGCGATCGCATGCGCGGGAACCGACCCCAGCCCGGTGCCTACCACCCGGACCTCCACAAGCCCTTGGAGGACTGGACCGCCATCGCCGAGCAGGCGCTGAAGCTGGTCGGCGCCGGCATGGTCCAGTCCTGGGAGGTCACCCTGGCCGAGCTTCGCCCGATCCTGGCCAGGCACAATGGCGACGAGACCGCCAGGGTCCAGGTGAACCG
>Ga0209992_10000347_pt1 | contig 62570 bp, 55 predicted proteins | sample 2SBtaG_2_FD_182564 | JGI IMG/M metagenome (GOLD analysis project Ga0209992, IMG submission 182564) | Deep subsurface microbial communities from Kolumbo volcano to uncover new lineages of life (NeLLi) - 2SBTROV12_ACTIVE470 metaG (SPAdes)... | ecosystem: Environmental > Aquatic > Marine >... | reverse complement strand
TAAAAAGCATTTCCATTTCCATTTCCATTTCCATTTCCATTTCCATTTCCATTTCCATTTTTATGTGCATCAAATTCAATGTACCGAAAGTTTGAAGATAAATTGTTTATATTCACATCACCTGAACCAGTCACATCACCCTGAGCGACTATTTGACGACTCTGACTATAAGCAATCCACTGCCCCGTTAATGTCTGACTTGAATCTAATAAAGTTATTTTAAAATTAGCATTTGAAACCTCAGCACCTAAATCAAAAAGAATGGATTCATTACCTTCTATAGCACTAGTTTGATTGCCATGATTACCATTCTTATTACTGACCCCATAACCCTTATCCGTATAATCAATTTGCGCATTTAATGAATTTGTATTGCCAGCATTCACCCAACTGTTTGAAGCATCACCTTCAGAAGCACCTAATACACTGATAACTTCGTCCGCACCGGTAATCGTGAACGTGAACGTCGTCGTACTAAAGTCGCCGTCACTGTCTTTTAGTGTATAACTAAACGTATCCGTTTTCGTATCGCCAGTATTTAAAGCTTGTGCCGCCGCGTTCGTCACATAGGTGTAAGACCCATCCGCATTAATCGTTAAGTCGCCGTACGTACCAATGACCGCCGTGTTCACACCGGTGGTAATCTCACTCGCCGTCGTGCCCGCGTGCACACCGGTGATGTCGGCACTGTCCGCACCTAACGTATCCGCCGTGGCATTCGTGCCGGTCACCACATTACCGGTGATGTTAGTGTCGTCTTCACCCACCGTGCGTATATCCGCGTTCGCTGCCGGACTTGTATCAGTAATTAATATGTCTAAACTTGCAGCCGTGTTGGTGTCGTTATTAATATCCGTCACCGTTACTGCAAATTCATCAACTACGTTACCACTACTGTGGTTAGTGCTCGTCCCTGTCGGATCATAACTGTAGGTCACCACACCGGTACTACTGTTATAATCGGTAATACTTAATTCCCCATTGCTGCCAGTGACACTCAGCGGTGCTGAAGTACTAGCTGCAGCCAATTGCGCCGCCGTAAAACTAGTTGTATCAAACGCAACTGTCGCCAAGCCATCAGGCGCACTAATCGTAAATGTCTGACCAGTCAGCGTTGCGTTCTCAACCACGCTCACATCCGAACCACCCGCACCCGCTTCGTCATTTGGAATCGTGACCGTTGGAACGCCTTCGTCCGCGTTCGCTGTTGGTGCCGTGTCGGTGATTAAAACATCCACACTTTCAGCTTTTGTTTTAATTTTACTCTGTGTCGAAAGGGTATCAAACCCCGTATCGGCTAAGACTTCTTCTGCGGTTCTTTCAATGGTTGGAATATAAATCCCTCCGCCATCAGTGGGTTCGCCTTCCCCTGCTGCCGTTTCCTCTAACAATTGGGTTGGGTCTGCTCCTTCTGCGATTAATTGTTGTAGGGCTTCTACATCGTCTTCGGCCTGATTGTTATCTTGGGCCGGCGCTTTGTTTTGGTTATTTTCGATTAAGGCATTTAGGAATGAATCTGTTTTAAGCGGCTCTGGCTCTACGGCATTTACGCCTTCAGTATTTTCTATCTCCCTGTGGTTTTGTTGGGTTTGTTCGCCCTTAACACTTGGTGCCTCTTGAGTTTGCGGCTCTGTGTTCTCGCTAACACTGTCTGGGTCTGTTTTTATTAGGGTGGGTTCGGCCATTTTAACTCTCCTTCGCGACTACTTGATGGTCAGCGGTTACCTTCGATCTTTCAGCTAATTTTTTAATGTAGGCGTCTAACGACCCTATAGCATTAAGAATGCGGTATTGGGCGTAGTGGTAATCGTACTCGGCATTGACTTTATCGACTTCTGCTTGATAGACCTCACTTTTGGTGTCGAGCATATCTAATAAGGTTCTTCGGCCAATTTTAAATTGCTCGGCATAACCGTCATACGTTGCCTGGCTGGCAATAAAACGCTCGGTTAAATAAGGAATTTGCCGATCTAATGCCTCGTAAGCTCGCCAGGCTAATCGCAACCCTTCTTCAACTTCTCTTTTGGTTTGATCCCGAATCTTTTTAGCGACATTCACTAATTGTGCAGTTTCTTCTTTTTTGTATAAATCTTTAGTGCCATTGAACAAGTTATATTTTAGTTTTAGCAACATCGTTACATCATGGTCTTTACCGTCAAAACCGGCTTGGTTTTCGTCCCAACTGCCTGCAACTTCAAAATCAAGCTGTGGGTAATAAGGCGCTTTTGCTGCTTCGTATTGTGCTTGCCCTTCTTCAATATCTGCATTCGCTGATTTTAAAATCGGGTGATTTTCAAAGCCTCTGTCTATTGCCTCTATTAACGTGTCTGGTAAGCCTTCAACCTGTGAGGGAAGCAGTAATTGATTTGGCATCGCTCCCACAACGGCTTTATAACGACTCAAGGCATCTTGGTAATTATTGTTGGCGGCTATTTCGTTGGATTGCGCATTGGTTAAACGTACCCGTACCTGCTCGTTATCTGCATCGCTCCCTACACCGGAATTAAACCGCGCTTGCACCTGGGTGAATATTTTTTTATGCGCTGCTACAAATTCTTCAGATAGTTCTAGAATTTTTTGATAGCGTAAGACATCTAAATAAACTGCTGTCATGCGCAAGAGAATATTTTGTGCGGTTCCATTTAGGCTAAAAGAAGCTGCTTTATGGCGTGCAGATTGGCGATCATATTCTGCATCTGAACCAAAGCCTTTAAATAAGTTTTGGTTAAACACTAAAGACAATTCTGAACGGGTTAAATTAACATCGCTGCCATTGGGGTTTTTCTCATAACTGGTTTCATGGCCAATCGCACCGGTTAAATCTAGCGTTGGCAGGTAGTCGCCGATAGCGCCTTGTCTTGCTTGCTCGACAGAGAACATATTTGCCTGTTCGCGCCTAATATCCGGATGGCTGTTTAACACCTCGGTGGCAACATCGTGTAATGTTTCCCCCATTGAAACAACCGGAAAGCACCCCACCACAACCCCGATAAAAATTGTTTTTAGTCTCTTCACATTGCCACCCTTCACCCCTTAAACAACGTTTTGCTGTTTATTCCTGAAAGGTAATTTGTGCAATTTTTACGCCATAATATCCTTCGCCTAATCTCTCAACACTCTTTATAAGGACACTGTTATGTTAACAACCATTATGCGTTGCAACGTGCCATTATTTTTATTTTAGGAGTTAAAACAAGACTCAATTTAAAAATTATGACCGTTAAAAAATAGCCTCTTTATTAGGACTTTATAAAAATTAAACTATAGTTTATATATTGCTCAGTTTAGGAAAAACAGATGGTCTTTGTAAGCAGAAACAGCCAGCAAAAAATCATTGCTCTCTACAGTGAATCTGGCGACAACCATGACGAAGAAATGAATATTAATTCTGATGAAGTCATTGCGTTTTTAAAAAGCCTTGAGAGCACTACACCTAATTATTTAGAATTATTGCAATCGGATTTAGAATTTATTCGGGTGATTGATGATTTAATTGAAGTTCTACTTAAAAAGAACATTATTGCCATTACTGATTTTCCTAAACCGGTGCTGGCCAAAATGATGACCCGGCGAGGCATTAGAGATCAGTTGTCGCCGTTAACCGGAATTATTCAGGATGACAGTACTTAGCCGACACCCGATAAAGACTCACCCTCAATAACTTTCGGTATTAACCCAGTACTTTCTTGCCACTTATTCTCTGGTATAAAAAAAAGTCCAAGGCATAAAAAAAGGGCACGGTCCGTGCCCTTTTTAACGTTAAACGAAAAGCGCTTTAAAGCAGTTCTTTTACCTTAGCGATAATCCCTTGTGGATCAATACCCTGATGCGGGAACTGCTCCCACAGCCCGCCACAGCCTTCCTGATGCGTTCCTAAGTGCGCATAAGCCGGTGCATGGCCTCGTTCTAACAACCACGACCCGAAACGACTCCCTAAGCCGGTTTTACGGTTAAATGATTCAACCACTAACACCATGGGCGAGGCGCCAATTTTAGCCATCATTTCCTCATCGATCATATTCAACGTCGGTTTATTAATTAACCCAACATCAATGCCTTCGGCTTTTAAACGCTCTACCGCATCTAAAGAACGGTATAAGGCCTCGCCAAAACTGACGATATAACCTTGGGTGCCTTCTCGAATGACTTCGTCTTGCCCGACAATAAAACGATAGCCTGAGCCAAAATAGTCATTGCCTTCGGTATCTAAAATATTAGGTACCTTTGAACGGGTTGAAAAAACAAAACGAACGCCGGGTTGAAAGAAAATCGTTTCAACACAAGCACGCATCTGGTTCGGGTCGGCTGGAAAATATAAGCCGGTATCATAGGCATCACTCAAGCCATTATCGGCAAACATATTGTTTAAGCCAAAATGACAGGTGTTATCGGCCATATCATCAATGCCTGAATGAGAATAATGGCTCAACACATTGGAACGATTCAGCCGCGCCATGGTAATTTCCGAAATACACATTTCCAAAAAGGCACTAAAGGTACCAAAAATGCCTTGTTTCCCGGCTTCCATACCAAAGCCTGCCGCTGCAGAAAAATTACCCCGCTCCATAATCCCTGAAGAAATAAAAACCTCAGGAAATGCTTTGTGAATTTTAATTAACCCACACGAGCCTTCAAGATCGCTGTCAATCACCCGCACCGAATCTATTCTTTCAGACTCTGTCATACGGTCTAAAATATCGACCACTGCATCGCCAAAAACGCCCCGGTTCGCATCCCAAATATCGCCCGAGCCTAAAAAGTCTTTCTCCTGTTTAGGCGCTTCTATAGTTTTTAACAAATCCGCTGAAGCTTGCTGATTATTGGCTTCTAAATAATCTACCGCCAATTTAACCGAAATGACATCGTGACCATGGGTTGAGCCCTCAAGGCCTTCAATACCCGGACACATGGGCCGTTTATTAACCACAGCAACCGGACCATCGGTGGTCACCGCGGTACAAATCCGTTGATATAAATCGTCAATATCTTCACCGTCGCCTTCTAAAACGGTTACCCCATGGCCTCTTAATGTTTTCGCGACAGTACACCCTGCTAAATAGTCAGAAGGGTGGCCGGCTATCGTGACATCGTTGTCATCAATGATTAATTTTACATTTAAATTTTGCGCTACAGCCAAACGCGCCGCTTCTGCATCGTTACCTTCTTGTTGCGAGCCGTCTGAACCTAAACAAAAAAGTACTTTACGCGGGTTCGCCATAGCCACCCCATTAACATAAGGCCACATATGCCCTAACCGACCCGAACTGAATTTAACCCCCGGGGTAAAGCCTAGCTCCGGATGCCCGGGTAAATGTGAATGGGCGCCGCGGTACTGCATTAAGTTCTTGACGGGGAGTTCACCGTGCAGTGCCGCCATTAAATACTGGGTACCTACCCGGTGCCCTGCTTCATCAAAGAAAATGGGTACGTACTGGTCGCTCGCACCACGAAACAGTGCATCCATAATCATCACTTCCGGTACGGTATCAAACGGCCCTCCTGAATGGCCGCCAACGCCTCGAGCTGCCCCTGTGGCGGTAAAAAACACTAAAGCATCACGGCAAAGTTGTATATTCGCTTTTAGGGCCGTTCGTTGCTCGTCAGACAATACCGGATTATTAACATCCAGCGCTATAGGTTGATAGGCATCAAGATCTATTGGAAATTCAGTCATCGTTACTTTCCTCACAAATTAAAGGTTAATTTAAATTTACAGCCGTAAAGTTAGTTTTTCTCCATTGTGGTAAATATATAACGCCTCCAAGGCTTTAGCTACCAACTTATTTCAATAAAGACAATCAGTTAGACTACACCTTTAAATTATCCAAAGGCAAGAATTTTCGTGCACTATGTAAAAATCACGCCCATACCCTATTAGCACTCAGAAGGTGCTTTTTTAATACCTTTGAACGTTTTGAGTGTTTACGCTAAGAGCCGCTACCGCTCTCTTAATGCTTGCTGTTTTGCCCTTAACACCGGTTTTAATAAATAGTCCATAATGGTTTTTTTGCCGGTAATAATATCTACCGTTGCCACCATCCCGGGAATAATCGCTAACGGTGCTTGCTCGGTGCCTAAATGATTTTTATCCGTTCTGACCTTTACTAAATAAAAACTCTCGTCTTCTTCGATCACCGCATCCGGACTGATATGCTCTAATTTAGCCTTTAAGCCGCCATAAATAGTAAAATCATAGGCGGTAAATTTAACAACAACATCCTGATCCGGCCGAATAAAAGCAATATCAGTCGGTTTAATTTTAGCCTCGACCACTAACGACTCATCTAGCGGTACGATTTCAATAAGATCCATACCCGGGCGCACGACCGAGGTGATGGTATTGGCTAAAACCCGTTGCACCACCCCTCTGACCGGCGAGCGAACAGCGGTGCGTTTTACCCGATCTTTAGCCGCTACGGTGGTTTCTGAAATCGTGGTGTAATCGGCTAACAAGGCATTGAGTTGTTCTCGGGATTCATTGCGAAATTGTAATTTTCGTTCGTCACGTCTGCCTTCTAATTCTTCAACTTCCATCGATAATCGCGGCATCTCCAGTTTAACGCTGGCTAGTTCACCTAAAATATCGTTAACGCTTTTTTCTAACCGGATCACCTCCACTTCAGAAATAGCGCCTTTAGCGACTAAGGGAGCGGTCATCGCCAACTCTTGTTGCGAAAGTGCTACGCTCTTTTTTAAAAAATCTTTACGCGAGTTAATTTCTACCGCGCGTTGTTTAATCTGCTTAACCTGGCTTTCAAAAGCCGACAAGGTGGCCTCTAGCTCCTGATGTCTGGCGAGATATAAATTCCGCTCTTGCTTGACCACTTCCGGAAAATCTTGCTCTAAGTCTTCTGGAAAGTCTAATGCCTTTTCCTCGATCTCGGCCAATAAACGATATTTCCTAACCGTTAACACCTGTAGCTTTTTATTAATTTCTTCTAAACTCGCGGCAAATTGGGTGTCATCGATCCTGAGTAACACCTGCCCTTTTTCAACCGTGTCGCCAGCTTTAACTAACACTTCTGAGATAATACCGCCTTCCATATTTTGCAGTACTTGTAATTGTTGCGCGGGAACGGCCTTGCCCTGCCCTACTGTCACCTCATCAATTTCAGCCCAATTAGCCCACATAATAAAGACCACGACAAACACTAAAACGATTACGATCAACTGACGTGCCCCCTGTGGACTGCGCAGTAATATCGCTTCGCTACGGTCAGACATAAAGCCATAATCTTGCGCATTAATTAATGCATAATCTTGTTCTGACAAGGGCCGCTCCTCGCCGAGCATTTGTGTCATCCACTGCTCACGGCCACGACGGCTCAGCCGGGCTAAACGCTCGGTTATAGCTTGTTTAATTTCAGTTAATTTAGCATGCATATTAAGCGCCCTGTTGCATTTGCAGTGACGTTAACACCACATCTCTAGGACCGTCGGCAACCACTTGGCCTTGCTCTAAAATAATGATCCGGTCCACCCAAGCTAATAACGGATTTCTGTGGGTATTTAAAATAACTGTTTTGCCTGCTAAAAAAGGTTTCAAATTATTAATCAGCTGATCTTCACTGCGCTTGTCTAAAGAACTACTGGGTTCATCTAACAAGACAATGGTTGGATTAGACAAGATCGCCCGCGCTAACGCGACGCATTGGCGCTGTCCTCCGGAGAGCCGTTCGCCGCGCTCCCCAACCGGCATATCAAACCCTTCTGAATGGTTGGCGGCTATTTCTGCCGCCCCCGATAATTGCGCGGCCTTTAAAACATCGTCATCACTGGCATAGGGGTTTGCATAGGTAATATTGTCTTTTAAGCTCCCAAAAAATAACACCGGATCTTGCCCGACATAGCCGATGTTATTGCGCAATTGCGAGGGGTCCCTATGACGAATATCAATCCCATCCATACGAATCACACCATCGTCCACCTCGTATAAATTTAACACCAAACGCTGCAAGGTGGTTTTCCCCGAACCCACGCGGCCAATAATACCGACCCGCTCGCCCGCCTTAATGGTGATGCTAATATTTTTAAGCGACTGCTGTTGCTCGTTAGGATAACTAAACGTCACTTTCTCAAACGCGATTTGCCCTGAGAGTGCGCCTTGGTGAATAAATGTTTCCCGCTCCTGATTTTCCCGGGGTTTAGCCATGATTTCATTCAACCCTATCAACGCCGCTTTGGCGTAATAATAGCGGGTCGCTAACCCAGCCACCTGGCCCATGGGGGCTAAGACCCGCGCCGATAACAACACCACCGCGATTAACCCCCCCATACTTAATTCACCTTCAATAATGCTATAAACCCCGAAGACAATCATGCCGGTTGAAACCATTTGTTGCACCGTGGTCGCCACGGTCGTGCTTGAAGCTGAAAGCAGTCGTGATTTAATCCCCCAGTCCGCAATATAACCGGTTGCCCGCTCCCAACGGCTTTGAAGCGGCCCTTGTGCATTAAGTGTTTTAATCGTTTCTAACGCCGTTAGACTTTCTATTAAGGTGGCATTTTTCTGCGCTGTCTCGCGCATGGTTTTATCGACCGATTCTCGCAAGGGTTCTTGGATAAAAAAGCTATACAAAGCAATGATAATAACGCCCACTAAAGGCACCACCACCAACCAACCACCGACCCAGTAAATAACCGCTAAAAACACCAGCACAAAGGGTAAATCGACCACACTGGTAATGGTTGCGGAGGTAATAAAGTCGCGAACGCTTTCAAAGTTTTTTAAATTGTTGGCAAAGGCCCCGACCGAGGCTGGCCGGTTCGATAACTTCATCCCTAAGACTTGTTCAAAAATCGCAGCTGACAACAACACATCGGATTTCTTACCGGCAATATCAATGCAATACCCGCGCAACGTTCGAAGAATAAAATCAAACAGATAAACAATTAACACCCCTGAGGTTAACACCATCAAGGTTTCAACGGCCTGATTAGGTACCACCCGGTCGTAGACGTTCATCACGTATAAAGGGCTGACCACGGCAAAGAGATTAATCAACAACGAGGCTAATAATACATCGCGATAAATACGCCACGATCGTAACAAGGTGCCCCAAAACCAACTGCGGGAACGAACGGTTAATAATTCAGGGGTTCTTTCATCAAACCGGTGCGATTGGGTGAGCAAAAACAGTTTTCCGGTATAGTTTAAGGCTAATTCATCTAAATCTATTTCAATATCGCCTTCGGCTTCAGGGATATGTAACGTTGCCTTTTGCTGCGCAGGATCGATCGCTAATAAAACGGCCGAACGATTATCTTTTAGCTGAATAACAGCAGGCAAGACCAACCCCGACACGGCCATTAAAGGCCGCTGGGTTAATTTTGCGGTTAAGCCGACACGGGCGGCGGCACGAATAAATAACTCCGGGGTTAATTGGTTGTTCACCAACGGCAGGCCTGCCACTAACGATTCGGCAGACACCGACTGACCGTGGTGTTTTGCAAAAAACAACAAGGCTGCTAACAGTGAATCTTCACCGGTTGGCAAATCTAAATGTTCAGGTAACACCAAAGCTTCGGTCATTTATTTTAACAGCCAGATAATTGATAAAAAGATACGGCATCTAGCCATATTGACTATGACTGTAGTGCAAAAACGGGCGTTAACAAGACGACTTTTTCAGGGCCAAAAAAAGGCCCGCTTGATGCGGGCCCAAATCGACTCCTTTAACGTGAATTTATTTTTCTAGCTTTACTCAGAGATAGGGCTGCTAATAGGATTTTCAGCAACCATGCCAGCATTTATAGTTATATTGGCTGCTCCTGTACACACCGGATGCCCAAAACCACTTGGGCTAAAGTTTTCACTGGAACCCTTCCCTGCTTTTAGATCAAAAATGATGTTATCTCCAGGGCTGCCAACTCCGTCTGGTACATAATCTAACTCCAGCGCATGACGTACTCGCCAGGCAATGTTATGGTCGGCACACGAAGAGTCCCCACTGACACCAATCGCACCGATCAACCCACCTTCTTCACTATAAAGCGCCAAACCGCCGCCGAAAACATTAACCCCACCGATACGGGAATCGACCATAGGGTCATCAACTGTACCGAAATCATCAGCATCGCCGTCATAGGCGACTTCCGTATCCACCGGGTTACTGAATTGTAGACCAAACAACGAGCCGCCCGGCTGTGTGGGCGCCCATAAATTCGCCGTTGATAACGCTAACCCCGGCAAACTAAACGCATTAGCGGTATTGGCCTTTTGCGCCGAGATCACCCGACTGCCCAGCCATTGGTCATTCAGCCCCGCGCCCGTTTTAGTCACCGCACAAACGGTACCGTCAGTCGCGACCACCGTCGCCCACATGTCTAAATTAAAACCGCCATTACCTTCATCCCTAGCATCTCCCAATGCCGTCGTTAAACTATCGTAACCATCAATCGCCGCCATCACATCGTCACAAACGTCATCGGCTAATAACGCACCGGAAAACCCTAGTGCACTGACTACCATTAACATTACTATTTTTTTCATCGTCGACCTCGCTCAAGAATTTTTCTTTTAAAAAATCCCTTACACCTTCTTCTTAACGCCTGGGTTAAGCCGGTGCGGCCTAACCCTTAAGTGCTGAGGTTAACTCCTATTCTCAATGGAATAGTTAAGACAGAGTCTAAAGAGGGAAAAAAATTTGCCTATTGTACTAAATGATTAGAGGCGGGATTTTAACCCTGTGGGGACTAGCAAATAAATAAAACAGATTTAAAGTCAATAACTTAGATCATAACTTACCGCACAAAAAAATTCACTGCCGGTAAAAAAAGGACGATTCAAGGGGGGTTAACCGCCATTGCATTTTGCAAGAGATACCCGGTTCGCTAACGCTCAGCTGTGGTTTTAACCTCATTTAACAGCAAGATTAACTTCACCCGACCACTGACTTTCAGCTTACTAAACACCGTGCCTAAATGCGACTTCACGGTTCGCTCGGTAATGGTTAACCGTGCCGCCATTTTGGCCGTACTGTAGCCCTGATACACTAAATCCACCACTTCTAATTCTCTTGCGGTTAAACACGATAAAGAACGATACAGGGGGTTTTTCGTTAACGGTTGATTGTTATTTTTCTTTATTAATAAATGGATGACTTTCGGGATCAACCGACGCGGTACCCAGATCTCGTTGTTTAACACCGCGTTAATCGTTTTGTCGATCAATACCGGGGCAATATTAATTTCTGAATAACCCGATATTTCCTGCATCATCACTAAGACTTGTAATTGCTCTGAACAGTTTTCACCCAGCATCAGCAATTTTTCACCGTCGCTCATTAACGCGCTCATCTCTTCTGTCACTATTGGTAACAACAACGAGTCAAAAACAATCAGATCTACCTTTACATGCTGTTTAAAGGCCTCAACTTCTCGAACCGTCGCCGCAAGTTGAACGCGGTGGTGTTGCTTTAAGGTATCGGTCCAACCACCGACCCTTAACCCATCTTCGGTGAGTAAAATAATAGTCGCCATCTGAACCTAACCCACTATGAAGGACTGTTAATCAACGCCGGGGATTGAGCCGACTCACTGCTTACGTCTGGGAAAACAAACCGTAATTTGTGCTTAAATTCTCGGGTAATCGCTCTTGAATCCCAGCGGTTTTCAACCACACGCGGGGTTATTAACACAATTAACTCGGTTTTCTCTTTGGTTTTAGTGGTACTGCCAAATAAAGCCCCCAGCACCGGTATCTTGTGTAATACCGGAATTCCTGAAAAATCGATCACATCATTTTCGGCCATTAAACCGCCTAAAATGATCGTTTCACCGCTTTGAACCACCACAGTGCTTTCGATCTTACGTTGTTGGATCGTCGGTGAATCGATATTACTTTGCACCGTGGGTATTGCCCTGTCTACGCTTTGCTTGATTTCCAAGGTCACCAAGCCATTGGCATTAACACGGGGTTTAACATTCAACACCACGCCGGTTTCGCGCATTTGAATAGCACTGGTTTGAATCGGGTCAGAACCGCCACTGGTGTTAGTCGACTCCGAGGTACGGATCGGCACTTGATCCCCGACCTGTATTAACGCCTCCTGATTATTTAACACCATCAGTGAGGGGGTCGAGATGACATTAATTTTATTGTCTGTGGCTGCGGCATTCAACACCGCTTTAATATTACCGCTGGCAAAGGCATAGCCAAAACCACCGGTCGCCGCCCCAACCGCTAAGGCCGAGGCACTTTGTAACAAACTGTCGCCAGAACCATTTAAAGCCGTGACGTTCTGATCATTTAAATGACTAAAATACCACCGCACACCGTATTTCAGATCGTCGGTTAAACTCACCGAGACGATCGTTGCATCGATCATGACTTGCAAAGGCATGACATCTAATTGTTTTAATACCTTTTTAACCACCTGATAATCTTGGGTACTGGCCGTCACGATCAAACTGTTGGTCGACTCATCGGCAATAATATTGATCGCCCCTTGTTGCGAGGCTATTTGACTCACCGGTTTTGATCTCTTAGTAACCGATTTCTCTGGTTGTTTACGATTGGTAACCCGTACTAAATTAGCGTTTATGCCGCCGTTATTTAAAGACGATTGGCCGGTAAAAATATTCGTTAATGTTTCAGCCAGTTTAACCGCATCGATGTGTTGTACACGATAGACATTAACCCCGCCTGAGGTGGTACTACTACTTTGGTCTAGTCTTAAAATCCAGTCTTCGGTATTTTTTAGGTATTGCGGCTGCCGGGTAATCGCCAAGACAGCATTTAAGCGCTCAATACTTAAAAACTGTAATGCGCCTTGATCGCCTTCTCCCGCTTTCAAACCAAACACCTGATGCAATTCCTCGATCATTTTTTCAGGGTCAACATAGACCAAAGGGAACAATGCAAAAGATTTCCCCTGCATTAGGTGCACATCAAATAAACGCACCATCTCCAACGCTCTAGCTATTTGAAAAGAAGGCCCTGCGATCAGTACTAGATTTTTAGCCTGATCAACATACAAATCCTTAGCGCCGGCAAACAACGGCTTGATAACCTCGACAATCTGCGCTGCCTCGGTGTATTGAATCGGAATAATTTTCATGTGGTGGGTCCCTGACAACGACTCTTGGCCCAAAACCGCTGTTCGCCCGACTGACTCACTGCTCGGTAATACCTGATACAAACCGTTTTCTTTAATTAACACCGCCTTATTCATGGCTAACACCATTTCCAGCACCGATAATAAATCTTCTTTATTAATCAACTGCGTGGTTTGTAAATTAACCGTCCCTTTCACCTGAGGGCTGAGCGTAAAATTTACCGCTAACATCTCTTCTAAAACAACCTGGACAAATTCTTTTAAATCCGCTTGTTCAAAATTTAATCGAAATTGCCCTGACGCTTTATTTTTAACGCCATCGCTCATTAATTCAGGCTGTTTATGGGTGCTTTGGGTTAAAAAATATTGATACGGTTTTTTCTTTATTGCCGGGGGTTCAGGCGTGATTAATTTTGTATCCGCCAAAGCACTTGGGTTTTCTTTTAGCTCCTGATTGCCCGGTATAAAACTGAGCATTTGCATTGGCTTTGGACCCAGCATCTCACAACCGGTCAAACTTAATAACACGGCTAAAACAGATAATCTTTTTAGCAAAAAGTTTTCCATATTCATTGGTCCATCAGTCATCACTTTAAATTATGCCGGTCGGTATAACCGTATTCGCGCCAACAAAAAACAGCTTTTGTATGGGTTGTTAGATCGTTAACATACGGAACTAAAAATCTAAAAAAACGCTACGATTTATGGTTACTTAACCTAGTTTATAAAACAGTTATTGCTAGCGTAATTGGCAAAAAATTAAACCCACAAAACAACTAAGAAGAACGTAGTTGACTATCGATTCACCCGGCCTAAATCGAGGCTTAACGTTGTGGACGCTGGGTTCTTTTTTGTTGCGGACGATCAGCTCTTTTTTTCGGTGTGATTTTTTTAAGATCGAACAGATCAAGCGTTTTTACAACCTTGCCTTTCTTTAAATAAAGCTTTTGCGCTGTGATTTTCTCTATCGTCCAATGGCCTAATTTATCACCCACTACTTTCTTAACCACCTCACGCTTAGCACTACTTGTTACCAACATGGCTTTGACAACCGTGCCATCATGATAAATACCCTTCAAATTCCATGGAAAAGACCCGCCCACAGGACCCTCTGCAACCGTTAAAATATCTACCACACTCTTTTTTCTATCTTTTTGAAATAACGGCCGCTCAATCATCTCGTCACTTGCTGTTAGCACCGGTTGTTCTATTTTATTTAATACCCAAGATTCTGGGCCCGAATGATCGGTTACCGGCGGTTGAAGCTGCTGCCAATAATCACCCCCTAACAACAGAACCGATTCGATAACGACAAACACTATTAATGCACCGATTAACCGTGACAAAATAATCAATTCATCGCCCCATAAAACCGGCAACCGTTAAACTGACTTCTAATCGGGTTTGTTTGCGTGTTTTTGAAGACCGCTTATGGCGCTGCTTGATCGTTAAATCGGTTAAAAATAGTAACGGCGTTGTGGTATCAATTTCATACAACAGTTTGCGCAATGAAACAATATCCATAGCGAGTTTTACACTCAGGCTGATTTTATTAAAAGGACCGTCTTGGGCAACAGCTAAGACTTGTGTGCTCGATAACTCTCCCCCCACTTCGGTTATTAATGTAGTCAACGATTTTTGGAGTTGTGCCGATGCTAATGCCGGCGTCACAGACGGATAAAAAAGGGTGCTTTCTGACAATTCTTTTTTCTTTATCTTTATTTGTTGTAATGCGGCATCCTTTTTATTAACACTGGCTTTAATTTTAACCCGCCGTTGCTCTAAATCTTGCCGCTCTTGATATAAATCATCCGTGGTTATCAACACCGGTACGATTACAAACCCCAACAACCCTAACAAACAAAGAATCACTAACCCAGTGGCTTTAACACGCTCAGAGATTTCCATAAACTTAACCTAGGTTGAGAGCACTGTCATTTTAATTTTAAATCGTTCTAACCCGGTCCTGTTATTTTGCTTAACCGAGGATGAAAAATGAACATCTTTTAACATAGTTGATGCCTCTAGCGTTGCAATCAGGCTGGATGCCGCCGCAGAATAACCTTCAATACTCAGCACTGATTCTTTATAAACAAAACCGACTAAATACGTTTGGTTATCTAAACGCACGGTTAACTCAGTAAGAACCGCTAACACATCCGGCATCGCCTTTTTCTTAGCTATCAAACGGTTGGCATCGGCGATCTGGGTCTTCAGTGAAGATTGCTCATAATTCAGCTTCCTGATAGATTTTTGGTCAGCATTAACGTCTTCTTTTACCTTTTTTAAAAAATACTGCTGAGATAACATCGGAAAAAAAAGAATCGTTGCGAGTAATAACACCACCAGTGCCGATAAACCTAAACGCGAATAAGTCCGCCAATTGCGTACCCTAGGTACTTTCCGCCTTTCGGGTAATAAATTACATTGCAAAGCAATCGCTTCGGTCACTTCTGAGGCGTCGGTGTAATACACCTGTTTAACTGGAATTTGCCATGCCTTTAAATACGCCATGGCTTGATCGACCACCGTTCTTGGCACTACAACTAAATAGACCTTTACTTGCGGGTCATCAGGTAACGTTAGTATTTTGGCGTCATAATAAACTTGTTGCGGGTTAAAAGGGGTAAGCCGAGCGAGCTCATATCCGATCAGTTGTTTGAAATTATCTTTCGCTGCTGCCGGTAACATCACGGTCTTTTCAACCGCCTGGCCGGGATTTAATTTAAATACACAGTGCACTACGTTATCGGCTCTTAATTTTGAAATCCAGCGTTCAAAACCTTGTTGCCCTGCATCGGTTAACGGAAACTGTTTAACCACCGCTGCCGTGGATTGTTGCGCTAATTGAGTGACTGTTAACTGTTGATCTTTCAGTTCAAAATTAAGTTGTACCTGAGGCCTGAAAAAAACTTTCTTGATAACAGCGGGAATTAAAAATTCCAATTCTGATAACCACCACTGAAAAAATTGTTTAACACCTTTAAGCTCAATTTCTTGCTGTAAATTCATAACGAATACCCAACCACGAGGGGCTCTAACGCGGCCGCAAATAAAGATTGTGAGGGATCGGTCTCTTGCCACATTACAGTACTCACTGCGGGTATATTGGACCCTGCCTTATTTGTCTTTACCAATGCTTCAATTCCTTTACTCAGTTGATCCCCGACCTTTGCTTGTGCGATCAGAGTATAGTACTGCTCTTCAGTATTGCTATCGCTGCCCCGCCTTATTTGCCCTGTACTACCCTCCTCTTCCACCGTTAGCATGCGCTGTTGATAAAGGTCAATAACGGTATGACTTTCAAGACCCTCTAAACCATTGAGTACGTCAACAGAGGCCAGTGTCCTATCGACCTTGTTACCTTTTGACCACACGGTGAATAACGGTCTTAAATAGTCATAAACAACATCGCTCATGCCTAAAACCCATTGCAATTGTTGTACGGAGGAAAACAAACTATTGTTGGGTCTATAAAATAACCCCGATTGTTCGTATTGCTTATATTCAGCGCCTCTTAAACGCCGGTAATCGTCCGAATCACGCCAATCTAGAATCGCCTGAACCAATGTTTGGCGCTCATCTGTACTGGGTATTGCAGGCATTAAAACCCGGTCTAATAAGCCCTCGTCGACAGTATTCAGATTTATTTTGCCTCGCTCTGAAAAAACTCTAACGCGAATCTCAGCGCCCTGAAAATTAAAGCTATAAATACGCCCGTCTGGTATCCAACGTTCAGCGACAGGTCGCGTTAACATTTTTTTTGCCACACTGATCCCTGACGCTGCAAACGCTTGTTGTTGAAATCCTGTTAAAACCGTTCTGCCTAAATCACTTTCCTGACGCAAAATTTTAGTGAAACTTAATGCCAGCATTATCAATAACACTAAAATCCATATCACCGCAATCAAGGCAAAGCCTTTATCCTTAGGCGCAAATGAACCGGTCATAAATCCATAACCGCTCTGGTATTACCGGTTGAACGATCAGCTCTTGAGTCATCTATTTTTATAGCAAAAACCCATTCTGGCCAGTATCGAGCATCTTTTGAGGCCAGTTGTAACTTCACCGCTTTGGGGAGCGATTGTGTTTGCCACTGATCACGCCATAGTGATTGTGTTTCACTCTCTACCCGTGCGGCATAGTGCACGGTGAAATCGGCTATATCGTCGACCAAAATCACTGTCTCACTGGGTAAATCATGGCCATTAATTCTCGGGTAAAAGGGTTTTAGTGAAACCGTTAGCACGCCTTCGTTGGCATTAAATGCTAGGGTAAATTCATGCCAGCCTTTTCGATCTGGATTGTGCTTGAGTTGGCCTATAAACGTAAAGCCGTCTTCAGTACCGTTAAACTGCGCGCTGTCTGGCGGTAAATCCTCCACCGACAGCCCTCCCACGGTAGATAAATTCTGGTTAATAAAACGATAAACCATATCGATCTGATGCATCCGTTGTGATCGCGAACCCATACTGGCCCAGCTTTTATTCCCTAAACTAAACGCGTTAAAAGCCAAGACCATCATGATAGTAAACAGGGTCATTGCAATCAGCACTTCTATCAGCGTAAAGCCTCTTTGGTTCGACCCGCTTTTATTCATTAGCTTCTGTTAACATTAACTTAACTAATTGGATCTGGCGCTCTGACGGTGTACGCCCCCAAGCAACACGGACCGTCACTTCCTTTAAGTGCACGCTGTCCTTAACTGACCCTTGATCCAGAACATTTTCTAAAATATGCCAGCGATACTTTTCAGCACTTATACCACTGGTCACCGGTGTGGCTTGGGTCTCTGAAACCGTCACCTTTTCTAACAAGCCATTAGCCAATTGAGCGGCTAATAAATAATCTTCAGATACCCCAGCGCTTCTCAATCCGGTGGCGAATATTTTCATAACGACCATGGTGGTAATCGCCATCATCGAAAAAGCGACCAAGACTTCGATCATTGAAAAACCAGCGCTTTTAACGGCCACCCCTTTCATGTTATGTCCCTAGCCTAGTGATTTTTCCGGTTAACCAATTCACTTCAATCTGTTTTTTATGGTTAGCTAATTCCAACAACACCTGGGCTCCACTGGATGATCCATCTTGATAAAAAATGATTGATGCGATTTCATTTCCTGCATAATTTTTTCTTAAAATAACCAGACTCAACGTTAAATCCTCAGGTAGTTTTAAAGTCTGCTGCCCTTGTACTTGATAGGTATTCTCGTACAGATTAAAGCGCACCGAAACAGCCTGTTGAGTACTGACGGCCTGAGTTCTTGCCAACCGCAATGCCGAAATGACTTCACCGCCGACGGTTTTTAACTGTAGCGCAGGACTTACTTTTGAAAGATTAGCACCGACTACTGTCATCCCTAATAACACAATAATCAATACAACGATTAATTCAATAATCGTAAAACCAGAGGACCTATCCGTTGAATATTTTATTCCCAACTGTTTATGTCCTGATCTTCATTTTCTCCGCCCTCAGTGTTGTCAGCCCCATAGCTAAATAAATCAAAAGGGCCATGTTCGCCTGGGTACTGATAGTGGTATTCATTGGCCCAAGCATCTTTAGGTATAAAAGATTTTCGTAAATATGGACCGATCCAATTTCTCACTGTTTCTGGTTTTACGACCAAAACGTCTAACCCTTGCTCTGTTGATGGATAAACACCCACATCTAACTTGTACATATCTAACGCCAACGACAAATCTTCTATTTGAACTTTTACGGCCTTGGTTTTTGAGGTTCCTAAATGTTTCATCACTTGAGGCCCAACCACCCCCATCAATAAGGCAATAATGGCTAAAACCACTAACAGTTCCAATAAGGTAAACCCTTTTATTGCTGAATTTTTAATACTCTGCATCATCTCATTCCTCTAAAAAGCTAAATCATTCACACTCAAAATGGCCAATAAAATAGACACGATAATGGTTCCAATTACTAACCCTAATAGCACTATCAATAACGGTTCTAAAATTGACAACAGACGTTGTATCGCTATTTGAACTTCGTTTTCATACAACTCAGCAACCCTTGATAACATTTCATCCAGATTGCCTGTTTCCTCACCTACGCGTATTAATTGCCCTGCCATAATCGGAAACCAATCACTGGCCATTAATGTTTCAGATAATTTACCGCCCTCTTTTAACTGCCCGATGGTTTGCTTTACCAAGTCAGCCGTCAGACTGTGACTAACCGTGTCTCTCACTAACCTCAACGCCTTGTCGATGTGGACCCCGTTGACTAATAAGGCTTCAAGACTTCGACTAAAAGCAGCCACTTCCTTATTAATAATAATCTCCCCTAATAATGGGATTTTCAGTAACCGCCGCTCCCATTTTGCCTGCCCTTTCGGGTTTTTTAACTGCATACCGATAACGCCAACTAACACCATGACAAGCGGCACCATAACCCACCCGTAACGTAGTGTTGCATCGGCTACGGCTAACACTATTTGCGTTAAGAGTGGCAATGCCTGTTCGGCATTTTCAAACATTTGTTTAAATTGGGGGACCACGAAAACCAACATCACCGCCATAGAAATAACCGACATGATGACCAAAATAACCGGATAAATAATCGCTGAGACGACGGTCTGCTTAATCGCTTGGGTTTTCTTTAAATGGCCTGTCAAACTGTTCAAAGAGCCGCCTAAATCACCGCCCATCTCACCCGCTTTTACCATACTTAAATAAAATGAATTAAATGACTCGGGTTGATTTTCCATCGCCTCTGATAATGGCAGCCCGGTGTTGATATCATCCACTAATTGCAGCACTTGGGTATTTAACTGTTCATCTTGCTCGGTTAATTGCGCTACGATTAACAACGACTGATCTAACGGTAACCCTGACTGGACTAACACTGCGAGTTCACTGGTCAATAATAATAACTGCCTTAGATTCAACCGTGGGCTTTGACCAGAACCCTTTAACGCCAGCCATCCAGGTTCACGAACCACCTTAAGCTCTAATGGAATACACCCCTTTCGCTGTAAGGCCTCTACGATAACCGCTTCACCTTTAGCATGCCGAGTTCCTGTTTCTACTTCGCCTCGACCATTAATGAGTTTATAAGAATAAAATGGCATCGCTAACTATCGCTGATGACTCTCAAGACTTCTTCCACGGCGGTTATACCTAGCCGTGCTTTTGCCATACCATCGAGATACATCGATTGCATGCCTTCTTTAATGGCTTGCTCTTGAATTTGACGTTCAGAGCCATGTTCTAACAGCAGATGGGCAACTGATTCTGACATTTTCAAAAACTCAAAAATAGCCATGCGGCCTCGGTAACCGACGCCATGACATTCAGAACAGCCGCGCGCACGGTATAAGGTGCTCACCGCCTCTTTTGAACCATCAGTTACATCCACACAGCCGTTCATTTCAATAGACCCTTGGTAAGGCTCTTTACATTCGGGGCATAATTTTCGGACTAATCGCTGCGCTAAAATGCCATTGATTGTCGACGTGAGTAAATACCGTTCTAAGCCCATATCGATTAATCGTGTCACCGCTGCACTGGCATTATTGGTATGTAAGGTTGATAACACCAAGTGTCCGGTTAATGCTGATTGCACGGCTATCTGCGCTGTTTCTACATCACGCATTTCACCGACCATAATGACATCCGGGTCCTGACGAAGAATGGCTCTTAATGCTTTTGCAAAACTCAAGCCAATTTTTGATTGCACTTGAATTTGATTGATCCCTTGGAGTTGATATTCAATCGGATCTTCTACCGTCACTATTTTTCGTGCCGCATTATTTAATCGTTTTAATGCGCTATAGAGTGTGGTTGACTTACCACTCCCGGTAGGCCCTGTTATCAGTACAATTCCATTCGGTTCTGTTAACGTTTCAATGAACCGTTGAGCATGATTATCATCAAAACCCAACACCGAAAACTCCAGTGTGACCGCCGATTGACTCAAAACCCGAATAACAATACTTTCACCAAACAAGGTCGGTATCGTTGAAACTCTAAGATCTAATTCTTTTCCCTGCACCTGAAATTTAATGCGCCCATCTTGAGGTAAACGCCTTTCTGCGATATTCATTTTGGCCATTAATTTAATGCGTGATAATACGGCCGCGGACGACACAGAAATCAAATCTTCTACTTCAAATAACACCCCATCAATACGCATACGAATTTTTAATACTCGCTCGAAGGGTTCAAAATGAATATCTGAGGCACGGTCCTCAACCGCCTTTTGCAAAATATGATTTACCGTTTTTATAACCGGCGCCTCACTTGCCAAATCCTTTAAATGTTCTAAATCATCATCATTGAGGTTCACAACATCGACATGACTTTGTTCAATCTCTTCAGCATCTTCAGGGTGGTTAAATTGTGTTTGCAAAAGTACGTCGATCTCTGACAACCGGGCAATTTTCTTAATGATTTTCTTGCCGGTCAGCAAATTTAATGCGTTATCGATATAATCACTGCCTCCTTCACAAACCGCAACGGTGATAGATTCACGGTCCGCCGCTAAACCGGCAACATGATGATGTTTTAGAAAATCTACCGAGACTTCACAATCTGTGAAGTCATACCCGGAAAAATTAGCGGTATTCACTACCGGTAAGTCCAACACCTTAGACCATGTCTTGGCTACCTCATCATCAGAACACAAGCCTAACTTAATCAACCAGTGTGATAAAGAATGATCCAAGGTACGGGCCTGCATATTACACGCCTTAGCCAAATCAGCGTTGGACAACGTTCCTGACTGTTTTAACTGCTCTAAAAAAAACGATTCTAAATCCTTCATAACCACATTAAAATTACGCTCTGTGGGCGTTAAGATTAAATAAAATATGACCCTGACAAGGTTCTAAGCTTTAGGTCAACCTGTTGCGAAGCGTAGTCTAGAAATCAGCAAAGCCAATTTTACTGTCGCGATAACTACGTGTTAATTCACCGGGCACTAAGTCCCATAACAAGCATTCATACTGGGTATGACCCCATTCCTAAGTGTGGTTGTCAGCACTATGATTGACAACATTTCTGATACCTAAAAACTAACCTTTTCCATGCGGGCATTTAAATCACGCCATAAATTGACTCGACTTGACTGACCCACTTTTTTACCGCGCCCTTGGGCTTTTGCCAACCACAGACCGGTACCGTTAAAACTGTAAACCGGTAATAAATCTTTTCGTTGTAATGCCGGTTTAATAGCGGTATCTAAATTATCCAAAATCAATGGCACTGAACGCGGTGTTTCAAAATACGTTAACACCATATGTGCTTGATTTAATTTAAGCGCCTTAACATAGGTTAAACGCATTTTTTTATCGTCAACCCCTAACGCCTTCAAGGTAAAATATTTAGCAATAGCATAATCTTCACAATCACCGGCCCCTTTCACTAAAAACTCCAAAGGCGTTGCCCAATAATCCTTAACATTCCAAAGCTTACTATCGTCCACAAACCGAGTGCGTTGATTAAAAAAGTCATTAACCCTCGTTAATTTTTCGTGCTCAGTTTGCGTTGATTTAACAGCCATTAAATCCCGCCAGGTGACCACTCTCTTTGCCGCTTGAGCGCCAAATTTTTTTTCTATACGTTGAATGAATTGAGCGGTTAAATCTATTTGTGCCGCAACACTGAGGCCATAAAACAGCACCGCCCCTATTAATAATCGTAAAACCACTTGAGAGAACCTACTCTGAAAATAATCAATAACAGTTAAGCGTTTAAGTGACTCAAACTAAGCCCCACAAGGCCTACTTTTTTAAAATAATTAATATCACGGTGATCGCTAACACTTTCGGCCAACACAACGACCCCGAGTAAATGCCCTAATTCCTGCATCGACTGAATAAACTGTTGTTTGCCTGAATCGCTATGAACGTCATTACTTAAATCTCTCGACAAGCGGATATAATCCGGTTTTAAATCTTTAACCCCTTCAATAGACATGGAGTGGGTTTCAAAACGCTTTAACATGACTAACCCGTTATGATCATGAATAAAGGATACAAACGATTCATAAGTCTTAATATCTTTGACGATGGAAAATGTTGAAACACTAAAAACAAGCTGTTGATGTAACTGCTTATTCTTTATCATCAATTGTTTAAGCCAGTTTCTAAAATCAACATCCTGAATAGACGCTAACGATAAATTAACCGCAACCGGATGCTTTTTCGGGTTACTGTTGTATTGACTGATTACGGTACTAATTACCCCTTTGTCGAGCTCCGTTATTAAATTAAATTTCTCTGCAATGGAGACAAATATACGCGCCGGTATCAACTCTCCAGATTCTGTTTGCGCCTGCATCGACGCCTCTTCTAAAATAGCGTTATTACCCTTTAACGCCTTCACTTGCTGGATATAATCGACTTGATAGCGACTCTTGCTAACAATTTCTGCCACTAGGGTATGCCACTGCTCAACGTTTCTGGCTTGTTCACTCCGCTCTCTTAAGCAAAACCCATTAACCCCAATTAATTTAGCTTCTTCAAAAGCTTCGCCCGCTGCATTCAATACATCATCATTGGTATCTAAAAAATTAAATGGCGTAATACCCATATGCGCCACCGCTGCTTTGTTATATTTTTGGCCTAATGTATGAAAATCATCTTGTAGCTGTTTTGCCAACTCTAAGACTTGGTTCTCAGCAATCGCTTTAACTAACAACGCAAACTCCCCCCCATAAAAACGATAGGCTGAAACTAAGAACTGTGCTGAATCTTGGCTTTTTTCTGCTAATACATTAGCAAAATCTTTTAACAGAAGGTCTGTTGTTGCCATACCCTGTTGTTCGACAAAACCCGCTAAATCGTCCACCTTAATCAGTATGACAAAACCATTAACGTCATGTGAAATCAATTGTTTTAACGCGGTATCAAAACCATTTTTCTTGATTAACCCCGTCAGTTCATCGTGTTGAATGGCCTCCCCAATACGTTTTAATTTACTGTTTAAATTATCCATCATGCCCTTAACCTTACTGGACATCAGGTTCATCGCGATCACCACATTTTTAAACTCAGTGGTTCGTGGCATTTTTTCTATACGGCCAAAATGACCTTTAGCAATCGCTATTGATAACTGCTCCATATTCTTCAAGGGCAATAAAATATATTTCAAGGTAAAAAATAAAATACCGACCGATACCACAAACATCGTTAAAGACAACATCCCCGCATGCTGCGCTTGCTCATAGAGCTTTAAATAAGCAACGCCTGGATTAATGGTCACTTGCACAACACCGGCCACGACCCAACCGGCACTCATTTCACTTTCAGCAACAGCTGTTTCCATGGCCAATAACGCAACAAACCATGACGGTACGCCTTCTATGGGCTGGTCATTTTTCAATGCCACAATTGTTTCACCGTCAGGATCGAGTAAATTAATTTCTTTATAATAACCCCGGTCAAAAATAGAGTTCATCATGGTCTCTACTACCGAGACATCCTCTGCTAAAAGGTGTGGGCTTAATGACAAGCCTAATGATGTCGCCGTGTCTTGCGCATGAATCTTGGACTCAACCTGTAAATATTCCATGGTGTTATGAACACTCACAGCATAATTAACACTAAAGATCATGCAAAATAAACACGAAACCAATACCAATAATTGTTTATATAAAGACATACCTAACCCCAAAGACACTTTGACCCACAACACTAAGGGCGGTATTTATTCATGATGAATGCTGACTATGTGTACGGCCTTCAAAACGATACAGCCACCCGCTCAACTTGTTGTTAGTCTAGGTGGCTCCTGTAGCGTTACAATTGTCCGGCGCATAATAAACTGACTTAAATAATGTGCTAGGTAGCACGGCTATTACCCTTTTCTTTACTCTTCGTTAGCTGTCAGCGAGGCTGACGATTTTAGCGCCACGTTTTATCTCACCCGCCGTTATCACCGTGGCGGTAATTCCACCGTGACCACGCATGGCATTATAACCACCGCACCCTAAGACTTCTTCCATACGCGAACAGGGATGGCACAAGCCGGTCATTTGTAAAATCACCCCGTCAATTTCAAAGTGCTTTTTGGCTAACGACAATAAATTAAAGCCTTCAACAACGATATTTCTACGTAATTGTTCAGGGGTAATGTCACGATCTAAAAAAGAATTAAGTGCAGCAATATGTTCGGCTTGAATCAAAGTGACTTGGCGCTTCTTACTGTTGGCACTGTAATGATCCCCGACTAAACCGTGCTCTGGATTAACCTGAACTACCGAACAACTTTGCAACGGTTTCTTTTTGCCAGGGCGAATACCCACCCAACTGACAGCGCCTGCCTTGGCATCATTTTCCATTAAAGTTTTAATCATTTTCATAGGAATTTTGTATCGGTTCAATCAATGCAGTCGCCTTCTCAATCAAATCGGATGGTACCGTGGTCTTATTGACCGGTGTTTCAAACCACGTTTCGACCGGATAATCAAAGCCTATTCCGTGCATATAGTTATAAAGGGCTTTTTTCAAACCCAAGCCTAAACGGGCATGATCGGTATTAACCGAATCCTGATACTGAATATCATTTTCAGCAAACAACACATTCTCATTAGGGATTAAGGTGATTTGATAGTCTTCTGGTTGCTGCCCCACAGGACTGTGAATTGTTGCAGCAAAACGATGCCAATAGGCAGAATGAATACAATTTTGCGCCATTAATTGCCTAACGCGCTCTAATGAATCTACGGTTTCTTGTTCTGTTTGTGTTGGAAAGCCATACATCAAATACGCATGAACCAAAATACCGGCATTGGCAAAGCCTTTGGTCACTCTTGCAACCTGTTCTACGGTGACGCCTTTTTTCATTAAGGTTAATAAACGATCTGAAGCCACTTCAAGACCGCCACTAATCGCAATACACCCCGAGTCTGCTAGTAACTGACATTTTTCCGGCGTAAATGTTTTTTCAAATCGGATATTACCCCACCAACTAATCACTAAATTCTTCTCAATCAACCGTTTGGCTAAAGCAAACATCACTTTAGGCGGAGCGGCTTCATCGACAAAATGAAACCCCGTTACCCCGGTTTCAGCAATCAAGGCCTCAATACGTTCAATAATAATATCGGCACCGGCTTCATCGTATTGGCCAATATAATTTAAACTAATATCACAAAAGCTACATTGTGCCCAATAACAGCCATGCGCTAGGGTTAGTTTATTCCAACGTCCATCACTCCAGATCCTGTGCATCGGATTTAACATTTCACACAAGGATAAATAACGCTTTAAGGGTAAGCCCTCATAACTCGGCGTTTCCACTGATTTATGGGGAATATCATGCAAACTTAGGTTCTGATTAAAATGGACTTGTGCGTTTTTTAAATAAAAAGTGCGCACTAACTCAGATTGTTGGCGATCGCCTTGTAGATGTTCTAACAAGGTTAATAACGGCCGCTCGCCGTCATCTAAACAAATATAATCGACATATTCAAAAAGCCGCGGCTCCTTGAGCTGCCGCAGTTCCGTATTGACAAAACCACCGCCTAAAACAATTTTAATCGCAGGGTCTTTTAATCGACAAAAATGAGCGATTTTTAATGCCCCCAACATATTCCCCGGAAAAGGTACGGTAATGCCCACGACACTGGGTTGCTCTTGCTCTAGGGCCTCATTAACTAACCCTTCCATCAGACGATCTAAATAACCGGAACCATTCTGCAACTCACGATAAAGATCATCGAACTGCGGATTAGAGGCGGCCAGTTGTTCACCGTAACGCGTCACCTCAAAAAAGGGGTCTACGCCCTCTTGAATAACGGCACATAAATCATCAATAAATAACGTTGCTAAGAACTTAGCTCTATCTTGAATACCCAGTTGACCAAATGCGGCCCCTAGAACATCGCCTTGCGTAGATTCCATATCTCCTATGACATCGAATCGAGGTCCTTCGGGTAAAAAGGTTCTGGATGCAATACGTATCGCTAAACTCGGGTCTTGGCCTTGTAAAAAACGAACAACGGGCTCAACACCATTCACATAACGCTGAAAATCAGCTAAAAAAGCATAAATAACATCTGGCAATTCGTCATCATCAACCGCTTCAAAGCGCTGCTCAATAAGCGCATAAATCGTCAATAGCCCGGATCGCGTTAATACCTTTAATAATAGCTCAATGGCTATATCACGCTGGGCGACTTGATAGTTCTGTGTCTTTAAAAAACCCGTTAAATACGCCGTTGCCGGATATGGCGTATTCAGTTGGGTCATCGGCGGTGTCATTAATAATAATTTCATGCCCGCCATAATAAGACCTAAAAGGGTCACCTGACAAATAATCGTTTCCTGAGCTGATTTTATTATCGGGGTTAAACCTAACCAGCAAACGCAATGCCCGTTTGATTTGTTAGCCAGCATACTATCAATCACTGATAAAATAACGCTTTACCCTGACAGGAAATAATTTCGGTCCAACTTATGTCTGAACTAATAAACTCAAATTCTCGCGCTGCAGGCGATGCTTATCGTCTCGTTTCACGGCTACAATTAACTTTTGCAAACGGCCTTGAAACTGTCGCTCAGTCTGTTGGAATGCCGTGTGAAACGCATCATTCTGAATGGTTTCGTGACCAAGGTCGCCACGGCGGCGGCAACCGCTTTGGTTTAACCGGCCCGCTTTTTAATCGAAGTTCTGTCAATATTTCCCAAGTACATTATGATGATTTACCCGGCAAAAAACTCGGTTCAGCAACGGCCCTTTCAACGATTATTCACCCCCACCATCCATTGGCCCCTTCTTTACATTTACACCTTAGTTGGACTGAATTTAAAAACAAAACGGGGTTTTGGCGGTTGATGGCCGATTTAAATCCGGCGATTGAAGATAATCATGCGACACAGACCTTTAATAACTGCCTTAAAACCGTCGCTTCCAAAAATTATTTAGAGGCTAGTTTACAAGGCGACCGGTATTTTTATATTCCGATACTCAAACGCCACCGCGGCGTTGCGCATTTTTACCTTGAAGGTTATCAAACAGAACGCCCCGAAGCGGATAGCCAGTTTGCCGGTACTTTCGGGCAAGCAGTCATTCGCTGTTACTTAACGCTACTCAAACAAGCCGTCACACAATCGGCCGTTATCACCGAAGCACATTACCAACAACAACTGGATTATCACACCTTATATTTTCTGCAAGTCTTAACACTGGATCGCGGCACAACCTCAGGATTACTCATCCATGACCAAAACGATATCGGCATTTTAGCGTCACTGCCAGCCAATATTAATAAACCCTTGCTGACAATGTGGCAAAAAAAACTACCACCGCCTCAAAACCAGCTATTAGCTAACATTCTCGCTGTTTTACCCGAACAGAGCCTCTGTCCTATAGACGATCACACTAAAAAAATGATTGCTACGACTGTCCGTTGTCATTATCAAAATAACCCAGAAGCCATTGCTCTTCAGGCTAACGCCGCAAAAGCAACGCAAACTGTTGCCAATCACCGCGGTTAACCCTCGGTTTAAATCACCGTGTGTGTTATCCGTTGATCAAAAGATGGGTATAAATACTGGCTATGTACCCTAAAGCAATTGCCCAACTCCAGCGCATATGGCCAAAGAAAGTATAGTTTCCTTTAGATTGTCCCATTAAGGCTACACCTGCTGCAGACCCGACTGACAATAAACTACCGCCCACTCCAGCCGTTAACGTCACCAATAACCATTGTGAAACATCCATTTCAGGTGACATTGATAAAATAGCGAACATCACCGGAATATTATCGACCACAGCAGAAAATAAACCGGCCACAATATTGGCTACCGTCGGCCCCCAACCACCATAAACCATTTCAGACACTTCGGCTAAATAACCCATGGTGCCTAAACCACCGACACAAAAGATTACCCCAAAAAAGAAAAACAAGGTATCCCACTCAGCCTGAGCTACTTTATTAAAAATATTGAATTCACTAATCTCAGGATTCTCTTTTTTATCGTGTAATTTAAGATAATAAGAAAAGAAAAATAAATAGGATAAACCGGTCATCATTCCCAAAAATGGCGGCAGATGTAATAACTGCTCAAAACAAACCGCCGTGGCAATGGTCACAACAAATAACCCGCACACAACAAAGCCGCCTTTCTTAACCGCTACCGCAGCACCACTGGTCTCAGGTAAACCGGTAGGAATCGCAAAAACCATAATCAAAGCAGGCACCAAGAAATTGACCACACTAGGAATAAAAAGCGCAAAAAAACCAAAAAAGTCTACGTGACCTGACTGCCAAACCATTAAGGTTGTAATATCACCAAAGGGACTAAACGCACCCCCTGCATTAGCTGCAACAACAATATTAATAAACGAAAGGGAGACGAACTTAGGCTTATCAGAACCTACTGCCAGCACCACTGAGCCCATCAAAAGGGCTGTGGTTAAGTTATCGGCAATCGGCGATATAAAAAAGGCTAGAAAACCGGTAATCCAAAATAATTTTCGGTAACTGTAGCCTTTCTTAATTAACCAACTCCGTAGCGCTTCAAAAATACCCCGCTCGGTCATCGCATTGACATATATCATGGCTGTTAATAAAAACAGCAATAATGCAGCATACTCTAAAAGATTATGATTGAGTGCTGCCTCTACAATTTCATGACCGTGTTCAACCTGCTTACCCAGTATAGCAACCAACACCCAAATGGCACCTGCTGCGAGCAAAACCGGTTTTGACTTTCTAAGGTGAATAAACTCCTCAGCAATAACCAACCCATAAGCAATAACAAAAATAACAATCGCAACCACGCCTAAAGATGACTCTGTTGAATGCAAATTTGTTAACGACGACCCAGAGGCTGCTACCGGCAATGAAAATATGACCGACATCAATCCTAACACCCAAGCACTATAATACGATTTAACCAACTTCAAAACTCCTCAAATTAACAAATACAACGCTCTAAAACACACCTCCAGATGAAGTGCCCGTCATATAGGAATAACCCTTATAAATACAACAGAAAAATCATGTGCTACGGCACAATTGACAAAAACTTTAAACTAAATTATTCAAAAAGAGATGACTACAAAAAAAACCGTGGCTATTATATCAAGAAACCATCAATATTTAACGCTATAAAATCAATAACATCCTGATAAACAAAGGTCCTTTCTACCCTTAAAGCCATTACGCTCACATTTAAAGTATTCAAGTTATGCGAAAAATAATGATTTACAACCACGGGAAAGACAGTCAGCCCTATAGCGCTAAAACACACGCATTCACCCAAATTGCCGAAAAACAGGGCTATGAGATCCAAAGTATTGATTACCGCGGCCAGAATAATCCTGACGAACGAGTCTTACAATTACTGGCAACAGACTGGTCTGAATTTGATGAAATCGTCTTAGTCGGCTCGAGCATGGGCGCTTATGTCTGTGCCGTAGCCGCTGAAACATTGAACCCGCAAGGACTTTTTTTACTGGCACCGGCTTTCTATTTACCGGGTTATCAACGAAGTACTTTTAATATACCAACCCGTGCAATAACGGTGGTTCACGGCTGGCAAGATACCGTTGTTCCCCCTGAAAACAGTTGGAAATTTTGCCAACACTACTCTGCCGACCTTACTGTTTGTAACGCTGACCACCGGCTCATGACTGTTTTACCCTTTTTAACCGGAGTATTTAACCGGTTCCTGACCGATCTCAATGCGACCGAACCCGCCAATAATTTATAACATGACTCCCAAATAACCAGAGCCCTTATGCCCTCACATAACCGTGTGCTTGTATAATTTTACATTGAAATGGGCCTTCTATTTCCGATACCGATTCCATAATCTCAGTTTTACCTAACGGCAATAAATACATCTGTAATTTAACACTGACAAAACGCTTTTCCTGTTCCAATGCTAACTGTAAAAACACTTTAGTAATAGTTACAGTACGGTTCTTATTAACCATCCCCCCCACTACAAAGAAGCGCCCTTCTCTATTTTCAATAGTCAGAGAAACTGACAACTGTTCTATCTCTTCATCTTGAAGCCTTTCAAACTTAATATCTTCTGATTCGTCAGGAAATTTAGCACGCACTTGCGCTATCTCATCAGCACATTGTGCTTTAATCCTAAGTTGTTCAGATTCAACGCGCATACGTCCGTCTAAGTATTCTTTTATTAATAAAATAATGACAATACTCAAAGTGAGAATACCCCAAAATAAAACACTCCCACCCACATCCAAAAATTCTATTAACAATAAAATTGTTATAAAAGTAAATAAACAATACTTCCAAACAGACGGTTCATAATAGGTTGCTTCCAACATGATTTTATAGTGCTTCTTAATATTTTGCTCAGCATAAAAACCTTGAGCACCAATATAACTCCGCCATTCCTGAACTTCCTGAATACTGGCAAGGTTACGCTCTTCATCAGAGAGATTCTTATTGACACCACTGCCGCCATCATTACCTGTGGGGCTATCCTCATCCTTTTGTAAATTACTCAGTGAGAAGATGACTTGCGAGACATTACGTCGATACCAACCCTTACCGGCATCAAAAACAGCCAGTTGCTCTTTAAGACCTCGAAAAGTTTGCGGAACTGTTATTGAAACCTTGTGTTCGATCACAAAGGGAAAAGGCAAGTCATCTGTATCTTGGTTCAATGCTAATTCTTTAGCTTCCGGTTGTTGATTACTCAACTCTACTTTCACTAAGCCCGGCATAGCCAGATTCGTAATAATATAAATCCAACCCTTCATAAGAACACTCGCCCCTCAAGATGCTACTGATTTAGTTTAGTTTACTAAACAAAGAATATACGCACTTAAAAGTGCTCTGATATTAATGTCTTATTAACCCTTAAATAAGTTGGCCCGTGAGCCACTAAAAACAAACTACTATTACGCTTTAAAGAGCCGAAATAACCCCATCCAGCTTTTTCCAATCAACAGGTAACTCCAAGTAATAACTAACTACATCTGATCTTAACAGGTGTGACTCAGATTCTTTATTACTTGCATTTTCTAAAACAATTACCGGCATTATAGGTTTCTTAGCATGCAAAAATAGCTTTAATCGATCTTCTTGACTGGTCTGGTATAAATGTAAATTTATTATCATCAAATCATAGTCTATTAATTGGAGTTTTTCGAGTGCCCCAATACAGGTATCTATAGCATCCACATAATAGCCTTTTTTTTGTAAAATACTTTTCAACCAATGTGTGTTGACAACAATATCATCAACAACCAAAACCCGAATTACTTTGTCCTTCTTTTCCAAGACCTCTGCTTTAAATTGATACCCCCCCAACCAATCAATTGCTAAATGCTGTTGCAAACAATAAAATAATGCTTCCACGCTCACTGGTTTCGCTAAAAATCCTGCACCTCCTGCTACTGTAAAAGCGGCTTGATCTTCCTCTAAGGCACTGGCAGACATAGCGATAACAACCCTATGATTATTATTTTCATTTAATTTTTCAGTCGTCTCAATACCATTCAAACCCGGCATTTTCAAATCCATAAAAATAAGGTCCGGTTTAACACTATTAACAGACGCCAAACATTGCTCACCACTTGCTACTGTAAAAACATTAAAGCCTTTTTCAAACAAGAGATCTTCCATAAAAAGTCGATTCGGTAAATTATCATCCACTACCATGATCGTTTGTTCCAATCCCTTATAACCCATAGGCATTACCGCCGCCGACTCATCAACAGTCAATTGACTCATCGATTCAAGCACAAGCGTAAATTCAAAAATACTGCCCTCATTAACAATAGAATTAACTTTAATCTCTGAATCTAAAATCTCTACGATCTTTTTACAAATGGAAAGGCCTAACCCCATTCCGGGGTTAGCTTTCGGTGAAAACGTCTGATAGTACGGGTCAAAAATACTTTCCATTTCAACCCCAGATATTCCTTTCCCCGTATCCTCAACTTGAAAACAAAAGTGATTATCGTTCTGGTAAACCCTTAAATAAACAATACCGACATCAGTAAATTTAACTGCATTAGTGACTAAATTAATTAATAACTGTCTAAGTAGTTTCGCATCCCCTAAAACATATTCCGGTAAGTCATTTAATAGCGCTAACTTAAATTCAATCTGTTTTTCCTGACATTGTTGTATTGCAATTTTCTCTACCCCAGATAATAATTCTAGCAAATTTAATTTTTTATAAACAACATCAATCGCGTCCTTATCATGCACCCCGATTGCCAATAGGTCATTGATCATTAATAATAGTGAATCACCACACTCGTGAATAATAGCCAATTTTTCTTTTTGCGTAGCCGTTAACTTTTGGTCAGCTTCTAAGAGCTGGGTAAACCCTAACAAACCGTGTAATGGTGTCTTTAATTCATGACTAACATGCGCTATAAACTCACTTTTTACTTGGTCAGACCTTTTTAACTTCAACGTTCTTTGTTCTACCTCTTGGTCTAAATTGGCAGTAAGTTCGATTAATTGTTCTTTCGTTGCTTCATGCACTGAAATTTCATTTATTAAATGCTTATTCAACTCAACTAAGTCATTTGCAGAAGGAACTTTCAACAATCTAGGTAACAATGGCCAAAGCATAACGGCTGTAACCGCTGAAACTAAAGCAGTAAAAACCTTGATCCATGCTGATAATTCATAAATCGGTGTCCAAACCGTGACGGCTGATAATGCATGCGTTGCACCACAGGCAAAGATAAACAGACTAAATGCCAAGATTACACGATTAAAACTAATATCTTGACGTTTAAAAACGAATAATGCCAAAGAAGATGCAATTGAAATATAAGCTAAGGTGATCACAATATCTGATATAACAAACATCGATAAAATATCATTTTGCCATTGAAAACACATACCATGCGGCATATAAGACTTAGTATCGAATAGCGATCGAAAGAATGCTAACATAATTAAACCATTACTTTTAGTCAGTCAAAACCAATATCTAAATACTGGTACCTTTTAGTTTTTTACTACTTTTTGTACTGTTTTCGCCCGTATAACAGAAAACAAACTAGTCCTCAGCCGTCACCTCACTATTAATAGCGGCTAACACGGCCTGCAATTCTTTCTCAACTACCACAATTCCCGCCTCTAAAACAGTTACCGAAATTTTATCTTGCTGACAAAAACTAGCTAACTCCTGCGTTTTTAACGCCAGCTTTTCAGCGCCAATAATAATTGCACTTATTTCCAAATTATGTACCTGTTTCATTAACTGATCTTTCTGACCTGTGCTCAAAATAACCTTGATTGAGTCTCCAAAATCTTCAAATTGTTCCCTAAAAGTAGCTAATAATAATTGAAATATTTCCCTATCACCCTGGCAGTTAGCAATTCCCCGTTTATCATTTAAAGATTGCTGTTTCGTTAACGACACATTTGAAGGTTGTAGAACATCACCCTCGACAAGGTTATCTTTTTTATCAGTACCCAATGGCTCAGGAAACCATGTGGCAAGCCAAAAAAATAATTGTTCAAACGGTTGCCCTTTATTAAAGCAACCACAAAAAGTGTCGCCCGTGAAGGGTATAGTTTGACTGTCTAAATTTGAGGCTGAGATAATAACAATAGGTAATCGTTTTAAATTTTCTTGTACCCTAATGCTCTCTCTTAACGCCCAACCATCCGTGTCGGGTAAATTCAAATCCAACAGCACAGCATCAAAACTATGTGCTTCCAACTGTGCCCACATCTCACCACCTGAACCCACACCCACCGAAATCAAGCCGTAACTCTCACAAACTTCATGTAATAATTTACGACTGACAATATCGTCTTCAACAAGTAATACTTTTCGACCTCTCAGTTGTGATCTAACGACGCTCATATCTTGACCAGGTTCAAGCTCTGAAAAACAAAAACAGCGATGCCCATATCCCTCAATACTTAATGGACTCGCCTGCGCTAGACCATCCTTCGCTACCTTGTCTTGATAATTATCATTTAATAATTCCATCGCATACTTTAGATATTGATCACGTCTAAGCAGTTCTTCAGATATGCGAGTAATAACATCCTTCTGCTCTTTGTTAGAGTTGTCAGCGACAAAGGAATTATCTGCTAAATATTTTGAGAATTCAGCATCCAAAGATTTATACTCAACAAGCTGATTATCAATAGTCCTTAATGGCTTTAAAATATAACGATTAATTTGCCAATAAATACATACAATAAGAATCAATACAAAACTAATTTCCAACTGATTAAGATTGCTAAAAAACACAGGAACAGAAAAAATATCAGAGCGATCTACTGAAATAACGATAGTCCATTGCAAAGACGGAATCAGCTGAGAAAAAACCAACATTGGAGTGGGTTCGTCTGCATCTATTAGTAACGGCTCCACCAAATACAAAGATGAAGCCTTACTCTTTTTAACTTGTAAACCACTGGCAATGAGCAAACCTTCTTCAAAAGTTATCTCACCACTATTATTACTCATTTCCCTTGCTAATCGCCTGATTTCTGGTTTCTGTTGTCCCGCCTCAATCCGTTGTTTACGACGCGCTTCTAACACTGCGTTAACTTTTCTAAACTCAGACTTATTAAGAAAAACATCGGTCTCCGGTATTTTTTCCAATGAGTCAACAGCAGGCATAGCAATTAATTGCAGATTCCGGTCAACTAAAAATACGTGACTACGGTAGCGATCCTTGATAGCTTTTAATAATTCACTCAACCCTTCAAGTTTGACATCAACCGTTGAAACCCCAATAAATTTTCCATCATTAATAATGGGTGCCGTCGCTGTTACCATCGGTTGCATTGAGTAAGGGTCTGTATAAGATTTTGACCAATAAACTTCACCCTGTTCTTTATAACGTGCCGGTACATACCACTCCTGATGATGATAACCGGGGCCGTCTACTAAATTATAATCATCATAAAAAATTAATTGATTATTTTTATCTCGACCCCAAAAATAGCTATCCCGCTCTTTTTCAATATTAAAATGAAAAGGCTCCGGCCAGATACCACCGCCGGCAATTAAATATTCTGACCCGGGCGTGTCCATGATTGACTTAATAATCGGTTTGATGATACGACTCTGTTCAGAGGAAACAGCGGGCAATAATTTAGCGGCACTTGCAAGGGCCTGAGCAGTAGTGCCTGCACGTTCCAAATGCTCATTTATTACAAGTACAATGCGGTCCATTTCCTTATAAGCACTTTCTCTTACCTCTTCGTCTATTTCTGGCTCAACCCAAAATATTAAAGCCATTACATACAACAGTCCTCCCACTATTGTAAAAATCGAAAAGGTTAATATTATTCGAACACTCTGGTTGTGTGAGCCCACTATTTGAAACACTTTATTCATAAGCGCCTCTACTGACGATCATTCGTTTAGTTATCATAAAAAACCTGTTAATTTAATATAGTCACTCAGCCTTTAAAAAAACTAACTCTTCCCTAAACTCCAACACCTGCCTTATCGTCTCACAAAGTCAACAGCTTTTCCCTGTTAACTGATACACACCAAGTCCTAACCATTCCTTAACCGCTATTTTTAATTGTCTAAGGTGCTCTGCCAAACCCCAATCGACGGACCAGAAATTTTCAGGCAATGTGGCGAAATCAACAGGGTAAGGAATAACATTCCATCCAACCTGACAAAACGCACCCGCCGCACGCGGCATATGCCAGCCGGTGGTAATCAATACCCACTTTTCACCCCGCTTTGGCTGCACTAAGCGCTTACTGAAATAAGCATTCTCCCAGGTGTTACGCGACTCCGACTCAAAAATGATTCTCGTCAAATCTAAACCCTGTTCCTTAAAGAGTCTTCGAGCGACATCAGCCGCCTTAAAATCCTGAGCAAACAACTTTCCAGACCCCCCTGTAAAAACTAACTGGGCCTTTGGGAGTTTTCGCGCCAAGGCCATAAATGCCAAATTCCTCTCTGCAGCCTCCCCTAGGTTAACACTATCCCATAACGACGTTTTTTGGCTCTGCTCTGCTCCACTCAGCACCACAATACCATCAATATCAATCAATTCTGGATGCGCTGCATAACGACTTTCCAAAGGGTACAACAACCAACTTCCCACTGGAAACAGCGCTATAAAAACAATGATGCCTAACAAAACTGTTAATAATCGTCTCGCTGACTTAACACGACCGAAAGTCCACAGCCCCATCCCCAAAGCAAAAGCAATAACCAACAATCCATCTGGCGAAATGACCCCCCATAACAATTTAGAACACCAAAAAAATATATCGGCCATCCGCACTAAACCCCTACTATTTTTGTATACTGAGACAGTGTTTAATCAAAAACATAACTGTTTTTCATATCAATCCAATCTGAACATGTACCGAACCCATCACCAATGTATTCGCTTAAAGATTAAATACCTTTTTGATCGTCTGCTAATCCTTTTATTTTTAACCGTCTATCCACTGACTGTAAATAGTGCAACGACTCCTGAAACACCCTATGAAATCATTAAGATACTGCCACATAACAAAACACTCTTTACCCAAGGACTAGAGATTAAGGCCGGTATTTTATATGAGTCTGCCGGGCACTACGGTCATTCAACAATCAATAAAATTAATCTTTCCACTGGCGAGATTCAACAACAATTACAACTGGATAATACACTTTTCGCTGAGGGACTCACCCATCTTAACCACACCTTGATACTGTTAACCTGGAAATCTGAAACGGCTTTACTGATTGATGCCGACACTTTCAAGATCATCGGTTCTCACACTTATACCGGAGAAGGTTGGGGGATTTGTTATGACGGAGAGTCTTTAGTCACCTCTAATGGCAGTGACCAGCTCACTTTTCGTAATCCTAACGATTTTCGGATTACCCGCACAATCAGTATTGTGTTCGATAACCAACCCCTAGGTAATATTAATGAACTGGAATGCACTCATGGCCTTATTTATGCCAACACCTGGGGTCAAGATATCATTGCAATCATCAACCCAAGCAGTGGCGAAGTTGTCAGCTTCATTGATTTATATGCCCTCTATGATCTAACTGCCCGCAATCATAATGAAGTTTTAAATGGTATTGCCTATAGTTCGTCGGAAGATGCGTTCTGGGTCACCGGTAAAAACTGGTCCAATCTCTACCTTATTAAACTAAGCCCCAACGACCCTCGCTCACAGTAATGGCACACACTATCGCAGTGGCGTCACCCGCCCTGAAATAACAAATTCATGATAATCCTCTAATACCTTTGCATGATCAAATGCTAATACTTCTGGCATCGTGTTAAAGGTAAACACCCCACAATCTTTAGCATCATCTGCTGCAACGGGAAATCCTTGCGCTTCGGCTACATAGACTGCTGTCACGGTATGGTTTCTAGGGTCTCGACTGGGATCAGAATACAGGCCTAACAAAGCGGTTAATCTAACTGATAACTCTGTCTCTTCTGCCGCTTCACGCATGGCTGCCATTTCCATGGTTTCACCCAGATCAACAAAGCCACCGGGGATAGCCCAACCCAACGGCTCAAAAGCACGTTCAATAAGCACAAAAGGTCGATCAGGAAAATCAACCAACTCAATAATCGTATCTGCGGCTACTAGTGGCGTCACCGGTTTTGCCATTGCACTTCCTCCCGTATTTTAACGTTAAAACTGACATGCAAATATTGATCATACGCTATTTAACGCCCCTCTCATCGAACGAATAAAACCGATAAATCCAATGACAATAGGTATTTAGTGAACCGATACAATCCATATAAAATTACCACTGGAAAAACAACAGCATGCAAAACAAACACAACAATGAGTTCTAATAAATGTTCCACAACGTTATTAGCTGCTGTCTTTAACTGTATCAACCGTTGTTCTATCTGTGTTTTTAATGTCGCCAACTGCAGTTGCACATAGCCCTTAATATCTAATGTGTTCTTAACACGACTCCACAATGTGTAATCATCCATTGGCTGCTGTTGCTTTTGCATTTTAAGGGTTATCGACTGATAGTCTTGTCCTAAATCCTCAATATTTTTATGGGTCTGTTTAATAACTAAAATAGACTGATTATATTGCGCCCCCAAAAATCGTTCATAGACCTGTGCATTCAAAATAAAAACAACAGGAATACTAAACTGCAAAAACACCACAATAATAGAAGCCTTAATCCAAAGAACCTTATACTTTATCGAAACTTTCCCCGACCAGATAAACAAAACCGTTAATACCAAAAAGCTGCTATAAATTGCTTTGCTAACTGGCCAGGCACTTATTGCCATGCCTACTTTTTCAATACCAATGGCACTTGTACTCGCCAACATTACCCAAGAAAACTGTTCGATCAGATCATTGACTGGATCCAAAATTTGTCCTGGCGTCAACGTCATTCCTACACCTAATGGCACCATCGCCAATTCAGTCCCTTGTACCACCGAAATGACCGCATTCAGCGCACGAGCCACGACAAAGGTTGTCGATGCAACATTAAAAGAATTATTAATGTGCTGCTGACCCATGGCATCTATCGCACCGGTGTAATTAAAAGCTACCGCAACCAATAACATCACCGTAACAACCCCTTTAACCCACGCATGTCTTTTCATTTAAGTGATTCCAAAAAATATGACTTTACTGACTGTAGTCATTTAATCGCTACCAACTATTTAAGCTAAGGTATACTGAAAAAAATATTTTTCAACAGATGATTAAACTAACCATTGCTACCTAAAGTCTACACCGGTAATAACATCAACTGTTTGAAATTTATCCAATACACAATCCTCATTTGATGGCGCATTACTAAAACGCATTTATGACCTTAGCTACTGAATCAGTATTACTGACATCATTTCCTAAAAAAGAACAAGAACAAATTCAATACCTCATAAGGCAATTATTAGCACTGAAAGATAGTGAGCCTAATAGACGTCCTAAGGCCACCGATGTCATAAAAATCTTATATCCCCTTCATGTTGATAGCCATTGTATATTAGCGACTTTACTGAGCGATTCACGCTTCGAAGAAAAATATAACGCTGACCAGATCACCGCTCGTTATGGCAAAGTCGTGACTCATTTAGTTCAGGATATCCACTGGCTAAACCATCTGGCTGTTTATTCACCCACAACATATTCCACACCGCATCAAGCTGAAACACTGCGTCGCATGGTATTAGCCATGACTCAGGATATTCGGTCGATCATGATTAAATTCGCTTACCGAATTCAACGTCTCCGAAACCTCTCGCATGAAGATAAAAAAGTACAACACATTATTGCCCATGAAACGCTTGAAATCTATGCGCCATTAGCCAACCGTCTTGGCATTAATCAATTCAAATGGGAATTAGAAGACCTGGCTTTTCGCCATTTAGAGAGCAAACATTATCACGCTATTGCCGACTCACTGACCAACAACCGCAATCAACGCGAAACCATCATACAAACCAATATTCAGGCATTAACTGAATTATTAGCCCAAGAAAATATTACCGCAACCCTTTATGGTAGGCCTAAACACATCTATAGCATCTGGAATAAGATGCAAAAAAAACACCTTGAATTTGAAGAACTCTATGATTTGCTCGCCATTCGTATCATCGTTGCTAATACAACAGACTGCTACACCGTTTTAGGATTAGCACATAGCCATTGGCAATATGTCCCTAAAGAATTTGATGATTATATTGCCAACCCTAAAGAGAATGGGTATCAATCATTACACTCCGTTATTCTCGATCACACGGGTAACCGTATTGAATTACAAATACGAACACAAGACATGCATGAACAAGCGGAGCTAGGTGTTGCTGCCCACTGGCACTATAAAGAAGGGACAGCTATTAACAAAACCACTAAAAATAATATTAGCGCACTACGTAAACTTATTGACGATCATGATTCTCAAACTGATTTACTGGAAAACTTTAAATCTGAATTGTTTTCAGATCGAATTTTCGTGCGCACACCCGCCGGTGATATTATTGATTTAATAAAAGGAGCCACACCGTTAGATTTTGCCTATACCATTCATACTGATATTGGTCATCGCTGCCGGGGTGCAAAAATAAATGGCTTGATAAAGCCATTAACACAACCACTTCAATCGGGTGATAAAGTTGAAATCATAACTGTAAAACAGGCTATCCCAAATTACAACTGGACTCAGTTACACCTTGGCTTTTTAAAAACCCCCCGCGCACTTCGAAAGGTCAGAAGTTGGTTTAAGCAGCAAAGTCAGCCCCTTAACACTAAAAAAAGACCCTCACAGAAAACACCGACTTCCACCCCCATTACACCTTCAGTTTTAACCGACCAGCACCCTTCAGAAAAATTTGACCTGACACCTTTACTGCCCCCTTCACAGCGACATAACTATAAATCGGATGTTATTGTTTCAGAGCTTGATAATGTCTTAACCTCACTCGCTCACTGTTGTTCACCGGCTAAAGGCGACCCTATTATTGGTTTTATTTCAGTAAAAAAAGGAATTACGATCCATCGCCAAGGCTGCCGTAATATCTCCGCCTTAACGCTGGAACAACAATCGCGTCTTCTGGAGGTGAATTGGAGCCACACAAACACTAAGCCTTATGCGGTTCCAATTATCATTACAGCAAGCAGCAACGATCATTTGCTTAATAATATTATGCAATTTTTTTTAACCCAAAAAGTACATATTTCAAATGTCACTTTGCATACTGCTTCTGATTCAACCGCAACGTTACTGTTATCCGTTCATATTACCGATACCCAACAACTTGAATCACTCTTAGAGAAAGCCCTTCAACTCACGGGTATCATCAGTGCTACTCGGCAAAAATAAAATTACCATAACTGTAACCCCCATAACAACGTTATGCCGACAAGACTGTTACCACCGCATCTGTGAGCGTTTCAAGATCAGCTTCACTAATAATATAAGGCGGCATTAAATAAACAAGACGATTAAAGGGTCGCAACCAAACACCGTTTTCAACGAATAATGGCTGTAATGTTTCCATGACTATAGGTTCATGCATTTCCACCACGCCAATAGCCCCTAGCACCCGCACGTCTTTAACCTGTGGCAACTTGCTACACGGCGCTAACCCCGCCGCTAATCCTGCTGAAATCCTTTCAATACGCTGCTGCCAAGGTGAATCCAATAATAGTTGCACGCTCGCTAAGCCGGCACAACACGCTAAGGGGTTAGCCATAAACGTGGGGCCGTGCATAAACACACCGGGATCACCCGCGCTGATTGTTGTGGCTATTTTTTGATCGACAAGGGTCGCTGCCAAGGTCAAATAGCCACCCGTCAGAGCCTTCCCAAGACACAAAATATCTGGAATAACCGGCCCATGTTCAAGCGCAAATAATTTACCGGTCCGTCCAAATCCTGTAGCAATCTCATCAAATATTAACAACACATCATAACGATCACACAGTGCCCGTACCGCCGACAAATAACGGGGCGAATAGAAGCGCATGCCTCCTGCCCCCTGAACAATAGGTTCCAAAATAAAAGCGGCAATCTGTGCATGATACTTTTCCAATATCGCTTCGACCGATGCGGTGTCTTGGTCTGAATAAGTGTCATCAAAACCACATTGAGGTGCATCAGCATAAAATTGTGAAACTAATGCATCAGAAAATAAACTATGCATGCCATTAACAGGATCACTTACTGACATGGCTCCAAAAGTATCGCCGTGGTAACCCTGACGAATGGTTAACATCTTACTTTTATTCGCTTGGCCTTGTGCGTACCAATATTGAATGGCCATTTTCATGGCAACTTCTACCGCCACAGAACCGGAATCAGAAAAAAATACGGTCGTTAAAGATGCCGGTGTTATCGCTACTAACTGTGTCGCCAAATCAACAGCCGGTTGATGCGTTAGGCCGCCAAACATGACATGCGACACCGTTTGGATTTGTTTATTTAATGCGGCATTAATCTGAGGATGATTGTAGCCATGAATCGCGCTCCACCACGATGACATCCCATCGATCAATTCAGAGCCGTCCATCAACTTCAACCTAACACCCGCAGCGGAGGCAACGGGATAAATAGGTGCCGCTGTTCCAATGGCACTGTAGGGGTGCCAAAGCACCTGACGATCTTGCTTTATTATCGTTTCCAAAAAAACACCTAATTATTATTGTGCATCCGCCACCGGTGCCGAAATACCATCTAAAACGAGCGACGCCACAGTAGAACCCGTTAATGCTTCTAAAAAATACACCAACGCCTTTTTCTCTTGTTCGGTTAAATGCAAAGGCACAATAAGCGGATCTAGATCCGGGTTTTCAATTCCCCCCTGATCATAAAAATTTACCACTTGTTGCAAGGTGGAAAACTGACCATTATGCATATAAGGGGCTGTCAGCGAAATATTTCGTAACGACGGTGTTCGATAACGCCATTTATCTTTCGGGTCTTGCGTGACTTCATAACGCCCTAAATCGCTTACCTTTTGCTCGCTTACCGTAGCAATCAAAGCACTGTCTACTGTGACAAACTGTCCTGGCGCTAACTGAACCCGTTGTTGTATAGGTTTAAGCCTGTGAGCCTCTTGATAACCCAAACCGGTGTTATGCCACTGCTCATCGGTAAATAATGCAATTTGGTCGGTCAGCCGGTGACAAGTTGCACAGCGCGCTTTTCCGACAAACAACCGATACCCTTGTTGCGCTAAAGGGGTTAAAGCATCTTTCTGGTCGTTAAAAAACCACCGGTCAAAGCGAGAATCAGCCGCGTTCAAGGTACGCTCATAACTGGCAATCGCCATAGCGACCGTTTCCATGCTAACACCCCGCTTAAAAGCGCGTTGAAATAAACCCGCATAATCAGCACTTGCCTTTATTTTTTCAACCACATAACCAATGGAAGGGTTCGCCATTTCATTAGCCGCTAACAACGGCCCCCAAACCTGATTTTCCAAACTGGTTTCGCGCCCGTCATGAAATAACGTGGCATTAAAGGCCACATTAAAAAGACTCGGTGCATTACGCCTGACGGTACGGCCTTCAAAACCAACCGCTGTTTTCAGTTGATTATTAGTGAAACCCTGCTCAGGAATATGACACATGGCACATGAAAAAGTATTATTTAACGAGAGGCGTCGATCATAAAACAACTTCCGCCCTAACTGTACTTTATCTTTAGTGAGCGGATTATTAGCGGGTACCGGAATAGCCGGCAACCCTAGCGGAGGCTGTTTGACGGTACTGAGTAAGTCAAATGGTTGCCCCATACCGTCAATCAAAGCATCAGATTCTTGTTGAGAAGGTATTTTTTCATTGCCATCAGACGCCTGAAGTCTTGTCTGGCGCCGTAAGGCCTCACGCGTTAGAGGACTACCGAAACGCTCACTCCCCTTCGCAACGGCGCTAAGCACCGTTTTAACATCATTGATGACGGTTTCCGGATGTAAGAATGCAACACTATAGATATTTCTGATCCGTTTGGTTCGATCAATTAAAAAAACGCGTAATTGATGGGAAAAGGTCCCCGTAAATAACCCCTGTTGATCATAATTCTTTTTTACCGACTGCCCATAGCCATCCAGTATAGGGGCTAACTGAGCATCAGATCTTGTCGTTAAAAACTGCCAGTCAATCCCCTGCCCCTGAAACCCCTGACTATACTGCTGCATTTTCTCCGGCGTATCGTACTGCGGATTAAAACTCAATGTTAATAACCGTAGCTGTTGGCTAATTTCCGGTGCTTTTGCCAATTGACGTTTTATTTTATGAAAGACGGCTGTGGCTAACGGGCAACCATTAACATCGCCACAAGTCGAATAAATAAAACTCAGTAAAACAATTTTATCCCCCATGAGTTGATGCAATGACAACGCATCCCCTTGGCTATTTAGGATGGAGCCGTCAGCAGCACGGCCCAAGGCAGGTAAACGATAGCTCCCCGGTGCCGGCGCTGGATAATTCAAGGCCCGATAACCCGGGGCCAAGACTTCCATGCGACCCGGATCACCTTGTACCGGGGCACTCAACAGACAAGCTGTGAGTACCAGTCCCCAGAGCTGAACTTTTGTCATTTTTTCTTATACACACTCATGGTTAACTTAAGCACCGTACACTGTAGTTCTGAGTGTACGATGCAAGCACACGGACGCTAACGATACAATGAAAAAGCCCCAAACCGCATCTGGTGTGGGCGACCTAATTTTTCTTGCATAAAGTCAATAGCAAACTGTTGTTTCAATGCACTGCCATCCCAATGATAAAGCTTTAGAAACTGTTCATTATCTTGCCCTTTTTTATCCCAGTTTGCGAGCAATGAGGAGGTATAATAAAGACGTTTTCCATCCCAGCTTGATGACACCATATTGACTTGTGCACCAATCTTCTTTTCATAAATTTGCTTGGGATTAAAGGGGTCCGAAATATCAAAACCTCGAGTCTTGCCATCCATAAAGGTATTAACCCATAACAGTTGATCATCACTCTGAATTGAAATATCAACCGGCAACGGTATTTTAGAAGGATCACCGATATCAGCAACTTCTTTGCTTTGCCACTGGCCCTTAGCATCTTCATAAATTAACCATATTTTTGATGTTAACGCTGTCGAGGTAAAACAATAATTATGTGCCTGCTTTAACGCACAACGAATTTCCAAGGGAGCCCCTGGAACATCAAAAACTTTAACCGGCTTACGGGTCTTCAAGTTCCATTGCACCATAGTGGTACCAAACTGTTTCATCGCCGTTTGATCCGCTAACATCTTGCCAAAATCCATCATATAATTTGACCACCCGGTAAACGATGAGGTCAGCATTAGATTATGCCGAGGCAGTACCCGCACGTCGTAATTATAACCATCCGCATACTGACCGGTTTTCACCGCACCATTCAATTGGCTATCCGTCGGCACCCAATGCGTTGCAATATAGTCACCACTGTTTGTATATTCAACTAACGCACCACGACCACCATGATCCTTATTATTAGATAACGCCGTCATCATCATGCGGCCCGGTAACGCATAAGTGGTATGCGGCCCAACGGCTCCACCACTTTTAGCCACAAAATCAGTAACCACTTTGTGCAACTTGGGCTTAGCTGGATTTGAATACACATCAAAAATAAAGATCTTACTGGTATCTAAGCCTGCCGCCCAAAGATAACGACGGTCATCAGTAAAACCTGAGTGATGGGCTTCATTGCGCCCCCCGACCGAACGCGTATGAATCACTTTACCGTAGTTATCTGAACCCGGTCTCACATCAACCGTCACTAATTTATCCTGTTCATCACCCACCCCTTTAACCCCTAGGGTCCATACATACACAAAATCTTCTTGTCCTGAAATTTTTGCCATATACGGTGACTGACAGGTTTCATCTGCCTGCGTCACGGCTGGCAACATCCCTAACAACAAAAAAATGCTAATACTGGCTGAAAATACACCCACCCTTCTCATACTATTTTTCTTAGAAAAGACTTTCATCACTGACCTCACAGCTAATTAACTAAAAAACAACGCTTCATTATCCAACACTAATCATTTCAGATCACACCTTAATGGGCTGCCCTGAGCTATCGCTCCCATGCAATCTTCAAAATCACGCAAACTCCATTTCTCTCAATAACGTCATCTTGTCATAATAGAACAAAGCATGTAAGGTCTTAGAAAGCCAATTTAGTGCTATTTATGCCAGACAACTGAGTTTATTATGAAATCGCTATCAATCTCCATTCTCGCTCTGGAAGAGACCATGGTCTATACCTTAGCCGGGCCCTATGATATTTTTTCTTCCATCCACCTTTTTAATCAATCATCCCAAGTCAATAAAAATTACTGTACCAATTCAACCCATATTGTTGGCCCTCAAAAAGGATTAATCACTTGTTATAACGGCTTAGCGATAAACTGCCAGAAAAATCTTGAGGAGGTTAACCATACCGATTTAATTATTATTCCTTCTTTAGAATTACCCGATGAACCGATACTCCACAAATACCCCGAACTCAAAAATTGGCTTATCAATCATTACCGTCAGGGCACAACCATTGCCTGCATTTGCCTGGGCTCATTTTTATTAGCTGAAACCGGATTGCTCGACCATAAAATCAGTACGACTCATTGGGCTTTTACACAAAGAATGCAAACCACATTTCCCACCCTTGAAATACATAGCGATAAAATCATTACCGAACAAAACAATTTAATTTGTTCAGGAGGGGCAACATCTTGGCAAGACCTAACCTCTTACTTACTAAAAAAATTCACTCACGCAGAAAAAGCCCGTGAAATTAATAACTTTTTCTTATTAAACTCACATGAAGACGGCCAAACTCCCTTCACAGACCTATTAAATATTTCTTTTGCTAATGATTTAGTGATTCAAAAAACATGCGATTGGATCAATAACAATTTAAATAGCCCTGACTTGCTCCGTAATTCAGTTCAGTTATCTGCTTTAACAGAACGAACCTATAAACGCCGATTCAAACAGGCGACGGGGTTGTCGCCCCTTGAATATATACAAAACATCCGAATTGAATACGCCAAAAAACAGCTAGAAAACACACAAAAGAACATCCAAACCATTTCTGAGGAAATCAACTATACCGATGGCAGCTATTTTCGCCGCCTGTTCAAACGCAAAACCGGAATGACGGCACAAAATTACCGAAAACGATTTTCAACACTAAAAACAGCTAAAAATCATTTAAAAAGATGAACCGTGTTAATTATTTTTTTGACTATAAAAAAACATTAATTCTATAATGTCACTGTTATTGAAAAATTAACAAACTAAATTTATTAATTTTCAAATAATTAAAATGCATTTTATTAAGCACTTTTCAGAAGAAAATTACCCTCATTTTTTAAATTGCCCCCAATAATTTGCAACTATTTTTGATTTTTTACAGAGGTAATTTAGATGGCAACAGGCACAGTAAAGTGGTTTAACGCATCCAAAGGTTTTGGATTTATTTCTCCTGATGATGGCGGTGAAGATGTCTTTGTTCACTTCTCAGCAATTAAAGATGATGGTTTTCGTACCCTTAATGAGGGCCAGAAAGTCAACTTTGAAGTAGAGAATGGTCCTAAAGGGCTACAAGCTACGGAAGTTAACGGGCAGTAAATAGAATTGATATCAAACGACCCTGAGTTCACCAGGGTCGTCTTAACCTATCTAAGTAAACCAAGGAGTCGTTTAAAACGACGTAAAAAAATAACTGAGTCGCTCCGCCACATCCTGTGGCAGAGCTATGATGCCGCTTTAATAAGATTAACTTGAGTATTCATTCCATTGGCAAGTCCCTTTGCTATCTAAAAAAAGAAATCCATGCCTTTTTCCAGCGACAATTACATTATCACTTACAAAAAACAATCTACACAAGTGGTAAAAAACCATCAATTTATGTAAGCAATTGCTTACCACCCATATCAAATTATACAACTCCCCCTTGGTTAGCGGTTTTCGCCTTTTTTGCTATTAAAACGCAAGCGACACAAAAAAAGACTTTATTTTTTTTGTTAAAAGAAACTTTTAACAAAATAAGATGTCAGTGAGACCAGAAGGCAGAGGACATAGAAAGCCTAACTTCCTTCCAGTCATCATCCCTCTTGCTTTTCGCAAGAGGAGAGTATGGGTATTTTCGGAGATGGTTATACTTATACGATCTTTGCTCCTTTGGTCATGGAGGCCAAAGGAGCAAAACTTAATAATGCTAATCAACCATTACACATTACCTCACATAAGGAATTCACTGCAGACGAAACACTGACTACTTTATAAAATCTGTAGCATTATCCTTGTTTCAATGCCTAAACATGAAACCGCAGTGCAACGAACTATCAGATCTTTTACTTAACAAGCGTTCTGTAGCAATGGGGTGGCTGATACCTCTCGGATTAATAGTACTTTCAAGAATGCTTTTATCTCAAATTCAAGTTGTAGGTCTTGTTTGGACAATAGCATTCGCTTGGATGGGATGGGCTTGTTTTATGAATATTCTGACATGCCGACGTACACATTGTTTTTATACCGCACCGTTGTTCTTTCTGTTGTCCGTGATTGCTCTGGGAATTACACGGGGTTGGCCGATTGTCAATCAACTGTCTCTTGATTTATTAGCTTTAGTAACGGTTATAACGACCGCTTTACTGTGGGTTCTCTCTGAAAAATACGCAGGTCGTTACCCACTGTAATCCTCCCATTAAATAATATGAGTTAAAAGTAGAAAATTCTCGTAAACTAAACGAAGGAGTTTTCTATGAAAAAATCACGATTCACCGACAGCCAGATATTATCAATCCTAAAACAAAATGAATCAGGTATGTCAGTGCCTGATTTATGCCGTGAACACGGCATGAGTACGGCCTCTTTTTACCAATGGCGCTCAAAGTACAGCGGCATGGATGCTTCATTGATGAAACGTATGAAAGAGCTCGAAGATGAAAATCGACGTCTTAAAAAGATGTATGCAGAAGAGAGGCTGAAACTCGAAATTGCCAAGGAAGCCATTGAAAAAAAGTGGTAAAGCCATCTCGTCGCAAGGAGATGGCTCAACGCGCTAAGGCAGAGTTTGTTACAAGCATACGACTAGTTTGTGATGTCTTTTCTATCAGTGAAACCTGTTATCGCTATCAACCGATGCTGAGTGATGAAAATGCGGAGATTGCAGATTGGTTATTACGTTTAACAACACATAAACCTTGGGGCTTCGGTTTATGTTTTTTATATTTACGCAACATCAAAGGCTATGGTTGGAACCATAAGCGCGTTTATCGCATCTATAAAGAGCTCGAATTGAATTTACGCATCAAACCTAAGCGTCGTATTAAGCGTGATAAACCTGAAGCGCTGAGCGTTCCAGAGAGCATCAACCAAGTTTGGTCGATGGATTTTATGAGTGATAACTTAATGGATGGTCGTAGTATTCGAACATTCAATGTCCTTGATGATTTTAATCGTGAAGGACTGGGTATTGATGTTGATCTATCATTGCCAAGTGCGCGAGTGATTCGTTCTTTAGAACAAATAATTGAATGGCGAGGAAAACCTTTAGCCATTCGATGCGACAATGGGCCTGAATACATTAGTCAAAAATTAAAAGACTGGACGATAAAACATCAGATCACGTTACTTTATATTCAGCCGGGTAAGCCGACACAAAATGCTTACATCGAACGATTTAATCGTACTGCTCGACATGAATGGTTGAATTTATATTTATTTGAAAGTATTGAACAAGCTCAAAACCTCGCAACGCAGTGGCTTTGGACTTACAATAACGAAAGACCTCATACTGCGATTGGTGGCATACCGCCTAGGCAGTTACTAAAAGCAGCTTAACCTCTACTTTTAACTTCGGTTATAAATGGGGGGATTACACCACAATGATTCTCGGCAATATAAGATAACTCGGTTAAACGTTATTCTCTTTGCTCATTATCTTTTAAAATAAAAAAAGGTGAACATGATTATGTTCACCTTTGAGCGATGTAACCCTAACGGGTTATTTGATAATAGTGCCGTTTAAGACACTTTTTTCGTTATTATTAACTGGCTTGTCCAGCCTCAGTCGCGGCGGGAACTTCTATTAATTTTCCTGACTTACAGTCATAAATATAGCCATAAACCGGAATATCTGAAGGCACCATAGCACTCGCTTTAATACGGGTAACATCTTCTAAAACACTTTCCGTTTGCTCTTTGATAGTGAGCCAGTTAATGTATTTTCCTTCCGTTGAACCCGGCCCTTCGCAGCAATCATGCCAGCCATCTGCATCAACAGAAGCCGTTTTTAGACTACTACTGAGTAAGTCGCTCATGATTTCGTTATTAAAGTATTCCATTCCACAATCGGTGTGATGGATAACAAACCATTCACGGGTACCCAGTAATTTGTAGGAGATAACCAGTGAGCGTATCGCGTCATCACTGGCGCGTCCTCCAGCATTGCGAATAACGTGCGCATCACCTTCCGCTAATCCGGCATATTTAGCAGGATCTAAACGTGCATCCATACAAGTAAGGATTGCAAAATTACGCCCTGGAGGCATGGGTAATTCGCCTTTGTCACCAAAATCTTCGACATAATCTCTATTAGCCCTTAAAACATCATTTAAAATATCACTCATAATTAATTCCCTTACTATTAATGCATTATCGTTATCAATAAGATCTATCCATCCAATTATACGACACGTTACTGCATCTAAAAGCATATCTCAGTTTAAAGATAACAAACTGAAAGTTTACTATTTAGGTTAATTAGCGGGGTAATTTGAGCCCGTATTATTTAGCGACGGCATGCTATTTAGGATCAAGTTCTTTAACGTAGCTAGAAAAACCGATGGAAGGGCTGTATTTATTTTTAATGATAAGTTATTGCCCTTAACTGTCTAGAGGTGTGATGCTTTTATGCCGTGCGTCAATTTGACACGCCTTCACTTCGTCTTGTTAACGATAAACTCATTATAACTTTCGTTTGTTCCTTATGAAGGTAGTCAAATAAGCGTTTAAGTCTGAGTAACCAGTCGCTCTCACATATCTTCACGCCTCCCCAAACCACTGGCGGTCTCATTTTTTTCGCATAAATGCGCTAATATTCTTTACGTTGTATAACTTTTTAACAAAGTTTTAACTAACGACAGTAAACTGTTTCGATCGACTATTTCTCACAGGATTTTTTTTATGGCTATTGAGCCTGAGATTATTGGCTATCTGGCTGCTTTCTGCACCACTATTTCCTTCTTACCGCAGGCGTATTTAACACTTAAAACGCGTGATACTGAGTCTTTATCCTTAGGGATGTACAGTATTTTTACCGTGGGTGTTTTGTTATGGCTACTGTATGGTTTATTTATTGCTGATAAGGCGATTATTTTTTCGAATGCGATTACCTTTATTTTATCGGTTACTATTCTGGCTTTTAAGATTCATCATACCTTGACCCGTGCCCAGTAAAAAAAGCGGGGCTGTTTTCAAGGTCAATAAAGAATTACAACTCGGGGTTATAGATTTCACCCGAATACCCTATAATGCAACCTTTGCAAAAAGTAAGAGCCCTTGTAAGAGCGCATTTAAACCCTTAATTAGGTACACTCAGAAATGATTAAAGATAAACAAGAGATCATCGAAAAAATACGTGGTAAGAAAGGCATTATTTCTGATATGGATGGGGTTATCTACCACGGTAATAAGTTATTACCTGGCGCCAAAAAATTCGTAGAATGGTTGAAAAATGAAAATAAATCATTTGTTTTTTTAACTAATGCCAGTGAGCGCACACCGAGGGAGTTACAGGAAAAATTATCTCGCTTAGGGATTGAGGTCGGGCACGAGCACTTTTATACCAGTGCACTTGCGACGGCAACTTTTTTAGCCTCTCAAAAAGAAAACGGCAGTGCTTATATTATTGGTGAAGCTGGGATTATTAATGCGCTCTATGATGTGGGTTATTCGATGAACAATATAAACCCTGATTATGTTGTTATTGGTGATACCCATTCATACAATTATGAAAAAGTAGTGACGGCTTCGCGTTTAGTCCGTGATGGTGCCAAACTCATTGGTACTAATCCTGATATTACCGGTCCTTCTGAGCAAGGTATTATCCCGGCCACTAAAGCGCTAGTGGCACCGATTGAACTCGCAACGGGAAAACCAGCGTATTATATCGGGAAGCCTAATCCACTAATGATGAGAATTGCGTTAAAGAAATTAGGACAACAAAGAGAAGATACATTAATTATAGGCGATAGAATGGATACCGATATCATTGCCGGTATTGAGTCTGAAATTGAGACTTGTCTTGTGCTTTCAGGTTGCGAGACCGAAGCATCAATTAATAATTATCCCTATTCGCCTAATTTTGTTCTTAATGGTGTGCTTGACATCACCTCATAAATCATAACTGTAACCACAGAAGAGAATTAAACGATTATCGAATACTGACCAATAATCGCTTCTGACAAACCCATGTCACATTAAACCCGTGGGGTTTTTAGTCTCTATTTTTAGTTTGAATGGGTACAACGGTAAAAAAAGACGTTATGTTTAGACCGTCTTTTTTGGGGACGAATAATTGATTGCGGCCATTTTTTTAAGATGATTATTAATCATGTTTAGATTAACGCGTAAAATAGGGAATGCATTTTTTAGGATTGGGTTATGGACGATGATAAAGGCCTTATAGAAGAGCTACTTGGGAATACGGTACAGCTAATTTTAGCTATGATAGGTGTTGTAATTGCTATAGGTGCAATGATAGGCATTCTTTTTTTGTGTTGGTTCCTGTATGACCGGTATATTGAACCACTCTGGTTCACTTATATTGGTATGCCATAAAAGTTGACTATTCATCGACGACTACAGCGAGTGCGGTGTTTTTGTTGAGGACAAATTGCCGCGCGACAATACACCACATTTTTTCAGCAGTCAGTTACATTTATAATCGATTCCAATTTAAGAGCTCTTCTTAAATTAGAATTTTTTCATAATACATTATTGTGCGGTCATTTAAATCATTAAGTGACCGCATTTTTTTTGGCCATTTTTACTGGGATTCCTATAAAAAGACCAAGCAGATTATTTAAATCGAGTGTTAATGAATTCCACTTAGCGTCTAAAACAGATTATTATAAGGGTGATTTCTTACTAAAAGAGGCTGAGTAAATGCGGGCATGCCAGTTGTTTGTTTTTCTATTTTTGTTTTCATTAACGTCGTTTGCAGATGAGATCGGTGAAGTCAGCACGAAGTTTAGGTTAGCGTCTCCGAACGATAAAATAGTCATAGAAGCTTTTGATGACCCCAATATTCCAGGGGCTACATGTTATTTGAGCCGTGCTAAGAAAGGGGGGTTGTCCGGTGCTATCGGTTTTGCTGAAGATAGTTCAGATGCTTCTATTGCTTGTCGTCAAACCGGTCCTATTCAGTTGCCTGAGAAGATTAAAAATGGCGAAGAAGTCTTTAAGAAAAGAACATCAATGCTCTTTAAGTCATTACAGGTTATTCGCTTTTACGATGCTAAGCGTCAGGTATTAGTCTATCTAACCTTTAGTGATAAATTGGTTGAAGGATCACCGAAAAACTCAATTTCAGTTGTGCCTATTCGAGATTATTAGCCTTAGTCTTTGCTGCGTTATCGTTAATAAATCATTTCTTACGCGCAACAATGACTCCATCACGGGTAGGGTTTATAAAGGTATCAAATGCAGGATCTTCATAAATCATTTGATTATGCTCTAAAATAGCTTCAGTCCACCCAGGCATAATATCAACGGGATTTTCTAAAACCACGCGCCCATGCCAGAGCACATTGTCGGCAATATAGAATCCGCCAGAATTAATCCGCTTACGCGCAATAGTCCAGATTTCAGGGTAATCGCCTTTGTCAGCATCGTTGTAACAAATATCAAACGTTCCCTCGGTATGGTGAAAGATATTTTGTGCTAAACCGGTTTGAAAATGAATTTTTCTCCAGCACTCAGTTGCTTGTAGAAAATACTTGGCCTGATTCAGGTTATCAGGGTCACCATCGGTACAAAATAATTGGCCATTTGCACTCAGGCCGCGTGCGAACCAAAATGCAGAATAGCCATAGCCACTACCAAATTCGAAAATACGTTGTGCGCTGATTGTTTTACTCAGGAATTCCAGAAAAATACCAACCAAGCGATCAACAATGGGAAAGTTATTTTCATGGGCAAATTTCTCCATAGCAGATAATACCGGAAGATCCGTTGCTTTTGTTAAAGAGAGCATGTATTTTTCAATTCGCGGGTCAACAGGCGAAAGTAATTGAGGGTTAAGTCTGTTAGGATTTGCTAATTTACTCATGAGATTTGGCCAACAATTTATTAATTTTGTCGATACAAGAGCCGCCACTTAAGGAAGAACATTTTACCCAACTATTGCTGTTCAGCAGGCAATTCCCCAATGGGTGGTGCAGGGGTGATTGAGTTATCGTTGTCAGCAGTGATCTCCTTAGTATGACCTTCGGCTAGTGTCGCATCATCACCCCAGCCCTGGGGTTCACGCACCGGCGTTTTACGCTCCAATAAATCATCCAGTTGATATTTATCAATGGTTTCGTACTTCATTAACGCATCCGCCATCGCATGCAAAATATCTTCATTCTCTTTCAGAATTTTCTCAGCACGCTGATAATTACGATCAATAACAGCCCGCACTTCTTCATCAATAGCCCGTGAGGTACTCTCTGAAACCGATTTGGTTTGCGTTATCGAACGACCTAAAAAGACTTCACCTTCCTCTTCACTGTAGGTCAAAGGTCCCAACTTCTCAGACAAACCCCATTTAGTTACCATACTGCGTGCTAATTGCGTGGCGCGCTCAATATCGTTGGAAGCTCCTGTGGTGACACTATCCGTACCAAAAATCAACTCCTCAGCAATACGGCCACCATATAAACTGGACACCTGACTGTCTAATTTGCGCTTACTGGCACTGTAGGCATCTTTCTCCGGTAAAAACATCGTAACACCCAAAGCTCGACCACGCGGCATAATACTCACTTTATAAACCGGATCATGCTCAGGACACAAACGACCCACAATAGCGTGACCAGCCTCATGATAAGCCGTCATCCGCTTGTCCTCTTCACTCATCACCATAGAACGCTTCTCAGCCCCCATAATTAACTTATCCTTCGCCTTCTCAAGCTCTACCATACTCACTAGGCGTTTATTGGTGCGCGCTGCCGCCAATGCAGCCTCATTGATCAGATTAGCCAATTCAGCACCTGAAAACCCTGGGGTTCCTTGCGCAATGTACTTAACAATCACATCATCTGCTTTCGGAACTTTGCGCAAATGAACTTCTAAAATCTGCTCACGGCCCTTGATGTCTGGCAAACCTACGTTGACTTCACGGTCAAAACGACCCGGCCGTAATAAGGCTTTATCTAATACATCCGGACGGTTGGTCGCGGCAATAACAATAATACCTTCGTGCCCGTCAAAACCATCCATTTCAACCAATAACTGGTTTAAGGTTTGTTCGCGTTCATCGTTGCCACCGCCTAAACCGGCACCCCGTTGACGACCGACCGCATCAATCTCATCGATAAAAATAATACACGGCGCATTCTTCTTCGCTTGCTCAAACATATCTCGGACTCGAGATGCCCCGACACCAACAAACATTTCCACAAAGTCTGAACCGGAAATAAGGAAAAAAGGAACCTTCGCTTCACCCGCAATCGCACGGGCTAACAAGGTCTTACCGGTTCCGGGCGGACCCACCATTAAGGCACCCTGGGGAATCTTACCGCCTAATTTCTGATATTTCGGAGGATCACGCAGAAAATCAACCATTTCAGCCACTTCTGCTTTCGCTTCCTCAACGCCGGCGACATCATCAAAGGTGACTTTAATCTGATCCGGCTCCAGTATCTTGGCTTTATTTTTACCCAGTCCCATGGAGCCACCTCTTCCTCCTCCCATTCCCCCTTGACGCATAAAAAAGATCCAGACCGCAATTAACAGCAACATTGGAAACCAGGAAATAAAAAGTTGCATCAGCATTGACTGCTCTTTGGGCGCATGCGCCTCAATCTCAACACCGTGCTCTAAAAGGTCATCAATCAAATGAGCGTCATATGGTGAAAACGTACGGAACTTTTCCCCCGAACGCATTTTTCCCTTGATCTTATTATTATCAATAGTAACGGTTTCAACCTGCCCATAATAAACTGCCTCAATAAACCGAGAATAGGACAGCGTAGAATCGTTTTGCTCTTTAGGAGCAAAACCATTGAATACCGACATTAATGCAAAGCCAATAAATGCCCACAGTATAAAATTTTTTAACATAACTAAACCTCAATTACATTGACTGCATTAGTACTCATGAAGTTTCGTTGAAAAAGACTGTAGCTAAGAGAATTTATGGGTTAAAAGACCTGCGAGCATGAAAAAAAGAGACTATTTATCCGGGGATAGTTGCTTTACATATAATTATAAAACAATTATCATTGGGCCAATTTTTTAGGGGTTATTGAATCCTTTTGAAGCCAGCATTTAAGCTGGTTTTTTTATGTATAAGAGATACCGGTCCGTTAACTAAAATGATCAAATGATGAAGGGTGTTAAATTAAAAATGAAACAAAGAGAAGAAGTAAAAAATACTATATTTTAATATGAGTGTACCGTCCAGTTCACCGAGTTTGGAAGATGTTAAAATCATTTTATGGGTTAATGCTGGAGTAACTGTCTTGGCGATGTTAAGTATTGGATTTATAATGACTTGTATTTTTTAAACTGATCTAGTCTGTTTAACCGTAATTGTTTTTTATCGGGTTTAACAAAGATTAGTAGAAAAAATGTTTTAGTTAGTTTTTTGTATCCCTACCACCCTAATGTTACCCATTCCAATATAAACGCCCACTAGAGTAATAAACTCACACAAAAAACGGTTAGCAATACCTCATTTCCTATCGTTAAAAACATTCCCCTAAAAATACGACTAAACGAAACGGTCATCTCATAAAACAAACATTAACAAGATATCCTTTCAAAAAACCACAGCTTTTCAGCATTATCCCCCTTAATGTTCCCACAGAGGCTGTGTATAACTTTGTGGATAAATTGATGTTAAAAGCACCTAGTCCCTAATAATAGGACAAAAGATTAAACTGACCATTTTTTATGCAAAACGAATAACACCTACGAATCAATAACTTACATAACAACTGTTCTTAAACAGTAACTTATGCCGCTTAACATAGAATCAAGTTTAAGTTTGCTAGGTATCTGTGAGTAAAACTATATTCTAGGGCTTACACATAACGCTTCCTTTATAACTAACAGCCGCTAAAAAAACTACTCAAGAAAAATTTAATTATTTTTTATCCGAGTATTGAGCAAATCTAACTTTAGGCGTAGGATTATTGTTGCCTTGTAACAAACTGCTAGTTCTAATTTTTAATTTTCTTTTAACGTTAGGAGAATGATTAATGTACTGTCAATACGAAACTAACCTCATCAATCGGAAAAAACTCAACGAGTTATTAAATTGGTTCAAAAATAAAATCAACACCGACTACGAGGTTATTCAGGAGAGCCATAATGATTTTTATGTGGTTTTCCGTGATCTAAATGAAAAAAACGTTATGTTGGTCAAAAATAAAATAAAAGGCTCCTGTCTATTGCCTAGTTAATGCAGTTATAGCATAAATTCATTTATTAGCATCAATATTCACACAATATTGATGCTAATTTTTTATCTGCCTTGCACCCTTTATTCGAAACAGAACGTTGCTTTACTTGATACAACAAAAAAAATTCCAAAAACAAGCCCTTTTCATAAGGCAAAAAAAAACGGCATCCTGTTTATAAGGCTACCGCATAAAAATTCTTTCATGTCTTATAAGACAAATTTAAGGAGAATCTAAAATTCTGAGTTCAGTTTATAGATTAATAACCTTTGTTGGAATGTGACACAGTGTCGCGCGACAAATTGTCACAGGGCAAACACCCTATTTTTAAAGTTCACCCCTAAATCCCAATCCTTTTTCTAAAAAGATCTATTGATGACCGCCAAACCATTAAAATTTGACCAAATTCATATAGAAGTTGCCCGGAATGCCTCCGATGACTTCAATCTCTTTCACGACAAGCATAAATGGCTACAAATCACCCATAATCCCTTTAAAGGCCCCATTGTCCTTGGCTATCAACTCAATACTTTAATTGAATACCAAATACGTTTATATCGGAAAGCCCAGCATGAAAATAAAATTATTGCCGAAAACAACTTACGATTTAGTAACTATCAAATCACTTTTGTTAACGCGCTTCGAACGGAAACACCGTTTAATCTGGAAATAAAAAAGACACTCATAAAAACTATTCCCAATTTAACCTTAGGGAATCGCATTTCCATAAAATCGGGTGAGGAAACTATTTTATTAGGGTTTAAAAAAGAAACTCAACACCCTTTATTTCTTGGAGAAACAACTTTTAATACCTTACCTGACTTATCGAGTATTCCCGATAAAACACAAGTCCCAGACACTGAGTATTTTCTTAAACGAAAAAGTTTAAACAACGGTAACGTCAAGAACTTTCTTTCAGCGTCGTTGGTTGAACAATCAGATTATTTTGATGAACTAACCCATCTTGCAAAATATCCCGAAATATTTCCTTGCAGTTTAGCGTCAGGAGCCCTCTTAGAAAAAGCACATCTAGAAAACCATGATTTCAAACGAAACCCTATGGTTTATACCTCTCATGAAATATCAGTAGACCGTAATCATTTGAAAACACTTAAAAACGGCCATGTTCTCACTATTTTAGTAAAACAACACCCTGAATCTGAAGCCAACACACTCAACCAAACGAACATTAAGTTACGAACCTATGATTGCTTTGGTTTACTCCAAACCAATAAGGTTTTATTTAGACTGACAATGAATCTCGTCCCGCTAGAAGGTATTCTTAAAACATTAAGAAGAAAAAGCTGAACCTAACCATCGCAAAAAGTTAATATCACACAACATGAGTCTAACAATTGGGCAATTAGCTAAACAGGCAGGCGTGACTATTGAAACGATCCGCTTTTATCAACGTAAATCACTCCTCGTTGAGCCGAAAAAGCCGAGTCATGGCTTTCGCCAGTACCCTGAGGAGAGCATCGCTCAAATTCGCTTTATAAAACGAGCTCAAAAATATGGTTTTTCCTTAAAAGAGATTTCAGAATTACTTTCAATACATACCCACCATTGTGAAGAAATAAGAAAAATAGCTGAACAAAAGTATCAACAGATTGATACTCAAATAAAAGACTTAACTATTATGCGTCATGCGCTTAACGACATGATTAAACGTTGCCAAAATGAACCTTCATCTGAACACTGCTCACTCATTGACACATTCTTTGAAGACGCATCATAGAAAAACAACCGACAATAACTTGCTTCCCTACTAGTCACCTTCACTGAAAACTTAGAGAGTAATGAGCAAAAACTCACCCTAATATTTTAAAATGATACGCCTGCTTGAACCCATAACACCTGCTTATCGGTTTTATGGGTTTGAGCGTCATAGTAAGCATATTTGGTGAGCAATTTGTAATGTTTACCCCATTTCTTAATCGCCACGAAATCATACTCCTGGCCATAATCTACCTGCCCCGTATCATCATCAAAGTCATGATAAACAGCCATTAAGTTAACGCCCATTACACGCGTACTGACAGAACCATAAATATCTCTTATACCTGCGCTGGGTGTGGATAAAAATTGATCAGCCCAACCCTGATGGGCATGTAAGGTTGCCAGTGGCGTTGAAAAACCATACCCTTCTCGACCACCTAATTGTTCCCAACCCACTTTGGCCGTTACCTTTAATGCCGAAGCCCCGAGGACTAAATGGAAATAATCCAACCCCCTAATGGCGTTAGGATTATTCGCATGATCACTCTGGTTAGCATATTCAGCCGTATAAAGCGCTCTAAATAAATCAGCAAATTGATAGCCGCCATCAAAACGAACGCCGTGCGTTTGTGTTGACTTTACGTTATCTGCAACATTATCGTTGTAATGCAACCAATACGAATATCCCACCAATGTACCGAACCTTGGAACGGTGTAACCCACATGAATAAACTGCGAATCCATTGCCGTACTGAGTGATTTAATATCCTGTATTTTGGTAATATAACCCGCCGTTATATCCATATCAGGAAAAAATGAACTGGTTAACACCGCCGCATCAAAGGTCTGCTCCATTTGGCGCCAACCCACATTACCGATAAACCGATCATTATCTAATTTTAGCCTTTGCCGACCCACCTTGAGGTTACTCTCAAAAAAATGATAATTAACCCAAGCCCGATTTAACTCATGTTGTTGTGGGTCTGCTACCGTTTCATAATGAGTCTTGCCATTTCTAAGGCTGTTATAGGTATTGGCGCCAAAATCTTGATTGCCTTCATACTCAGCATATAACTTAAAACCTTGAAAGGTCGGTGTTAGGTAACCTATTCTTGACCGAACGGTAGACGCATTTCCTACCGATTTTCCGGCGCTATCCGTATCAACATGTTCAAACCGATAATTTAAATCGACCTTAATTTGACCATACCTTCCTTGATCACCCACCATTAAAATATTTTCAACAGACTCATTAAAATCAGTCACTTCAACGCCATAAAGCAACGGCGAAAATAAGGGTAACACTATTAATATAAAGAACCTCGCTACCCTAACTGTGAAAATAGTCATGTGTGCCTTCCGCTCTACTGCAATCAATTTTGTTCCATTATTAATTATTGATCTACCGATCATCATCGAAAAAAACTTTAGCCTAAATATCAATCACTTTTTTAAAGCGACTGACTACTCCAAGATTTAAGCACTTGAACCCATTCAGGGCGATCGTTTAAACAAGGAATTAATGTCAGTGAGTCACCGCCTGCCTCCTTAAAGACATCTTGACCTCGTATCGCAATTTCTTCCAACGTTTCTAAACAATCCGTCACAAAAGCCGGGCAAATCACTAATACCTTTTTACAACCTTCAGTGGCTAAATCGCGCAAACGATCTTCAGTATTCGGCCCTAACCATTTTGCCCGCCCAAGACGCGACTGGAAAGCGACTGAATATTGCTCAGGCAATAAACCTGCTTCCGCTGCAAAACATTCTGTGGTCCGAAGCACCTGGTGGCGATAACAGCTTTTATGAAAACTACTATTGGTATGACAACAATCAGTCTGTTGTAAACAATGTTGCCCCGAAACATCAAGCTTCATAATATGCGATTCTGGAAGCCCATGATAACTGAAAACAATATGATCAAAAGGTTTTTCCAAATAAGATCTCGCACTATTAACTAGCGCGGTAATGTAAGCAGGGTTTTCATAAAAAGGTTCAACCACCGACAATTTAATCGTCAACTTATGCTTGTTAATAACCCGTTGGGCTTCTCGAATAGAGGTGGTCACTGTACTTTGTGCAAAATGAGGATATAGAGGGATAAAGAGTATCTCTTCAATAGCTTTTGATTTTGCAATCGCTAATATTTTCCTTTCTATGCTTGGCTGGCCGTAACGCATAGCAATCTCAATGGGTCTATTCAACTGCTTTTGCAATTGTTCTTTCAAACGATTAGAAATAACCATTAACGGCGACCCTGTTGGCAGCCATACACTCTGATAAGCTTTTGCCGAGGATTTAGGGCGCGTAGGTAACACCAACAAACTGACCACCAGACGTCGTAACCACCACGGCAATTGAATCACATAAGCGTCCATTAAAAACTGGTTGAGATAGCTCCTCACTGCTTTCACTTCAGGTTTTTCAGGTGAACCTAAATTCACCAACAGAATGGCTCTTTTTGACATAGTTTTGATTTCTCAGCTGAACGCATAACGCTTAAATTAATATCGTTACCATTATAATTAGTCAACCCTGAAAAAGTATCATTAACTTTGCTTGAGTTCTTGGTAGATCCAATATTACAGACCGCACTTTCGAGTTTAACCAGCAATAAATCAAGCACAAAAATGCGATCATCCATTTCCGTAGGTTCCAGGCTGTCGCAGCCATCAGTAGATTAATCTGATCACCGGCAATGCCTTTGAGAAAGTTT